>CACRXD010000045.1_pt1 | contig 119412 bp, 120 predicted proteins | sample 5377101 | NCBI WGS metagenome assembly CACRXD01 (sample SAMEA6061844, study PRJEB28556) | metagenome
GCCCTTCTACACCGTAGACTTCGACATCAGGCTGGTGCCCGCCCCGGCCTAGGACCACCGCCAGCGAGCCGCCCGCGGGGAGACGGTCCGCCGCACGGGCAGGCGAGACGGCACGCCCCACGGGGCAGGCGGCGGGCACGCTGCGCCTGCGCCCGGATGGCACCTGCCATCTCCCGCCAGACTTGCTGCCCTAGCCTTCGCTCCGCTATTCTGAAGGGCCGAGCTAGCGAGGAGGGAGGGACATGCGTGTGCTGGTGACGGGCGCCACGGGCCTCATCGGCTCTCACCTGGTCCCTGCACTGCAACGGGAAGGGCACCAGGTGGTGCGCTTGGGGCGGCGGCGTGACGCGTCCGATTTCGTGTGGGACCCGCTGCGAGGTCAGATGGACACCGGCGCCCTCGATGGTGTCGACGCCGTGGTGCACCTGGCGGGGGAGAACATCGGCCAGCGGTGGACCGAGGAGCGAAAGCAGCGCATGTGGCGCAGCCGCGTGGAAGGAGCCCGCCTGCTGGCCGACGCCATAGCCTCGGTCTCCTCTCCGCCCCGCACGTTCATCTCGGCCTCGGCCACGGGCTACTACGGCGACCGCGGCGACGAGGCCCTCGACGAGGACGCAGGGCCAGGCAGAGGCTTCCTGGCCGAGCTGTGCCAGGCATGGGAGGAGGCTGCCCAGGGGGCGGCCCGCGCCGGCACGCGGGTCGTCAATCCCCGCTTCGGTGTCGTGATGAGCGACAAGGGGGGAGCGCTGGCCCGGCTGCTGCCGCTGTTCCGGCTGGGCCTGGGCGGAGCGTTAGGCGACGGGCGACAGTACATGAGCTGGATCGATATCGAGGACCTGGTATCCGCCGTCCTCTTCCTGCTGAGGCGCGATGATTTGAGCGGCCCGGTCAACGTGACCTCGCCCAACCCCGTCACCAACGAGGAGTTCACCCGCACGCTGGCCCGGGTGCTCGGCCGGCCCGCCTTCTTGCGGGTGCCCGCCTTCGCCCTGAAGGCGATGATGGGACAGATGGCGGAGGAAGCCCTGCTGGCCGGTCAGCGCGTGCTGCCACGGAAACTGCACCAGGCAGGGTTCGCCTTCCAGTACCCGGACCTGGAGGGCTCCCTGAGGCACGTCCTGGGTCGCTAGGTAGAGAGGCCGCCCTCCACTTTCTCGTAGACCTGCTCGGTCTCGCGGGCGCAGCGCTCCCAGGTGAACTGGGACGCCCGCCTGAGGCCGGCCGTGACCAGGCGACGGCGCAGAGAGCCATCCTCCAGCACCTGGCGGATGGCCTCGGCCATTCCCTCGGCGTCGCGGGGGTCCACCACCAGGGCCGCATCGCCCACCACCTCTGGCAGCGCCCCCGCGTTGGAGACAATCACTGGGCACCCACAGGCCATAGCCTCCACCGGCGGGAAGCCGAACCCCTCGTACAGGGAAGGGTTCACCAGCACCTCGGCGCCCGAGTAGTAGGCCGGCAGTTCGTGGTCTGGCACTGTCTCGGCGAAGACCACGTCGCCGTTCAGGCCCAGCTCCGCCATGGCGCGGAGGGTGTACTGGCGGAAGGGCGCCTCGCGGCCACCGGCGGCGCCCACCTTGACCAGCTTCAGGTGCCGGAAGCGGCGGTCGCTGTCCTTCACCAGCTTGAACGCCTTCAGCAGCGTGGACAGGTTCTTGCGCGGGTGCTCCGAGCCCACGAACAGGATGTACGGCTCCTCAATGGGCCGTCGCTCTACCGGCCGGAACAGCTCGTGGTCGATGCCATGGTGCACCACGAAGATGCGGTCCTCCGGATAACGGAGGTGCTCTACGATGTCGCGTTTGGTGGTCTCGGAGATGGCGATGATGGCCGCCGCACGCCGGATGCCGGCATAGTCCATCCGCAGGTAGATGCGGTCGCGAAGATTGGGACGGTGGATGTAGGTGGCATACCCCTTCAGGTCGAAGTAGCGTATCAGGTCGTGCACGGTGACGATGTACGGCTGGTCCAGGAAGAGCCCGTAGCGGCCCATGTGGTGGTTGGGGAAGTGGACCACGTCCCCCAGGCGACGCAGACGCCGCAGGAAGGCCCAGTCCTGCCACAGGGCGTACAGCGAGCGACAGCTCAGCAGGGGTACATTGAACAGCTCGGCGACCTTCTGATAGATGTCGGTGAACAGCTTGGGGGCCCGCAAGTGCCGGGCCAGCTTCAGCGAGTAGCGGTCCATCGAGCCGCGCCCGATGGTCACGATAAACGTCATCCTCACACCTCCCCGATTACATCGTGACCTGGGGCCGTGGCCCCGGTTCTACCGGCAGACCTTCTGCCAGAGAAGGCCCGCCATCTGGGCGACCTTGAGCAGCGTCAGCAGCAGAGCTGACTGAATGGCCAGGGGCACGTCCCCAGGCCGGATGCGCCGCGGCCAGATGTACCCATCCCGCCTCCGGGCAAGCTCCGAATAAGGGTTCCCGGAGTCGAACACGGCCAGGCTGCGCCCGTAGCGGAAGTTCCGTCGCCACACCTCGGCCAGGCTGGACGGCTCCTGGTGGTAGACAGCGCGGGGCAGGAAACCCACCTTCTTCGAGAGCCGCCAGCACTCGAGATAGATGATGGCATGGTCGTGGTGTACCACCCGCTCCATCACCTCTCGAGGGATGCGCTCGAAGGCCCGCAGCAGGAGGTCCCGACGGAAGAACCGCGGCAGGACAGTCCCACGGTAGGGGTCCAGGGACCGGGCGTCGATCTGGCGGTGAATGAGCCGGCGGTGGGCGGCGAAGAGCCGCTGCAGCCAGTTACGGGCGGCGAGCGACATCTCCTCCAGGACCAGCATGTCGTAGCCCTGGTTCATCATCGCGACCGCCCGTTCGATGGCCGTGGGCTCGAGCACCTGGTCCGAGTCGAGCAAGAGCACGTACCGGCCACGGGAGCGGAGCACGCCCTCGTAGCGGGCGGCCAGGAGCCCAGCGGGACAGGAGACCACCTGGGCGCCGTAAGCGGCGGCCACCCGGCAAGTGGAGTCGCCGGAGGACCCGTCCACCACCACCACGTCCAGGTAGGGGTACGTCTGGCGCTGCACCGACTCCAGGCAGCGGGCGATGACCCGGCCCGAGTTGCGCGTCGGTATGGCCACCGAGACGAGGGGCTCCGCCCGCTCCTGGGGTTCGCCTGAGCCCGCCCGGGGCGATTTCAGTGGCTGGTGGACGACCGCAGACAACGGAGCATCACCACCCCCGCAGTCCTTCTCCTTGCTCCGTCGGCTTCATTATAGCTCAGTCGCGCTGGCCTGGCAATTTACGGGCCGCGACCGCCCGAAGCCGTGGACAAGGTGGGGAAAAGAGTGTGGTCAGCCCTCTGCGGGACGGTGGCGGCGGGCCAGGTACCACACCCCCAGAGCGGCCAGCCCTGCCAGGTACAGCCCCAGGATGACAATCCCCACGATGGCGCCGGGCGTGAGCATGTCCTCCTCGGGCGGCAGCACCTCGGGCAGGCCACCGGGGCCGGTGGCGAACTCCTCGTTCACGCTCAGCCCGCCGATGTTCCCCAGCAGATAGAAGCGATAGGGGCCCAGGGCCGGAGGTACGAAGACCCCTTCGTAGACCCCGGGCCGCTCGCGGGACGGGCGCAGGAACACGGGGACGTACCGCCTCGTGCCCTCGGTGGGGAAGACCCAGCCCTCCATGCGGAGCGAGTCCTGCAGCCCCTCCACCCGCCCTCCGGACGCGATGTCCACTACCTCCAGCAGCAGGGCGTTGGTGTCGTCCAGGCGCGGAGGGCGCTCGAACGAGAGACGCAACAGGTACGGCCCCACCTGCCGCTCTACCCCCTCCTGGGCCAGCGCGGGCCTGTGGGCGGACTGGAAGGCCACCATCGCCAGTGCCCCGAGGAACAATACAGCGAGGCCACGCAGCACGGCCGCGTTCATGGCTGCCAGTAGTCCCCCAGGGTGTCCAGCAGTAGGCGCGAGCACAGGGAGCCCATCAGCGCTGCCGGCACCAGCAGCTGCGGGTCGCCCCACATCCACTCCGTGTAGTAGGTGACGCCTCGCTCCCTTCGCTCGGGTTCCAGGCGCGGCGGCCAGGACAGAGCCTCGGCCTCGAACAGCAGCATGTGCAGTACGCCGTTGGCGCGCAGTTGCTGCCCGTGGGCCAGCACCTTCCCGGGACGCAAATCCAGGCCGAGCTTCTGGCGGCCGGCACGGCGCACGCCGTCCTCGGGTGACTCGCCGGGACGGAGGGTGACAGCCGGCAGGCCCCACAGGCCGGGATGGTCCTCGTCCGGGTCGTCGGGACGGCGCACCAGCAACACCCGCCGACGGTCGTCAGGCTGGAAGATGGCCACCGAGATGGCTAGGGCCATCGGAACTCTTCCACCTCCGTCTCGGACAGGGCCAGGTCCACGAGGGCCGGCACGTCCAGGCTGGACTCCAGGCCGCGCAGGCGCTCGGGCGTGGACGTGGTAGCCACCCGTGGGGGCACCAGGTATTGGCAGCAGTCCATGTCGGGCTCGATGGAGATGTCGTACGTGCCGATGCGCCTCGCCTCGGCGATGATCTCCTGCTTGTCCATGCCGATGAGGGGCCGCAGCACCGGCAACCTGGTCGCTTCCTGGACCGCGACCAGGTTGTCCAGCGTCTGGGAGCCCACCTGCCCCAGGCTCTCCCCGGTCACCAGCGCCTTGCACCCCTCCCGCCGGGCAATGGCCTCGGCGATGCGCAGCATCATGCGCCGGTACATGAGGATGCGGTACTGGGCTGGCACCGCCACCACGATGCGCCTCTGTACTTCTCCGAGCCTCACGGCGTAAAGCTTGCTCTCGAACTGGTGTCGGGTCAGGATGCCCACCAGCGCACGGCACTTGTCCCAGGACGACGCGTCGGTGAAGGGGTACGAGGTGAAGTGGACGAAGGTCACCCGACAGCCCCGCTTCAGCATCCGGTAAGACGCCACGGGCGAGTCGATACCACCGGACAGGAGAGACACCACATTGCCGCCGGTGCCTACCGGCAGCCCACCCGGGCCGGCCACCTGTTCCGTGGTGCAGAACATGCCCTCCGGCTGAACCTCCACGTAGAAGGTCAGCTCCGGCTGGGTCAGGTCCACGCGGGAGCCCGTGGCCTCCTTGATGTACGCCCCCAGCTCTCGCTCTATCTCCTGCGACGTCAGGGGAAAAGTCTTGTCACCCCGGTGGGCCCGCACAGCGAAGGAGGCGGGAGGCCCGCCCACCAACGCATGATAGGCCTTGCGGGCCGCCTCCAGGGTGGGCGGCATCCTGAGACAGAGGGCATACCCGACGATACCAAACACGTTCCCCAGTCGCTCCCGGACGGCGGGCCACGCTGCGGCATCGGCGAGCCAGACGAAGCAGCGATTGGGACGGATGGCCACGCGCTCCACGGGCAGGCCGACCAGCGCCCGCTCGATGTTGCGCCGCAGCACACCCATGAAGAGCTGGCGGTGGCCCTTCTTCAGCGCCACCTCGCCAAAGCGCACCAGCACAGCCCAGTGGGCCGTCCCGTCATCGGGGAGGGCGGCATCGGGACGGGGCAGGGCAGAGACGTCCCTACCGACCATGTCTGCAATGTCCAGTATAAACCGCTCTCCCTTCGCGGGCCGAATTGACACTCCATAGCCCGCGCGCCTACACTGGGCGTACCCCAGGAGGCTAGGCATGGCCGGACAGATCTCCGCCGACGACCCTCACCCCCGCCGCCGCGTGCCCGTCCTGGACTCGGAGATGGCCTACGTGGATACGGGCCAGGGCAGGCCCGTGGTGTTCCTGCACGGCAACCCCACCTACTCCTATCTGTGGCGGAACGTGATACCGCAAGTGGAGCCGCTGGCCCGCTGCCTCGCGCCCGACCTTATCGGCATGGGTGACTCGGGCAAGGCGCCGGCCGGCAGCTACCGCTTCGTCGACCATGCCCGCTACTTGGACGCATGGTTCGAGGCGCTGGGCATCCGGGACGCGGTCCTGGTGGGCCACGACTGGGGCGGCGCCCTGGCCTTCTACTGGGCTCAGCGCCACCCCGAGCGGGTGCGCGGCCTCGTCTATATGGAGACCATCGTCATGCCTCTGACCTGGGACGATTGGCCCCAGGCGGCCCGGCGCATCTTCCAGGGCTTCCGCTCGCCCGAGGGCGAACGACTGGTGCTGGACGAGAACCTGTTCGTGGAGCGGGTGTTGCCCGGCAGTATCTTGCGTGGCCTCACCCCGGCCGAGATGGAGCGCTACCGCCGCCCTTACCAGCGGCGCGAGGACCGGCTGCCAGTGCTGGCCTGGCCGCGCGAGCTTCCCATCGAGGGCCAGCCCGCAGACGTGGTGGCCATCGTGGAGGGGTATGCTCGCTGGCTACAGCAGAGCCCCCTACCCAAGCTGTTCATCAACGCCGAACCAGGGGCTATCCTCACCGGGCGCCAGCGCGACTTCTGCCGCACATGGCCTAACCAGCGCGAGGTGACCGTGCCCGGCGTGCATTTCGTCCAGGAGGACTCGCCGCACGAGATCGGGCAGGCCATCGCCGATTTCCTGCGCGAGACCTAGCGCCGGCCGCTTACCGGCCCTGGAAGCGCGGCTCGCGTCGCTCCCGGAAGGCGCGAGTGCCCTCGGCCTGGTCCTCGCTCATGTGGAGGAGCCGACGGAACTCGTTGTAGAGCCGGAGGCCGTCGGCCAGGGGCACCTCGAAGCTGCGCAGGGCCAGTTCCTTGGTCATCCGCACCGCCAGCGGGCCGTTGCGGCAGATGCGCTCAGCCAGGGCCCGCGCCCTGGCCAGCGCCTCGCCCTGGGGGACCACCTCCTGCACCAGCCCCAGCCGCAGCGCCTCCTGGGCGTCGACGAACTCGCCCGTGAGGAGCAGGTAAAGGGCGCGGGACAGGCCGATGAGCCGAGGCAGGGCCAGGGCGCCGTAGCCGTGCAGCACGTTCCAGCGCACCTCTGGACACCCGAAGCGGGCCCCCTCACCGGCGACGCGTATGTCGCAGACCAGGGCCAGTTCCAGGCCCCCCGCGAGGCAGTAGCCCTCGATGGCAGCGATGAGGGGCTTGCTTACCTGCAGTCCCATATCGAACCTGTCCTGGCGCAGTGGCTCCCACCGGACTCCCGGCCCAACCTCGGGCCGGTGGACGGTGGCGAGGTCGGCGCCGGCCGAGAAGGCTCGGGTGCCGGCGCCGGTAATGATGCCCACCCATATGCCCTCATCGGTGTCTATCTCGCCCAGGCGGCGCGTGATCTCGGCGTACATCTCGGGCGTCATGGCGTTCAGCTTCTCGGGCCGGTTGAGAGTGATGACAGCTATGGGCCCCTCACGGGCGAACTCGACCGACATGGGCCACCTCCAGCGGCAGGGCTGGGAAGAAATTACGCTCGCCCCCCGCGGACGTCAAGGCCCACCCAAAATGTAGGGAAAGCTTGACACGGCTCCGCCGCGGGTGCTAGCTTCGGCGTGGGAACGCGCAAGGAGGTGCCGCTATGCTGGTCCAGGACGATTTGCTGGCCCCAGAGGTGGTGGCCGACCCTTATCCCTACTTCGCGCGCCTGCGAGAGGAAGACCCCGTCCACTGGAACCAGCGCTGGGGCGGCTGGCTCGTCACCCGGTACGAGGATGTGGTGACGGTCCTGCGCGACTACGAGCGCTTCTCGGCCGACCGGATGGCCTCGCTCGTCCTCGAGTTGACTCCCGAAGACCGTGATCGCCTCTCGCTCCTCATCAACTACTTCTCCAAGTGGTTGGTGTTCACCGACCCACCTTACCACACGCGCGTGCGCATGCTCATCAACAAAGCCTTCACCCCTACCAGCGTCGAACGGCTGCGCCCCCGCGTCCGCGAGATCGTGGACGAGCTGCTGTCGGAGGTGGCCCACCGCGGCCACATGGAGTTCATCCACGACTTTGCCTTTCACCTGCCCGTGATCGTCATCTCCGAGTATCTGGGCGTGCCGCCCGAGAACCGCGAGCAGGTGAAGGAGTGGTCCGACGAGACATCGCGGATCTTCTTCATCCGCGCCGACGAGCCCGACCGCCGCGAGCGCTCGCAGCGGGGCTTGCAGCACCTGTTGGAGTACTTCGAACCTCTCATTTACGACCGTCGGCGGCACCCCAAGGACGACCTCATCACCGCCCTGGTGCAGGCCGAGGAGCGCGGCGACCTGCTCTCCCACGAGGAGTTGCTGGCCACGTGCACCGTCCTCATCTTCGCTGGGCACGAGACCACCACCAACCTGCTGGCCAACGGGCTGGTGGCCCTGACGGAACACCGCGACCAGTGGGAGCTTCTGAGGGACAATCCATCCCTGGTGAGGCCGGCGGTAGAGGAACTACTGCGCTACGACGGCCCGGTGAAGGCGACATTCCGCTGGGCCAAGACCGATACTGAGCTGGGCGGCAAGACCATCCGCGAGGGCGACCGCATGCTGGCGGTACTGGGCGCAGCCAACCGCGACCCGCGCAAGTTCCAGAATCCGGACGACCTGGACATCACCCGTACACCCAACCCCCACGTAGCCTTCGGCCATGGCATCCACATCTGCCTCGGCGCGCCGCTGGCCAGGCTGGAGGCCCAGGAGGCATTCCTGGCCCTCAGCCAGCGCTTCCCCAACATCCGTCTGGCCGACAGGCCGCGGGAGTACCACCGCACTATCGTCGCCCGGGCGCTGAAGGAACTGTGGGTGGAGTGGTGAGCCGTGGCCCGACGCCTGCGCATAGCCATCGACTACGACCGCTGCGTCGGCTCGGGCATCTGCGTGCTGACCGCCCCCCACGTGTTCGAGTTCAACGACCAGAGGCAGTCGTCAGTCATCGACCCGACGGGCGACCCCGAGGAGCTGGTCCTGGAGGCGGCCCACGGATGCCCCCAGATGGCCATCTTCGTCGAGGACGCCGATACGGGCGAGCGCCTGTTCCCCCCGCCCGGCCTGGAGTGACACCCCAGCAAGGTGGACTGGGGCTCAGCCAGCCCCGGGCCGATCGCCTGCTCGGCAGCCCTCTTTGACCGCGCCTGACGCGGCGGGTAGAATCTAGCCCCGGACTACGGGAGGTGATTCATGGATCTCGGACTCAAGGGGAAGGCGGCGCTGGTCACCGGCGCCAGCAAGGGCATCGGCAAGGAGGTCGCTCTGGCCCTGGCCAGGGAAGGGGTCTCGGTGGCCATCTGCGCCCGCAATGGCGAAGAGCTGGAACGGGCAGCCACAGAGGTCCGAGAGGCCACGGGCGCCCTGGTGGTGCCCATCGTGGCCGACATGGGCAACGCCGCCGACGTCCAGCGCTTCGTGGACGAGGCTGCCCGCGCCCTGGGGCGCATCGATATCCTGGTCAACAACGCCGGCGCTGCCCGCCCAGGCTTCGTGCTGGACCTGCCCGACGATGCCTTCGTCGATGCCGTAAACGTGAAGCTGCTCGGGTACATCCGCTGCGCTCGGGCCGTGGTGCCCTACATGCGCCGGCAGGGCGGTGGCTGCATCGTCATGATCGCCGGCGGGGCGGGCCGACAACCGGGGGTGAGCATGGCCCCTGCCGGCATCGTCAATGCCGGGGTGATCAATTTCACCAAAGCCCTCGCCGACGCCGTGGGCAGGGACAACATACGGGTGGTGGCATTGAGTCCCGGCTTCGTGTGGACGGAGAGGGCCCGTTTCATCCACGAAAAAATGTCGCAGGAGCAGGGCTCGACGCTGGAGGAGGTAGTCCGGCGCACGACCGCGAACATACCCCTGGGCCGGTTCGGCGAGACGAGCGAGATAGCGGCTACGGTGCTGTTCCTGGCCTCCGACCACGCCCGTTACATCACGGGCACGACCATCGTGGTAGACGGCGGCATGTCCCGCGCCGCGCTGTGAGGCCAGTGAGAGGCGTCGCGCCCGCCGGCGACGGCGAGCCCGGTCCGCAACACGGGCAAAAATGTTGGCGGGAGTGTATGGGAGTCGAACCCACCCGGGACGGGCACGCCGCCCCGCCACGGTTTTGAAGACCGGGAGGGCCACCGGGCCCCTGCCACTCCCGCTAGCGCACGCTCGACCTTCCTATAAGATAGCATGCGAGCCTTCGACTTATCTCCTCCGCTATGCGCGCGCCCATCGCCTGTCGCAGTTCCCGCGTCGCCTGCGCCCTGCTTGCCCGCCCCGCCATGGGCTCTGGCCCGCCTCCGCTCTAGCGCCGTCCGGTCTTGGTCGTCGAGCGGAGGCTATCCGGACCATAGAAGGTAGCGCATCTCGCACCCGGGCTCGTCCGGTCAACGAGTGCCCTGCCGGGCGAAGGGGATTATAGGCGCTGGCCGGAGCGAATCAGGGCACGCCGCTGTCGCCGCCGGAATGGTATCTCGCCACAGAGAAGGCCAGCATCATGGGCACGTCGATGGCACCCACCGCCAGCGTGGCCACCAGGAAGGCCAGCTGGCGGGCAGGCAGCTCGTTGTACACGAATATGAACATCAACATGCCCGCAATGACGGCATAGGCCAGCAGTATCCATCTCCCCACCGCGAAGAAGACGCCCCAGGCGAACCCCCTCGCCCTGGCCAGGGAGGCGATGTTGGCCAGCACGGCCACGGCCGCTCCCGCCAGCAGCCCGATGGCCGGCCCCAGCTCTGGCTCCCCCGGCAGGGACGAGGTCAGGTAGCTCACCCCCGAGATGGCCAGGGCCAGCGACAGCACGCCCACGCCCAGCACCGGCGGCAGCCGCTGCCGCCCAGCCCCGTCCTCGGCCGTAGCCGCCCCGGTCATGACGCCAGCCTGGCCATGATGATGAGGGTGCCCAGCTGCATGAGCCCCAGTACCGCCGAGCTGTAGATGAAGCGCCGCATCAGGTGCCCGATGAGCTCCAGGTCGGGACGTGGCTTGCGCATCTCGAACAACACGGCCAGGTTGGTGGGCTCGTTCACGCCCAGGGCCACCAGCGACATCACCCCCACCACTGCGAAGGACGCCAGCACCCAGGTGTGGTAGGGATGGGCGGTGTTGATGGTGCCCAGCTTGAGGGACAATTGGAAGCCCGACACCAGCGTCACCGTCACCAGCGTGGGCATGAGCACCGCCATCTGAGGCATCAGGCGGGAGGAAAGCTCCAGGCGCGCCTGCGGGGACATGCGGGGCATGAGGGGCCCGATGACTAGCCCCATGAACAGGTCCACGATGGTCCAGGCCGCCCCGAACGCCACGTGGGCGAACTCGAGCACCGCCAGCCATCCGCCCACCACAGCGGAGAGCACGAAGATGAGGGCGGCCGTGGGGAAGGCCAGCCCGGGCAGAGGTATGATGGTCGCCGGCGGACGGGGCATCTCCCAGGTCGCACCGGGCCTGGCCGCCCCTGCACCCGCTACGGCATCGTCCATCAGAGGCCCCCGGCTTTCTTCTCCGTAGTCGCGTAAACCTTAGCGCCAGGCAGGCTCCCTGTCAACGAGCGGAAGGCTTCTGTCGCCGAAGACAGGCGCAGGCGAAGCACGATCTGGCAACGCTGCCCCGCTACCAGCCGCGTGGGGAGTGGCTGTCACCTAATGCTGGTAGCCGGGCCTCGGCTGCTCGTCACCGTTCGGCTCCGGCAACGCACGGGCCGCCCCATCTCCGGGCTCCTCGCGGACGGCGCGACGGAACTCGCGAACGGCCCGACCGAGAGCGCCGCCCAGCTCGGCCACTCTGCCCGCGCCGAACAGGAAGACCAGTATTCCCATGATGATGAGCAGTTCGGGCAGACCGATGTCCGGCACCCCATCACCCCCTTCGTGGGCCCACTTGCGGGCAGACACAGGTTAGCACCGCTGCGAACACCGAACAATGCCGGCGTCTGCCGAACGAGTCCCGCTGGGTTGCGAATACGGTCCTCAGGCGGATACAATGCGGTCACTAGCGTAGCGTGGAGAACTGCCTGTCGCGGGCCTGTCGATCAGCGCCTCGCGCCCTGGCCGTCGGTGCCCCCCACAGGCGACAGGGAGGGCACCATGAAAGGACCCAGAGCATGGGGCTTCGCGCTGCCGGGCCTGTGGCTGGCGACGGGCCTGCTGCTCTTCCTGGCAGTGGCTCCTGGCGACATCTCGCGGCCGGCCCTCGCCCAGGACGAGTTCGACTACACCTTCTCCGTCAACGTGCTCGCCGACGAGCCCGACGCCGACCCGGGCGACGAACGCTGCGATTCCGATCCCGAAGACCCCGGCGACCAGTGCACGCTGCGGGCCGCCGTAATGGAGGCCAACGCCTTGGGGCTCGCCTCCACGGACACGCTCCGCTTCCGCATCGCGCTCACCGACATCAATAACGACGGGGGGGCGGACACTTTCGGACTGCTCAGGGAGCCAGAGGCGACGACCGAACCTGATATCGGCGCGAGCGACGACCTGGACATCCACACTGACATCACCATTCAGGGCCGCGGCGTGGACAGCGCCAGCGAGGCCTACCTGTCGATCATCAAGTTGCTGTCGGATGACCACTGCTTCCGGGCCTTCCACGTCCGCCCGGGCGCGAGCCTGACGCTGGAGCAGGTGCAGGTCGACTCGTTCTGCACCGATTTTTCGGACTTCGGCGGCGCCGTGCTCGTGGACGCCAACACCAGCGCCGCCACTAGCGGTGCCCTGAACGTCAGCGGCTCTTCCTTCACCAACAACTCGGCCTCCGCCCGCGGCGGGGCCATCTATGTATCCGGTGGGGGGACCCTGAACGTCAACGATAGCCTGTTCGACCAAAATAGGGCCGAGACGTTCGGGCTCGGGGGCGCCATCTACCTCGGGACGGCGGCCAGGGGCAGAGTGGAGGGCAGCACCTTTGCCGCTAACGCCGCCGAGGCCTATGGCGGGGCCATCTACAACGACGGTGGGAACCTGGACATCCAGGCAAGCGGCTTCAGGGGCAACTTCGCCGGCGGCGACGGCGCCGCCATCTACAACGGCGGCGACGGAGGCCAGGGGGCCCTGGTCATTACCAGTAGTGGGTTCCAGAGGAACTCGGCCGATGAGGACGGTGGGGCCATTACCAACTGGGGAGTCTTGGATATCGTAAACAGCACCTTCGAGGCGAACGAGGTCGGCTTCGACGGCGGCGCCCTGGACAACCACGGAACCGCTACCATCGCCGCCAGCATTTTCGCCGACAACTTTGCAGATGGCAATGGCGGCGCCATCAACAACTACCAGGGTCCGATGCTGACCATCGTCAACAGCACGCTCAAGGGGAACGATGCGGGAGGATCGGGAGGCGCTATCTACAACCGCGACACTGCCCTGCTGCAGGCCGCCTTCGTCACCATTGCTAACAACTACGACGGCGGCCTCTCGGCGGACTCCGCCGGGGGCATAGGCGGCGCTGGGGTGGCCGTCTTCAAGAACAGCATTCTCGCTGGCAATATCAGCTCCGACTCGACAGGCGACGCGGTCCCACTCAACTGCAGCGATCACCTGGCCGTGAAGGCGGTAAGCGTCAACTTCAGCGACGACGACACCTGCCCCGACTTCATCCACGAGGACCCCGGCCTGGACACGTTCGATGAGAACGGCACGGTGTTCCCGCTAATCCGAACCAGTCCGGCCCTCGGGGCGGCAGTGGACTGCACCGACTTGGACGGCAATGCAGTCGCCACCGACCAGGTCGGGACGACGAGGCCACAGCCAGCGGACGGCGGCTGCGATGCCGGGGCATACGAACAGCGCAGCGATACAGCGAGCACCCTCTCCGTCAGCCCCGGCCGGGTCGTGGACCTCGGCACGCTCGACCTCGGCGAGGACCGGGCCGTCATGTTCACCATCACCAACGATGGCCCCAGCGCTGCCACTATACAGGCACCCGCGCTGTTCGACCTGGGCCTCCAGGCGGACCTGGTCGAGGCCGAGACTACCTGCGAGTCCGGCAGCCTCGGCGGCTCCTGTGCCGTCGCCCTGGTGGTGATGACCACCCGTCCCGGGCCGCAGGCGGCGGCGGTGCGAATCGGCGTCGAAGGGGCCGACGAGCCTTTGTACCTGCTGGTGCTGGCCGAGGCCATTCCCGTTTTCAGGGTGAACACGACCGAGGACACTGGCGACACCCTCCCCGGCGACGGCCTGTGCGACGCCGACGAGGAGACCGATGCCAAGCAGTGCTCCCTGCGGGCAGCGTTCGAAGAGGCCAACGCATGGCCACGCGAGCGCTTCGTCATCGTCCTGGAGGAGGGCGAGACGTACGACCTCGGCGGCTATCTCGGCTTGAGCAGCGCAGTGAGAGTGACCATCGAGGGCGACGAGGCGACCGTGACCGGCGGCGGCACCAGCACCCCCGCCGAGTGTACGAACGATGGGACAGCTTCCCCACTGTTCGTCGTAGATGGGGGCGCGTCCCTCGCTATCGAGGACCTGACCCTGGCCCAGTCCTGCGGCGGCGCCGTCAAGCTGTCCGGTGGGGGGAACCTCACCCTGCGCCGGGTCACCGTCCGCGACAACGCCAATTACGGCGAGGGCGGCGGCATCCATGCCGACGGGTTCGGCGCGATCCTCATCGAGGATAGCGCATTCGAGGACAACATCGCCAAGGCTGACTCCGGAAGCGGCGTCGGGCCAGGCAGCGGCGGCGCCATCTCGGCCGTAAATGGCCAGTCTCTCGCCATTCTCGACAGCACCTTCAGCGACAACGTGGCATCGGGTGAAACGGGCGAGGGCGGCGCCCTCCATGTGACCGACGTTCGGGAGACCATCATCGAGGACAGCACCTTCTACGGCAACTCGACTGCCGAGGGGGGCGAGGGGGGCGGGATCTGGGCCAGGCTGGCGGTAAGAGAGACGGAGCCACCCTCGATGGCCATCCGCCGCAGCGCTATCGTCGGCAACTCCTCCGGCACGGGCGGAGGAGGCGGCCTCTACCTGGGCACAATCGGTGAGATGTGCGACAGCGGCGTCCTGTCGCTGGTCAACGTGACCATCGCCGGAAACGTCACCGCGGGCAGCGGCGGAGGCATAGATGTCGGCGCCTGCGACCGACTCGACCTCTCCTTCGTCACCATCGCCGGAAACGAGGCCAGCGTCTCCGGCGGCGGCATCCATGCCGGGCCAGGTCTCAGCGTCGCGCCCAAGCGCCTGCGAGGCGTCATCCTGGCCGATAACTCTGTGGGCACGGCCGGGAGTGGGCCTAACTGCTCCGGGCCCATCTCGTCGTCGGGTGGCAACGTGTTGGGAGACATGACCGGCTGCACCCTGACCCCGCACAGCACCGATGCTGTGGGCGTGAGCGACCCGGGCCTGGTCGAGCTCGACGCGAGCCGGAACGTGTTCCCCCTGCTGGAGACGAGCCCGGCCGTGGCTCGGGTGCCAGCTTGCACGGACGTGGCTGGGGCGGACGTGGACGACGACCAGTTGGGCCGGGCGCGACCTCGCCCCGCGTTTACCGACTGCGACGCCGGAGCATACGAGAGCGAATTTCCTCCCTCCTCGACGCTGGCGGTGAACTTCTCACCCCCGAACGCGGGGGTGGTGACCATCATCTACGAGGGCAGGCGAGTAACGTGCTTTGCGGACTGCACACTCAGCGTACCCGACGGCACGACCGTGACCCTGCAGGCCAGGACCTTCGCGGGCTTTCGCTTCGCTGGCTGGACGGGCGACTGCGCCGGCAGCGAGACCGACCCCGGCAGGGCCACCGTGACCATGGACGGCGACAAGTCGTGCACCGCCACCTTCGACGCCACAAGCGGTGGAGGCGGAGGTGGGGGCGCCGGTCCCATCGTCGTCCCCAGCCCTACCGGCACGGGCGACCTGGTCTTCCAGGTGATAGGTGACACGACGCCGACCCTGCTCCAGGTGTCGTCCTGTACGCCTCCGCCCGGCTCACCGCCTGCCCCCGGAACCTATAGCCTGCCCCACGGCCTGTATTGCCTGAGCGCCGCGGAGGTGCCCCTGGGCGGCAGTATCACGGTTCAGGTCACCCTGCCCCAGGCCATTCCCTCCAATGCCGTTTGGCTGAAGCTCCGGGCGAGCGGAGGCGGCGGCGGCAGTGGTGGCGATGGCGTCGACGGCGGAGGCGGAAGCGGCGGCGGGGGTGGCGATGGCGTCGACGGCGGGGGCGGAGGGGGAGGCAGCGGTGGCATCGGTGGAGGGGGTGAAGGCGGAGGGGGCCGGTTGTGGGCCCCGCTCTCCCTGGGCGACAACGACGGCGACAACGTCATCTTCCTCACCCTCATCGATGGCGGGCTGGGCGACGGGGACGGCATCGCCAACGGGGTCATCACCGACCCGGGCGGGCCCGCCATCCCGACCGCCCAGGAGCCTCCGTCGGCCCCGTCGCTGGCCTCCATCTGGCCCTGTGGGATGGGGGTGGCCTGCATCTCCTTCCTCCCTTCAGAAGGGGCCAGCACCTACCTCCTGGAGTCGGCCCTGAACCGGGAGTTCAACTTCGGCACCAACTCGGTACAGGTGCCTGTCCCCTCTCTGCTCTGGGGCAACACAATCCCCGTCGGCATGCCCACGGGCGACATGTGGTCGTTCTACTACCGGCTGTCCGCCTGCAATGGGGCCGGCTGTTCACAGGCCGTCTTCGTCGGAGGCATGGTCGCGCGCAGGTTCCCCGGGGACACTACCGAGCACTGGGCCTTCGTGGCAGGCGTGTACCGGTTCCTGGGCGTGGCGTTCGCCTGGGCCCAGAATCAGGTGAGCGTGCCCGGGAAGGCGTCCAACATGCACTTCTATGAGGGCGTTCAGGGGTTCGGGGGGCCGAGGGTCCAGTCGTGCACCCTGGTCCAGCCCGGCGAGTCCTGCTCGCGGAGTTGGGCGAGCTCCGACCCCTGGACCAGCGTTTCCCAGGACTTCCCGCCGACGGGCGAGGTGGGCGCCGCCCTGCGACCCGACTGAGCGCATGCCCCACCGATGACACCGGGGCCCCACTGCTGATCCCCGGGCGCTGGCTTGTGAGAGGGTGCCGAGGCGCTGTGAGTTGCCGCCGTGCGGGCCGGAGTTCAGATACGGTACGTCAGGGGAATGGGAGCGTCGGCCACCTGTCGCGGCCGCTCTCCCTGCCACCAGACGCCCGGTATGCGCTCGCCGCAACCCGGGCATGCTCCCTCGGGCGTCAGCTCGTAGGCGAGGATGCGGTAGCCGTAGCGGCCGATGAGGAGGCGCTGGCAGCGAGGGCAGCGGGTGTTCTCGAAGTCGCCCACCATGCCCGGCAGGTTGCCGGCGTACACGTAGCGCAGGCCCTCCTCCCGGCCGATGGCGGCGGCGCGCATCAGTGTGCGGGCGTCCGTGTTTTCCGGGTCGGTCATCTTGTAGTCCTTGTGGAAGGCGGTGACGTGCCAGGGAATGTCGGGAGAGACCGAGGCGATGAACCGGGCCGCATCGCGCAGCTCTTCATTCGAGTCGTTGAAGCCCGGCACGACCAGCGTCACCACTTCTACCCAGAACCCCATCTCCCAGGTCATGCGGATGGTCTCGAGCACGTGCTCCAGCTTGCCGCCGAGGACGCGATAGTTCTTAGGGTTCATGGACTTGAGGTCGACCTTGTAGCAGTCCAGCCAGGGCCGGAGGTACTCCAGTGCCTCGCGGGTGGCGTTGCCGTTGGAGACGTAAGCAGTCAAGTGCCCCCTCGCCTTGGCCAGGCGGAACACCTCCACCGCCCATTCCGAGGTGATAAGGGGCTCGTTGTAAGAGCTGACATAGGCCCGGGCCCCCATGCGCTCGCCTATCTGGACCAGCTCCTCAGCCGAGACCTCCATGGGCTCCACCCCGGCTACCGGGTCGCGCAGGGCCTGGGATGTGACCCAGTTCTGGCAGTAGGGGCAGTGGTAGTCGCAGCCCAGCATGCCGAAGGTGAGGGCGAGCGCGCCGGGCAGGGCGTGGAAGAACGGCTTCTTCTCGATGGGGTCGCACTGCAGGGCAGCCACATAGTTATGGGGGACCATGAGCGTGCCGTCCCGGTTGAACCGCACCTGACAGATACCCCGCTGCCCCTCCAGCACCACGCAGCGGTGCCCACAGGCGTAGCAGCGCACCTTGCCCCCCTCGAGCCGTTCGTACAGCTCGCCGGGGCGGGCGTAGCGGTCGATGACCTGGGCGAGGGTCAAAGAGCGGCCGATGAGCTTAGGCATTCCACACAGATTATACTCCAGGGGGCGGGGCGCCGTTCCCGGTGCCAGCCACTTCGTCGGCGGAAGACAGGGCAACACCGCGCAACGCAATTTGCAAATCCAGGTCGTGTAGGCGGGGAGGTGCCGGCCTATAAAGGACTCATCAGCCGAAGTCGCAGGAGGGTGCCGTGCGGGAGCGGGTACGCCAGCGAGAACGGGAGGAGGGGCCGGGCCCCAGGCCCGGGTACGAGCTCTGCTTCGAGAGACGCCAGACCTTCGTCGAGCGCCAGCACCGCGGGAAAGTGGTGGTCTGGCCCCACGAGCGGGAGTGGGACGTGAGCCGGCAGGGGAAGATCATGTGGTTCCTGCACCCGGGGGCCTACAAGGACACCTGTCTGCAGGACTGGTACGTCTTCGTGCAGGAGATCCCCAGGGTCTCGGGCAAGCACCGGCACCAGGGTGGTCTGGTGATCTTCGCTCTGGAAGGGGAGGGCACCACCACCATGGACGACGTGCCCCACCACTGGGAGGCCGGCGACCTGCTCATCCTGCCGGTGAAGGAGGGCGGCGTAGTCCACCAGCACTTCAATCGCCGCCAGGACGGCCAGTCCTCCTTCTGGCTGGCCTTCATCAACGACTTCATCTGGGACCACGTGGGCAGCGAGATGGAGCAACTGGAGCTTTCTCCCCTCTGGCTAGAGCAGCAGGGGCAGGCCCGGGGCAGGTGAGACGATGGAGACGGAGCGCTACCGGCAACTCAAATCGCGCAACCTGTTCCAGGAGCTGCTGGAGCTGCGCGACCGCCAGCGCGAGTGGCGCCGCTCCGCCCTGAACCTGGTGAAGGGCAGCGAGGTGCCCGTCGAGCTGAACCCCTGGGGCCTGGTGCAGTGGTACCTCCACCCCTCCATCACCGACACGTCCAACCGGGCCCTCATCGTGTGGACGATGCACATACCGCCTGGCAGCCGCACCGGCCGGCTCAAGTGCCAGGGCGGCCACGTCTACTACGTCTGGAAGGGCTCCACAGGACACACGGTCCTGGACGGCGTCCGCTACGACTGGGCGCAGGGCTGCGTGATCAACATACCCCTGCGCCCCGAGGGCGTCGTCTTCCAGCACTTCAACGACGGCGACGACACAGTAGTGCTGGTGGCGGCCCAGGAGAACCTGGTGGACGCCCTGTACGTCGACCAGGGGAGTGGCTTCGAGCTCCTGGAGCCCTGCCCCGAGTGGCTGTCCGCCCAGCGCTAGACACGTGGTGCCCATGCGCCTGGTCGTCGACCGGCTTCCGCCCGACCACGCCCCGGGAGCCGGCGCCCTTGCCTACCTGGACCCCGTGTGCATGGACGAGCTGCACCTCGCCCCGGGCGATGCCGTGCTGCTGGTCAGCAGGCGCGGCCGCAGACTGCCGGCGAGAACGGCCGGGCCCCTGTCGGGAGACCAAGGCCAGGGCACAGCGCGCCTGGACCGTTACCTGCGCCAGGCACTGGGCGCCCGTGTGGGCGAGCAAATAAGCGTAGAGCCCTTCCCGCACCCGCCGCCGGTGCGCCATTTGGTCCTGTCAGCGGCGGTGGACGTGTCCATGGTGCCCCGCCTGTACGAGCACCTGGCCCGCTACCTGGCGGCCCAGGGGGCGCTGGTGGGAGAGGGGTCGCTGGTGTACGCGCCCTTCCCGGGCGGCCGCGGCGGCACCGTCTACAGGGCGGCGCTGGTGGAGCCGGGCCCGGGAGTGGTGACCGCCGACACGCAGGTGGAGCTGGCCCCTTACGCCGAGCACGAGGCCGAACTGGCGGTGACCTTCGAGGACGTGGGGGGCATGGCGCAGCACATTCGGCTCCTGCGCGAACTGGTGGAGGTGCCCTTGCTGCTGCCCCACGTCTACCACCAGCTAGGCATTCAGGGTCCGCGGGGCATCCTCCTCCACGGGCCGCCAGGGGTGGGCAAGACCCTCCTTCTGAGAGCTATCGCCAACGAGATCGACGCCCGTTTCTACTACGTCAGCGGGCCGGACATCATCGGCACCTACTACGGCGAGGGGGAGGGGAACCTCAGGCGCATATTCGGCGAGGCCGCCCACAATGCGCCCGCTATCATCTTTTTCGACGAGATCGACTCCATAGCGCCCCGCCGCTCGGTGGCGTCCACCCAGGCCGAGGCACGGCTCGTAAGCCAGCTGCTCGCGCTCCTGGACGGCCTGCACCAGATGGACGGCGTGGTGGCCATCGCCACTACCAACCGGCTGGACAGCCTCGAGCCTGCCCTGCGACGTCCCGGGCGCTTCGACTGCGAGGTGTACATCGGCCCGCCAGACCAGCATGGCCGCCTGGAGATACTGCGCATCCACACCCGCGAGATGCCTCTCTCGCCCGACGCCGCAGAGTTCCTGCCCGAGCTGGCGGCCCGCACCCACGGCTTCGTCGGTGCCGACCTGATGGAGCTATGCCGGGAGGCGGGGCTTTCGGCCCTGCGACGCCACCTCCGCCCGGCCGATCCATCCCTCCGGCCCCCCGACGCCGACCTCTCGCGCCTGCACGTGACCCGGCAGGACCTGGAATCCGCCCTGGCGCGAGTGCGGCCCTCCGCCCTGCGACAGGCCCTGGTGGCAGTGCCCCAGGTATCCTGGCAGGACGTGGGCGGCCTGTTCGCGGCCAAGCGCCGTCTGTGGGACCTCGTGGTGCGGCCGTTGAGGGAGCCCGAGCGGTACCGCCGGCTGGGCCTGCACCCCCCGGCGGGGGTGCTGCTGGAGGGGCCCCCGGGCAGCGGCAAGACCCACCTGGCCCGCGCCCTGGCCCACGAGACGCAGGTCAACTTCATCGCCGTGGACGGGCCAGAGGTGTTTAGCCAGTGGCTGGGCGAGTCCGAAGAGGCGGTGCGACAGATATTCCGACTCGCCCGGCAGCTGGCCCCGGCGCTGGTGTTCATCGACCAGCTCGATGCTGTGGCCCCCCGTCGCGGCAGCGACGCTTCCACCCGCACCTCCGAGCGGGTGGTGAACCAGCTCCTGGCCGAGATGGACGGACTCGACAGCGGCGTCCAGGTGGTGGTCATCGGCGCCACCAACCGCGCCGATCTGCTCGACCCCGCTCTGCTGCGGCCGGGCCGATTCGGCCTCCGCATCAGCCTCTCTCTGCCCGACCAACGGGAACGAGAGGACATCCTGCGAGTAGTGTTGAGGCCACTCGGCCTGGCCGAGGACGGGGACCTGATAGAGTCCCTGGCCCGGCGCACCGAGGGGTGGAGCCCCGCCGCTCTGGCCGAGCTGGCCGTGGAGGCGCGCCGACGAGCGCTGGCCACAGCAGTCGAGGGCGAAGACGTGGCTGTCGGCCCTCGAGAGCTCATGGAAGCGTTGGAGGCCCTGGGAACAGAAGCCGGAGAGAGACTTGCTACGGACAGCGCTGGCAGTCAGGGGCCTTCACAGGGTCTGCGCCCGCGCGAGCCCGAGGGGCCCTAAGACCCGTTCCGCCAGCAGCCTGAGCTGGTCCGCTATCTCGGGCACCCCATCCACCGTCAGCCCGAAGGTCGTCTGGGCATAACGGGGCCCCACCACCATCAGTACCAGGTGCCGCGCGCCGGAGGCCAGCACGTGCTCCCGGAGTTCGTGCAGACATTCCTCTGGCGTGCCGGCGATGGCTATCCTGTCGGTCAGGTCGCGAGTGGAGAGCGAGACCATCTGCACCACATCCCCCCGGGCGAAGGCCTCGCGGACCGGCACCAGCCTCTCGGGCGGGATCCCGTTCAGCTCGGCCAGGACGTCGGGCACGATGGGCAGGTACGTAGCGACGAACAGACGGGCCAACTCGTGGGCCGCTTCACCGTCCTGGGAGCAGACGACGATTTGGACGGCAGCCATGTCCAGCGACCCGTCGTCGCGGCCCGCCCTGCGTGCCCCCGCCCTCACCTGTTCCCAGGCGTACTCCCATGCCCGGCGCGACCGGGCCAGGAGCACATGGGCCCCGTCGGCTACCTCGCCTGCCGTTCGCATGGCCAGCTTGCCGCCGGTGCTGGCCATCATCAAGGGCAGGTGGGCCTGGACCGGCCGCGAGAGGGTGGCCAGAGCAGCGTAGCGGAAGAACCGGCCCTGGTGGTCGCACTGGCCACTGTCCAGGAAGGAGCGCATCACCTGGAGCGCCTCCTTCACCCGCTCTACTGGCCTGGTGCCCTGCCACTGCACGTGGTAGCGGCGCAGCAGGGCGGGCCCGCCGAAGCTGACCACCGCCTCCACCCTCCCCTCGGAAAGCTCGTCCAGGGTCGCCAGTGACTGGGCTATGAGGGTCGGGTCGCGCAGGAAGACGTGGGTGGCGCTGGGCCCGAGCCGGATGCGGCGCGTGTGCACGGCGGCCGCAGCCAGCACCGTCCACGGGTCCTTGAAGCGGTAGGCGTCGGCGCAGTAGCAGGCGTGAAAGCCGAGCTCCTCCGCCGCGCGGAATACCTCCAGCGAATATGCGAGGGGATAGATGGGGTGATGCAGCAGGCTGACCTTGGGCCTGCGGGCCGCGTCCGGGGTGGTCATGTCCGCTGTCGCTCCTCCTACCTGCCCCTATCGCGGTGGCACTCTCGCCGCCAGCCAGTCAGCTATGATGTCGGCCGCTTTGGGGCGAGGATCGTCCTCCTGGCCTTCCAGGGGCAGCAGGTAATGGTCGCCCCGCACCTCGACTGCCGTCTTGTCGGTGGCAGCGCTGCTGGCGACGATGGCCGCGAACTCCTGGGGCCGTATCTCCGTGTCGCCGGTGGCCTGCACGAACAGGCAAGGGCAGGTGATGTGGCGCAGGCTGCGGGTGAGGTCGGCGTTGGTAGAGAAGGGCGACCACGTGCTGAGCCAACCACGTGGTGTGAGGACGCGGCCCAGGCCGCCCGGGCCGTAGTTGCCCACCACCGGGTCGAGCCCGGGCGTGAACATGGAGCCCAGGGGCCTTTCCGAAGGGTCGATGGTCGGGTCGAGATAGGCCGGGTCGGCCAGCGTGCGGTAGACGACCAGATACCGCGTCAGGCGTCTACGCCGTTCGCGGGCGTAGCGGCCCTCCGGGCCGCCGTCGCCGGCCTCGGCCGCCGCGTGCTCGTCCAGGTATGCCCGCGCCAGGACGTCGAGGCGGCGGCAGCGCTCCTCCTGTGCCCGCCAGTACGCCTGCAGCCAGCCGCGGTCGTACCGGGAGGGCTCGGGCCAGGGGCGCCGGCCGTTGGCAGGATGGTACATATCTACGGATGAGTCGGTGAGGAGGGGGTCGTTCTCGTCCACCACCGCCGGGTCGATGACCCTCCGCATGACGTTGCCCTGGCCGGAGTGGACGGCAATGTGCACCATCGCCTCGGCCACGGGCATGTCCTCCTCGGCCAGCGGCACCGGGTCGCCGGCAGGGCTCGCCGTCAGGCGCTCGGCCGGGGGCGTGGTCGCCTGCCACTGATAGAAAGCAGTGAGGGAGCCGCCGCCGCTGTTCCCAAGCAGCACGAGCCGCTCGTAACCCCTGGCCCTCAGCTCCCGCAGCGCCGCCGCTATGTCCAGCAGCATGCGCTCGTGCAGGGCGTCGCTGTCGTTGTTCACGTAGCGGCTGTTGTGGCCAAGGACGGCGTACCCGCGCTGGGCGAGGAGAGGCGCCAGGTAGTGGCGCGTGAAGTCGGCCCGCGGATGGATCACCAGCAATGCCGTCCTGGCGCGGCCGGTGGGCGGTTCGTGGAGGAGGCCCAGGGTCTGAACGCCATCGCTGGCGGTGACGACCACCGGCTCCCGACGCACCCCCTCCGGCGTCTCGTAGTACTGGTGGCGGACGAGCAGGTTGCGAGAGGCAGTCCTCATGGCATCCCCCGTTCCCGGACGAGCACCTACCTGCGGGCCTCGCCCGAGATGGGCCGGTCGCTCAGGGGACGGAGGGAGCCGTCAGCCTGCACCTCCACCGGCACCATCGTCTCGATGGTGTAGGGGTCGCCCTGCGCCACCGTGACCAGGATGCCCGGCCACAGGCTGAAGGGATGGAAGTCACGGATGGTCTGGGCCGCCCGCAGCACCCCGTCGCGGGTCATGTCGCCCTGGTCGCAGGCCCGCTTGAGCGCCTCCACGGAAAGCTGCGCCGCCGAGGCCATGTAGATGGTGGCGGGCTGTACCGGCGGCGCCCCGTACTGCTGGGTTATCTGCTCCAGTTCGCGCCACTCGGGCGTGTTGCGGTGAAGGGCCGCCTCCATCACGTACACGTTCAGGACCGCGCCGGCGATCTGCCGGTAGCCGGCCTCGGCGTTGCCTCCGCCGACCGCGCTGGCCAGGCCCGAAGGAGTGTTGGGGTAGGCCATGAAGACCTTAGTCTGCCAGTTGGTGCCAGCCATGTAGCGGAATACTTGCTGCGTAAAGGTGATGGACAGGCTGATGGACACGAGCAGGTCGGGGTTGGCGGCCTTCAGGTTGGCGAGCTGGGACGTCAGCTCGGTGGCGGTGGACTCGTAGGACTGCTCGGCCACGATGCGCCCGCGGAACTCTTGTTTGAATCCCGCTAGCCCATCCTGCCCGGCGGCATCGTTCTGGTACAGGATGGCCACCGTCGCGTTGGGGAACCGCTCGTTGATGAGCCGGGCCATGATGCGGAAGTCGGAGGCGAAGGTGGGGACGAAGGTGATGGTGTAGGGGTACTTCTGGGGATCGAGGAGCCTCTCGACGCCCAGCGTGGCGAACAGTTGCGGCACCTTAGCCTGGTTCATGTAGTCCAGCGTGGCGGCCACGGCGCTGGTGCCCACATCCCCTATCGTGGCCACCACCTGGTCCCGGTCTACCAGCTTCTGGCTCACCTCCAGGGCGCGGGCCGGATTCCCCTGGTGGTCCTCGACGATGAGGCGGAGGTTGCGACCGCAGATGCCGCCTTCGGCATTGACCTTCCTCACGTATGCCTCCAGGAAGGGCGCGCCGGCGGCGAACACGGCCAGGGGCCCGCTCAGGATGTTGCGGTGCCCGACCCGGATCTCCGTGTCGGTTACCCCGTAGTCGGTCTTGACCTGTTTCCAGCCGGGCGGCCGTCCCGTCTGGGGCGTGCCGCCAGGCGTCGCCTCTTCGCCGCCGCCGCAGGCGACAGCCAGCAGCGCCAGCCCTGCCAGTGCAAAAAGCAGCCACTTCTTCATGCCAGCTTCCTCCCGGGGCATATGTGCCCCCTGGTTATGGCGCTGTGCCGTGGACGATCCGATGCCGCGGCCTATCCAGGGAGGTCCACCCGCTCAGGCAGGGGCATGCTCCTTGAGCCAGCTCTCCAGCATCTGCTGGGCGCGGCGGGCCTCCTCCTCCGTCAGGTCGCGGCTCTGATAGGTAATCTCGAGCTGGAGGCCGTTGGGGTCGCGGAAATAGATGGACTCCCAGACGCCCTCGTGGTCGATGACGTCGCTCACCTGCACGCCGTGGGCCTCGAGCCGCTTCTTGGCCTCCATCAGCTCGTCCATGCTGTCCACCGCCAGGGCGATGTGCCGCGCCCACCAGGGCACGGGCTGGATGACCTCCTCCCTAGGCAGCCCTTCCACGGCGAAGAACGCCAGGCAGGTACCGTCGCCCAGAGCATAAAAGACGTGCAGGAACCGCCCGCCCGTGCCGCCCGTGCGGGGCACGCCGCTCACTGCGTCCACCAGCGGGAGGCCCAACACCTTGGTGTAGAACTCGTGGGTGGCCTCCAGGTCCCAGGTGGGGAAAGCTACATGGTTGAAGCCGCTCGGTCGCTGGAATCCCATTGCCTCTCCCTCCTCGCGGGGTTGTCTCTCCTTTGCAATAGAGCTATAGAGGGCGCAGGGAGGGGTGTCATGACCATGCCTTGCAGGTTTTATTGTGCCTTTTTGCCCTTCGCCGGGGCGATTCTAGGCCACGGGCATCACGCCCCGGCGGGCGGCGAAGCGCCGAGGGCTCATCCCCGTACGGCTCTTGAAAACACGGCTGAAGTGGCTGGCATCGCTGTAGCCCACCTGTCGCGCAATCTCTTCCAGGCTCAGCTCGCTGGCCGAGAGCAACTCCTTGGCCCTCTGCAGGCGCACCTCGATGAGGAAATCGCGGTAGGTCATGCCCGTGTAGCGGGCGAAGAGACGGCTGAAATAGTGGTAGCCCATGTTGACGATGGCTGCCACCTCCTGCATGGGCAGGTGACGGTGGAAGTTGCTTCGGATATAGCGGCAGGCCATCTCCATGGTGCGCAGGCGGCCGCTGCTCTTCAGGCATACCACCATATCGATGAGCTCGTCGATGAGCTGCTGGGTCATGCGTCGCAGGTCGCTCGGACCGGCGGACAGGACGGCGCGGGCATAGGCCGCCGCCTGGCATAGCTGCTCTTCAGTGTCCACTCCTGCCTGCCGGCACTTACGCAGGAGGACGATCTGGAGCTGAAGGACGTAAGAGCGTAGTTGGTCGAGCTGCCCGGTGCCGGCCAGGACGCTCTGCATGAAGGCATCCAGGTAACGGACGGCGCCCGGGCGGTTGCCGGAAAGGACAGCGCTCAGGATGCGCCGCTCCAGTTCTTCTGGATAGTACGGCTTTCGCGCTGCTGCCTGGGCCACTCCGTACACCTCAAGGATTGTGGGGCCATTATACCGCACGGCCAGTCAAAGCAAGCCCAAACACGAGCGGCCTGCCTCACCGCGCTTCCAGCCAGCGCACGATGTCGTGTACGTGGTCGCGGATGTTGAGCTTCGCCTCTCTGACCAGCCAGCGGAAACAGTCCAGTCGCTGCGAAGGGTCTTCGGCGTAGTCCTGCCAGGCGAGGACGTAGGCGCGGCCAGGCCGCCGCGCCGCCGCGGGCCCCGGGAACAGGTGCACGTAGATGGTAGAGCCGTCGTCGGTGAAGCCGATGCCCCCTACCGCTCCCGCCATCAGGTCGGCACGGCCGATGCGTTCCAGTTCTCGACGCAGGTACTCTTCCAGGAACTTCAGAGCCATCCCAGAGCATGGTAGCACTGGCCCTTGAGACCCGCGCAGCGGCTAGCCTATGCTGGCGACAGTATGGCGGAGTTCGTGCTGGCTCTGGACCAGGGCACCTCCAGTTCCCGCGCCTTCCTGTTCGACTCGGAGGCCCGGCCGGTGGCCTGGGCGCAGGTGCCCTTCACCCAGCACTTCCCCCAGCCCGGTTGGGTGGAGCACGACCCGGAGGAGATCTGGCAATCGCAGCTCGCCGCCGCCCGTGAAGCGTTGGCTCACGCCGGGGCGAGACCGCGGCAGGTAGCGGCCATCGGCATCGCCAACCAGAGGGAGACCACGCTGTTGTGGGACAGAGACGGGCATCCCGTGGCCAACGCCATCGTCTGGCAGGACAGGCGCACCGCCTCCATGTGCCAGCGCCTCAGAGAGGAGGGTCTCGAGCCTCTCTTCCGGCAGCGCACGGGCCTGGTGCTGGACCCTTACTTCTCGGGCACCAAGCTGCGCTGGCTACTGGACCAGGACCCATCTCGGCGACAGCTCGCCGCCCGCGGCGAACTGCGCTTCGGTACCGTGGACTCGTGGCTCGTCTACCGCCTGACTGGCCGCCACGCGACTGACCCCTCCAACGCCTCCCGCACCCTCATGCTCGACATTCAGCGGCTGCGCTGGGACGAAGAGTTGCTGGCGCTCCTGGGCGTCCCCGCGGCCCCGTTGCCGGAGGTGCTGCCGTCCTGCGGCTACTTCGGCGAGACGAGGGCCGAGCACTTCGGCGCCCCGATACCCGTGCTGGCGGTGCTGGGCGACCAGCAGGCTGCCCTTTTCGGGCAGGCGTGCCTCCAGCCAGGAATGGCCAAGAACACCTACGGCACCGGCTCCTTCCTGTTGATGAACGCCGGTCGCAGCCCTGCCTACGCTCCCGGGCTCATCACCACCGTCGCCTGGCAACTCGGCGATGAAGTGACCTACGCGCTGGAGGGCTCCAACTTCATCTCTGGTGCCATGGTCCAGTGGCTACGCGATGGCCTGGGCATCATAGACTCGTCGGACGAGGTAGAAGCGCTGGCGCGCCAGGTGCCGGACAACGGCGGCGTGTACGTCGTTCCCGCCCTCGCCGGCCTGGGCTCTCCCTACTGGGATCCCAGCGCCCGCGGCCTGATCATCGGCCTTACGCGGGGCACCAATCGGGCCCACGTCGCTCGTGCTGTGCTGGAGGCCATGGCCTTCCAGACGCGGGACGTGGTGGAGGCGATGGAAGCGGGCGCGGGACTTCCGCTGCCCGAGTTGCGAGTGGACGGGGGCGCAGCCCGCGACGACCTGCTGCTCCAGCTCCAGGCCGACATCCTCGGCAAGCCGGTGGTCCGGCCCAGGGTGGTGGAGACCACCGCCCTGGGAGTGGCCCTGATGGCCGGCGTAGCCGCAGGGCTGTGGAAAGGCAGCGAGGACATCGCGCGCCTGTGGCGGGAGGAGGCCCGCTTCGCGCCCGCCCTGACGCCCGCCGAGCGCGACCGCCTTTACGCCGGCTGGCAGCGAGCGGTGGAGCGGGCCCGAGAGTGGGCCCGGGACGGGGGCTGAGCCGATTCAGGCCAGTCGGCCCCGCACCTCCCTGGCGAAGCGCTCCAGAACCGACAGGGCTACCTCGGGGCCAGGCCTCAGCGGTGGCTCCAGCAGGACATGCCCCACGCCGATGCGGCGGTACTCCTCCAGCCAGCGGACTATTTGCTCGGGCGTGCCGGCCAGCGGACGGTCGTCGGGCCGGGGCTTGTCCCGAAAGCGGAGCAGGCAGCGCACCGAAAGAACGAGGGCAGCGGGATCGCGGCCACATTCCCGCGCCAGGTCCTGCACCCTGCGCCAGGACTCCGCCAGCTCATCGGGAGGAAGACCGACGGCATGCCAGCCGTCGCCCAGGCGAGCGGCCCTGCGCAGGGAGGCCATCCCGTGGCCACCCACCCAGATGGGAGGCATGACGGAGGGGCGGGGCTCGCAGCGGACACCGGCCACACGATAGTACCGGCCTTCGAAGCGGGGGTCTTCCTGCCCCCACAGGACCCGCAGCACCTGAATGTGCTCATCGGTGCGGCGACCGCGGTCGTCCCACGGCATGTCCAGGGCCATAGCCTCCTCTGCCATCCAGCCAGCCCCCACCCCCAGCACCAGCCGCCCGCCCGACAGCACCTGCAGCGTGCCCAGCATCTTGGCATTGAGCACCGGAGGGCGGTAGGGCAGCACCAGTACGGTGGTCCCCAGCAGGACCCTGGACGTGGCGCCGGCCACGAAGGCCAGGGTAGTCACGGCCTCCAGCCAGGGGGCCGCCGGCGACAAGGGGAAGTCGCCCGACTCGGCATACGGGTAGCGGGAGCGCACATTGAGCGGGAAGACGATGTGGTCGCTGGCCCACACGGCGTCGAAGCCCATCTCCTCCACTGCCCGGGCGAACCGCGCTATCTCCGCTCCTGGCCAGGCTACGCCGATCTGGGGCAGGTGCACGCCGAACTGCATCTCGCCCTCCTCGCGCCTTGGAGTCGGCCCCATCATATCCACCTTTGCCACGCCAGTGATAGACTTGGGGTGTGAACGCGCGCCTGCTCAGCGAACTGAAGCGCATAGTGGGGCCGCGATACGTCCTCCACCGGCCGGAGGAGCTCGTCGTCTACGAGTATGACGCCACTATCGAGCGCGCCCTGCCCGAGGCGGTCGTCCTGCCCGGCTCGGCCGAGGAAGTGGCGGCCGTGGTCAGGCTCGCCCGGGGCTATGGCGTGCCCGTGACGCCCCGCGGCGCCGGCACCGGGCTGTCGGGAGGCGCCGTCCCCTGCGAGGGCGGCATCGTCCTGGCCACCAGCCGCTTGCATCGCATCCTGGAGATCGACCCGGAGAACGCCGTCGCCGTGGTGGAGCCGGGCGTGGTGAACCTGGAGGTCTCCCTGGCCGCCGCTCCTTTCGGCCTGTACTATGCGCCGGACCCGTCCAGCCAGAAGGCATGCACCATTGGCGGCAACGTGGCCGAGAACGCCGGAGGCCCCCACTGCCTCCGGTACGGCACCACCACCAACCATGTGCTGGGACTGGAGCTGGTGACCGCGGAGGGCGAACTGGTATGGCTGGGGGGCAAGACTGCCGACTCCCCCGGCTACGACCTGGTGGGCGTGGTGGTGGGCTCCGAAGGCACCCTGGGCATCGTCACCAAGGTGGTGCTGCGCCTCCTGCCCCGGCCGGAGACCACCGTCACCATCCTCGCTATCTTCGACGACGTGGACGCGGCCTGCGAGGCCGTCTCGTCCGTCATCGCCCATGGCATCGTCCCTGCAGCCCTGGAGATGCTGGACCGGAACACCATGCTGGCGGTGGAGCCGTACGTCCAGGCAGGATACCCGCCCGATGCCGGCGCTGTACTCCTCATCGAAGTGGAGGGGCTGCGGGAAGAGGCCGAGGAGCAGGCGGAAGCGGTGCGCGGCATCTGCGCGGAGCTCGCCGCCCGCGAGATACGCATGGGCTTCACTCCCGAGGAGCGGGAGAGGCTGTGGGCCGGTCGCAAAGCCGCCCTGGGGGCCCTGGGCCGCCTCGCACCCTCGTACTACATTCTGGACGGCGTGGTACCCAGGACGCGGTTGCCCCACGTCATGCGTCGCGTCTACGAGATTTGCGACCGCTTCGGCCTGCGCGTGGCCAATGTGTTCCACGCCGGCGACGGCAACCTCCACCCCAACATCTTGTTCGACGAGCGCGAACCCGGGGCTGCCCGCCGCGTCCTGGACTGCGGCGAGGAGATCCTGCGCGTCTGCGTGGAGGCAGGAGGCTCCATCACTGGCGAGCACGGTGTCGGCTACGAGAAGCGGGACTACATGCGCTGGACGTTCTCCGACGACGACCTGGCCACCATGGCCGCGCTGAAGCGGGCCTTCGGCGCCGGTGACGCGTTCAACCCGGGCAAGGTGTTCCCCACCCACAAGGGCTGCGGGGAGGTTTCGTCGCGCATGCGCTCGGCCATCGCCAAGCTGGGACCTGACGCCTACGTCTAGGGGAGCGGGATTGGGCCTGGCTGCTGCCCTGGAAGCCGCCCTGGCGGACATCCTCGGCCCCGAAGCGATGCTCACGGGGGAGGGTGCCGCCGCCTACGCCGTCGCTGGCCTCGCGCCCACGGCCGCCGTCCGCCCAGCTACGGTGGAGCAGCTAGCCGCGGTGATGCGCCTCGCCCATGCCCGGGGGCTGGCCGTGCTGCCCTGGGGCGGCGGCACCATGATGGGCCTGGGCAATCCTCCCCGCCGCTACGACCTCGCCGTCGACATGAGGCACCTCGACCGCGTCCTGGAGCACGAGCCAGCCGACCTGACCTGCACGGTGGAGGCCGGCATTGCCATTGCTGACCTGCGCTCCCGTCTGGCGGCCGCCGGGCAGACCGTGGGACTGGACCCGCCCTGGCCCGAGCGCGCTACCGTCGGGGGTACCCTGGCGACGGCCATCGCCGGCCCGCGCCGGTACACCTGGGGCCACCCGCGGGACTTCACCATCGGCATGAGGGTGGTGCTGGCCGATGGCCGTATCACCAGGGCAGGGGGCAAGGTGGTCAAGAACGTGGCCGGCTACGACCTGTGCAAGCTGTACATCGGGTCTCTGGGCACCCTCGCCATCATCGTCGAGGCCACCTTCAAGCTCCTGCCTCTGCCGCGGGCCAGCGCCGGTCTCGCCTTTTCGTTCCCGGGGCCGGGGCCCGCCTGCCAGACAGCACGGGAGCTATGGCGCCGCGGCCTGGCAGTCACGGGCATGGCCCTGCAAACACAGGGCGGGCAGTACGAACTGCTCGTCGATCTCGGCGGGAGCCCGGGCGCGGTGGCCCGCAGCCAGCGCGAGGCGACGGAGCTGGCCGTGGCGCAAGGCGGTCGAGAGGCCGGCTCGGAGCCCTTCTGGCAGGAGGCGCTGGCCTCGCCCGTGGCGTCCCGCCACCTGACGGTGCGACTAACGGTACTGCCGTCGCGGCTGGCTGAGGCGCTGGCGTCGCTCGAGGCCCTGGGCCCCACCCTGGTGGTGGCATTCCCCACTGTCGGCCATATTTACGCCCGCTGGCCGGAGGAGGCGGACGCCCGGGCCGTGGTGGGGCAGGCGCTGGCCGTCGCACGGGCCGTCGGAGGGACGGGGGTCGTCCACTCCTGGCCCTGGCTCGCGGCCAGCGCCCCGCTCGTTGACGTGTGGGGCCCGCCGCCGCCTTCCGCCGCCCTGATGCGGCGTGTGAAGGAGGCCTGGGACCCCGCAGGCGTCCTCGCCCCAGGGAGAATGGTGGCCGGGATATGACCGACGGGCCTCCGGCACCGCCCTTCCTGCCCAGCGAGGCTGACCTGTCCCGCTGCGTCCACTGTGGCCTCTGCCTGCAGAGCTGCCCCACCTACCGTGTGCTCCGGCTCGAGCCCGATTCCCCCCGTGGTCGGATACACATCATCCGCTCCCTGGTCGAGGGACGGATCGGCCCCACGCCCGTCGCACTGGAGCACCTGGAGCTGTGCCTCCAGTGCCGCAACTGCGAGGCAGTCTGCCCCTCAGGCGTGCCTTTCGGTCGCATCATGGAATCGGCCCGGGCGATGGTGACCAAAAGACGCAGCGCCCCCCTGTCCTGGCGGGTTCGGCAGGCCCTGCTGCGCCTGTTCCTGGCGCGCTCGCCGCTGGCTGACGCCGCCATCGCCGCGGCGTCCCCCATCGCCCCTCTGGTCCACCGGCTGGCGCGCCGCTTGCCACCGCCGCTGCGCCTGCTGGCCGCATCGACGCCGCGTCGGGAAGCAAGGCCCTATCGTCGGCACGGCGTGCTGGCCCGGCCTCCTCGCCCCTCCCGAAGGGTCGGGCTGCTGCTGGGGTGCGTGATGCCGGCCCTGTTCCCGGCGGCACACCGCGCCACCGTGCGCCTGCTGGCGCTGGCCGGCTGCGAGGTGGTCTCGCCGGCCGGGCAGGCCTGCTGCGGCGCCCTCTTCGCTCACAGCGGCGATATGGACATGGCCCTGGCGCTGGCCAGGCGCAATATCGACGCCTTCCTGGCCGTGGGAGTGGACGCCGTTGTGGTGAACGCCGCCGGCTGCGGCGCGCTGATGAAGGAATACGCTCACCTTCTCGCGCACGACCCGGCCTACGCCGCCAAGGCACGGCTCTTCTCGTCTCTGGTGCGAGACGTCACCGAGTTCCTGGACGAGGCCAACCTGCCCCCGCCGACGCGCCCGCTGCCCCTGCGAGTGACCTACCAGGACCCCTGCCACCTGGCCCACGCCCAGAGGGTGCGCGAGGCGCCCAGGCGGCTGTTACGGCGGGTGCCCCACCTGGCTCTTATAGAGATGGAGCATCCGGACAGGTGCTGTGGCAGCGCTGGCGTCTACTCCCTCTCCCATCCGGGACTGGCTCATGTGCTCCTGTCCGAGCGCATGCAGCAGGCGGCCTCCACCGACGCTCAGGTGATCGCCACGGCCAACCCGGGTTGCATGCTGCAACTGCAGGCTGGCGTGCGGCTGTGGCGGATGCCGGTCCGCGTTGCTCACGTCGTCGAGCTACTGGCCCAGGCCTACGAGGGCTAATGACCGGGCCCAGGGCGCAGGCCAGGAGAGGAAGTAGAGAAGATGTCAGCAGAACGACATATTGGTCGAGCGGCGCTGTTGGCCTCGGCCACCAAACTGGGTACAATGTCCGTGACCGCCCGGAGCATCAGCTATGGCGGGGGGCCGGTCAGGGCAGGGACGATAGCGATGGCAGTGCCGAGAGAAGAGACAGCACGGGCGCGCCTGCTGGACGAGGCTATCGGGCAGTTGCTGCGGGGCGAAGAACCGTCGCTGGGGGAGGACGACGAGCTGTCCGACCTCCTGGAGGTGGCGCGCCTTCGCTACCGCCTGTCCCGGTACCTCCGCCACGTGGCGGCAGCGCGCCAGCAGGCAGTGTGGGGGCAGGTCCGGTTCAGGCTGGGGCTCGACGCCGGCAGCGGCCCGGCGGGCGGCTTCTGAGCTTGAGCTAGCACCGCTATTGACAGCCCTTCCGGCCTGACCCATGATACTTGAGGGCTGGGTCGGTGGCCCGGCCGGGGGCCAGACCAGTGGAGCAGAGAAGGGCTTCGCACCTGCGCTGTCCTCGTGCCCGGCTCCCGCACCGTTATCACGTCAGCGTACGCTCCGCGGAGCGGCCCCTACCCTCCCAACCAGACGCGAAGGGGGATGAGCATGGCGCGTGAACTGGAGGTGCTGGCCGAAGGCCAGGGAGAGTACCATCGGGTAGACCCCGACGGCTTCCGCGAATGGGTCCGCGACCACAAGCAGCGGGCCATGGTGCCCAAGCTCATGAGCGCGAAAGAGGCCGTCGAGCGCTTCGTCCAGGACGGCGACTACATCGTCTACGAGTGCAACTACATCCAGCGCGGGCCCGCCGCCCTCATCCGCGAGATCATTCGCCAGGGGAAGAAGGACCTGTGGGTCGGCGCCAAGTTCACCTGGGTTGACGTGGCGCTGCTGGTGGAGGCGGGCTGCGCCTCCAAACTGGACGTCGGCTTCTTCCTCTTCGGTCCAGTGGTGGACCGGGCAGTTAAGGAAGGTCGCGTCAAGATATACGAGTACTCCAACGTGGTCATGACCAACCGCATCAAGGCCGGCGCTATGGGGCTGCCCTTCATACCGGTGCGCTCCTTCGGCGGCACCGACGGCTTCAAGTACTCCGGCGCCAAGCTCATCAAGGACCCGTACACAGGCCAGCCCATTACCATCGTGCCCGCCCTGAACCCGGACGTGGCCCTCATCCACGTGCACCAGGCCGACATCTACGGCAACGCCCGTGTGTTCGGCACTGGCATCTCCGACGTGGAATCGGCCCTGGCCTCGCGCAAGGTCATCATCTCCACCGAGGAGATAGTGGACACGGAGGAGATCCGCAACAATCCGGGCATCACCGCTATCCCCTACTACTGCGTGGACGCAGTCGTGCACCTGCCCTTCGGCGCCTACCCGGGCGAGATGGCCGGCCGCTACGCCTCCGACGTAGAGCACGTCGTGGAGGTGGTGGGCGCCACCATGCGGGGCTTCGTCCGCCAGTACCTGGACAAGTGGGTATACAGCGCCCAGGACCACTTCGAGATGCTTGACAAGCTGGTGGGCTGGAGGAAGCTGCAGGAAATGGTGCAGCGGGCCACCATAAAGGAGGGGTACCTGCCATGATCCAGATCCACACGGCCAAGGGAGAGAAGGCCTCTTACTTCAACGAGCGGGAGCACCAGATCTGCCTCATGGCCCGCCTCATCGAGGACGGCAAGACCTACTGGGTGGCGGGCGGCGGCTCCCCTATGGCCAGCATCCTGCTGGCCAAGAAACTCTATGCCCCCAACGCTGTCTACGTCACCGAGGACGGCGTGCTGGCGCCGGAGCCGGCCCTCCCTCTCGATCCCATCATGACCATGGTGAGCTCCCGCGCCGGGTATCGCGCCCTGCAGTGGGGCACCATGAACAGCATCGGCTTCCATGCGCAGATGGGGTACATGGACTACGGCATCCTGAACACGCTGCAAGTCGACCCGTACGGCAACATTAACTCTACGCTGCTGGGCGATTACGAGAGCGGCGAGTTCCGGCGCTTCGGTGGCCCGGGCGGTGCCGACTCCATCGCCTCCCTGTGCTGGCGGACCATCCTCATGACCGACCACCAGAAGCGCAAGTTCGTGCCACGGGTGGACTTCATTTCGTCGCCGGGCTTTCTGGACGGCTCCGAGGGGGCCCGGGAGCGTGCCGGCCTGCCCCGCGGCACCGGCCCGTACCTCGTGCTGACGCCCTGGGCCCTGTTCGACTACGAGGACCGCTACCTGCGGCTCATAGGCATTTCGCCCTTCGTGACGCTGGAGCAGGTGCTGGCCGAAATGTCCTTCCGCCCCAAGATGGCCGACCAGCTCCTGACCCTGGAGACGCCCACCGAGGAGGAGCTCACGCTGCTCCGTACCGAGATCGACCCGCGCGGGCAGGTGACCATCACCGGGGACATCGGGCGCTGGATCATGCGCCGCGAGGACGGCAGCTTCGGCCCAGCCGACGAGGTCGAGGCGCAGGGCGGCGACCCCAACCTGCCGCGTAGCTGGTAGGTCTAGCGGAAGAGGTCCCGCTCGGGCGGGCGCACCATGTCGGTGGCGCGGCCTTCGCCTGGCTGGTAGGGGTAGCCGCGCACGATAGCGACGGGCACCCTGTCCAGCTTGCCCATCACCAGCTCCGCGGCTGCTGCCAACTCATCGGCCACGGCCATAGTGGTGACGCGCAGCACGTAGCCGTAGGGATCCGTCTGCCCGACGTAGTCGATGAAGGGCGACATGCCCGCCACCCCCACGGCCACGTTCACATGCCCCTCCCGCCACGGCCGGCCGAAGGTGTCGCTGATGACGACGGCTACCTCCGCCCCGCTCAGGCGGCGGATTCCCCGGCGGATGGCCTCGGCAGAGGCGTCCGGGTCTTCGGGCAGCAGAGCGACGTAGCCCTCTCCGGCCACGTTGGACGAGTCCACCCCGGCGTTGGCGCAGACGAAGCCATGCCGGGTCTCAGTGATGAGCACACCCCGCTCCGCGCGCACGATGCGGCGGCTCTCCCGCAGCACCACCTCCACCAGGCGGGGGTCCTTGTCCAGCGCCGCCGCCAGCTCCAGCGCCCGGGGAGAGGGCATTACATCGGCCAGGGCCACCAAACGCCCCTCCGCCTTGGAGACGATCTTCTGCGTGACTACTACCACGTCGCCCGTCTCGACGGGCGTGCCCTGGGCCCGCGCTGCCGCCACCACCAGTTCCGCCACATCGTCGCCCCGCCGCACCTCACCGATGCCGTCGACAGGTATGATGCGCACCTCGCGCGCTGCCCGGTCGCCGAGAGCCGCCATCACTGCCCACCCCGGGTCGCTCTGCCGCCCGATCGCCTGCGCATGGCCGCTCCTATATGCCAACGATGCGCACTCCCGTGCGCGCCTTGTAGATGCGGTTGATGTTCAAAAGCAGGGCCGTCCACTCCTCCACGTAACGAGAGTTGGCCAGGACGCCGCCGTCCACGGCCCGCAGGTATTCTATCTTCTCGGCCAGCTCCATCACCGTGCGCTTGGCGGCCCGGTGGTCGGAACAGACGATGACGTCGCCCTGCATGGGCTTCTCCACATTCTGGAGCAGGGTCGCATCCAGGTGATGGAAGCCGCTGACCACTTTGGCGTTGGGCGCCAGCGCCCGGGCCTGCTCCGCCGCCGAGCCCTCGGGCACATCGAGGGCCCGCACGCCGTGCCCGCCGAACTGCAGGGGCACTGCCACATCCACCAGTATCTTGTCGTCGATGAGCTCGGCCAGTGAGGCCAGCGTGTCCTTGTGGGCCTCGTACGGTACCGTGACAAACACGATCTCGCCGGCACGGCAGGCCTCGGCGTTGAGCCCGCCGGAGACGCGTGCGCTGGGAACCTTCTCCAAGACCTTGGCCACCGCTTCGGCCGCGCGCTGCTCGGAGCGTGAGCCTATGAACACTTCTTCCCCCGCCTTTGCGAAGCGCATGGCCAGGCCCAGCCCCTCGGGCCCCGTGCCGCCGATGAACGCGATGCGTGTCATTCCTCGTTCTCCTCCCGCCTCCTGGCTCGGTGGTCTAGCTGTTATTATGGCACCGGCCTTCAGCAGCGAACAGGAGTCGACGCCGTGGCGCGGTGGACCTGGGCAGCAGCCTATCTGGTCCTGCTGGCCGCCCTCGTGGGCGGCTGCATACTGCTCGGCGCCCGCCTGTATGCGGCCCTCGCCCCCCGCACGGCGGTAGAGAGGCTGGCAGGTCGCTACAGCTACAGCGCCCTGTCCTGGGAGCTGCGCTATGTGCCCCAGAAGCTGGCCGTGAAGCTGGGCGCGCTGCTCAGGCGGCAGAGCGACCAGAACCGCCAGCGCGACCTGGAGCGGTTCCTCCAGGCCGCCGCACGGCTCCGTCAGCTCGCCCGGCAGCCCGACCAGGCAGACCCTAGGGAGCGCCAGGCGCTCGTGAACGAGCTGTCCGCCACCGAAAACGGCGTCGAGCTGCTGCTGGAAGGGCGCATAACAGCGCTGCTCGAGGAGGCGGGGCTGACGGCCCGCCCGCCGCTGTTCGGGCGCCTCGGCCTCGTATTTCCACCGGTGGCGGTGGAGTTGGGGTCTACGCCCAAGGTCCTGGCCATCTCGCCGCGGCAGCGCATCCACCTGGACTCCGCCTTTCTTATCAGCCCGCGCCTCACGGCCGCTCAGCGGGATGCCCTGGAGGCGGCGGTGGACGCCACCGGCGTTTCGTCTCTGGTGATAGACGTGGGCGGGCTGGGCTCGTACCCCAGCATGGTCCCCGTCAGCGACAGCTACACCTTCCTCGTCGAGACGGCCATTCACGAGTGGGTGCACCATTACCTGGCGCTTTACCCGCTGGGCCGCAATTACTTCCGCAGCACCGAGACCCGCACCCTCAACGAATCGGTGGCGGACCTGGTGGCTGAGGAGCTGACCAAGGAGTACTTCCGGCGCTATCCAGTGGACAGCGCCGTGCCAGGCCCCAGCGAGCCACCCGCGGCTCTGGTGAGAGAGCTGAGGGTCCTGCGCTTCGAGGTCGAGTCGCTGCTGGCGGCGGGCCGCGTGGCCGACGCAGAGGGGCTGATGGAGTCCAAGCGGCAAGAGCTTGCCGCCCAGGGATACTACATTCGCCGACTGAACCAGGCCTACTTCGCCTTCTTCGGCCTCTATGCCGACAATCCGGCCTCGACCAGCGTTGTGGGGCCCAAGCTGGAGCTACTGAGGCTACAGGCCGGCAGCCTGCGACGCTTCCTGGAGACGGTGCGCGCTATTACCAGTGAGGCCGAGCTGGACGCGCTGGTGGCCCAGCTCTCGGCCGCATCGCCTACCCGGCCCTAGCGCTCCAGCTCCACGGGCACCTCCAGGACGCGCACGCCGTCCCTGTCCTTCAGGTAGCGCTTCAGGCCGAGGACGGTCTGGTTGTGCAGCAGCCGCTCCCACCAGTGGCGGGTGCGCAGGCTGGGCAGGAGCACCAGCACGTGCCCATCGGCGGAACGGGAGAGGTAATCGATGCAGGCGAGCATGGGGGCGAGGAAGGCCCGATAGGGAGATTCCACCACCAGCAAGGGGGCATCGGGCAGCAGTCGCTCCCAGCGCTGCCGGAACTCCTCGGCCTTCTCGCGCTCGTCGCTCACGTGCACGGCGGTAATGCGCCCGCCCCATTCCCGCGCCACCTGCACAGCGCTCAGGGTGATGCGGTTCAGGTCGTCCACCGGGATCACGATGAGCGGCCGGTGGGCACCGGGCGCCAGTGGCATGCTGGCCGGAGGCGGGAGCCGCGCCACGTCCTCTTCGCTGACCTGCACCAGCTCCTGAAAGCGCCGGTAGTGACGGTGCACGAGGAGGAACAGCACCACCAGCAGACCCATGAGCAGGGTAGAGATCCAGGCCCCGTGGGTGAACTTGGTGAGGAGAAAGATCATGGCCACCACAGCCGTGGCAGCAGCGCCCACACTGTTGAAGAACATGCTCATTCGCCACCCGGGCTCTCTAAGCCGCCACCAGTGCGACACCATTCCCGACTGGGAGAGGGTGAAAGCCATGAAAACTCCCACTGCATACAGGGGGATCAGACGCGTGACACTGGCATTGAAGACGACCAGGAGCGCACATGCCGCTATGGCCAGCGCCAGGATGCCGTTGGTGAAGGCCAGCCGGTCTCCCTTGAAGGTGAACTGCCGCGGCATGTAGCCATCGCTGGCCAGAATGGCCGAAAGGCGCGGGAAGTCGGCGAAGGCCGTGTTGGCCGCCAGGAACAGGACCATGGCCGTGGCCGCCTGGTACACGTAGTAGAGGGGGCTCTCTCCCAGCACTTCCCGCCCCAGTTGCGAGACTATAGTCTCCCGCTCGTCGGGCACCAGTCCGTAGCGGCTGGCCAGGAAGGTGATGCCGACGAACAGGAAGGCCAGGATGCAGGCCATCCAGGTCAGCGTGACACGGGCGTTGTAGCTCTCCGGCGGCTTGAAGGCGGGCACCCCGTTGGAAATCGCTTCCACACCGGTGAGGGCGGCACTGCCCGAGGAAAAGGCACGCAGGATGAGCAGTATGCTCAGGGCCTCTACCGGCTCGATGGGGTGTCGCGGCGGCGCAGCGTGCAGCAGGCTGCCCGGGGCATAGCCCAGGAGTACCTTCGCCACCCCCACCAGTATGACCAGGCCCATGGACGCGATGAAGAGGTAGGTGGGGGCCGAAAAGATGGTGCCCGACTCGCGGATGCCTCTGAGATTGCCCCAGGTGAACAGCACCACCACCGCCACCGCCAGCACCACCTTCAGATCGAACAGTCCGGGCGCGGCGGAAGTGATGGCCGCGACGCCTGCCGCCACGCTCACCGCCACCGTCAGGGTGTAGTCCACCAGCAGGGCCGCCGCCGCCACCAGTCCCGGCAGCTGTCCCAGATTATCGTGAGCAACGATATATGCCCCGCCGCCGCTGGGATAGGCGCGGATGGTCTGGTGATACGAAAGCGCCACGATAGCCAGAAGGGCCACGATGACCGCGGCGATGGGCAGCGACCACTTGAGTGCCCCCGAGCCGGCCAGGGCCAGCACGATGAGTATCTCCTCGGTGGCGTAGGCCGAGCTGGACAGAGCGTCGGACGAGAACACCGCCAGCGCCTTTACCTTGCTGAGCCGCTCGTGGATGGCCTGGGAGGTGGCGAAGGGGCTGCCGATGAGAAGGCGACGCAGGTCGGCCAGGTACCGCCCCACCGCATCGATGGGCCGGCTGCCCAGAGGCGTGGCCTCCAGGTAGCCAGGCGCGACCTTGGTCAGCCGCTGCTGTTTGGGGACGATGCGCAGGTAGGGCGTGCGCGAAGTCGCCCCGTAGCGCACCTCCCGTACCTCGATGTCGGCATCGGGAGAGACGGTTGCCCTCCCCCTCTCCTGGCGGGGGATCACCACGCGCGTATGGGCGTCGGGCGGCGCCGCGGGCCTGGCTTCCGTAACCTGAGGGGGTTCAGGCGCGGCCTCGTCCCTGTCCCGGGGCCGCTTCACGCGCACAAACGATGACCGACGGGGCCTGGACTCGTCCATGCCGGCGCGGGGGCGCTCCGCCCCTGTCCATTTAGACTAGCGCGCGGCTTTCTTTAGGTCACCTGCGGGCGTTGGAGCCACGGCCTCCGCGTCCGTTGCCGTTGTCATTGTTCCCCGTCCCCTCGTCTTCGTCCGGCGTAGGCGTGGCAGTGGCCGTAGGCGTGCGCGCGGGCCGCTGCGTTGGGGTGAGCGTCGGCGTCGGCGACGGCGGAGGGGTAGGCGTAGGGGTAGGGCTCGGCGTCGGAGTAGGCGTGGGAGTGACGGCTGGCTCGGCGCCGCCCGTGGGGGACTTGCAGGCGCCCGGACGCGTCACCGGCACTCCCCGGGCGAAGACCTCCTGCCTGCCGTCGCATTCGGCCAGCACCACGTCGTCGGGCGGGCGGAAGGGCGTGGGCGGGTACTGCAGGTGGGCCAGGGCCTCCCGCATGAATTGCTGCCACATAGGCCCTGCGCCGGATGAGCTGAAAGCGCCCTGGGCCATGGGCGTCCCGTCGGTGTTGCCCATCCACACGCCCACGGCCAGTTCGGGTGTATATCCCACCACCACGTTGTCGCGGAAGTCGTTCTCGGTACCCGTCTTGGAGGCCGCCGGCCGGCCGATGGTCAGCCTGGACCAGTTGATGGCCTCCTTGGAGAGTATGTCGGTAATCATGTAGGCGAAGGCAGGCCTCACCACCTGCTCCACCTGCGGCCTGTACTCGTACAGCACCCGCCCTTGCGAGTCCTCGATCTTGAGCACCCCGGACGGGTCCAGCTTGCGGTACCCGCTGGGCAGGTCTTCCAGCGTAGGCATTCCGGCCATGGCGCCGTTGGTCGCCAGGCTCGAGTAGGCGTACGTCATGTCCAGCAGCTTCACCTCGCAGGTCCCCAGCGTCCAGGTGATGCCGCAAGACCGCTCCGTGACCGGTACGTTGCACGAGGCCGACCCGACCGGGTTGGTGAAGGTGAGGCCCATGCGGGCGGCGGTCCGCACGACATTGGCCTCCCCCATGGCCTCCAGGGTGCGGACAGCGGGCGTGTTGACCGATTCGGACAGCGCCTTGCGGACGGTGATCCGCCCGAGATACACGTCGCCGTTCCAGTTGCGTATCCGCTGAACCTGGCCACCCGGCCCGCGGTACTCGTATGGCTCGTCCTCGACGATGGTCGAAGGCACCCAACCGCGCTCGAAGGCGGTGATGTACGTGAACACCTTCATCGTCGAGCCGTGGGAGCGGCAGCTCACGGCCATGTTCACGTTGCCCTGGACCTGGCGGCTGGTGTCGAAGTAATCGCGGGAGCCCACCATGGCCAGGATCTCGCCCGACTGGGGCCGGATGGCCACGATGGCCCCGTTGTGGGCGTTGTAGCGACTGCCGATGCGGGCCAGTATGTCATTGACTGTCTGCTCGCCGATGTGCTGCAGCTCCAAGTCGAGGGTGGTAGTGATCTTGAGGCCGCCTTTGGTCACCACCTCCTCGCAGTCCACGCCGCCCGGGGCCTTGAACAGGCCCCGCTCGCACATGCGCACCACCTGGCCCTCTACAAAGTCCACGAAGTGCCCCGCCTGCTTGGGGAATGACGCTTGGCGGGGCTCTATCTTCTCGTGCCGCGCTGCCTCGATCTGCTGGGGGGTGATGACGGTGCCCCGTTCGGCCAGGGGCGGGATGCGGTTCACGGTGTCCAGGTGGCGCAGCAACAGGTCCAGCACCTCCTGTCGCCGCTGCTCGGCCCGATCCTTGTTCTCCGGCCGGTCGGGCCGCGTGGGGTCGTACAGGGCCGGCGCCTTGGGAATGCCTGCCAGGAGGGCCGCTTCGCCCAGGGTCAGGTCCTTGGCCGACTTGCCGAAATAGTTCCGCGCCGCCGCCTCCACCCCGTATGAGTTGTTGCCGTAAAAGACCTGGTTCAGGTACCACTCCAGGACCTGGTCGCTGGAGTACTGGCGCCTCATCTCCAGCGCCAGCACCACCTCCTTCACCTTCCGCTCTATGGTGCGCTCGAACCAGCCTTCCTCGATGCGGCCGTACAGGTTGCGCACTAGCTGCTGGGTGATGGAGCTGCCGCCGCTCCCCTCCAGGAACCCCGGACCGAACGGCGTGAAGTTCTCGAGGAAGGCGCGGGCCAGACCGCGAAAGTTGACGCCCGGGTTGTCGTAGAAGCTGGCGTCCTCGGTGGCGATGGTGGCAGCAATCAGGTATGGCGAAATCTCCGACAGCGGCACCGGGTCGTAAAGCCCGCCTACCGGGTCCACCGCCCGGTACAGAAAATTGCCGTTGCGGTCGTAGAAGGTGGAGCTCTGCCAGGAAGTCTGCTCGATGACCTCGTTGGGGGGTATGAACTCGTCGGCGAAGTGCTGGTAAACGGCGTAGGCAGCCCCGATGCCACCCAGGGCGAGGACGACGACGGACACCAGGGCCACCAGCACCGCCACCCCCAGGCGGGCCCTCCCCGCACCCTCCCGGTGGGCCTCGGCCCTCCGCAGCCGCGACCGCCTCGTCCTGATGGCCCCGTTCAAGACTCCCTCGATAAGATAACGAAATGCGACAGCCCCAGGATTCGGAGAGGAGTCCCTTCCAGCCTCTGGAGCTCCCTCAGGGCCCGGCCGGCAGGCCCCCAGCGCCAGGCTGCCTTATCGAACCCGGGAAAGACCTGCGTGTGCACCAACACTCGCACGGGCAACCCCCGCCACAGGCGGCGCAGCCCTGCCGCCGTGTAGGCGCGAGCGTGGGGCACGAGCCGCCGCCGCAGAGGATCAGGCAGGTAGTTGACCAGAGGCGCGTTGCCGAAGATGTACCGCCGCCCGAGAAAGACGCCGTGCGTCTCGAAAGGGAAAAAGCGGTTGGGACAGAACACCACCAGGTGCCCGCCCGGCCCCAGGACTCGACACGCCTCCTGCAAGGCCGCACGGTCATCCTGCACGTGCTCCAGCACCTCGTGCATGAACACTACATCGAACGCCGCATCACGGAAGGGAAGGTGCTCCGCCACCGCCAGCGCCACGGTGGGCGTGACCTGGACTGCCTCCCGCAGGCTCTTGGGGTCGATGTCGATGCCGCACACGGCAGGGGACAGCTCCAGGAAACGGCGTAAGAAGATGCCCACACCACAGCCCACGTCCAGCAGCCGTCTCCCCTCCAGAGGTATATACCGCTGGACGAGGGCGAGACGTCGCGCCAGGCCCGAAGTCCACACCTGGCTCGGGTGGCCCAGCAGGGCGCGGCGGTCGGTGGTCTCCAGCTTCCGCATCCCTCCCTCCACGAACTGGCCGCAAGGCACTCGCTTGCTATAATAGTTTCGACAGAGCCGGGCCGCCAGCGCGCCCCCCGCGACATGCCCATCGACCGCGACGAAGTCCTGCACATAGCACGCCTGGCCCGCGTTGGCCTGAGCGAAGAAGACGTCCACCGTTTTCAGGAGCAGCTCTCGCAGATCCTGGACTACTTCCAGGTCCTGCAGGAACTCGATACCAGTGAGGTGCCCCCTACTTCCCACGTCCTCCCCCTCCAGAACGTCATGCGGGACGATGAGCCCGGCACCTCGCTGCCCTCGCAGGAGGTGCTGGCCAACGCACCCCAACGGGAAGGCGACTTCTTCAAGGTTCGGGCCGTCTTCGAGGAGTAGCCGATGGGAGACGATCTGTTCCGGCTCACCGTCCACGAGGCCGCGCACCTGCTGGCCCGTCGCGAGGTCTCTTCCCGGGAGCTGACGCGGGCGGTGCTGGACCGACTGCAGGGGGTGGAGGGCCAACTCAACGCGTTCGTCACTCTCACGCCCGAACTGGCCCTGGAGCAGGCCCGCCAGGCCGACGAGCGGCTGGCGAGGGGCGAGGACGTGACCCCGCTGACGGGCATCCCCGCCGCCATCAAAGACGTCATCTGCACCCTCGGCGTGCGCACCACCTGCGGGTCGCGGATGCTGGAGAACTTCGTCCCGCCCTACGACGCCACCGTAATCGTGCGCCTGAAGCGGGCCGGCCTGGTGATGGTGGGCAAGACCAATATGGACGAGTTCGCCATGGGCTCCTCGGGAGAGAACTCGTATTTCGGGCCCACTCGCAACCCATGGGACAGGGAACGGGTGCCGGGGGGCTCGTCCTCCGGCTCTGCAGCGGCGGTGGCGGCCGATGCCTGCCTCTATGCCCTGGGCAGCGACACGGGCGGCAGCATCCGGCAGCCGGCCGCCCTCTGCGGCATCGTGGGCCTGAAGCCCACCTATGGCCGCGTCTCCCGTTACGGCCTGGTCGCCTTCGCCTCCTCCCTGGACCAGATCGGCCCCATGACCAAGGACGTGACCGACGCCGCCCTTGTGCTCCAGGCCATCGCCGGCCACGACCCCAACGACTCCACATCGGCGCCGGTGGAGGTGCCCGACTACGCCGCCGCCCTGGTGCCCGACGTGAAGGGGCTGCGCATCGGCGTGCCCCGCGAATACATGGGCGAGGGGGTGGAGGAGGGGGTGCGGCAGGCGGTGACGGCGGCCATCCAGCGGCTGGCCGAACTGGGCGCCCGCGTGGACTGGGAGGCGTCCCTCCCCTCGACGCCCTACGCCCTGGCCTGCTACTACATCATCGCCCCCAGCGAGGCCTCGGCGAATCTGGCCCGCTACGACGGCGTCAAATACGGCTACTCCTACACTGAGGGCGCCTCCATGTGGGAGAACATGGAGCGGACGCGCCAGTTCGGCTTCGGCGCCGAGGTGAAGCGGCGCATCATGCTGGGCACATACGCCCTCTCCGCCGGCTACTACGACGCCTACTACCTGAAGGCCCAGAAGGTGCGCACCCTCATCCGTCGCGAGTTCGAGTCCGCCTTCCAGCGCTACGACGTGCTGCTGACCCCTGTCTCGCCCACGCCTGCCTTCCGCCTGGGCGAAAAGCTGGAGGACCCCTTGCAGATGTACCTGAGCGACGTCTTCACTATCCCGGTGAACATCGCCGGACTGCCGGCCATCAGCGTGCCCTGCGGCTTCAGCCAGGGGCTGCCGGTGGGGCTGCAGGTCATCGGTCGGCCCTTCGACGAGGCCACTGTGCTGCGCGTCGCCTACGCTTACGAGCAGGCAGCGGGTTGGCACCATCGCAGGCCGCCCCTCTAGTGCTAAAATCGGGCCAAAGCCAATCGGACCTCGCCGAGCGAGACGTGAGGTAGAGATATGGACAGAGAGCGGTCGGGCACCGTCATTGCCGTCTGCCTCAGCACACGCGGCGGCGTGCCCAAGTACCCGCAAGAGCAGGTGACCGTGGGCCCGTACGGCGTCGAAGGCGACTATCACTACGGCGCCTTTCGCACCAGCCGCCGCACGGGGCAGACCGTTCCCAACCTGCGCCAGGTGTCCGTCTGCGCCCGCGAAGTCTACGACGAGTTAGAGGCGCAACTGGGCGTGCGGGTGCCACCCGGGGGCTTCTCCGAGAACGTGCTGGTGGAGGGCCTCGGCGACTTGAGCGACCTGGAGCCAGGCGACCTGCTGCGCTTCACAGGCGGGGTGGAGTTCGAGGTCACCGACCAGAACGTCCCCTGCAACAACCTCATGGTCTACCACCCGCTGGTGCCCAGGTTGGTCTACGGCCGGCGGGGCATCGTGGGGGTGGTCCGCGCGACCGGCACCCTGCGGCCGGGCGAAGTGGTGACGGTGGTCCGCGGCAGCGAGGAAGTGCAGGTGGAGGCGTACGGCGGCTCGTTCTATCCCGAGCGGCCCTTGCGCGTCCAGTGGCGGGACAGGTGGTGGGACGTCAGAGGAATCCTGAGCCAGGGCAAGCAACCGGGGCGCCGCCTGTACGTTGTTCTACTGGAGGATGACCTTCACGTCATGCTTTGCTACTATGAGGGGCAAGACCGCTGGAGCCTGCGCTCGCTCAGGAGGACGCGGAGTTGAGTGACAGCCCCACGCCAGTACGCGGCTATATCTCGCGCAAGGTAGAGTCCATCCCCTCGTCAGGCATCCGGCGCTTCTTCGAACTCATCGCCAGCCTGGACGGCGTCATCTCCCTGGGAGTCGGCGAGCCAGACTTCGTGACGCCCGAGCCCTTCAGCCGCGCCGCCTTCCAGGCCGTCGCTCGCGGCGAGACCCACTACACGTCCAACTACGGCCTCCCCGAACTCCGACGGGCCATCGCCCGGCACCTGGAGCGCCTGTACGGCGTCTGTTACGACCCGGACAACGAGATCATCGTCACCGTGGGTGTGAGCGAGGGCCTGCTCCTCGCGACCCATGCCCTTCTGGACCCTGGCGACGAACTCCTCTGCCCTGACCCTTATTACGTGGCCTATCAGCCCGTGTGCGTGCTGGCCGGGGGCACCTTCGTGCCCGTGCCCACCGACGAGGAGAACGAGTTTCGCCTGCGGGCCGAAGACCTGGAGGAACGCATTACGCCCCGGTCGAAGGCCCTGCTCATCGGCTACCCCTCTAACCCCACGGGAGCGCAGATGGCCCGCGACGACCTCCTGGCCATCGCCCGAGTGGTAGAGCGCCACGACCTGGTGGTGATCTCCGACGAGATCTACGACCGCCTCAGCTACGACATTCCCCACACTTGCTTCGCCTCCCTGCCGGGCATGAAGGAGCGGACGGTGCTCCTGGGCGGCCTGTCCAAGGCCTACGCCCTGACGGGCTGGCGCGTCGGCTGGGCCTGCGCGCCGGCGCCCATCCTGGAAGCGATGATGAAGGTCCACCAGTATGTCATCATGTCGGCGCCGACGCCCAGCCAGTACGCCGCCCTGGCCGCCCTCACCGAGGGGGAGGAGGACAGCCGGCGCATGGTGGAGGACTTCGACCGCCGCCGTCATCTGGTGATGGACGCCCTGGCCAGCATGGGCCTGCCCTGTCCGCCACCCCGGGGTGCCTTCTACGCCTTCCCCAGCGTCCGCGCTACGGGCCTGGACGACGTGGAGTTCGCACACCGCCTGCTGCAGGAGGAGAAGGTGGCCGTCATCCCCGGCTCCGCCTTCGGCGAGCGAGGCCGCGGCCACGTCCGCATCTGCTACGCCGCGCCCAGGCACCACCTGGAAGAGGCCCTGGAGCGCATGGCGCGGTTCCTGCACCGTCTCTAGAGGAGATGGGGCCTAGGTCCGCCAGGGCCGGCCCGCGGCCCGCGCCACCAGATCTTGGACTGCGCCCGGCGACCCCGCGATGACCCCCTGGCTGTCCAGCCGCGCCGGCCCGCCGTCTCTGTCCAGGATCAGGCCCCCCGCCTCTTCCACCAGAAGAATGCCCGCCGCCACGTCCCACGGCTTCAGATTGTGGTGCACGTAGATATCGAACCGGCCGCAGGCGGCGTAGGCCAGGCCGAGGGCAGCCGAACCCATCAGCCGAAAGCCCATCATGTCAGGCCAGAGGGAGCGCATGGTATCCAGCAGATGGGACGCTCTGGCATCGTCGTAGCCCAGGTCGATGCCAATGAGGGACTGGGACACCGACTCGGCCCCCGACACACGGGCGGGCTGGCCGTTCACTGAGCAGCCCTGCCCAGCCACCGCCAGGAACTCCTCGCCCAGCAGGGGCGCGTAGGTCAGCGCCAGCAGGGGACGCCCGTCGCGGCACAGGGCGATGCTGTAGCAGAAGTGGGGGATGCCACGGGAATAGTTATGCGTGCCGTCCAGGGGGTCCACCACCCACGCCCAGCCGTCGCCGGCTGGGGTGGTGCCGGCCGTCTCCTCGGAGAGCACGGCGTGCCCCGGGAACTCCCGGGCCAGCAGTCGCAGCGTCTCCCTTTCGGCCAGCACATCAGCCTCGGTAACGAAATCGCGGCGGCCCTTGGCCCGCACTGCCTGCCGCGGGCCGAAGCGTTCACAGAGGATGCGGCCTGCTGCCTGTGCGCACTCACGCGCCACATCGAGGGCGGACTTGCCGCTGGCCGAGACGGGTAGCGCGGCGCCCATGCCCCCTCACATGCGGTCGGGGGCAGACATGCCCATCAGGCCCAGCGTGCGGGCGAGCACGCCCTTGGTGGCCGCCACCAGCTTCAGTCTGGCCTTGGAGAGCGGCACGTCTTCGGATACGACCCGGCAACGCTCGTAGAAGTCGTGGAAGGCCGTGGCCAGGTCGATGGCGTAATAGGGGAGCAAGTGAGGCTCCAGCTTGCGGGCAGCCGTCTCGACCAGTTCGGGGAGGCGCAGCAACTGGCGCACCAGCGCCAGCTCCACGTCCTCTCGCAACAGGGACACGTCGCCATCAGCGTAGTCGGGCACGCGCTCGCGGGCATGGGCCAGGATGCCGGCCATGCGGGCATGGGCGTACTGCACGTAATAGACAGGGTTCTCAGCGGACTGGCGAGCGGCCAGCTCCAGGTCGAAGTCCATGTGCGAATTGGGCGCCCGCGACAGGAAGAAGAAGCGGCACGCGTCCGCTCCCACCTCCTCCACCACCTCCCGGAGGGTTACGATCTCGCCCGCCCGCTTGGACACCCGTACCTCCTCGCCGCCGCGCTTCAGCGTGACGAGCTGGTGGATGATGATGACCAGCCGCTCGGGGTCGAGGCCCAGGGCCGCTACCGCTGCTTTCATGCGCGGCACGTGGCCCTGGTGGTCGGCGCCCCATATGTCCACTACGCGGTCGTATCCGCGGACCAAAAACTTGTGGTAGTGGTAAGCGATATCGGAGGCGAAGTAGGTCGGTCGGCCGTTGGAGCGCACCAGCACGTTGTCTTTGTCCTCGCCCAGGGCGGAGGAAGTGAACCAGACTGCACCCTCCTTGCGGGCCACGTAGCCCCGCTCCTCCAGCAGACGCATCACCGTCTGGTACGGCTCGGGGTACAGGGAGCGCTCGCTGAACCAGGAATCGTAATGGGCGCCCATAAGGGCCAGGTCTTCCCGTATCCGCTCCAGCATTCGCTGCATGCCGAAGTCGTGCAACTCCGGCGGGCAGGGGCCCTCGGCGTAAGCGAGGAAGCGGTCGCCGAAGCGCTCTTTTGCTTCGCGGGCCAGGTCGATGACGTACTCGCCAGTGTACGCACCAGGCGGCACCTCGACGGCTTGGCCGTGGAGCTGGCGATAGCGAGCGAACAGCGTTGCGGCGAAGGTCTCCGTCTGGGTGCCGGCGTCGTTGATGTAGTACTCCCGCTCCACCTGGTGTCCGGTGGCCTCCAGCAAGTTGGCCAGCGTGTCGCCGATGGCCAGCCCCCGGCCGGCCGCCACCGTCAGGGGGCCGGTGGGGTTGGCCGATACGTACTCCACCTGGACCCGCTGGCCCCGGCCGACGTCCACCCTGGCGAAGGCGTCGCCCTGGCGCAGCACCTCTTCCACCTGCCTGGCCAGCCAGGCGGGCGACAGGCGGAAGTTGATGAACCCCGGGGGCGCGACCTCCACCCGGGCCACGATATCGCTTTCGGGGATGCGCGCAGCGATGGCCTCCGCCAGCGCCAGCGGTGTGGTGCCGGCGGCTCGGGCCAGCCGCAAGGCTATATTGGAGGCATAGTCGCCGTGCTCCGGGCGCTGGGGTCGTTCCACCGTCGACTCCGGCAGGGAGACGTGGGGGAGTGCCCCCGCATCCATAGCGCGGCGGGCCGCCTCCTGCACCAAAGCCTCGATGTCTCGCCTGACCACAGGTCGTCCCAAAAGCGACGCCGCCCCTCGCGCGGGCGGCTCCATGAGCATTCTAACGCAAGGGCAGCCGGGGCGCACCTAGCTAACTTCGGCCGTGAGCCCTTCCCATAGACGGGAAAGGCGCCGGCCCAGGAGCCGGTGCTCGGGCCGCGACAGGTCGGGATCCTCATCCAGGATGCGCATCGCCTCCTGCCGGGCCAGCTCGATGAGGGCAACATCGGCGATGCTGGCGACCTTCAGGTCGGGCAGGCCCGATTGGCGCACGCCGAAGTACTCGCCCGGCCCGCGCAGGCGCAGGTCCTCCTCCGCCAGCCGGAAGCCGTCGTGCACCGTCTCCAGGATGCGCAGCCGCTCCTGTGCTTCCTCGGACGGGTTCTCCGAGAGGAGCAGACAGAAGCTCTGGTGCTGGCCCCTGCGCACCCGTCCCCGGAGCTGGTGGAGCTGGGCCAGCCCGAATCGGTCGGCCGCCTCGATGAGGACCACAGTGGCGTTGGGTACGTCCACGCCCACCTCCACCACCGTGGTGGTCACCAGAATGTCCAGCTCGCCATCGCGGAAGCGCCGCATCGTCTCGTCCCGCTCGCGCGACGACATGCGTCCGTGCATCAGGCCCAGGCGCAGGTCCGGGAACACCTCCCGGGAAAGGCGCTCGTACTCCGCCTCGGCGGCGCGGGCGGCCACCGCCTCCGACTCCTCGATGAGGGGGCAGACGACGTATGCCTGCCGACCCTGCCGGACCTGGCGGCGGATGAAATCGTACGCTTGCTGCCGTTGGTGGGGCCGCAGCCGGTAGGTCTTCACCGGCGGCCGGCCGGGCGGCATTTCGTCCAGCACGGTTATGTCGAGGTCGCTATATATGGTCAGGGCCAGAGTGCGGGGAATGGGCGTGGCCGTCATCACCAGCACGTGGGGACTCTGCCCCTTCTCGCGCAGGGCCGCGCGCTGCACCACGCCGAAGCGGTGCTGCTCGTCGATGACCGCCAGCCCCAGGCGAGCGAACTGCACATGCTCCTGGATGAGGGCGTGGGTGCCCACGGCGATGTCCACTTCTCCCCTGGCGATGGCCTCCTGCACCTGTGCCTTTTCGCCAGGCCGGAGGCCACCGACGAGGAGCCCGATGCGCAGCGGCCTGTCCAGATAGGGTGGGCATGCGACAGCATATCCCGGGCCCGAGAGGCCGAACCACGGGCCATCGCCCGCTGGCCCTTCACCCCCAGCGCCGAACAGGCGACACAGGGTGCGAAAGTGCTGCTCGGCCAGGATCTCGGTGGGGGCCATGATAGCCCCCTGCCAGCCGGACCAGGCCGCGGCCAGCAGCGCCGCCGCCGCCACCACCGTCTTGCCGCTGCCCACATCGCCCTCCAGCAAGCGGCTCATGGGCACAGCGCGGGCCAGGTCGGCCAGTACCTCGCCGATGGCCCGCTGCTGAGCGCTGGTGAGCGCGAAGGGCAGCGACGAGACGAAGGCGCGGAGCACCTCCTCCGGCAGAGTCAGGGCAGGCGCGCTCGCCCTCTCCTGCCACTCCTTGCGCCGGCGCATGACTCCCAGCTCGATGGTCAGCAACTCCTCGAAGGCGAAGCGACGGCGCGCTTCCTCGGCCCGCTGCCGGTTATCGGGGAAATGCATCTGCCAGAGGGCCTCCGCGACGGGCACCAGCCCTAAACGGGCCCGCAGCGAATCTGGCAAGGCCTCGGGAACCTGGTGGGCGCAAGCGTCCAGGGCCTCTCGCGTCAAGCGACGCAAGAAACGCTGCGAAAGCCCCTCGGTGCTGGGGTATACCGGCACCAGCCGACGGGTATTGACGGACTCCTGGTCGAGGGGCTCCCATTCGGGGTTCTCCATCTGGCGCTGGCCGCGGAAGACCGTCACCTTACCCGAGAAGGCGGCCTGCATGCCCGGGCGGAGCTGACGGGCCACGTGGGTCTGCCCCCACCAGACCAGGCGCAGAGTGCCCGTCTTGTCGCCCACCACGGCCTCGGTAGCCTTGCGACCACCCAGGGAGGCCTGACCCGCCGTCCACACAGTGGCGATAACGGTCTGCTCCTCCCCTATCACCAGTTGGGAGATGGGACGGATGGCCGCATAGTCGTTGTAACGGTGGGGAAAGTGGTATAGCAGGTCGCCCACCGTCCGCACTCCCAGGCGCTCCAGCTTGGCAGCATAGGTGCGGCTGACCCCACGAAGCACAGTGACAGGGCTGCTCGGAGAGAGAGGCGCCGCTGGTCGCTCGTCCGCCGCCTCCCGCGGCCACCGCCGGCCTGCCTGGCGCTGCGGCCCCGAGATGGCCCTCAGCAGGGCGTCGACTATCCGCCGGCGCTGGATGGGGTGGAGCGAGGCATAGCCCTTCGGCGGTAGGACCGAGAGCACACGCCGAACCTCATGGCCATCGGGCAGGGGGTTGGCGGCCAGGAAGCGCCTCAGATAGGCGTCCAGACCCCCTACTACGGCGGTATCGGTGAACTTCCTGGCGCGCTCCAGCTCCAGGACCTTTCGCAGCTCCTCGAGCCGTGCCGTCAAGCTGCGTCTTCCCCTCCCCACGCACGCCGTCGCGCCGCGAGTGCCCCGGCTGAGGCGCCGGGGCCGTATGGGCTCACTCCTCCCCTTCCAGGGTACCGACCCCCAGCAGGCCAGGGCCAGCGTGGGTGCCTACCACCGGCCCGATGCGCACCAGGTGGGCCCTGGCGTGGGGCAGCATAGGCTGCAGCCGCTCCAACAGGGCCTCGGCCTCCTCGCGGTCGGTCGTGTAGCCCACGCCCAGCTCCCTGATGCGGGGGGCAGCCACTGCCAGCTGAACCAGACGCTCGCGGGCCTGCTGCCGCGTGCGCACTCGGCCCTCCGGGTGCACCTCGCCCTCCCGGAGGGAGAGGATGGGCTTGACATGCAGCAGCGAGCCCAGGAAGGCGCGGGCGCGACCGATGCGGCCCCCGCGCCTCAGGTACTCCAGGGTGTCCAGCACGAAGTACAGGCGCACCCTCTCCACGCAATGACGGGCGATGGCGAGCACCTGCTCCATGCTGGCCCCGCCCCGGGCAGCCCGGGCAGCCGCCATCACGGTGAACCCCATCCCCATGGAGACGTTCAGGGAGTCCACCACCTCGATGCGGACGCCACGCTCGCGCAGCGCCTCGGCGGCACGACAGGCGTTGTTATATGTGGCCGAGAGCTTGGAGGAGAGGTGGATGCAGACAAGCTCCTCGCTCTCGCGTGCCAGCTCCTCGTAGGCCTGCAGCAACTCCCCCACCGAGGGAGCGGAAGTGGTGGGCAGCGTCTTGCTCTCCTGGAGGAGGCGGTAGAAGGTCTCATGGTCGATGTCCACCCCCTCCCTGTAGGCCCGGTCGCCGAAGATGACAGTCAGCGGGACGACGGCGATGTCCAGCTCGCGCACGATCTCCGCCGGAAGGTCGGCCGTGCTGTCGGTGACGATCTTTACCGGCAAGCGCCACCTCCGGAGCGAAGGCTAGGGCTAGTATAGCACGGGGCCAGGGCGGCGGCCCTGCGACTCGGGGCCTACCACCAGACCTTGCCTTCCACGTCCTCGGGGCGCAGGTCGTCGTAGGTCTTGAGCCAGAGGCCGGTAGACAGGTACTTCCAGCCGCCGTCGGCGAGAAGGCAGACGATGTTGCCCCGCTCCAGGCGTTCGGCCACCTTGAGGGCCGTCCTCAGCACCGCTCCGGAAGAGATGCCGGCGAAGATGCCTTCCCGCTCGAGCAGTTCCTTCGTCATGGCGAAGGAGGTACGAGAGTCCACCACGAAGCGGCCGTCCAGCACCGACTCGTCCAGCACCGGCGGGATGAAACCTTCCTCCAGGCTGCGCAGGCCCTGTACAAGGTCTCCCGGGTGAGGCACGGTGGCTACCACCTTCACGTTGGGATTGTGCTCTTTGAGGCGCCTCCCCACTCCCGTCAGCGTCCCACCGGTGCCCAGCCCCGCCACGAACACGTCCACCTCGGGCAGGTCGCGGATGATCTCCTCGGCAGTGGTCTCGTAGTGGGCGCGGGGGTTGTGCTCGTTGCCGTACTGGTAGGGCATGTAGTAGCGCTCGGGGTCCTCCTCCAGCATCTTCTGGGCCAGGGCGATGGCGTCGTTGGTGGAGCGGGCGCCGCGGGCATACACCACTTCGGCGCCGAAGGAGCGAATGAGCTGCTCGCGCTCCGGGGTCACGTTATCGGGCAGGACGCAGATGAGACGATAGCCCTTCATCCTGGCCACCATGGCCAGGCTGATGCCGGTGTTGCCGCTGGTGGGCTCCAGGATGACCTTGCCCGGGGTGAGCTGTCCCGACTCCTCGGCCGCCCTGATCATGTACAGGGCGATGCGGTCCTTCAGGCTGCCGGTGGGGTTCTGGCCCTCCAGCTTGGCGAATATGCGCACCCCCGGCTTAGGACTGAAGCTGCGCAGCTCCACCAGGGGCGTGTCGCCTATGCACTCCAGGATGTTGCCGTAGACGCGACCGCCCCGCCTGACAACTGCCAAGGGCCCCTCGCCCCTGGAGCCGACTCCTTCAGGGCCCACTTTGTCCCCCGGCCAGGGCCGGCAAGATGGAGACCACGTCCCCGTCCTTCAGGGGGGTCTCCAGTTGCTGCAGGAAGCGTATGTCCTCGTCGTTCAGGAAGATGTTGACGAAGCGGTGCAACTGACCGTTATCGAGTACGCTGCTCTTGAAGCCCGGGTACATATGGTTCAGGCGCTCGAGGAGCTCGCCCACCGTGTGGGCCTCCACCTGCACCACGCGCTGGCCCCCGGCCAGGCGCTGGAGGTTGGCCGTCAGCCTCACTTCGACCGTCATGGCACCTGCCCGCACTTCATTATAATTGCGCTGTCTATTTTGCGCATACCTACGCCTCGTCCCGACCCGGGAAGGGCGCGCCGCAGAACCCTTCGTAATCGATGAGCTCGGTGATGGTGGGGTCGTCGCCGCACAGCGGGCACTTGGGGTCCCGCCGCACCTTCACCACCCGGAACTCTCCCGAGAGGGCATCGTAGAGCAGCAGCCTGCCCACCATGGGCTCGCCGATGCCCAGGATGAGCTTCATGGCCTCGATGGCCTGCAGCGAGCCTATGACACCGGTCAGCGCCCCCAGCACCCCTGCCTCGGCGCAGTTGGGCACCGCGCCGGGCGGCGGCGGCGAAGGAAACAGGCAGCGGTAGCAGCCCTGTCCGGGCACGAACACCGTCAGCTGCGCGTCGAACATCAGGATAGCAGCATCTACCAGCGGCTTGCGGGCGAAGTAACAGGCATCGTTGACCAAGTAGCGGGTAGTGAAGTTGTCGGCCCCGTTTATGACGATGTCGTACTGGGGGATGATGTCCATGGCGTTGTCGGACGTGAGGGGCGCCTCGTGCAGCACCACGTTCACGTCCGGGTTGTAGGCGAGGAGCGTCTCCTTGGCCGACTGGGTCTTGGGCTTGCCCACGTCGTCGTTCTGGTGCAGGACCTGCCGCTGCAGGTTGGACAGGTCCACCACGTCGAAATCGACTATGCCGATGGTCCCGACTCCGGCCAGCGCCAGGTACAGGGCGGCCGGCCCGCCCAGGCCACCCGCGCCCACCACCAACACCCTGGCGGCCATGAGCTTGCGCTGGCCCACTGGCCCCACCTGGGGCATGATGATGTGCCGCGAATAGCGCATGACCTGCTCCGGCGTGAGCACCTGTCCGCCCGCCAGGGCAGGGATTACGGCCACCTCGTCGCCATCGCGCACCGGCGTATCGGGCCCCTGCAGGCTGTGGATCTCCTGGCTGTTCAGGTAGATGTTGATGTGGGCCTGGATGCGCCGGTCCTGATCGAAGACCATGGTGGCCAGGCCCGGGTAGCGCCGGGCCAGGTGCTCCAGCACCTCCTGCACCGTCTGGCCCTCGGCCTGCACGTAGGCCTGGTTCCCCGCCAGCTTGCGGAACGGCGTCGGTATGTAGACGTTCACCACCAAGACTCCTCTCCTCCTGTCACTCCGTAAAGCTGTAACGCTCGCCCGTATCGGGCAGGACGGTGACCACCCGCTTGCCCTTCCCGAGACGCCGCGCCACCTTTATGGCCGCCACCACGTTGGCCCCGGCCGAAATGCCCACCAGCAGCCCCTCCTCCCGAGCCAGTCGGCGGGCCATGGCCATGGCCTCCTCGTCGCCCACACCTATCACCCGGTCGATGATGCGCCGGTTGAGCACCCCGGGCACGAAGCTGGCGCCGATGCCCTGGATGCCGTGCAGGCCCGGCCGCCCGCCCTGCAGTACCGGCGAGCGGGAGGGCTCTACCGCTATCACCTGTATGCTCGGGTCGTGTTCCTTGAGCACCTCGCCCACGCCGGTGATGGTGCCCCCGGTGCCGACCCCGGCGACGAAGGCGTCCAGGCGTCCGCCGGTGGCCTCCAGGATCTCCAGGGCAGTAGTGCGGCGGTGGACCTCCGGGTTGGCGGGGTTCTCGAACTGCTGGGGCATGAAATAGCCAGGGTTGTTGCGCACCAGCTCCTCGGCAGCATAGACGGCGCCGGTCATGCCCTCGATGGCGGGCGTGAGCACCACTTCCGCCCCGAAGCGGGCCAGCAGGTCGCGGCGGGCCAGGCTCATGTCCTCGGGCATGGTGACGATGAGGCGGTAGCCTTTGACCGCGGCCACCATGGCCAGGCCGATGCCGGTGTTGCCGCTGGTAGGCTCCACGATGGTGTCCCCGGGCTTGAGGAGCCCACGCCGCTCGGCGTCCTCGATCATGGCCAGGGCGATGCGGTCCTTGACCGAGCCAGCAGGGTTGAGGGACTCCAGCTTGGCCAGGACTTCGGCCGCGCCGTCCGGCACCACACGCCGCAGACGCACCATGGGCGTATCGCCGATGAGGTCCAGGACGCTGTCGGCAATGCGGCCTCGCCTGGCCATGGCCCGTACCTCAGATGACATACCGGTCTGCCCTCACTGCCCGCTGCCTGTCCTTGGCCGCCAGCTCGCCGATAGTGGTGCCTTCCAGCACATCCAGAATGGCCTGCTGGACCCGTTCCCACATCTCCCGCTGGGCACAGCCGCCACTGCGGCTACACTCCGACGAGTCGTCCAGACACTCGATGGGCATGATCCTGCCCTCCAGGGCCTGCACAACCTCGCTCACCCGGATCTCGTCAGGGTGGCGGACCAGTGAGTGACCGCCCGCGGGCCCCCGGATGGAGCGAATGAGGCCGGCCCGGCGCAGGGTAGCGAGGAGCTGCTCCAGGTAGGACTCGGGTATCCGCTGCCGGGCTGCTATCTCGCTGCTCTGGATGGGCCGCCCCTCGCCGTAGTGGTGGGCCAGCTCGATGAGGGCCCGTATGCCGTAATCGCCCTTGGTAGAAATGCGCATGCCGCTCGCCCTGGGCAAAAAAGTAGACTAATTCCCTCAACAATCATACCATGCCGTCTCCGCAAGCTACAAGGCGAGGGGAGCGTTTCGTGTAGCGACGCAACGCCTGGCAAAGGGACGCCTTCTCAGCGCGCGCCGCCGGGAGCGGTGTCGGTCACGCGCTACGGTCCGGCGTCCGGGCGCGCCACTGTGGGGGGAGCGAGCTCGCCGACCGCAGAGAGCGGCCCATCGGCGGCCTGCCAGCAACAGGGCATTCAGGGGCCCCTGGCGCGTCATCATCACCTGCAGCCAGGGCTAGATGGGGCGGGTACCGCGAGCGCGGGCCAGCCCCTAGCCACCGGCGACGGCCGGGACGATGCTCACCTCGTCCCCCGGCTTGAGGGGCGTCTCCAGGCCCTGCAGGAAGCGGACGTCCTCGCCGTTGACGTAGATGTTGACGAAGCGGCGTATCTGGCCCGCCTCGTCCACCAGCCTCTCCTTCAGGCCCGGGTACTGGGCATCCAGGGCCTCGATGCACTCGATCAGGCGGCCGCCATCACCGACCACCACGTCCTGCTGGCCAGTGAGGCTGCGCAGCGGTGTAGGTATGCGTACCGTGACGCTCATGTCCTCCTCTAGCCCTCCACGATGTCGCCGGGGACGGGGTCCACCCGCACCCCCTGTTCCTGGACCCAGCGGATGCCCCGCTCGATCTCTTCCAATTCCCCTTCCAGCTCCAGTATTACCCAGCCCCGGTCTTCGGTCACGTCGGCCCGGCGGATATTGGTCACCAGGTCGAAGTGCCGGCCCAGCCGCCAGATAATGGGCTCCTGGATCAGGTCGGGCGGGAAAGTGAACTTGACTCGTTGCCTGGCCACAGCCGACTCCTATCCCCGGGCAGTGGGCAGGGCGCCGCTCCGCTGGGCCATCGCCTCCTCGAACGAGGCGATGCTGGGCTCCACCAGCACCGGCTCGTTGAGGGCATCCTGGACCGCCTCGGCCGTCTTCAGTCCTGCCCCTGTGATGAAGGCTACCACAGTCTCGTCCGGGTCGATACGCCCTTGCTGGACGAGACGGCGCAGGGCCGCCACCACCACGCCGCCGGCTGTCTCGGCGAAGATGCCCTCTTTCTCAGCCAGCAGTTTCATCCCTTCCACCACTTCCTCGTCGCTGACGGCCACGCCGTAGCCGCCCGTCTCTGCCAGCACCTTGAGGGCATAATAGCCGTCAGCCGGATTGCCGATGGCCAGAGACTTGGCGATGGTACGGGGCCGCTGGGGGCGGATGTCGAAACTGTTGCGCTCCCAGGCCTCGATGATAGGGGAGCAGCCCAGGGCCTGGGCGACGCTCATGCGCGGCTGTCGCCACTCTACCAGGCCTAGCCAGGCCAGCTCTTTGATGCCCTTGTAGATCTTGGTGAAGAGGGAGCCGCTGGCAGCGGGGACGATGCAGTGGTCGGGCACGCGCCAGCCTAGCTGCTCGCACACCTCGTAGCCCAGGGTCTTGGAGCCCTCGGCGTAGTAGGGCCGGACGTTGATGTTGACGAACGCCCAGCGGTACTTCTCGGCCAGCTCGCTGCAGAGGCGGTTCACGTCGTCATAGGAGCCGCGCACGGCCACCAGCACCGGGCCGTACACCGCCGAGCCCAGCATCTTGCCTACCTCCAGGTCGGCGGGAACGAAGACCAGGGCGCGCAGCCCGGCCCGGGCGGCATGGGCGGCCACCGAGTTGGCCAGGTTGCCAGTGGAGGCGCAGGCCAGGGTGTCGAAGCCGAACTCGCGAGACTTGGTAGCCGCCACCGACACCACCCTGTCCTTGAACGACCAGGTGGGGTTCACGCAGTCGTTCTTCAGGTAAAGGCGGCGCAGCCCCAGGGCACGGCCCAGGTTGCGGGCCTCCAGCAGGGGGGTGAAGCCGGCGCCGATATCCACCGGTTCGCCCTGGGCAGGCAGGAGGTCGGCGTAGCGCCAGATAGTCAGTGGCCCCTGCTCGATGCGCTCGCGGGTGAGGTGCCGTCTCAGCCCCTCGTAGTCGTACATGACCTCCAGGGGCCCGAAGCAGAACTCGCAGACGTAGATGGGGTCGAGCGGGTAGAGTCGCCCGCACTCTCGACAGCGCAGGTTCTTCGCGAAGGACATGGCACCAGACCTCCTGCCGGAAATGGCGGGCCCGACCGCCCGCCGGCTGTGGCCTGGCCTCTGCGTCCCTCGCCCCTGCTCTGCCTCCGCCTGGCTAAATAAAAGCCCCTTCCGGTGTCGAGAAGAGGCCTTGCTTCGCCTTTTCTCCCCCTTATCGTCCCCCGCCGGAGGCGGGGACGGCGTTGGCACCGCTGCAGGGGCCTCGCTCGCTGCTCAGGCAGGCCCCGGCCGGTTGCCGGGCTTCACCGGGCCGTTCCCTCCACCACTCTGGATAAGAGGGGCCATATTCTGTTGTCGAGTGCGTATGCTACCATGGCCCCCGCCCTGTGTCAACGAGATACGAGAAGAAATCTGCCCCATCGCCGCGCCGGGCCTCGGGCGGGCTACGGGCAAGCTTTTTCGGGCAGCCTCGGTGTGGTAGCCTGGAATGACCGCCTCGTTGCGAGGAGGACACATGGGGAAGGGCGAGGGCCCGCCAGACAGGGCCGCGGGGGCCGCCGAGCGCCTGGCCTTCCACGAGGTGGACGCCGAACGCTGGCCCGACATGAAGCGCCTGTTCGAGTCCCGGGGCGGCCCCAAGGCATGCTGGTGCATGGCCTGGCGCGCCCGGGGCGAAGAGACACGCCGTCGGGACGGTGCCAGCCGCAAAGCGGCCATGGCCCGGCGGGTAGCCGCCGGCGTCCCCGTGGGCATCCTGGGCTACCTGGACGGCGAGCCTGTCGCCTGGTGCTCCATCGCTCCCCGCTCCACCTACCGCCGCCTGACCGACGACCCAGGGCCGGACGAGGGCGTATGGTCGCTGGTGTGCTTCTTCGTCGTCAGGCGGCTCAGGGGACAGGGCATCACCCGTCGGCTGCTCGAGGCGGCCGTGGAACATGCCCGTGCCAGGGGCGCCCGAGTGGTGGAGGCTTACCCCGTTGACCCCGACTCCCCTAGCTACCGCTTCATGGGCTTCCTGCCCACCTTCTTAGCGGCCGGCTTGCGGGAGGTCGGCACCGCCGGCAGCCGGCGGCACGTGGTCAGACTGCATCTGTGAGGTAACGCCTGTGAGGAAATGGAGCGCAGCGCTGGTCGTCCTGGCCCTGGCTCTAGCAGCGTGCGGAGGGGCCGCCCGCTCTCCAGCCACGGAGACCCCGGGCGCGGCCCGCCCACCCGGCTGGCGAGCGGTCAGGGCCGATTACGGGGTCACCGACTCGGAGATACGGCTGGGTCACCGCAACGCCCTCACAGGCGCTCAGGCCGTGTTCGCCCCCAGCGCGTATTTTCTCGAAGCCTACGTGCGCAAGGTCAACGACGAAGGCGGCATCTGCGGCCGCAGCCTCCGCCTTATCGTCGAGGACCACCAGAACAGCCCGGCTAAGGCCATGCAGGACAGCATAAAGCTGGTGGAGGCCGACCAGGTGCTGGCCACCATGGGCGACCTGGGGAGCGTGGCCATCGTTTCCACTCTGGAGTACATGAACCAGCGGCGGGTGCCCCAGCTCTTCGTCACCCTGGGGATAGAGCGCGCCCTCGACCCGGACCGTTACCCTTACACCATCACTTTCACGCCCACGTTCGCCGCTGACGCCCGCATCATGGCGCGCCTGGTCAACGAGCGTTTCCCCGGGCGGACAGTGGGCATCCTCTACCAGAACGACGACTCGGGCCGCGATGCGCTGGACGGGTTCAAGGCCACGTTCCAGGGGCGTATAGTCGCTGAGCAGTCCTACGAGGCCACCGCCCCGGAGCTGACCTCGCAGCTCGCTAACCTGCGTGCAGCCGCCCCCGACGTGTTGGTGGCGCTGACTGCCTCGCCCACCTTCACTGCCCAGGTCTTCCGGTATATGGCCGGCAGCGGCTGGCGACCGCAGGTGGTCATGTCCAGCCCCAATACCCCTTCGGTCCTGGCCAGGCTCGTGGGCGATGGCAATCCGGAGGTGGGGTACCGGCAACTGGCGGGGGCTATCCTGAACGTGTACACCCTGGAGCCGACCATGCACCGCAACACGCCCGAACTGCAAAGCCTCGCCGACCTCAGCGCCCGCTACGGAGCGCCTCCCGTCCAGCCGCCGACCATCTTCATCGCCGCGGCTGCCGAGCTGACCATGGAGGCGCTGCGGCGCGCCTGCCAGCAGGGCGACATGACGCGCGAGGGGGTGCTGCGGGCCGCCCGCACCATCAGCGATTTCCATCCGTCCACGTTGTGGCCCGGCATTACGGTGACCCTCGGCCCCCGCGATCCCTTCTCCATCGAGGCGCTGCAGCCCGTTGAAGTCCAGGCCGATGGCACCCTGAGAGCGCTGACTCCGGGCCCGGTATCGGGCTCGCCCAGCCGCTGAGGCCCGCTGCGCTCACTCCAGCCGAAAAGTCCTGACGGCGAGCGCGAGGCTGACCAGGGCCCACACGCCCACTAGCAGGACCTCGCGCCAGGCTGTCAGCACGGGCTCGCCGTCCAGCAGCACGGCCCGCAGCGCTTCCAGCAGCGGCGCCAGCGGCAGGAAGGAGACCGCCTTGGCGAGGAAGGGCGGCAGCTGGTCGGTGGGGAAGAAAACGCCGGACAGGAACATGAGGGGCAGGCCGATGGCGTTGCCCATGCCTGCCGCAGCCGGCTCCGTGGACGTAAGGCCTGCCACCACTATACCTATGTTGAGGAAGACGAAATTGCCGAGCAGGGCCAGGGGGAAGGCCCAGAAGAAAGTCCCCGGTATGTCCGCCCCCACCAGCCGTCCCGCCCCCAGGATGACCGACGTCTGCAGGAGCGACAGGACCAAGAACACGGCTACCTGGGCCAGCACGAACCGTGACACGGGCAAGGGGGTGGTCTGGATCCGTCTCAGGATGCGTTTGGCCCGGTAGCCCACCAGTACCGTCGCCATGCCGATGATGGCGTACTGCATCAGTCCCATGCCCAGGATGCCCGGGACCAGGAAGTCCATATAGCCGACATCGCGGCCGGAAACAGCCTGTTGCTCCAGGCGCACCACCGGCTGCACGCCTGACGCCTGCAGGTTGAACTCATCGAAGAACCGCTCCAGGGCGCTCAGCGCCATCTGGTTGAGCTGCATATTGGCCACGTTGTAGTAGGCCTGCGCCCGCTGTTCGCCCGCCGGCCCCGGCAGGACCAGCACCACGTCGTAGTCGCCATTGCGCAGCTTGCGCAGGGCCTCGGCCTCGCTGGGCTCGTCTTTGGTCTCGAAGAGCTCCATTCGGGAGAGGGCCTGTCGCAGTGGCTGGCCCAGGGGGCCAGGCGTCTGCTCCACCACCGCCAGGTCGACGCGTGGCGGCTCGTCCAGGTTGAACAGAGCGAAGACGCCCATGAACATCACCGGGAAGGCGAGGGCCCAGAAGAGGCTCACCCGGTCGCGGAACATGATCTTCAGGTCGGCGACGATGAGCTTGAGCAACATCAGTCGCGCAGCTCCTTGCCGGTGAGTGCCAGGAACACGTCTTCCAGCGTGGCTCTCTCCACGGACAGGTCCACCAGCTCCATGCCCAGCTCGGCCAGACGGGAGAGCACCAGGGGCATGGACTCGGCCACGCTGTTCACCTGCAGGCGGTACAGGTTCCCCAGGCCATCGGCGGCACAGGCCACGTTCACCACGCCGGGCACAGCCAGTTGGTGCGGCTCCACCGGTTGGGCGAGACGCAAGCGGATGTGATAGGGTGCTTCGAGTCGGGACACCAGCGCCTCCGGACTGTCCAGCGCTACGATGCGGCCGCCGTCCATGATGGCCACGCGGTCGCACAGGGCCTCTGCCTCCTCCATGTAGTGGGTGGTGAGGATGACGGTCCGGCCCTGGGAGCGCATCTCCCGAACCAGGTCCCATAGCGAGCGGCGGGCCTGCGGGTCGAGACCGGTGGTGGGCTCGTCCAAGAACACCACCTCGGGGTCATTGACCATGGCCGCCGCCAGGGAGAAGCGCTGCTGCTGGCCACCCGAGAGCTGCTTCAGCAGCGCACCCGCCCGGTCGCGCAGCCCGACCATCTCCAGCAGTTGGAGGGCAGGCACCCTCCGCCGGTAGAAGCTCCCGAACAGCTCCAGGATCTCTTTCAGGGTGAGGAAGTCGAAGTAGGCCGAGGCCTGGAGCTGGACGCCGATGCGCTGCTTGACCTCCGCGGGCTGGCGCTGAGGGTCGAGCCCCAGCACCTCTACACGACCGGAGTCGGGCTGCCTGAGCCCTTCGATGATCTCCAGGGTGGTAGTCTTGCCGGCACCGTTGGGGCCAACGATGCCGAACGTCTCGCCACGTCGCACGGCGAAGCCGACGCCATCTACCGCGACGATATCCCCGTAGCGCTTGCGGAGCCCGTGTACTGTTACGACGTCCTGCGCGCACATGACGCGGCGAGCACGCTCCCGCTTCCAGTATCGGGCACCGTCAGCTCTGAGGCAAAAGGGCGCGCAGGTCCTGCGATTCGTCCGCCAGTTGGCGGGGGTCGACACTAACGCGGGCGCGGATCATCTCCCGGCAGGCCCGAATGTCCCGCGGCCGGTTGATGGCGAGAGCGGCCTCCAGCCGTCCTTCCCGCAGGTAGAAGGCGGTGAATCGACGCCCCTCCACATCGCCCCGGAACACCACCTCGTCCCAGCCATCGGCATAGCCAACGTACTGCATGTTCAGGTCGTACTGGTCCGACCAGAACCAGGGCACTTCGGCATAGGGCTCGCGGCGGAGCATGCTGCGGGCCGCCGCGGCGCCCTGGTTCTGGGCGTTGTGCCAGTGCTCCACGCGCAGGCGGCGCCCCAGCACCGGGCTGTAAAAGTTGGCCACATCTCCGGCGGCATAGACATCGGAGTGGGATGTCTCGCAGAACTCGTTGACCACTATGCCGTTGTCCACCTCCAGCCCGGCCGCCTCGGCCAGCTCCACAGCGGGGGCGATGCCCACGCCCACCAGCACCAGGTCGCACTCGACGCGTCGGCCCGAACTGGTCACCACCGCCCGCACGCGCCCATCGCCCTCGAACCGTTCGACCCCCTCGCCCAGCACCAACTCCACGCCATGTTCGCGATGGATCTCGGCGTATATGCGTCCCACCTCGGGGCCGAGGGCCTTCTGCAACGGTACCGGCAGCACTTCTATCATGGTCACTTCCAGCCCCTTCTCGCGCGCGGAGGCGGCCACTTCGGAGCCGATGAAGCCGGCGCCCACCACTGCCAGGCGACATCCGGGCTGCAATTCACGGGCGAGGGACTCGCAATCGTCCACCGTACGCAGGTAGTGGACGCCCGTCAGGGCGGCCCCGGGCACGCCCAGCCGCCTCACCCGACCGCCGGTGGCTAGCAGCAGCTTGTCGAAGGAGAGGCGCTCGCCCGAGGAGAGCTCCACTCGCTTGGCGGCGAGGTCCAGGGCCACCGCCCGCACGCCCATCACCAGCTCAATTTCTTGCTCCGTCCAGAAGGACTCGGGCTGGATGAACAGCTCCTCGCGGGGCATCTCGCCCCGCAGGTACTCCTTGGAGAGGGGCGGCCGCTCGTACGGGGGGTGGGGCTCCTCCCCTACCAGGAAGATCTGCCCGTCGAAGCCCTCCTTGCGCAGGGCCTCCGCCGCCCTGCCCCCGGCCAGGTTAGCGCCGATGATGACGATGGTTGTGCGTCGCGCCATTTTCCTACCTCGCCCCCTTTTGCCTCCATTCTACGCCTGGCGGCCACCGACGGCTGCATCTATACTGGGTGCTGAGGTGGCATAGGCATGAAGTACCGCAGGCTGGGCAGGACGGAGCTGACGGTCTCCGAGGTGGGCTTCGGGGTATGGTCGGTGGCCACTAACTGGTGGGGCGTGACTGACGAGGCGCTAGGCAAGCGACTCCTGCGCCAGGCCTACGACCTGGGCATCAACTTCTACGACACCGCCGATGTCTACGGCAGCGGCCGCGGCGAGACTATGCTGGCCGAAGCGCTGGCCGACGTCCCCCGCGACCGCGTCGTGATCGCCACCAAGTTCGGCTACGACTTTTACAGCCATCCCCGAGAGCGCAGCGGACACAAGGAGCTGCCCCAGGATTTTTCGCCCGCCTTCGTGCGTCGTGCTCTGGAGGAGAGCCTGCGCCGACTGCAGACCGATTACATCGACCTGTACCAGCTACACAATCCCCGCCTGTGGGCCATCGAACGGGACGACCTGTTCCAGCTGCTCGACAACCTTTGCCGCGAGGGGAAGGTGCGCTACATCGGCGTAGCCCTGGGACCGGACATCGGCTGGGAGGAGGAGGGCATCGCCTCCATGCGCCAGCGGCGACTGCACAGCCTGCAGATCATCTACAGCATCCTGGAACAGCAGCCCGCCCGCCGCTTCTTCCCGGTGGCCCACGAGACCGAGACGGGGCTGCTGGCCCGGGTGCCCCACGCCTCGGGCCTTCTGGACGGGACCTACACCCCGGGCATGACCTTCCCCGAGAGCGACCACCGCAGCCACCGAAAGCGGGAATGGCTGGAGCGCTCCCTGCGCCGGGTAGAGAAGATCGGCTTTATCTACGGCCCGGATACCGGTCGGACCATCGCCCAGGCGGCCATCCAGTTCTGTCTGTCGGAGCCGGCCATCGCCTCCGTACTGCCCAACATCACCAACGAGCGCGAGTTGCAGGAGTTCGCCACCGCCCCCGAGACGCCTCCCCTCACGGCCGAGGAGGTGGCGCGACTGCACGACCTGTTCGACCATGACTTCTACCTGGAGCCGGAGGAGGCGCGCGCCTAGTGCAGGCGCTGGTTTGACTGTCCGCTTGCTAAGCTATAGAATGCTGGCGACGCGGGGGTGGTGCCGATGCTCGAGCCCTTCAACCCCTTCCGGCCACAGGTCGTAGCCGACCCGTACCCCTATTACCGCCTCTACCGAGAAGAGGAGCCCGTCCACTTTAGCCAGACCCTGGACGCCTGGGTGCTGACCCGCTACCGCGACGTGGAGGCCGTCCTCAACGACGGCCGCTTCTCCGCCAACCGCCGCCTGGCCCGCAACCGCTTCGCCCAGATGATGGTGCAGCAGGAGATGCAGCGCATGGGGCCCGTGGGCCAGGTGGTCACCATGCTGGGGGCCGACCCTCCAGACCATACCCGCCTGCGTCGGCTGGTGAGCAAGGCCTTTACCGCCAGGGCAGTGGAGAGCCTGCGCCCGCGCATCCAGTCCCTGGTGGACGGGCTGCTGGATACAGCCGAGCAGAAAGGCGACTTCGATCTCATAGCCGACCTCGCCTTTCCCCTGCCCGTCATCGTCATTGCCGAGATGCTGGGCGTGCCCCCCGAAGACAGGGACACCTTCAAGCGCTGGTCCGACGACGTGGCCGCCAGCCTGGGCCTGCTGACGCCGCCCGACGTGGCCGAGCGGGCCCGCCGGAGCATCATCGAGATGACCGAGTATTTCAGCCAGGCGGTGGCCGAGCGTCGCAGACGCCCTCGCGAAGACCTCATCAGCGGCCTGGTGGCGGCCGAAGAGCAGGGCCAGGCCCTCTCCGAGCAGGAGGTGCTGGCCACCCTGGTCCTGCTGCTCGTTGCCGGCAACGAGACCACGACCAACCTCATCGGCAACGGCATGCTGGCCCTGTTCCGGCACCCCGACCAGTGGGAGCGGCTCTGCCGACAGCCGGAGCTGGTGCGGACGGCCGTGGAAGAACTGCTACGCTACGAGAGCCCTGCCCAGGCTACCAGCCGCGTGGCCCTGGAGGAGATCGAGATCGACGGCCACCGCATCGAGCCCTACCAGCTCGTCTTCTGCATCCTGGGGTCGGCCAACCGCGACCCGGAGATCTTTGCCGAGCCCGACCGGCTGGACATCGCCCGCGAGCCCAACCCGCACCTGGCCTTCGGGGACGGCATCCACTTCTGCCTCGGCGCGCCACTGGCCCGGGCCGAGGCCCAGGCTGCCTTCTCCGCCCTGGCGCGCCGCTTCCCCCATATACGGCCCCTGGAGGGAGCGCCCGAGTGGGCGCCCAACTACATACTCCGCGGCCTGAAGCGGCTGCCGGTCTCCGTCCGATAGGCCCCGCCTCGCCCTCAGCGGCCGAGGCGGTGGGCGCCAGCGTAGACGTTGAAGCGGCCTTTACCCAGGAAGCCCACCAGGGTCATGCCGTAGGCCTCGGCCACCTGCACGGCCAGGGAGCTGGGGGCACCCAGGGCGGCCAGCACCGGAATGCCTGCCATCACCGCCTTCTGGACCAGCTCGAAGCTCGCGCGCCCGCTCACCAGCGCCACCGTGTCGGACGCGGGCAAGCGGCCCGACAAGAGCAGCGCCCCGACCAGCTTGTCCATGGCGTTGTGACGCCCCACGTCCTCCCGCATCAGCAGTAGCTCTCCCCGGGCGTCGAAGAGGGCGGCTGCATGGACGCCGCCGGTGCGAGCGAAAAGGCCCTGGGCCTCTTTCAGCGCCTCGGGCAGGCGCAGGAGAAGCTGAGTCGTCAGGCGAACGTTCCCCCTGGGCGCCCGCGGGCACAGCGAGCGCAGGTGGTCCAGCGATGCCCTGCCGCAGACGCCGCAGGCGGACGTGGTGTACACGTGCCGCGACAGGGACTGGGCCGAAAAGGGCACGCCAGTCGCCAGGCGCACCTCTACCACGTTGTCGGGGTGGGGCTCGCTCTCGTCGCCCCGAACTATCTCCGCGATGTCTTCGGACCGCGCGACGACACCCTCGCCGTAGAGCAAGCCCGCGGCAAGCTCCGCATCGTGGCCGGGGGTGCGCATGGTCACCGCCAGGGGAAGGGTGCGCGCCACGCCACCTTCTACCCACACCAGCCGTATTTCCAGCGGCTCCTCCACCGCCACCGCATCGGGCACGAGGGAGGCCCCCTCGCCCTGCACCTTCAGCACCTGCCGCCCCTGCACGTCCTCCATGACTGGCCACCGGGCAGGGCGATGATAATGGCGCCCCTGGGACGGGTCAAGCTGCTATGATGTGGGCGGCATGGGCTGGCGCGCTGCGGCCTGCCTCCTGGTAGCCCTGACGGCCCTCTCCGCCAGATGCGTCGGGGAGGGGATGCCGCCTCGGGGGGAGCCGACCAGTGACGGAGCTGCGACACCCCAGCCGGTGCAGGCGGAAGGCGAGGCGGGGCCCCCGGCCGCTGCCGTTCAGCCGCCGGCAGCCGGAGAGGAACTGGCGGCCCTGTCCGGCGGCAAGCGCATCTGCCTCGATCCGGGCCACGACGCCAATTCGCCCGGGGCCAGCGCCAGGGACGCCTCCGGCCGTGTGATCTTTAACGAGCACGACCTGACGCTGGCCGTGGCCTACCGCCTGAAGCCCCTGCTGGAGGCCCAGGGATTCGCGGTGTGCGTCACCCGCAACCCGGACGGCACCCTGATAGCCCGGCCGCGAGACGAGAACGGCAACGGTCGGCTGGAGGGATGGGAGCGCGCCCAGGCCAAGATAGACTATGTCGACGCTTTCGGCGCCCGGGTGTTCGTCTCGATTCACTTCAACGGCATCTCTGACCCGTCCATCGGTGGGACGGAGGTCTATTACGCCGATACCGGCCCTCACGAGGAGGGCAACCGCGCGCTGGCCAGGACGCTCCTGGACTCGCTGGTCTCGGCCATGCGTTCGGCAGGCTACTGGGCCATCGACAGGGGCATCAAAAGCGACAACTACAAGCCATACGGCCGTCTGTGGGTCCTGGGCTACAACGACCAGCTCGCCCGCAAGGCCCACTGGCAGGCGGGGGCGCTGGTGGAGGTCCTGTTCCTGACCAGTCCCGCCGACGTCTCCTTTCTCCAGCGCCCCGATGCGCTGGACATCGTCGCCCGGGCGCTACTGGACGGCGTCGTCCGCTTTTGGGAACAGCGCTTCGGCGCCGAAGCGGCCCAGGCCCGCCTGCCTTAAGGCCTTTAGCCACCTCCGAGTGCCCGTTATCCCTCTGTAACGGTACCTTCGGGCACGTTTATCCTGGTGAAACTATTTACCACCTATTCTAGCCCTGACCGCACGTGGCAGAGAGGAGACCAGCGATGTTCCAGTTCAGGAGCTGCCCCCGCTGCCGGGGAGACGTCTTCCTGGAGGACCAGGGAGGGCTTCAGGACCTCGTCTGCCTGCAGTGCGGGTACCGCCGACCGCTCCCACAAGGAGCCCTGCCGCCGCAGGGGATCAGGGTGGAAGTGGTGATCACCGGAGAAGGACGCTAGGAATGGAGGGAGCCATGGCTGGCGAAGGAGACATCGAGCGGCTTAAGGGAGAGGGCAAGCTGGACCAGCTGCGGGGCCGCATACGCTCCATCTGGGGCGACCTGAGCGACGACGACATACAACGGAGCCAGGGCGATATAGAGCGGCTGGTCGGAATCATCAAGGAGAAAACGGGCGAGAGCGCCGAAAGCATTCGCGACAGGCTCCGGGAGCTCATGGGCAAGGAGTAGCCCCGGGCCCCAGGCACCGAGGAAAGAAGGAGAAACAGGATGCCGAGACGGACACGGAAGACAGAGACCGAAGAGGACGCTCGCAACAGGCCGGCGCCGGAGGAGCGCGACCCCGAGGCCCGGGCCACGGTCTGGACGGCCATGGCAGGATGGGGCAGCACCATGACTGGCCTGGTGGTGGCAAGCATCTTCGTGGTGGAGGCCTTGCTGGCCACCCGGCTAGGCTTCCGGCTGGCCGGAGCCAGCCCCAATAACGACTTCGTGGACTTCATCTACGACCTGACCAATGCCCTGGTGGCCCCGTTCCGGGGCATCCGAGAGACCGAGCAGATCGAGGGCGGGGTCTTTGAGCCCGAGACGGCGGTGGCCATGGGGCTCTACCTGCTGGCAGCCATAGCGCTGGTGCTGGCGGTACGAGCGATCACCCTGGGACCCATAGCCGGGCGAGAGCGGGCGGCCCGGCGCCGCGCCGACGAGCGGCCTCTGAGGTAAGCGGGCGGGCTGCTTCCGGGTAGCAGGCGGTAGCACCGGTCTCGTGGGTGGCGAGGGCGGTGGTGGGGATGGGGCCCACTACCGCCTGCTATCCGGGGGCGGCCCGGACGGGACAGACCGAGGGAGGGCGAGGGGCGAAGTTGCCCCTCGCCTTATTTGGGCCCCGTGCTGGAGGCAGGCCGTGTCTCGTCCGGGCGGACGACCTCTGCGTCCAGCATGTAGCCGATGCCGGGCATGGTCTTGATTATCGCCGGCTCGGACGGATTGTCTCCGAGCTTCCGCCGCAACCGCGATACCCACACCCTGAGGTACTGCACGTCGTCGCGGTACTCCGGGCCCCACACCTTGCTCAGGAGCTCGCTATTGGTGAGGACCTTGCCGGCGTGGGCCGCAAGCTGCTGCAGCAGCAGCCACTCCGTTCGCGTGAGCGGTACGAGCTGGCCCTGTCGCGTCACCAGCCGCCGCTCTAAGTCGATCTCCAGGCCCCCCGCCGATACGAGGCGCCGCCCCGCCGGTGCGGGCCCGGCAGTACGGCGCAACACGGCCCGCACCCGCGCCGCCAGCTCTTCCGGGCTGAAGGGCTTCACGATGTAGTCGTCGGCGCCCATTTCCAGCCCGCGCACCTTGTCCATGTCCGTGTCTCGGGCCGTGACCAGGATGACCGCGGCGTTGCTCTGCTCGCGCAGGCGACGCATCACCTCCAGTCCGGACATGTCGGGCATGAGCACGTCCAGCAGGACGATGTCGGGCCGGTGCTCCTCGGCCACGCGCAGGGCCTCCTCGCCACTGCTGGCCACCAGGACACGGAACCCCTGCGCGGAGAGCTCCTGCTTCAGGAGGCGGAGGATGCCTGGCTCGTCGTCGACAGCCAGGACCAGCGGTTGGGTGCTCATTCCTCGTCCTCGTGCCAGATGGGCAGGGTGAAGGCTACGTCCAGGCCGCCGCCCTCCCGCGGCTGCGCCCAGATGCGGCCGGACTGGGCCTCCACCAGACGCTTGCAGACGGTGAGGCCGATGCCGCCGCCCGCCTTCCCGCCGGAGCTGGTCTCGGAGCGGTAAAACCGCTCGAATATGCGCTCCAGCTCCTCCTCGGGCACTCCGGGGCCCCTGTCCAGCACGTGCACCTCCACCTCTTCTTCCTCCTCTCTGTACCTTACCAGTACCTCTACCGGCGAGTCAGGCGGGCTGTAACGGAGCGCGTTGTTGAGCAGGTTGCGCAGCACCTGCTCCAGGTAGACAGTCTGGGCGGCCGCCGGCCTGCTTTCTCCCTCCACCCTGAGCTCGAATCCCCGGCCGGGGAAGCGTTCGCTGTAGGCGGAGAGGAGCCGGGCAGCCACACGGTCGACCATCACCGGCTCCATCTCCGGCGTCTGCCCCAGCTCCAGCCGGACCAGTGCGAGCAGGTTCTCGACCATCCGGAACAGCCTCTCCGACTCCTGCTCGATGTCCGCCAGGATGCGGTCACGGTTCTCCGCGCCGAGGCGCTCGCCGCGGCTGCGCAGCATGCGCGCCCCGCCGTAGATGGCGGTGATGGGCGTGCGCAGCTCGTGAGAGATCAGGCCCAGGAACTCGTCTTTGGCCTCGATGGCCCGCTGCAGCTCGCTGTAAAGACGTGCGTTGTCCAGGGCCAGGCCCACCCGCCGTCCCAGCTCTTGCAGCAGGGCCAGTTGGCGCGGCCCGTAGCTGCGCCCAGAGCCGTTGGTAGCCACCGTAATGGCCCCCATTGCCCTGCCGCCCGCTAGCAGCGGCGCAACGATGGCCGAGCGATAACCCGCCCGCGCCAGCGCCCTCAGCAGGCGGGTCTGACTGCGGGGCGCATCGTCCGATGCTCCGTGGTCGATGTCGGCGTACAGCAGCGGCCGGGCAGTGCGCACCACCCTCGCCACGGGGTGAGAGGAACGCAGGTGGGGAGGGCAGAGCCCCTCGACAGGGCGGCCTTTGCTGCCCCGCCGCCCCCTCCATACCACCGGCACGAAACGGTTATCGTCGTCGAGCACGCAGACCTCGCAGTAGTCGGCCAGCCGCGGTACCAGCAACTTCGCCAGGGAGGCCAGACACGCCTTCACGTCCAGGGGTGGGGCGAAGATGACCGCGATCTCGGCCAGGATGGCCAGCGACTCCTCCTCTTCCTTGCGCTCGGTTATATCGGCGCACACGCCGATCATCCGGCGTTCCAGGCCCTCGCGACCGCGCACCACTCGACCGTGGCATTCCAGCCAGCGCATGGTCCCGTCCGGACAAACGATCCGGTACTCGAGGTCGAGGGAGCCCTCGTCGACCGCGTTCAGAAAAGCACGGCGCACCGCCTCGCGGTCGTCTGGGTGCACTCGCTCCAGGAAAGCGTCGAATGTGCCGGGGAACTCGCCGGGGCGGAGGCCGTGCATGACCTCCAGCATATCTGTCCACCGCATCTCGGCCGTGTCCACCTCCCACTCCCAGGCCCCGAACCGTCCCGCCCGCAGGGCAAGCTCGATCAGCTGACGATGGGGCCGCCACTTCGTCCGCCTGACCGGGCGGGGCGAAGCTTTACGCCCAGACACCTCGGCGGTGGACTCGGGTAGGTCAGGGCTCGCGCGACCGCTCACCGCACAGCCGCCCGCGGCCCGGTATGTTCCGGGGCAACACCCCACTCCTGCCAAAGGGCTTCCATCGGTAGCCCTCTTCGCGGCCTGCCAGGTCTTCCCTGTCCACTTCGTCAAATTTTAACCGAGCCGTCCAGGCCCAACAACGACGCCGGCCTGCGAAACGTGGCCAGCCTTGCGTTGTTATGAGTATGTAATGTCGGGCTGGCCCTTGTTAGCTGAAGACATACCACCCTGGCAGCTACACTGTAGATTGGTGGGACACCTGTGGCTAGCAGAGGAAACGGCCCCGAGCGAGCGGCCCAGGCACCGGCCATGACCGCGCTCTGCCTGGTCGTCGAGGACGAACCGGCGATCCTCAGGCTGGTGACCATGGTCGTGCAGGACCTGGGGTTCCAGGTCATCGCCGTGCCCGATGCCGAGGCGGCCCTGGAGGCCATAGCCAGGGAGAAGCCCCAGGTCGTCCTCACCGATGTGCGGCTGCCAGGCATGGATGGGGTCGAGCTGGCCAGGAGGATCAGGAGCGATCCAGCCCTGGCCGGGGTACCTGTCCTGCTCATGAGCGCCTACGGCGAACCGCGCGATCACGACGGCGACGGCTTCCTTTCCAAGCCCTTCGATCTGGACCAACTTATCGAGTTCCTGCGCCGTCATCTCCCGCTCTGAACGCTCGTTCGCATGCAAGGTGCCTGTAACTTCCATGGCCCACCCTGTTATGCCCTCGTAGGTAGTCGACATGTAGGCTGGATGACGACGAGGCATGTCGGCCACTGCCGAGCGAGACCCGAGCACCGCGATGGGCCCGACGACCTGGGCCGACTGCCTCCGGGCACTCTTGCCGGCCTTCGAACGCAAAAGGAGGTCACGGAATGCTGCTGTTGATCCTGTTTCTGGTGCTCTTGGTAGCCCTGTTCGGTGGACTGGGCGCCCTGCTGCACCCGCTGTTCCTGCTGGGCCTGATCGTCGTCCTGCTGGTGGCTGGGGTGGGCTGGTACGGCCACCGCCACTACTGAGCCACTGACATGCAGGGGCGGGCCGGAAGCGGTGCAACCGGCCCCGGCGAGTGCCGGGGCCTTCGTTTTCGCTGGCGGTGGTGGACTGCGGCGCTGGCATATGGCCAAAAAAGCGGGGCCCCGGAGCTCAGTATCCGGGGCCCCGCAGGCCAAGGTGAGGCTGCTCAAGGGTATGGCTCGCCACCGTGGACGGAACCCCGCCAACCGCCGGTCTCCCGGCCGTGGGACTCTATGAACTCCTTGAAACGCTTCAGGTCTGCCTCCAGTCGACGGGACATGAAGCCGAGTTTGTCGCCCATACTTTCCATGAAGTCCTCGGGCTCGTATTCGAGCTGGACTTCCACCCGTGTGCGAGCGGGCCCCAGCGACTGGAAGCGCACGACGCCGGCATTGCCCGCGCCCTCCTCCGCCTGCCAGGCAATGACCTGGTCCGGCACCTGCTCCACGATCTTGGCCGTCCACTCCTTGCGACGGCCACCCACGTTAGCAACCCAGCGCAGGCGTGTCGGGTCGAGCTGCTCGATCTGCTCGACCCCGTCCATGAAAGCCGGAAACTGCTCGAACTGGGTCCACTGGTTGTACACGCTGCTGATAGGCATCTCGACTTCGATGGCCTTTTGCACCGTTGCCATGCTGCCACCTCCTCCCTGACTCCGACCTCGTTCTCCGCTGAGGGTATGCCATACGGGCATCCCGGCGCATAAACCGCCGTGACCGCCCAGGGTAACAGCCGCATAACACGTCCGGCACGGGGCGCCAATCGTTAGTGAAGTTTTGCCCCGATGGGCCCGCCTGTTACGAGACGGTTACCTGCGCTGGACTAGGCTTCAGGCAGCCTCAGAGCGAAGGGAGAGGTGACGATGACTGACGTGGGGCGCCTGGCGGTGCGAGAGCCGGGGCTGGACAGCCCCAGGCTGTACGCACGGCGGGTGCGTGCCCTTGCGGCCATCTACGTGGGGCTTTTCCTGTGCTCCCTGACGGGCCTCGCCCTAATCGTCTGGAAGGCACGGCTGTTCGTCACCCTGTCGCAGCGCTCCAACGTGGAAACGCTGGTGCTGGCCTTCTTCTTCGTATTCTTCTCGTACGTCGCCCTGGTGAGCCGGCCAGGCGCGGCGGGCGCCCTGCGTATCGCCCGCTACGCCTTGGGGCGCCTGATCAGCGGGGACAACTCGACAGAGCTGGCGAAGACAAAGGCGCTTCGGTCCGGGGGGACGAGCGAACTGGTGGCCGCTCTGAACGTGGCCCTGGAGCTGGAGGGGCAGCCAGGAGAGCCGTTCACCGTGCCCGTAGCCGACGCGGCCGGCAGCATCGGCGAGATCGTCGTGGACGGGGCGCGCCTCGCCTTCCGGCGCCATTGCGCGGCCGGCTCCAACGGCTTGCTGGCGTTCTGTAGCCACCAGCTAAATCGCATGCTGTCAGCGCGGGGCATCCAGCGCGACGTCGACATCGTCCATTGGAAGACCCTGGACGACGAGAAATGCGAGCAGTACCTGTCGCTGGTAGATTTCGCCCGCAACCTCGCCCGCCGCATGGACGGCGGGCCCCTGTGGCCGACGGTCATCCTCCAGCCTCATGAAGCCGAGGCGCTACGGGACCGGCTGTCCGACCTCTGCCCTGCCCTGCGCGACGAGGGCTTCCTGCCCGACTGGGAGTACCGCGCCGAGCATAAGCTGCCCATCGTCCCCGAACCACTGGGGCTGGCCAGCCTCTCCCGTTCGGAGCAGCGGGCAGACCCGCTGGCCTCCATGGGCTTCATCCTCGGCATCGTGGTGATGGTGGTGGCACTCCTGGCCTTCCTGGTCCTGTTCCCGCCCTGGGTGCCCGGGTGACAGACATGAAGGCGCATTTGCTGGTAGCGGCGGTGGCGGTGGCTGCTGGCGCCTTCCTGTGGACGCGCAACTGCGTCGGGCCCCAGCCGACGGTGAGCGAGGCCCGCATCGTGCCGCCGTCGGTTCAGGGCGAGCCGTACACCCTAGAGGCCGTCGTCGGCAGCGGCGGGCCCGGCCAGGGCGAGGTGACGGTGGTCTTCACCCTGCGCGACCGGGCGACGGGGGTCTCCTATCGCGAGGAGCGGACTGTACACCTGGGACCCGGCGAGCGGCTCCTGGTGACCGCCTCGGTGCCAGCGCCCCCCGGCGACTACGAACTGCACGTCGAGGCCCTCTACCCTCCAGACTGAGGCGGGGCTGATACCTCCTTGCAATAGCGTCTCTGGCGGCATTGATGCGTTCGCTTCACAGGCGCAGTTACCTTGAGTCGAGATGGACAGCGGAGGTGGTAGCCATGCCCAGAGGTAAGGGTGAGGCGGAGGAGCCGGAGATACCCGGCACCATCCTGCGTTCCGACGCCCGCGCCCAAGAGATATGGAAGAAGGCCCACGACAGCGCCGTAGAGACCTACGGCGAGGGGGAGACTGCGCATAGGGTCGCCTTCGCCGCCCTCAAGCGCGAATACCGCAAAGAGGGCGACCGCTGGGTGCGCAAGGAAGAGGCGAGCGCCACCGGCCAGGGCACGCGACGGGGACGCTCATCCACCGGGCAGAAAGGCACTCGTCGCCGACGCCCTCGCGCCTAAGACCTCTACTGTCGCCCGTGCGCATCAGCGCGTGGTCAGGCGGTTCAGGCGAGGTAGCACCTGGCGCTGATAGAACCTGAAGAACCCTTCCTGATCGGGGCCAACTTGGTGCACGTATATGTGGTCGAACCCGGCCTCCACGTACTCCGCTATCCGCTGCAGGTGGCGCTCGGCGTCGGGCCCGCAGACGATGTGCTCGGCCACATCCTCTTCCCGCAGCGGCGCCACTGCCTGCTCGAACTGGGCGGGCGTGGGTAGCTCCTGCAGAAGTTCGCCGCGGAGGGCCGTGTTGGCCCACCAGCGATGGGCGGTGCGTCGCGCCGCCTCCTCGCTCTCCGCCCAGCACACAGTGACCTCGCCCACGACTGGCTTGCCCTCGCCACCCGCGGCGCGGAAGCGCTCCACCAGTTCCCGCTGCGGTGCCACGCACACCAGGCCATCGGCTATGCGACCCGCCAGAGAGGCCGACCTGGGGCCGGCAGCGGCCATGAACAGTCGTGGCGGCTCCGGTGGCAGGGTATAGATGCGGGCACGGTCGACAGTGAAATACTGGCCCTCGTAGCTCACGTATCCCCCGCCCCACAGGAGCCGCATGATGCGCACTGCCTCCTCCAGCATTCGCAGCCGCACGCCAGGCCGCGGCCAGCGCTGGCCGACGATGTGTTCGTTCAGGTTCTCGCCAGTGCCCACGCCCAGGAAAAAGCGGCCGTCCAACATGGCCGCTGCCGTGGCCGCCGCCTGGGCGACGATGGCGGGGTGCATGCGCACGATGGGGCAGGTCACGCCGGTGCCCAGTTGCAGCCGGTGGGTCGCCTGGGCGATGCCCCCTATGACCGTCCACACGAAGGGGCTTTGTCCCTGCTGGTCGAGCCAGGGGTGGTAATGGTCCGAGATGCCGGCGAAGGCGAACCCCGCCTCCTCTGCCATCTGCGCGTACCGGACCAGGTCCCTGGGCCCGTGTTCCTCCGAGGCTAGAGCGTAGCCCAACATTACCATGGCATCCCCCGTCTTTCGCGGGCCTCTCTGCCTCAGTCCGACCCGTGCCTGCCGGTGGCTTCGCGCGACCGCTCGATGAGCCCCTTGATCATGGCCAGCAGGTCGCCCCTCAGCATGCGCCTGACCTCGTCCAGGTACTCGAGCCGTCGGCGCTCTATCTCCTCGGCCAGCTCGGCCAGGCGGGCATCGCCCAGCTCCCGGGCACGGGGCAGGACGTCCGATTCCTCCTCACGGATATGGTGGAGAACCATCTCCTTGGCCACGTGATACTTCGCATCGAAGTAAGGGTTGGTGGGCTCCAGACGCGCCACTTCCAGGGCCAGCAGCTTGGCAGCGTGGTGCTCCTCCTCCGCCTCGTTCATGGTCGAATCGATGCCACCTACCTGACGCACGGCGGGATAGAAAAAGTTTTCCTCGACCTTGGCGTGAACCTCCAGCTCCATAACCGTCTGCTCGGCGATCTCCTTCTTCTGCAGGCTGGTCACGGCCCGCTCGAACTGGTCGAACAGGTCTCTGACCTTCTCGTGGTCCTGGCGGATCAGGTCTATGGCGTTGGCCATGGCTGCCTCCTCCTCCACACCTTCTCGCCTCCGATTGTCGCGGCCTCCGGTTCCAATCGCCTCAACGGCTTTGCCCAGGAGCCTTGCAATTCCGTTAACGCTGGCGCGAAGACTTTGTCCCTTTTATATGCGCTGCCCCAGGCCGTTTATCGGCCTGCAACGCTTCTGGCGCGACCATGAAGGCGGGATTGGGGAGGTGAGGGGCAATGCCACACGCTAGTTGCGCCCATTGTGGCTGCCGAATAGTAGACCACAGCACCATGGTGGAGCGTGAGGGGAAGACCTACTGCTGCGTCAACTGTGCCGAGGCCGACAAGGAGCACGGCGACTAGGCGCGACACCCGGCCCTCGGAACATGTCTCTCCGCAGCTTCACTGCCAGTGAAGTGCGGCCGTTCCGAGGACGCCACCCGCGGAGGTGATCTCGGTGACCTTTGCCAAGAAGGCCCTTCTCATGCTCATGGCCGCTGCCTTGGGGGCAGTGGCCATGTGGGCCTGCGGCGACGGCGATGGCGGCCAGCCTACCCCTGTCACCAGGGAGCAGGCCGAGCGCGAGATCGAAGAGCGCCTGGACGAGCTACGCCAGCGCTGGGACGAGCTTTCCCGGGAGACAGGGCAGATGTCAGAGGACGCACGGCGACGCATCGAGTCGGAAATCGAGGAACTGCAGCGCCAGCTAGATGACCTGCGGACGGCAGGAGACGACCGCGTCGACGACATCCGCTCGCAGATCGCCGAGGGGCTGGACCGGCTGGAGCGCGGACTGGATGACCTCGAGCGCCAGATAGCTCCCGATACGTCCCGCTGACCGGCTTCTGGGGCGGAGGCTAGAGCGTGGAAGGATGGCGCGACCGAGTGCTGTGGCTGGGCCTGCTCTTCGGCCTGGCCTACGTGATGGCGATAGCCATCATAGGCATAATCGCCACGTAGCTGGCCCCCGCCCTACCACTGCACGAACATGGGCATGACGACGTGGACGTAGTTCTCGAGCCCCACCGGCCGGAACACCCCTGGGCTGGTGGGGCTGGTCGTCTCCAGCGCCACCTGGGAGCAGTCGAGCACCTGCAGGACGTCTTGCAAGTATTTGGCGTTGAAAGCGATCTTGGCCGGCTCGCCCTCCACCAGGGCGTCCAGCTCGCCCCGGTGCTCGCCCAGCTCCTCGGCCCTGGCCCAGACCACTAACCGCCCGACAGCCCCCTCTGCCGCCGGCTCTATGTGCAGCCGTACGATGTTGGAACCGTCCCTGGCAAAGATGGCTGCCCGTCGCGTCTCCTGCAGGAACTCCTTCAAGTCGAGGACGGCCCTAGTCCGGTGCTCCTGAGGGATGAGCTGACCGTAGTTGGGGAAGGTGCCCTGCACGAGCTGGGCCACCATCTCCACGTTGCGCAGCCGGAACAGGGCCTGGCTGCGCGTCTCGTTGACCGTGAACACCACCGGGTCCTCCTCGTCGGCCAGCAGCCGCTGCAGCTCGCGCATTGCCCTGGCTGGCACGATGATCTCGATGCGCTCTCCGGGCGCCTCCTCCACCGGCAGTCGGTGCACCGCCAGCCGGAAGCCATCGGCCGCGGCCAGGGTCAGCACACCCTCTTCCAGGAGGGTGTGGACGCCAGTGAGCACGGGGCGGGTGTCGTCGGTGGCGGCGGCGAACTCCACCTGAGAGATGCCCGTGCGCAAGGCCTCGGGGTCGATACGGGCGACCGGTCCATCGCCCACCTCGGGTATGGGCGGAAAGTCGGAGGGGTCGGCGCCGCTGATGGTGGCCTCGTTACGGCCGCAGGTCAGCCGCAGCTGGCGGGCCCGTGGAGCGATTGCCAGATCGATGCGCTCGTTGGGCAGAGAGTTGACGAACTCGGTGAACAGGCGCGCCGGCACGGTGATGGACCCTTCTTCGTCTACCTGGGCACCCACCCAGGAAGTGATGGCGATTTCCAGATTGGTGGCAGCGAGGCGCAGGCGGCCGCCGTCGGTCCGCAACAGGACATGCGTCGTCTGGGGCAGGGTGCTGCGGGTGGCCACAGCGCGGCCCACCACGGCAAGGCCGCGGGCCAGGTTCTCCTGCAAACACGAAACCCTCATGGGCTACTCCCCTGCAGAGTTCTCGGTTAGGGATTTATTCCCTTATACAGAATAGGCCGGGTCGCGCACTAGTATACACCGACTGACAGGGGCCGACAACGGGGTTATGTCAAGCAGATGCCAGGGCGCGACGGGCCGCCGCCACCGTGCGTTCGATACCTTCCTCGTCGTGGGCCAGGGAGACGAACCAGGCCTCGAACTGGGACGGTGGCAGCAGCACCCCCTGCTCCAGCATGGCAGCGAAGAAGCGGCCGAAACGTCCCGTGTCCGAGCTGCGCGCCGAGGCGTAGTCCCGCACCGGCCCGGGCGCGAAGAAGAGCGTGAGCATGGAGGCTGCCCTCTGCACGGTGGCCATCACTCCCAGCTCGGCCAGGACGGCAGCCAGGCCCTCCTCCAGCCGCGCCGAGAGCTCCTCCAGGCGCCGGTAGGCGCCCTCCTCCCGCAGCAGGCGCAGGGTGGCCACGCCCGCCGCCATAGCCAGCGGATTGCCGGCCAGCGTCCCCGCCTGGTAGACGGGGCCTAGGGGGGCCACCAACTCCATGACCTCTCGCCGCCCGCCGTAAGCGCCTACTGGCAGACCGCCGCCGATGACCTTCCCCAGGCACGTCAGGTCGGGCTCCACGCTGTAGACGGTCTGGGCGCCTCCCCAGCAGAGGCGGAAGCCAGTCACTACCTCGTCGAACACCAGCAGGGCGCCGTAGCGCCGGGTCACCTGCCTGAGTCCCTCCAGAAACCCGGGCTCCGGCGGCACCACCCCCATATTGGCCGCCACGGGCTCCACGATGACCGCCGCTATCTCCTCGCCCCGCTCGGCGAACAGGGCGGACACGACCTCCAGGTTGTTGTAGGGCAACACGACGGTCTCGGCAGCATAAGGGGCAGGCACGCCGGGGCTGTCGGGCAGGCCCAGGGTAGCAGCGCCCGAGCCGGCCCGAGCCAGGAGGCCATCGGCGTGGCCGTGATAGCAGCCTTCGAACTTGACGATCTTGCTGCGTCCTGTGTAGGCGCGGGCCAGGCGCAGGGCGGACATGGTCGCCTCGGTGCCCGAGTTGACGAACCGCACCAGTTCCAGGGAGGGCAGGGCCTCCCGTATCAGTCCGGCCAGCTCCAGCTCCAGCTCGCTGGTCAGGCCATAGGCGGTGCCGCGGGCTGCAGCCTGCCGGACCGCCTCCACCACCTGCGGGTGGGCATGGCCGGCTATCAGAGGGCCGAAGGCCATCAGGTAGTCGATGTACTCGCGACCGTCGGCGTCCCACAGCCGTGAGCCGGCGCCACGCACGGCCACGACGGGCTCCGCGGCGACCGCCTTGAAGGAGCGGGCCGGGCTCGAGACGCCGCCCGGCATGAGGGAGCGCGCTCGCTCCATCAGTTCCCGGTTGCGGTCAGGCATGCTCCCACCCCAGGGCGGGGAGCAGCTCCAGCAGGGAGCCTATCTTCAGGTCCGGGGCGGGCACGCGTCGGGGGCGTCGCCTCCGCCTTTCCCGGTCCAGCCACGCCACCCGCAGGCCGGCGCGCCTGGCCCCCAGCACGTCGGGCAGCGGATTGTCGCCCACGTACAGGACGGCAGCGGGCGGCACGCCCAGCCTGTCCAGCAGCGTCTGGAAGATGCGCGGGTCCGGCTTCAGCGCCCGTGCTCGCTCCGAAGTGACGATGACGTCGAAGTGCAGGCCGTTGCGCTGCAGGGCCTCCATCAGGAAGTCGTCGTCGGCGTTGGAGAGGAGGGCCAGGCGATAGCGCGGCTCCAGGGCAGCCAGGACCAGCGGCACTTCGGCATGGACGGGGGCGCGTGCCAGCCTGTCGCGGACGAAGCAGGCGGCGGCATGAGGGTCTCCCCGGACGCCCATGCGGGCGAAGGACTCCTCGAACTGCCTGGCCCAGGCATCGATGAAGCGCACGTAGACGGGCTGGTGGTGGTTCTCGCTGCGCAGCCTGTAGGCGGCGCGCAGGAAATGCCGCCAGAGCTCGCTGGCGTCAGCCTCGATGCCCTGGGCCGCCAGCAGCTCGGCGAACGTGGCGATGAAGTCCGCTTCGGAGAAGTCGAAGATAGTGCCGTAGCCGTCGAAGGCCACGGCCTCCACGCCTTGAAGCTCGGGCAGTCGGCGCCGCCGCGTCCTGGCGGTAGGCATGGTCGGCGGAGGCGTCAGCCCGCCAGCCAGCGGGCCGCCTCCTTGGCGTGATAAGTGAGGATGATGTCCGCCCCTGCCCGGCGGATGGCCGTCAGCACCTCCAGGGTGATGCGCCGCTCGTCCAGCCAGCCCATGCGAGCTGCAGCCTTGACCATGGCGTACTCGCCGCTGACGTTGTAGGCGGCTATGGGCAGGTCGAAGCGCTGGCGCGCTCGGGCGATGATGTCCAGGTTGGGCAGGGCCGGCTTGACCATGACGATGTCGGCGCCCTCGGCAATGTCGGCCTCGATCTCGCGCAGGGCCTCGCGCGCGTTGGCCGGGTCCATCTGGTAGCTGCGGCGGTCGCCGAACTGGGGCGCCGACTCGGCCGCCTCACGGAAGGGGCCGTAAAAGGCAGAGGCGCCCTTCGCCGAGTAGGCCATGATGGGCACATGGGTGTAACCTGCCTCGTCCAGGGCGTGGCGGATGGCTGCCACCCGCCCGTCCATCATATCCGACGGCGCCACCATGTCCGCCCCCGCCTCCACGTGCGAGAGGGCCATCCGGGCCAGCAGCGGCAGCGTGCGGTCGTTGTCCACCTCGCCCCGCACCACCACCCCGCAGTGGCCGTGGTCGGTGTATTCGCACAGGCAGACATCGGTGATAACGACCAGGTCGGGGTCGGCGTCCTTCAGGGCCCGGATGGCCTGCTGCACTATGCCATCGGCAGCGTATGCCTCGGAGCCCACATCGTCCTTGGCGCGGGGTATGCCGAAGAGGATGACGGCGCCGATGCCCAGGGAGCGCAGCTCCCGCGCCTCGTCGGCCAGCATGTCGGGCGAGAGGCGGAACTGGCCGGGCATGGAAGATATCTCCTCTCGCAGGCCGCGCCCGTGGGCCACGAAGATAGGGTAGACGAAGTCGCCCGGGTCGAGGGTCGTCTCCCGCACCAGGGCACGGATGGGCTCGGTGCGGCGCAATCGACGGAAACGCTGGAAGGTCTCGACGGCTGTGCGAGTGGTCATCGCTCTCCACCTCCGCCGCCGAAGTGGCGGCACAGCGCCTCTACCAGTCCGGCCATAGTATACTCTCGCGCCACGATGTCGGGCGAGCGGCCCAGCACCTCCCGCACCGTCCTGGCGGTGATGGGGCCGATGCAGGCCAGCTTCACCCGCCGCAGGCACTCCACGTCCGGCCCCAGCAGGACGGCCAGGTTGCGCACCGTCGACGAGGCGGTGAAGGCCACCACGTCTACCTCGCCCCGGCGCAGCGCAGCCAGCGCCTCTCCAGGGACCCGGTCGGGCAGGCGCGCGCGGTACAGGGGGAGCACGTCCACCCGGGCGCCCGCTGCGGCAAGGGCCTCCACCAGGTCCGGGCGGGCCTCTTCGGCCCGGGGCAGCAGGACGCCGTCGCCGGGCCGCAAATGGGGCGAGAGGGCCCCCGCCAGGCCCTCTGCTACGTACTCCCTCGGCACTAGGTCGGGGCGAATGCCGCGCGCCTGCAGCGCCTGGGCGGTGCCGGGGCCGATGGCTGCCACCTTCACCGGCGCCAGGGCGCGGGCATCGCGACCGCGGGACTCCAGCAGCCGGAAGAAGAACTCGACCGAGTTGGCGCTGGTGAACAGGAGCCAGCGGTAGGCCCCCCTGGACAGGCCATCGAGGGCCTCGGCCGCCGCCGGCCCCTCGCCCAGAGGTTCGATCTCGATCACAGGCACCTCCACTGGCAGGGCCCCGGCCTCCAGCAGGAGCCGCGACAGCTCCCCAGCCTGATGGCGTGCCCTGGTGACTACCACCCGCCGTCCGAACAGGGGCCAGCGCTCGAACCACTGCAACCGCTCGCGCAGGCGCACCACCTCGCCCACCACTACGACGGTTGGCGGGCGGAGGCCGGCCGCCTCTACTCTGGCCACGATGTCGGCCAGAGTGCCGGTCACCGTTGCCTGCTCCGGCGTAGTGCCCCAGCGGATCACCGCCACCGGCGTCTCCGGCGAACGTCCGTGGGCCAGCAACTCCTCTACCAGCCGCGGCAGCGTGCGCGTGCCCATGAGCACTACCAGGGTGTCGGTGGCCGTGGCCAGGCGGTCCCAGCGCAGCGCCGAGTCGCCCTTGGCCGGGTCCTCGTGGCCGGTGACGACGGCCAGCGAGGACGAAAGGCCACGGTGCGTGACGGGTATGCCAGCATAGGCGGGCACGGCTACCGCTGACGTCACGCCGGGCACGACCTCGAACGGGATGCCAGCCTCGGTCAGGGCCAGGCATTCCTCGCCCCCGCGCCCGAACACGAAGGGGTCGCCGCCCTTGAGCCTCACCACCCGCTTGCCCTCCTGCGCCCGGGCCACCAGCAGGCGCTCGATCTCCTCCTGGGAGACGGACTCGCCCCCGCCCTCCTTTCCGACGAACACCAGCTCGGCATCGGGACGGGCATGGGAGAGAAGCAGCGGCGACACCAGGCGGTCATAGACCACCACGTCGGCCTGGCGCAGGGCATCCAGCCCGGCCACGGTGATCAGCCCCGGGTCGCCAGGCCCGGCCCCCACCAGCCACACCTTGCCCGTACCGTCGCGCGCCATCACGTCATCCTGGGCGACAGGACGCCCGCCCCCCGCCGCAACAGGTCGTCGGCCAGGCGCTGTCCGATGTCCTCTGCCTGACCGATCGGCCCGCGGGCCTCGCCGCGGAACAGGGGCTGGCCGCCGGGGCTGGCGGCCAGGCCACGCAGCCAGAGGGAATCGTCCTCGCAGACGGCCAGGGCCGCGACCGCTGCGTTGCAGCCGCCTCCGAACCGTGCCTCGAAGGCCCGCTCGGCCGTCACGGCAGCGCGGACGCGCGGGTCGTCGACGGCGCGGCAAAGGGCCAGGGCCTCGACATCGACCTCTCTCGCCTCCAAGACGATGGCCCCCTGGCCGGCAGCGGGCAGCATGACTTCCGGCTCCAGCACCTGGGCCACTGCGTCGGCCATCCCCAGCCGAAGCAGCCCGGCCGCGGCCAGCACGGCCGCTTCGATCTGCCCGTCCATAACCTTGCGCACGCGCGTGTCCACGTTGCCGCGTATCTCCACCAACTCCAGGTCCGGTCGCAGCGCTAGCAACTGGGCTGCCCGACGCGGGCTGCCGGTGCCCACCCTGGCAGCGGGGGGCAGGGCGTCCAGAGTGCTGCCATCGCGGGATACGAGGCAATCACGGGGGTCGTCGCGGCGGGGAAACGCCGCCAGCACCAGGCCAGGAGCGGGTCGCGAGGGGAGGTCCTTCAGGCTATGTACGGCGATATCTATCTCGCCCCGGAGCAGCGCTTCCTCCAGTTCGGCCACGAAGATCCCCCGGCCGCCCAACCGGGCCAGCGGCGTCCTCTGGTCGCGGTCGCCCCGTGTCCGGATGACCACCACCTCGTAGGAGAGGTTTGGTGCTGCCGCTCGCAGCGCCTCCAGGGCCAGGTCGGTCTGGGCCAGGGCCAGGCGAGAGCCGCGGGTGCCGATGCGGAAGGTGCGCCCGGCCACGGCCGGCCACCTCACTTGCGCGGTGGTTCTAGGGGCAGGCCGAACAGGTCGGCCAGCACTTCGCGATAGAGGGCGATGTCCGCCCCGTCCTTCAGCCGGGCGATGGGCGCGTGCAGGAGCTTGTTGACGATGGCCGCCGTCATGGCCTCGATTCGCTGACGCTCCTCGTCGGAAAGGGACGGGAGGCGGCGCAGGGTCCGCTCCAGCTCCTGCCTGCGGATCTCCTCCGCCCGTTGGCGCAGGGCGGCGATGACCGGCACCACGTCCAGGGACTGCCACCAGTCCTGAAAGCGGGCCACCTCCTCCTCGACAATGGCCTCGGCCCGCCTCAGCTCCCGCAGGCTGGCCCCTTGGGGTGCCGCCACCTCCTGCAGGTCATCGATGTCATAGAGGTGGACGCCGTCCAGCGCCCCGACCGCGGGGTCGACGTCCCTGGGCACAGCGATGTCGATGATGACCAGCGGTCGGCCAGCCCGTCCCGGCAAGGCTGGGGCTACCTCTTCCGGGCCGAGGACGAACCCCTGAGCGCCAGTGGCGCTGATGACGATGTCCGCCTGGCCCAGGGCCTGAGTCAGCTCGGAGAAGGGCACGGGGCACCCGCCGAGGGAACGGGCCACTTCCACCGCTCGCGCATAGGTGCGGTTGGTGACCAGAATCCGCCCTGCGCCGGCATCGGAAAGCGCCCTGGCCGCCAGCTTGCCGGTGGCGCCGGCGCTTACCACCAGGACTGCCCGCCCCTCCAGGCCTCCCAGGACATGCTTCGCCAGGGCGACAGCCGCGCCGCCTACCGAGGCCGCCCAGCGGCCAATGGCCGTCTCGCGGCGGGCCCGCTTGCCCACAGCCAGAGCGGTGTGGAACAGGCGGGAGAGGATGCCATTGACACAGCCGGCATCCGTGGCGGCGGAGAAGGCGTCGCGCACCTGGCCCTGGATCTGGCTCTCGCCCACCACCATGGAGTCGAGACCCGCTGCCACGCGGTACAGGTGACGCACCGCCTCCAGGCCGCTGAGGGTATAGAAACGGGACGGCGCCACCTCGGCGCCCTTGAGCTCCAGCAGCAAGGGGACCAGCCGCCCCGTTTCCTCACGCGAGGGTACGACCGTATACAGCTCCGTGCGGTTGCAGGTGGAGAGCAGCACACCGGCGCCGAGCTCATCGCGTAGCCGTGCCAGTGCGGAGGAGAGTTCGCTGGGGGCGAAGGCCAGGGCCTCCCGCTCCTCCACTGGTGCGGTGTGGTGGCTGATGCCCGCCAGAGCGATGACGGGGGCCTTAGCCTTCATGCACCGCCTCCGCCGCGAGCAGCGAGCGGCGCAGGCGCTCCTTTGCCTCTTCCCGGCGCCCCTGTCTCAGCAGGGACATGAGGTCGTCGTCCAGGGCCCGGTTCCAGGTCTCGGGGTCAGCCATGATGCCCCGTGACCTCAGCTCCTGTCGCACCTCGCTGGCCACTTCTAGCATGAGCGCATACTCGTCGCCCAGGAGGCGCTCGAGCTCCTCACGCAACTTGCGGGCAGCGGCGGGGCTCCCCCCGCCGGTGGAGATGGCGATGGTTATGCTTCCCTTGCGCAGGACGGCAGGCATGATGAAGTCACAGTTGGGCGGGTCGTCCACGGCGTTGACCCATACGCGCCTCTCCTTGCCCTCCTGGGCCACCTGGGCGTTAACGGAGCGGTCGTCAGTGGCCACGAAGGCCAGGTGGTACCCTTCCAGGTCTCCGGGCCGGTACTCGCGAGCGAGGTGCCGCACCCTGCCCTGGGCTGCCAGCTCCGCCACCTCGGGGTGCAGTTCGGGGCTGATAACGGTGACCTGAGCGCCCGCCTCGAGCAGGCCCTTCACCTTGCCCAGGGCTACGGTGCCACCGCCGATGACCACCACTGGCCGGCCCTGGAGGTCGAGGAACACGGGGTAGTAGGGCCTGCGCACAGCCCGCCCCCGTCTAGCTGCGGCCGTTGGCGCCTTCGGAATAGGCCTCGGCCAGCGCCACCAGCACCTGGTCGGCCAGGGTGGAGAGCAGGTCCCAGACCTCCACCGCCTCCTCGGCCGACAGGTTGTTGCGCTGGCACAGCTCCACTGCCGAATCGGTGAGGCCGCGGCGGAAGAAGACGAACGCCTCGACCACTGCCCGCAGCCCCAGCCCCTCTTCTTTCAGCTCGCGGCCGTACTCCAGACCGATCTCGCGGGCCTCGTCCAGCAGGCGCCCGCGCTGGGCCCCCCGCCCCAGGTAATCGGACACGAGGGCCACCAGGCGCCGGCCCAGGGGCCGCAGCTTCTCGCGCGTGCTCTCGGGCAGGGCCGTGTACCACTCCGCCGCCTGGGCGCGGCCCCGCTGCAGGCGGCGGCGGATGCGAGCCAGGGCGAGCTGGCCCAGGTCACGGTACGAAGCGCGGCGCTCCGCCGTGTGCCCCTCTATGAGGGCGCGCAGGTCCTCTTCCGAGAAGCGACGGTGGCCGCCAGGGGTGCGGAACGAGCGGACGTGTCCGGCATCGGCCCAGCGGCGCAGGGTGGACTCGTTCACCCCCAAGAGCTTGCACGCCTCGCCCAGAGTCAACCAGCGGGTGGTCTTGGTCTCGGTAGCCTCGCTCAGCGTACGCGTCGTCACGGCAAAACCTCACCAATCCTTTTGAATTTAATCTTCGCCACGTCGCCACCTGAGATATTACAACCGCGTAGCCGCTCGTGTCAAGCGTCACAAACCTCGCTCTCGGGCCGTGACAGCAGGCCCGCTATGCCTCGGCTGGCAGGTAACGCAGCGTCAGGCCGATCCAGTCCGCCCGCGAGTCCAGGGAGCGGCCCAGTCCGCTCAGAAGCCCCACCGCCCGCATGATGAGCACCACCTCTCTGGGATAGCCCACCAGGGGATTCTGCCGGAACAGTCGGAGGAGCCGGGCGTTGGCCTCGGCCACCAGCTCACCGTCGGCATAGGCGTATCCGGGCCGCGCCCCTGCCAGGAAGGACTCGCGGAAGGCCAGCAGCAAGGCCGGATCCCAGCGTTGAGTACGAAAGCCCAGGTCGGTGAAGGCCTGCACCAGTTCGTCCGGCTGGCCTGTCAGCATGGCCCGCGTCAGCCGCAAATAGCCACGGTGGAACTCGGGAGGCAGCCGCCGGCACAGCCCGAAGTCCAGCAGCACCAGCCGCGGGCCTGGCTGGACGAGGAAATTGCCCGGGTGGGGATCGGCGTTGAAGAAGCCGTGCACCAGTATCTGCTGGCAGTAGACCTCCAGCAGGAGCTGGGCGACCTGCTGCGGGTCGATGCCCAGTCGCTGCATGGCTGCCACGTCGCTGACCTTGACGCCATCGACGTACTCCAGCACCAGCACGCGGCGGGTGGTGCATTCCCTGACCACGGCTGGCACCACCACGTTGGGCCAGTCGGCGAACACCCGGGCCATGGCCTGGGCGTTCTCGGCCTCCCTCAGGAAGTCGAGCTCCTGGGGGATGAACTCCTGCAGCTCCTCGACGATGGGCATGAAGTCCAGTCCCCTCTCCAGACGATTGAGGATGGACAGGAGCAGCCGCAGGGTGGCCAGGTCGATGCGGACGACGCCCTCCATGTCCGGGTACTGAACCTTCACGGCCACCCGACGCCCGTCGTGCAGCCGGGCGCGGTGGACTTGGGCCCAGCTGGCGGCAGCGACGGGCTCGGGCTCGAACTCTGTGAACACTTCCTCGGGCCGGCCCAGCTCCCGCTCCAGCACCTGCCTGACTACGGAATAGGGCCGCGGCGGCACCCGGTCCTGCAGGCGCGAGAGCACCTGAACGTACTCGTCGGGCACGAGGTCGGGCCGACTGCCGATGACCTGGGCCAGCTTTATCATGGGCCCCTGCAGGCGGACGGCCGTAGCGTAGATGTTGCGGGCGCTCCATGTATGATGGGAGCGGCGCAACGCTTCCGCCCGCTCCGATGAGAGGCCCAGCCGCTTCTCCCGCAGGGAGATGAGCTTATAGCCCAGGTAGATGCGCGCCGCCAGCAGGGCGACGCGCAGGGCGCGGGCAAGGTGGCTCCGGCCGAGCATCGTTCAACCGTTCCCTTTCCATTATCGAGCCTCCGGACGGGGCAAGCCAGGACGCAGCCTCAGCGCACGTGAACCCTTGCCAGAAGCGGTGCGAAGCGCGTGTGTCCCGTCTGCAATACCGCATCGCCGTAACGCTGGCGGAGCCTGTCCGTCCAGCGAGCCAGGCTCTCCCAGCGCCACAGCGGGTCGCGCACGCCTGCCTCGGCCAAAGGCAGAAGGAGCTGGGAAGCAGGCACTAGCTGCGAGGCGCTGAGACCCACCAGCCGCACCGGTCGCCCGGGCGGCTGCCAGGCGCGAGGCAGCAGCTGACAGGCCGCCTCGAACAGAAGATGATCGGCATACGTGGGCGCGGCGAGGCTCTGGGAGCAGGAGATGGAGGCCATGTCGGCGAAGCGGAGCTTGAGTGCGACGCGCCGGGCCTTTTGCCCCCGCTCCCTCAGCTCGGCACCGACGCGCTCGGCATGAAGGCGGAGCACCGCCCTCACCGCCGCTGCCGAGGACACATCGTAGGGAAGGGTGACCTCCCTCCCCACCGACTTGGCCGGAGCGCTGCCCTGCACCGGCGCCGCATCGAGGCCCCGGGCGTGCAGCCACAGCACATGCCCCCGCACGCCGAAGCGCCGCGCCAGATAGTCGCGCGAGAGGCACGCCAAGTCGCCCGCCGTGGCCACGCCCAAGGACGCTAGAGCCTGCTGCGTCTTCCTGCCCACCCCCGGTAGCACAGCTACTGGCAGCGGTGCCAGGAATTCCGCCTCTTCGCCCAGGGGCACCACTAACAGGCCGTCCGGCTTGCACTGCTTGGAGGCCACCTTGGCCACCACCTTGGATGAGGCCACTCCCACCGAGCAGGCCAGGGACAGCTCCGCCCGCACCCGCCGCCGCACCTCGCGGGCCACGTCTTCGGCGCTGCCTACCAGCGCCTCGCAGCCGGTCAGGTCGAGGAAGGCCTCGTCCAGGCCCAGGGGCTCCACGTCGGGCGTGTAGTCGTGGAGGATGGCGTGGAAGCGGCGGGACAGGGACTCGTAATAGGCGATGTCGGCGGGCAAGAAGACGGCCTCGGGGCACAGCGAGCGGGCCTGGGCCAGGGGCATAGCTGTCCTGACGCCGCGGGCGCGGGCCTCGTAGGTGGCGCTGCACACGACCCCTCGGTCCGTGCCCTTCGGTCCGCCGCCCACTATCACCGGCCGCCCGCGCAGGACAGGACGCCGGGCTACTTCGGCAGCGGCGAAGAAACAGTCCAAATCAGCGTGCAGCACGGCCCTGGGCCGACGTCCGGCTACGGGCATGCCCTTCACCCCCGGGCTCAATGAAACATATGTTCTCCAGACCCCGCAACGGGACGGTGGCACCGTCGCCTCTGGCGGACCCTCGCCAGGTCCGCCCCGGGCAAGGTCGGGGTATACTGCCCTCGAAGACCAGGGCCAACGGGGGCGAGGGCATGGCACAGGAGAGCAGGGACGAGGAGGAAGTGGGGCGGGTGATGGACTACTTCGCCCGCATCGGCGTGGCCGGGGTCGAGCTCACCGGCACGCTGCGCGTGGGCGACCGTATCCGCATCCGCGGCCACACCACCGACCTGGAGCAGGTGGTGGAGAGCATGCAGATCGAGCGGGAGTCGGTCCGCGAGGCCGGCCCCGGAGCGAAGGTGGGCATCAAAGTGGTGGACCGCTGCCGCCCCGGCGACCGCGTCTACCGGTTGTTAGCGTAGCTCACGCCTGCCGCCGCACCGGCCTGTCCACCGCCTGCACCTGGATCAGCTCTCGCAGGTCGCGGAAGCGATAGTCCTGCCGGCGCACCAGGGCGTGATACGATCCGAAGCGCTGGTCGGCAGTCTCGTCCTCCACCAGGTCCAGCGGGTCGTAGTGGTCGTCCTCGTCGGGCGGGAACACGCGCCGTATCTCGTAGGTGGTAGTCCGTTCCGCAGGGATACGGCCGATGTCGCGGATGAGCCGCCGCATCTCTCGCGGCCGCATCCTCTGCCCGTACTGCGCTCCGGCCGCCGTAGAGATGGACTCGTTTATCAGCGTGCCCATGAAGTCGTTGCAGCCCGCGTTCAGGCAGAACTGGGCCAGCTTGGGCCCTTCCTTCACCCAGGAGACCTGCAGGTTGGCAACCCAGTTGTTGAGCATGATGCGCGAGACGGCGTACATCTTTACCACCTCGGCGCCTGTGGCACCGGGGCGGACGCCGGGCACGAGGCCCTTGCGCCACATGGGCGCCTCTTCGTGCACGAAGGACAGTGGCACGAACTCGGTGAAGCCGCCGGTCTGCCGCTGGATATCGCGAATAAGGGCGATGTGGGCGGCCTTGTGCCGTTCCGTCTCCACGTGCCCGTACATGATGGTGGCGGTGGTAGGTATGCCCAGCCGGTGAGCGGTGGTGATGACCTCCACCCACTGGGCCACACTGATGCGCCCGGGGGAGATCCGCCGCCGCACCTCGTCGTCGAGGATTTCGGCCGAGGTGCCAGGCAGCGAGCCCACCCCCGCTTCCTTCAGCGCCTTCAGGTAGTCCTCGATGGAACATCCGGCGCGGATGGAGCCGTAGAGCACCTCCTCCGGCGAGAAGCCGTGGATATGTATGTCGGGCAGCTCGCGCTTGATGGCCTTGGTAAGCTCCACGTAGTAGTAGCCGTCCATCTTGGGCGGGAGGCCGGCCTGGATGCACACCTCCGTGGCCCCTAGCTCCCACGCCTCGCGGGCGCGGCGGACCACCTCCTCCATGGGCAGGAAGTACCCCTCTTCCTCGCGATGGTCGCGGGAGAAGGCGCAGAAGCCGCAGTGCTTGATGCAGACGTTGGTGAAGTTGATGTTGCGGTTGATGACGTAGGTAACGATGTCGCCGACGCGGCGCCGGCGCAGCTCGTCGGCCACGAGCACCAGGGCGTTGAGCTCCAACCCCTCGGCCTGGAAGAGACGCGTCCCCTCCTCGACGTCGATGTCCTCGCCGGACAAAGCCTTCTCGAGGATGCGGGCCACTTCCCTGTCCAGCAGGGCCAGCAGGCGGTCCCACAGGCCCCTCATCTCTCCCAGTCCTTCCAGGCGCTCCGTCTCGGTGGCCATCACGACTCCCCCTGCCTCAGTAAGGTCCTTCTAGTTCCCGCCGCACCAGCCCGGTGGCGTCGGCCAGGGCCTGCACTCGCTCCCGCACCCCGTCCGGCAAGAATTCCGGTCGGTGCACGTATTCGGGATAAACAGGCAGTCGCTCCCGCAGCTCGAACCCTTCCTCCCTACACACGTCCCGCAGCTCCCTGAGCTTGGGCCAGGGCGCCTCGGGGTTGATGAAGTCCTGGGTCACAGGCGACACGCCGCCCCAGTCGTTGATACCGGCACGGAGGTACCAGCGGTACTCTCTCGGGGCGAGGTTGGGCGGCGCCTGCACGTTCATGTCCTGCAGCACCAGCCTGGCCACGGCGATGGTGCGGAGCATGTCTTCCAGCCCGGGCTCGGGACGGTCCCACATGGCGATGTCCGGCTTGGCCCGGAAGTTCTGGACGATAACCTCTTGAATGTGGCCGTAGCGCCGGTGCAGCTCCCGGATAGCGAACAGGGAGTCCACCCGCTCCTGGGGCGTCTCGCCGATCCCTATCAGGATGCCGGTGGTGAACGCCACCCGCTGCCTGCCGGCCGCTTCCATCGTCTCCAGTCGGCGGGCGGGCACCTTGTCGGGGCAGCGGTGGTGGGGCATGCCCGGGCGCAGGAGACGCGGCGACACGTTCTCCAGCATGATGCCCATGGAGGCATTGTAGGGCCTCAGCATGACGATATCGGCCTCGGTCATAAGGCCCGGGTTGGCGTGGGGAAGGAGGCCCGTACGGCGCAGCACCAGGGCGCACATATCGCGCAGGTACTCGAGGGTGGTGGCGTAGCCCCGCTCCTGGAGCCAGCGCCGGTAAGAGGGGTACTTCAGCTCCGGCTTGTCGCCCAGGGAGAACAGGGCCTCCTTGCAGCCCAGCAGCCGCCCTGCCCTGGCCACGGCCAGCACCTCGTCGGGGGTCATGGTGTGGGCGCCTGCCTCACCGGGCTGCTTGACAAATGTGCAGTAGGCGCATACGTCGCGGCACAGGTTCGTAAGGGGTATGAAGACCTTGCGAGAGTACGTGACCACGCGGCCCTTGTAGCGATCGCGCAGGGCGGAGGCTGCCTCCAGCAGGGCATACAGGTCGGCCCCCTCGGCCGCCATGAGTCCGTGCGCCTCTTCCGGCGCGGGGGGCTCGCCCTCAAGGGCGCGCGCCAGCACCTGGCGTATGTGGAGGCTGGGCGCCTGGCGTACGAGGGGCATCGTTCCTTCCGCCGGTCGAAGTGCACCCTCAAACTTACTCTCGACCGGCACCCCTGTCAATCGCAGCCAGGGATGGCCCACCTTCGCGAATTGTCAACGGACCGTGGGCGCGTCTCGCAGAGACAGGTGGAGGTCTGCGAGCGATTTTTCAGGCCAGCGACGTCAATTTCGACCGGAGGCACGAGGAACCAGGATGACCGCATGCACCGCGGGCTTCAACGAGCCGCGCAAGCCCCTCAGCGAGGCCAGCCCGTGGGCCGCCGCCGCTCAGCGGTCGGCCCCTGAGCTTTACAGGCGGCGCCAGTCCTCCTCCGTGTCCACGTCCACCTCTCCACCCGGGAACTCTATCGCCCGCGCCCTGTCCGCGTGCCGGGCTATGACCGCCTTGGCCCCTCTGTCACCCTGCAGGGCCAGCAGCTCCGGCCACAGCTCCCTCGCGAACAGCGCCGGTACGCCCAGGGTGCCGCCGTAACGGCTGGCCGCCACCGCCGCACAGCCGCTCTCCCAGGCCTGCGCCAGACCCCGCAACAGATCGGCCGACACGTGGGGCTGGTCGCAGGTCATGATGATGGCCGCTGCGGCCTCCGGCCACCCCTCGGCTAGGGCGCGCACCCCCGTCCGGATGGAGGACGCCATCCCCTCTCGCCAGCCGGCGTTGAGGACGACATGGGCACCTGTGGGCACCTCCGCTCGCAGCGCATCGGCGCCGGCACCCAGCACGACGATGACGGGCCCCAGCCCCGCGGCCAGGGCCTGGGCCACAGCGTGTCCCAGGAGGGTGCCGCTGGCGAAGGGGAGCGACTGCTTGGGCCTACCCAGGCGGGACGACTCCCCCGCCGCCAGGACGATGATGCCTATGGCTCCGTGTGGCACCTCACTCGACCTGGATGTCGACGCTGATGTTACGGCCGCCTCCCGGCCACTCGTAGGGGACCTCCTGCCGCCACTTGTCCCAGACCAGGGTGCGGCTGTCGTTGTCTATCGCCACGTAGGCCGCGAAGGCCATGGCCACCAGACCGAGGAGCAAGACCATGGCCGTCATGGAACGGAACACGAGGCCCATCACCCGACACCTCCCTCGCTTGCCTCCCGGCCAGCATATCCCGACACCAGGATATCATCTCCGAGGCGGCGGACGGACACGCCCCGCAACCGCAGGGCCTCCGCCATCACCCCGGCGCCTCGCCCTTCCACCGCCGCCCTGGCGCCGCGGGCACCCACGATCAAGGGGGCGATGACAGCGTGCACCTTGTCCACCAGCCCGGCATCGAAGAAGGAGCCCAGCACCTCTCCTCCTCCCTCCACCAGCAACGAAAGCACGCCCCGGCGCCCCAGCTCAGCGAGCAGGGACGGCAGCGACAGGTGCCCGCCGTCCCTCGGCAACACCAGCACCTCCACGCCGCGCTCTGCGAGCGCCTCCCGCCACTCCGCAGAAGAGGTGTCCGTGGTGGCCACCAGGGTCGGCGCTTCCGGCCCCAGCACTCGCGCCCCGAGCGGCGTGCGGCCGCGGCCGTCCAGCACCACGCGCAGGGGCTGGCGGCGGGCGAGTCGGCCCCGCGGGCGGGCCGTGAGTTGAGGGTCGTCGGCCAGGACGGTGCCCGAGCCTACGGCGATGGCGTCTACCTGCGCCCTGAGCAGGTGGACCCACTCCCTCGCCCGCGGGCCGCTCACCCAGCGCGAATCGCCGCTGGCAGCAGCGATGCGGCCGTCCAGGCTGGCAGCGAACTTGACGATGACGAACGGGAGGCCGGTGCTGCGATGCTTGACGTAGGCCTCGAGAAGGCGTCTGGCCTCGGCCTCCCCCTCGCCCAGGTGTACGATGACCCCCGCCCGTTCGAGAGCGGCGATGCCCCGACCGCTGACTCGCGGGTCGGGGTCTACCATAGCGACGTGCACCTCCGCCACCCCGGCCGCCAGGATGGCCTCGGTGCAGGGAGGGGTGCGCCCGTAATGGGCGCAGGGCTCCAGGGTCACATAAAGGGCGGCACCCCTGGCCAGGGCCCCGGCCTGGCCCAGCGCCACCACCTCGGCGTGAGGGCCCGGAGGCGGGCGCGTATGCCCCCTGGCCACGACCTGACCCTCCCTCACTACCACCGCGCCCACGGCCGGGTTGGGGGACACGCTCCCCAGCGCCCGTCGCGCCTCGGCCAGGGCCAGCCGCATGTAGGGCCCCACAGCAAGACTATAATAGCGCCCGATGGTACCATGGACGGCGGGGGCACGCCATGTCCGACGAGCCACGGGTCAACGAGCTCATGGTCCGGGGCATAGTGGTGGGCCTCTTCGCCGAGAACTGCTGGATCATCGGCAACCGGCGCACAAGGGAGGCCATCTGCATCGACCCGGGCGACCAGCCCCAGGACATCCTGAACCTGGCCCGCGACCTGGGCGTACGCATCAAGCTCATCGTCAACTCCCACGGCCACCTGGACCACATCCTGGGCGTGAGGGCCATCAAGGAGGCCACCGGAGCCAAATTCCTCATGCACCGGGACGACCTGGACATCGCCCGCAGCGCCAGCCGCTCCGCGCTTATGTGGCTGGGACGCTACGTGGAGCCCCCGCCCGAGCCCGACGCCTTCATCGCCGATGAAGACGAAGTGGACGTGGACGGGGTGAAGCTGAAGGTCATCCACACCCCCGGCCACACGCCGGGCTCCTGCTCCTTCTACACGGAGGGCATGCTCTTCTCGGGCGACACCCTCTTTCGCGGCTCCATCGGCCGCACCGACCTGCCCGGCGGGGACTACGACCTGGAGATGGCCAGCATCATCGACAAGCTGCTGAAGCTTCCCGACGACACGGTCGTCCTGCCGGGCCACATGGAAGAGACGCGCATCGGCGTGGAGAAGGCCACCAACCCCTTCATACTGATGGAAATGCGCCGTCGCCAGCAGGGCTAGTAGCGACGCCGGTCGTCCAAGAAGTCCTGATAGGCCCGGGAGGGCGTGGGCTCCTTCTGCCCCTGGTACTTGCTTCCCAGCCCGGGCGAGCCGTATGGCCTCTCTACGGGCGTAGAGAGGCGGTAAAACGACAACTGGGCTATCTTCATCCCGTAATACAGGGCGATGGGCATCTGCGACTGATTGGAAAGCTCCAGAGTCAGCTTGCCTGACCAGCCAGGGTCGACGTACCCCGCCGTAGCGTGCACCAGCAGCCCCAGCCTGCCCAGGGACGACTTGCCATCCACCCTGGCCACTATGTCATCCGGCAGGACGATGGTCTCGATGGTGCCGGCCAGCACGAAGGTGCCCGGCTGGACCACGAACGGCTCATCGTCAGCCACGACCACTCGTTCCGTCAGGTCATCGGTGGGCTCGCGCACGTCGACGTAGGGCCGGCGCGTGACCTTAAAGATACGGAACACCCTGTCCAGGTGCAGGTCTACGCTGGCAGGCTGGATGGCGTCGTCCCACAACGGGTCGATGACGATGCGCCCTTTGGCCAGCTCCTCGCGGATAGACCGGTCCGAGAGCACGCTCATGACCACAAAGATGACGCGCCGGGCCGACTCTCGCTCCCCCATCCTTGACCCCTTACACGGCGCTCTTTCCACAAAGTTCCCTCATGAAGGGCGCCAGGCGCAAGGCCCCCCGGCCCCGCCGCATCCTCCGCTCGTATCCCCCTTCTCCCCCAGCCGTTGCATAATGGGAACTGACAGCGCAGGCGGCAGGGCCAGGGGGAAGCTTGTTCGAGAACGAGAAGGAAGGCCAGCGTCCTCTCGAGGAGGAGCAGGGGTCCGACCCACCCGAGCAGGGGGAGACCGCATGGGCGGAGCGGCGATCATGGCAGTGGCCCCCCACCTCCCCTGAGGTACCGGAGGGCCGGCCGGAAGGGAAGTCGCCGGAGTCCGACCCGCCCGAGCACGACGCCCCGCCCCCCGCCCCGGCCTCCCCCTGGGGCGGGCCAGTGACGGCCGAGCCGCCAGACACGGGGCCATCCACCGCGTCCCGCCTGAACATGCGGCGGCTGGCGATAGACGCCATCGAGACCCTGCTCCTGGCCGCGCTCATCTTCCTGGCGGTGCGCCTCTCCTTCCAGAACTTCCGGGTCGAAGGGGTGAGCATGTTCCCCAGCCTGCAGGACGGTGAATACCTCATCGTCAACAAGCTGGCCTATCTGAAGGTGGACCTGTCGGCCCTCGACTGGGTGCCCTTCTTCGATCCCGGAGACCATCCCGGGCGCTATATCTTCGGCTCGCCCAAACGCGGCGACGTCGTCGTATTCCATTCGCCCGACCGCCCCGAGCGCGACTTCATCAAACGCATTATCGGCCTGCCCGGCGACACCGTGTCCATCGATGGGGCCTCGGGTCGGGTGTACGTCAACGGACTCCCCCTGGAGGAGCCGTATGTCCGGGGGCGGACGCAGTGCAGCGCCACGCTCATGGGATGCGGGCCATGGGTGGTGCCCGCCGGACATTACTTCGTGCTGGGCGATAACCGAGAGCAGAGCACCGACTCTCGCTTCTTCGGCTTCGTGCCCGAAGAGAGCATCGTCGGCAAGGCCCTGATCACTTACTGGCCCCCCGAGGACTTCGGTCTCGCCCCTAACCATTCGGTCTCCTTCGCCGGCCAGTAGCGCCAAGGTGCTTACGTCCGAGCAGGAACGGTTCGTGTCCCGGCAGCGGGTGGCCCGACTGGCCACCGCCGACGCCAGCGGGCAGCCGCACCTCGTGCCCGTATGTTTCGCCTACGTGCAGGGGCGCTTCTATATGGCCGTGGACGAGAAGCCCAAGCGCAGCCTGCGACTGAAGCGCCTGCGCAACATCCAGGAAAACCCAAAGGTCGCCCTCCTGTTCGACCAGTACGATGAGGACTGGTCGCGCCTGGCCTGGCTCATGGTGCAGGGCAGGGCAACGTTGCTGCTGGGTGGGGACGAGCACTCCCACGCCTTGGCAGCGCTGCGGAGCCGGTATCCCCAGTACTGGGCTATGGCGCTGGAGGAGCGTCCCGTGGTGCGCATCGAGCCCGAGCGTGTCCTTTTCTGGCAAGCGCGGCCGTAGCTCGGTCCCCGCCCGCTGTCACCGTGCGCTGGCAGCCCATTTCCGCCTGTAGCCTATCGCGCCGAAAACCAGCGATGCGGTGAGGGTCCGAACCCAGGACGGCGATCGGCGGCGGAGCCTGGGTGCCGCGCGGCTGAGCGACCGGCCCGCGTTCCGTGCCTCGGGTCCCGGTCCGGGTTTGCGCTCTAGCTCGGTGCGGACGCTGACCGTCGCGCGTGTCTCGGCAGAGACGCACGCAGGTCTGTCTGTAGTCCTGGACGGGCACGGCCCGTTGACCTGTGGCATGACGAGCGCAGAGGCGCAGGCCGTGCCGCCCTTTTCGCACCCATGGCACAGGCCCCTGCAGAACACAGGCCCTCCTCCGCCTTTGACAGGCCAGGAGGGCGGCCGGAAAATAGTCTTGGGCCCGTAGCTCAGCGGCAGAGCGGGGGACTTTTAATCCCAGGGCCGTGGGTTCGAATCCCACCGGGCCCTCCACCGCGCTCAGTGCCCTCAGTTATTGGCGGGCAGGTGATCGGAGGCCGTCACCGCGCTCCGGTGGAAGAAGCCCAACCCCACCCCCAGCAGCGCTATCATACCGAAGGCCACCACCGCCACCTGCACCCCCAGCTTGTCCGCCGTCAGCCCCAGCAACTGCCCGCCGATGGGCGTGCTGCCTAGGAACAGGAGCACGTACAGGCTCAGCACACGGCCCCGCAGGTGCGGCGGCGACAGCAGCTGCAGGCGGGTGTTGGCCGTGGTGGTGAACACCACGCCGGCGAACCCCAGCAGCACCAGCACCACCACCGTCAGCAGCAGCCAGTGGGACGCCCCCAACAGGACCAGCAGCGCACCGAACGCCACCGCGCCCAGCAGCAACTCCCCCTCTCCAGCCTGGCGCCGGTAGGCCAGCGCCAGCGCCGCCAGTATCGAGCCCACGCCCATGGCCGCGCTCAGCCCGCCGAACCCTAGCGATTGCACTCCAAGCACGTACCGCGCCAGCAGGGGCAACACCACGCTGAAGTTGTAGCCGAAGGTGCCGATGAACGCCATCAGCAGCATGACCCGGAACACCGGCGGCGTCTCCAGGGCATACCGAAGCCCCTCCTGCACCTGCTGCCAAAGAGGCGCCGACTGAGCGGGCGGCGCAGGCAGCAACTCGCCGGACCGCATCATCAGCAACCCGGCGATGACTGGCAGGAAGGTGGCGGCGTTGATGAAGAAGGTGCTCGCCGTCCCCACCACGGCGATGGATATCCCGGCTACCATGGGCCCCACGATGCGCGCCAGGTTGAAGATGATGCTGTTCAGCGCTACCGCGTTGGGCAATAGCTCCCGGCCCACCAGCTCGGGGATGAAGGCCTGGCGTGCGGGGCTATCGAAGGCGTTGACCATTCCCAGACAGAAGGCCAGCAACCCCACATGCCACAGCGCCACGTGCCCCGTCGACGCCAGCACCCCCAGCGCCAGGGCCTGGGCCAAGGCCGCCACCTGCGTGCCCACCAGGAAGGCCCTCTTGCTCACCCTGTCCACCACCACCCCCGCCACCAGAGAGAAAAGCAGCACGGGCAGGAACTGGAGCATGGTGATGGTGCCCAGGGCGAGGGGAGAGCCCCGCAGGTCGCTCACCACCAGCCACGACTGGCCGGTGAGCTGGGCCCAGGTCCCCACCAGTGAGACCACCTGCCCGACCCAGAAGAGGCGAAAGTTCCGCACCTCCAGCGAGGCGAAGGCCCGCCGCCAGCCTCCTCCCCCGCTGCGGCGCAGCACCGCAAGGAGAGAGCTCACGGGGCCGCCGACCTGATCCACGTTTCGTGCCGAAGCGCCGTGCCGCGTACCCCCATCCTAGCACGCCTCGGGCCCACGCTCCCCCTCCCCACTGCCACGGGCTGCCGTCCGCCCTCGGGGTGCTACTATACTGGCGGCGAGGCGTTGCCCGCCCATCCCTGGCAGGAGGAGCGACTGATGGCGCAGCAGACATTCCGGACGCTGAAAGTAGAGAAAGACGAAGGCGTGGCCGTAGTCACCCTCAACCGCCCGGAAGCGCTCAACGCCGTGGACGAGGTCATGCACCGCGAGCTGGTGGACGTCTGGCCAGCCCTGGCTGCCGACCCGGAGGTGAAGGCCATCGTGCTCACCGGCGCCGGCCGGGCCTTCTCCGCCGGCGGAGACATGCGCTGGCTGGAGTCCACCCACCGCAACTTCCTCGGCCAGCAGCGGACTATGCGCGAGGCCCTGGACATCATCGAGAACATGCTCCGGGTGGAGCAGCCGATGGTAGCGGCCGTCAACGGGCCGGCCACCGGCCTCGGCGCGACCCTCGCCCTCTTCTGTGACATCGTGGTCATGAGCGAGACCGCCCGCATCGGCGACACCCACGTCCGCGCAGGCGTGGTGGCCGGCGACGGAGGCACCGTCATCTGGCCCCTGCTGGTGGGCATCCACCGTGCCAAGGAGTACCTCATGACCGGCGACCTCATCGATGGCCGCGAGGCGGAGCGCATCGGCCTGGTGAACCGGGCTGTTCCCGCCGACGAGGTGCTGCCCACCGCCCTGGCCTATGCCCGTCGCCTGGCCGAGGGGCCGATGTGGGCGGTGCGCTGGACCAAGCTGGCCCTCAACCAGTGGCTCAAGTGGGGGCTCTCCCTCACCATGCCGGCGGCCCTGGCGCTGGAGATGCTCACCTTCAACACCGAGGACCAGGCCGAGGCCGCCCGCGCCTTCATGGCCAAGCGTCAGCCCAGGTTCAGCGGTCGTTAGGGGGCCGCCGGCGCCGGCGGCCCTGCCGGCGCTGGCCTTCGCCTGCGTCGGCAGCCACCGCCCGCTCGATAGCTTCGTCGGGCGGAGCGGCATCCCTGCCGCCGCGCATCCGCTCGCGGGCCTGGCGCGCCAGCTCCAGATAATGCTGACGCAGGTGCTCCAGCTCGGCGTCCGTCAGCTCCTCCAGGTCGAGGAGGGCATTGTGGGCGTTGCGCTCGGCCCGCAGTATCTCGTCCAGCTTGATCTGCACCACTGCCCCGTCGTGGTTCTGCGTGTTCTGGATGAGGAAGACCATCAGGAAGGTGACAATGGTGGTGCCGGTGTTGATGACTAGTTGCCAGGAGTCGCTGAAGTGAAAGACGGGCCCCGTGGCCGCCCATAGCAGCACCACCGACACGGCCAGCAGGAACCCGAGGGGATGGCCTGCCGCCTGGGCCGTCCAGCGCGCGAACCGGGAGAACGGCGAGCGCCCGTAGGCCGGGTAGCGGGCCATATGGATCGCCTCCTCCGGGCCGGCTGGAGTCGCTGACAGGTGCAGCGCCGGCCTAGTCCGAGGCTAGCACCGTCGGCAGTGGGGCACAACGCGCTGGCACTCAGGCGCCTGGGACGAAGCCGCCGAACAGCGCCAGGTGCCACTGCTTCCAGAAGCAGTCCACCTCGGCGAAGCCAGCCTCTCTCAGCCACTCCAGGTGCTGGCCCAGTTCGTGGAGTCGACTGTGCCGGCCCGACGGCCCCGAAGACCACCCGCCTTCCTCTGCCAGGCGCCGGTACAGCTCCTCCAGGGCTGGCGTGGGGGCGGCCACGATGTCCAAGTTCAGGAAGCATCCTCCCGGCGCTAGCAGCGAACGGACTTCTCGATAGAGGCGCCGCGTCGCTTCCGCCGGCAGGTGGTGAATGGCCAGCGACGAGACCACCACCTGGAAAGGCCCTTCTCCCTGCGGCAGCGCGCCGTCGGCGAAGTCCCACTCCAGGTACCGATAGCGACCGGCGAAGCATGCCAGACGCTCCCGTCCCAGCTCTATCATCGCCGGCGAGATGTCCAGCAGGAGCGCCCCGGCTCGCGGATAAGCCGCGAGCACGGCTGCCGCCGCTGCCCCGTGGCCGGCCCCGATGTCGAGCACTCGGATGGCGGCGTCGCGCGGGTAGGGCAGGAGGCGCACCAGCAGCTCGAACTGGCGATGGCGCTCCTCGGCCAGGGCATCCATCCGCTGCACGTACTCCCGTGCTCGGTCCGGGTCGCGCCAGTGATGTCCTGGGCGCTCTCCTGGGACGCCGGCCTGCGTTCCCTCATTCATGTGCATGATGCCTCCCGACAGGGCGCTCGAGGTGTTCCTCCGCCTGGCAGGTGCGGAACCCCATGGAGCGGAATAGATTGTACGCCGGCAGGTTGAGTGGCGAGGTATGGGCTGTCACCGCGCCGACGCCCAGATCTTCGGCCAGGCGCAGGCAATAAGAGAGGACCGCCCTGGCCAGGCCCCTACCACGGTGCTCGGGCGCGACGAACAGGTCGGCCACGTCGAGTGCCCCAGGCGGGTGGTAGTGGAGCTGGGCTCGTGCTACCTCGCGGCCCTCGTGCACGATGCGCACCAGCAGGCAGTGCAGCTCCTCCACCTGGAACTGGAAGCCGTCCGGCCCTGGTCCCGGGCAGGGCGCCGCTGTACCGGCATCGCTGGGACGGCCGACGGCAGTCGTCTCGCCATCGGACGGGCATACACCGCTCATGACGGCTGCTCCCCGGATGCTATGATTTGTCGTTGCAACCGGCTGCAGATGATAAGCATACACCGTTCTGTAATCGGATGGCAACGGGGCCCCCGTCCCGGTGGCGGACGCCCTCGCACAGGTGATAACATAGCCATGCCGTATACCCCGGCGGGGAGGCCCAGGGCCGTGCCGAGGATGCCAGGTCGCCACCTGATGATGGAGCAGCTAGTGGCTGCTGGCGTCCGCTACGTCTTCGGCAATCCAGGGACTACCGAGCAAGCCTTTATGGACGCCCTGAACGATTATCCCCAGATCCAGTACGTGCTGGCGCTGCATGAAGGTGTAGCGGTAGGGATCGCCGACGGCTACTCGAGGATATCGCCGGTGCCGCCCCTGGTGGAGCTCCATATCACTCCGGGTCTCGGCAACGCCATGGGCATGCTGTACAACGCCTACTGGACCCGGGCACCTATGGTCGTGTATGTCGGCCAGCACGCGCAACGGGGCGCCCAGCAGGAGCCCATCCTCTGGGGCGACGTGGTGGCCATGGCCCGGACCGTGACCAAGTGGGCGGTGGAGGTGCAGGACGCCGCCGACCTGCCCATGCTTGTGCGCCGCGCCTTCCAGGTGGCGATGGCCCCTCCGCCAGGCCCGGTGCTGGTCTCAGTGCCAACCAACATCATGGACGAGGAGGCCGAGGCCGAGGTGGTCCCGCCCAGCTATGCTCGTACGCGCGTCCGCCCCGAGCGCGAGGCCGTGGCCCGGGCGGCGGAGTGGCTGGCAGCGGCCCAGGCCCCCGTATTCGTCGCTGGGCCCGGAGCAGCCCACGCCAGCGAGGAACTGGCCCGGCTGGCCGAACTCGTGGGCGCTCGGGTGCACATAGCCTTCGGCTCCGTGGACCCCTTCGGGGCCGAGCATCCCCTCTACGCGGGCCCTCTGAACGTTATCTCCGCGGCCGGACTCAAGGCGCAGCTGTCCGCCGCCGATGTCCTCCTGGCCGTGGGGACGCCGGTGTTCAAGGGGCTGTTCCCTATGCCCGATTCCCCGTTCCCGCCCGGGTGCCGCGTTGTCCAGATAGACCTGGACGCCTGGGAGCTGGGCAAGAACTGGCCCGTGGACCTGGCCGTCCTGGCCGACCCGGCCAGCGCTCTGGCAGAGCTGGCCGAGGAGGTTGAGGCCCGCCTGACGCCTGAGCAGAGGGATGCCGCCCGCAAGCGGCGGGAGGCGGTGGAAGCCTTGCGCCAAGCTATGGCCGAGGCGATGGACGCCAGCGCGCGGCCCCGCTGGGATGCCCGGCCCATGCCGCCGGCCCGGTTCGCCCACGAGTTGGCCCAGGCGCTGCACCCGGACACGCTCCTGTACGACGAGTCCATAACCGTCGGCGGGCAGCTCGGCCGGCATGTCCGCCTCGGGCCGGGACAGCACTTCCGCGCGGCCGGCGGGGGCCTAGGCCCGGGGATGCCCGCGCCCATCGGGCTCAAGCTTGCCTGCCCCGAGAGGCCGGTGCTGGCCGTCGTGGGGGACGGCTCGGCCCTCTACACCGTCCAGGCCCTGTGGACCGCCGCCCACTACCGGGTGCCGGTGACCTGGGTCATCGCTAACAACGCCAGTTACCGCATTCTCAAGCTCAACTTGCTGGAATACCTGGGAGAGGGAGCGGCCGGACGGGCCTTCGTGGGCATGGACCTGGTGGGCCCCGAGATAGACTTCGTAGCCATCGCCAAGGCCTTCGGGGTGAAGGGGGTGAGGCTGGAGGACCCGCAGGACATCGTCCCGGCAGTGCGGCAGGCGCAGCAGGCCCAGGAGCCATGGCTCATCGACGTGGCCATCGACGGCTCGGTGCGGGGAGGGTTCCTCTAGCGTGCCCACGCTGCCGCCTACCGATGACGTCAGGCGCGAGTACATGGAGGCGTACCGGGCCTGGATGGCCCAGCTGGAGGCCCTGCACAGGGTGCTACTGGAGGGCGAACGGCTGGACCCGCCCCGGCTCAAGGGCCTGCTCAACCGGGAGGCGAGGGCCAAGGAGCGCTACGAGCAGGCCCGGCGGCGGCTCCTCGGGCTCTCCTCCGCTAGCGGTGACGACTGACCCAGCTCCGCGCGGACGTAACCTTGGTGATACCTCGTGCGTTTTCCTCACAGGGAGGGCGCACGAGGGATGCTGGCACCAGCCTTGTCCGAGCCCCTAGACCCAGTTACCAGCGATAGCGCCCACCCCTTCTGGGTCAGGGAAGCCCAGGCCCAGAAGGAGTGGGAGCTGGTGCAGCGCGCCCAGCATCTGGACGAGCGGGCGCTGGCTTCCATCTACGAGCAGTTCTATCCCCGTATCTATTCCTACATCTTGCTACACACCAGCGATGTCGCCCTGGCAGAGGACATCGCTTCCGAGGTGATGCTCAAGGTGCTCGAGGCGCTGCCCCGCTACCGCTTCCGTGGCGCTCCCCTGGCCGCCTGGATATACCGCATCGCCCACAACTGCCTTGTGGACCATCACCGGCGTCGCAAGCGGCGGCAGGAGGTCAGCCTGGACGACGCCTACCCCCCGCCCACCGACCAGAATCCTGGGGCCTCCGCCGACGCGGCGCTCGAGCGCCAGGACCTGATGCAGGCACTCCAGTCGCTCACCGACGAGCAACGGCAGGTGATCGTGCTAAAGTTCGTGCAGGGGCTGGACAATCGCACCATCGCCCGCGTCATGGGGCGGAGCGAGGGCGCCATCAAGTCCCTCCAGCACCGGGCGCTCAAGTCCCTGGAGCGCCTGCTTCGGGGAGGGGGGCACTAAGATGCGTCAGCGCCGCCTGCGGCAGGCCCTGGACGACTGCCTACAGGCACTGGAACGCGGGGAGTCCCTGGAGTCGTGTCTCTCCCGCTACCCCGACCTGGCGTCGGAGCTGCGGCCTCTCCTGCTGGTGGCCATGCGTCTGCGCCAGGTGGAGGCGCCGCGGCCACGGCCCGCCGCCCAGACATCTGCCTGGCTCAAGTACAGCCGCCGCGCCGCCCAGATGCGGGCTGCCCGCATGCGCCGCCGCTGGCGCTGGCTGGGGCCGGCGGCCATCGCCGCCAGTCTCATCCTGGCGGTGGGCCTGGGCCTGACAGCCACCGTAACCGCCGCCTCCCGAAGTCTGCCGGGAGACCCCCTCTATCGAGTCAAGCTCCTCAGTGAGGAGGCCCAGGTGCTGGTCACGTGGGACAGGGAGTCCCGCGCCGAGCTACTCCTGGACCAGGCAGAGGAGAGGGTGGCGGAGATACAGAAGGTATCGGGTGAGCGGGGCGAGGTGCCCGCCGAGGCCCTCTCGGCCCTGCGCTCGCGGGTGGCCCGCGCCTCCCAGCTCCTGGCCGGGCGTCAGGGCCCGCTGGCGGAGCGGGCCCAGTCGCTCCTCGCGGAGCAGCAGGCGCTCTTGGTGCGCCTGGCCGCCCAGGTCCCCGTCGGCGAGCAGGACCAACTGGTGGCGACGGTGGCCAGCATCCATAACGCTCGCCTGCGCCTGGCGGGGCAACAAGGGGTGGCGCTGCCGGCCCAGAGCATCGCCGGGGGGTTCGTGCAGGTAGAAGGCGTGGCCAGGCGGACATCCGAGGCTGGCGTGTGGCTCATCGGCCAGTACCGCGTCCTCGTGGACGAGACGACCCTCGTCGACGCCCAGCTCGACCAGGGCAAGCTGGTGCGCGTGCTGGCAGGGAGGGGGACCGGCCCCGACGCTACCCTGCGGGCCCTCACCGTGGCCGTGGTCGGCGCCCCGGGACAGGAGATCATCATCCGTGGCGTGGTGCAGAAGGCCGAGGGCCAGGAGTTGCAGGTGGACGACCGGTTGGTGCGCATCGCCAGCGGGGCGCACGTCGACACAGTAACCGTAGGCGACACGGTGCAGGTCCGGGCCACCATCGGCAGCGATGGTCTCGTGGCCACGGAGGTGCGCCTGCTCAGCGGGCCCATGCTGGTGGCGTCGGTAACGGTGGACGGCACTGCCGATGAGGACTTCCCGGGCCTGCAGGGCCAGCCTGTCCTGTGGCGGGTGGGGGGACAGCAGTTCCGCGTCACGCCCCAGACGGCCATCGACACGCAGGCAGGGCAGCCCCGCAAGGGCTCCTTCGTGCGCGTCATCGCTCAGCGGCAGGGCAACGACCTGGAGGCCCAGCGGGTGGTGGTGCTAGCAGCAGCGGCGCCCAGCACAGGTAGCCTGTGGGTGCAGGGAGTCTATCAGGGCTCCGTGAACGGCAAGTGGATAGTGGGCGGCGCCACCGTCGACCCGCCTCCTGGTGCCGCTCCCCCGCCCGAGGGCGCCCTGGTGCGCGTGGCGGCGGTGCGCGCAGGCAACCGCGTGGAAGCCCGCGACGCAGTGGTGGTCATGGGCCGGGACCAGGGAGTACTGGTGCAGGTCAGGGGCACCATCCGCGAGATACGGGGCGACGGCTCCTGGCTGGTGGGAGACACGGTGGTCCGGCTCGGGCCGCAGGCTTACGTCGCCGGCACGCCTTCCGTGGGCGCCGAGGTAGAGGTGCAGGGTACCCCTGGCGACAACGGCCTGCAGGCGGTATTCGTGCAGGTGCTCGTCCAGCCCACACCGACTCCCTCGCCGACGCCGCCGCCGGAGACCCCCGTTCCGACGCCCACACCGAGCCCGACGCCCGTGCCCAGCCCTTCCCCCTCGCCCACGCCTCCGTCCACGGGCACGGTCGCGCCTACCACTGAGACCTCGCTCCCCACCAGCGCACCTGCCCGCTAGCCGGACAGCCCCTCGCGCCGTACCGACTCCAGAAAGCGCAGGGCGTCGGCCAGCATATCGGTGTTGTTGAACAGCACATACACCGGGCGCCGCCCCGCTTCGAGCTCCCGGCGGCACATGCCCAGCAGTTGCGCCAGCTCCTCGTCGCTGTAAGAGTAGCGGTAGCCTCCCCGGCCGTGGAGGCGGAAATAGGCGCAACTGCCCCACGCCGCCCGTCCCTGGAAGGGGTCCACGACGTGCACCAGCCCGAGCTCCCGGCACAGGGACGCCACCAGTTCTCGGGGCCACAGCCCACGGGGCTCCCAGGCCAGGAGCCGCTCACGGGTCTGCACGGCCTCGAAGAAGCGACGCAGATTGGCGACATTGTCGGGGTCGGGCCGGAAGCTGGGCGGGCACTGGAACACTATAGCGCGGGCGCCCAAAGCTTCCGCTACCTGCTGTGTCCGCTCCCATGCCCGCCAGACCACATCGGTGGGCCGGAACCAGCCCACCAGCGGCGCCTCCTCCGGCGACAAGGGCTGCTTGAGCCGACGGTAGGTGGGGCTGCTGGCCGGATGGGTGATGACCTGCCAGGCCTTGAGGGTGAAGGTGAAGCCCGGTGGCGCCTCCTCGCGCAGCCGCCGCGCTCTGTCTGGCGCCGGCGGGTCGTAGAACGTCTCTTGCAGCTCGACTATGGGAAAGTGGCCATAGTAACGGCGGCGCGCCTCGGGCCAACCGCAGCAGCCCACCAGCACATCGGCACCGCTTTGCCCCTGTCCCATCATTGCCCTAGAATGCGGACTGGGGCCCCCGTCGTCTAGAGGCCCAGGACGCCACCCTTTCAAGGTGGAAATCGCGGGTTCGAATCCCGCCGGGGGCACCACTTTCCTCGCCCTTTCACTCTGGACAGGGGCCAACCAGGTGACGGGCCATGAACAAGCCCAAGAAGGTGGCGCGCAAGAAGCACCACAAAAAGTTGAAGAAGCTCAAGGCCCGCCGACGGCAGCAGCAGGCGCAGCCTTCCGCCCGCCCTGCAGCTGTCCGCTGAGCCCGGGTGCCGGGAGCAACGGCCACTGCCGGCGTAACGAGGGGCCGTTTACCCAAACAAGGGAGATGGTATGATAAGGCTCGTGACAGGCCCCCGTGCGCGGCAGGGGTTGACAGTCCATGCGCCTCTCCGGGATGACCGTCAGCCGGTGTCATCCCGTAACTACACTCCCTGAACGGAGGTAGTGCACCATGGAGCTCATCTGGATAGTGCCCTTGGGCGGGTTGGCGGGGGTGCTCTTCGCCGCCTGGCTGGCCTGGGACGTGCTTAGGCGCGACCAGGGCACGCCCCAGATGCAGGAAGTGGCGGCCATGATCTTCGAAGGGGCCAACGCCTTCATGCGCCGCCAGTACACCACCATCGCCATGATCGCGCTGGTGGTGGCGGTGATCGTGGGGCTGCTGGTGGGCTTCTTCGATGAAGACCTGGAGCTGGGCATCCTCACGGCCATCGCCTTCCTCATCGGGGCATTTTGCTCCGCCCTCTCTGGCTTCATAGGCATGTACGTGGCGGTGCGGGCCAACGTGCGTACCGCCTCGGCGGCCACCCGTAGCCTCAGGGAGGCCATCGCTGTGTCGCTGCGGGGCGGGGCCGTGTCGGGCTTCATGATCGTGGCCCTGAGCCTGCTGGGCGTGGCAGGCATCTTCGGGCTGTACAGCCGGGTGCTGGGCCACCCGATCGAGAATGCGCCCTTCCTCATCGTCGGCTTCGGCTTCGGGGCCAGCTTCGTCGCCCTGTTCGCCCAGTTGGGAGGCGGTATCTACACCAAGGCAGCCGACATGGGTGCCGACCTGGTGGGCAAGGTGGAGGCCGGCATCCCTGAAGACGACCCCCGCAACGCGGCAGTGGTGGCCGACCTGGTGGGCGACAACGTGGGCGACTGCGCTGGCCGTGGCGCCGACCTGTTCGAGTCCACCGCTGCTGAGAACATCGGTGCCATGATCCTGGGGGTGGCCATCTTTGCGCTCACGGGGCGCGAGGAGTGGATCCTCTTCCCGCTGGTAGTGCGGGCATTCGGGCTCCTGGCCACCATAGTAGGGGTGGCTTCGGTGCCTCTGTTCACCCGCGAGAACCAGGACCCCATGACGCCCCTGAACTATGCTTACTGGCTTATCGTGGGGCTGTCTGCGGTGTTCATGGCTATCGTCACTAAAGTGATGATGGCCGACCAGTGGCACTGGTTCTTCGCCGCCGGGCTGGTAGGCATCGTCACTAGCATCGCCTTCGTGTACATCACCCAGTACTACACGTCGGGGAGCTGGCGGCCGGTACGGGAGATCGTCCGCGCCTGCCTCACCGGCCCCGCCACCAACATCGTCACCGGCACTGCCGTCGGCTTCGAGACGACGGCAGCGACGGCCATCGTCATCGGTGCCGCCTTGGTGACCTCTTTCGTCCTGGGCGAGCAGTCCGGGCTACCTAACGGTGGCATCTACGGCACGGCTGTGGCCACCATGGGCATGCTCATGTCGGCAGCCTACGTACTGTCCATGGACACGTTCGGTCCCATCACCGACAACGCCAACGGTATCGTGGAGATGTCCGGCGCGCCGCCCCAGTCGCGCCAGATAACCGACGCCCTGGACGCAGTGGGCAATACCACCAAGGCGCTGACCAAGGGCTACGCCATGGGCTCGGCGGGGCTGGCTGCCTTCCTGCTCTTCAGCGCCTTCCTGGACAAGGTGAAGGAGTCCTTCGCCGAGGACCCGGGCTCGCCCTTCTTCGGCCGGCCCCTGTACGAGATTCCGTTGCCCGTAGACCTTTCGGGCGTGGGAGTGTTCGTGGCCGGCCTGCTAGGCGTCATGCTGGTCTTCCTGTTCAGCAGCCTGGCAATCCGCTCGGTGGGCGAGGCTGCGAGTGCCATCATCGAAGAGGTGCGGCGGCAGTTCCGCGAGAAGCCGGGCATCATGGCTGGCACCGAGCGCCCCGACTACGGCCGGGCGGTAGACATCACGACCCGCGCCGCCCTGCGCGGCATGGTGGCCCCCGGCCTGCTGGCGGTGGGTATGCCGGTGGTGGTGGGGATCATCTTCCGCGGCCTGCACGAGGCTGGCTGGATAGCCGACACCGGTCCCCAGGCCGTGGCAGGCCTACTCATGGTGGGCACCATCGGTGGCATCATCCTGGCCACCTTCCTCAACAACGTGGGCGGCGCCTGGGACAACGCCAAGAAGTACATCGAGGCCGGCTACCTGAGGTTGCCAGCCGAGGACGCCCGGCGCCTGGGGGTCGCCGTTGGGTCCAACCCTGGCCACAACCCCGCCACGGCCGAACTGGTAGTGGTGGGCAAGGGCTCCGAGCCTCACAAGGCGGCGGTGGTGGGCGACACCGTGGGCGACCCCTTCAAGGACACGGCCGGGCCCTCCCTCCACGTGCTGGTCAAGCTGCTCTCCACGGTGACGCTGGTGCTGGCGCCACTGTTCATAAGCTAGGCCGCCAGCGGCAGGCAGAGATAGCAGGGCGGCCCCGGCGCGCGGGGCCGCCCTAGGTCTTCTCGAAGTGTTCCACCGGCAGTACGAACACTACCGCCCCGCCTACCCGCACTTCTACCGGGCCGGTAGGGATGGCCAGGTCGGGGAAGGGCAGCGCCTGGATGGGCATCAGCTCAGTCCGGGCGCGGCACTCGCGGCGGACCAGCTCCAGCACCTCTTCCACACGCTCCTCCTCGACGCCGGAGAGGATGGTAGTATTGCCCCGGCGCAGGAAGCCGCCGCTGGAGCTGAGTTTGGTGGCCGGGATGCCGCGCTCGCCCAGAAGACGCAGCAGCCTTTCGGCGTCCACATCGGCGGCGATGATGAGCACGAGCCGGTAGCCGTCCATGGGGCTACTGGCCCTGTTCCGGTGCGACCGGGGGCCCGTAGCGATAGGGCCCCTCTCCCTGCAAGCGGGGGAAGATGAGAGCGCCCAGGGCCACCCCCAGGGCGACCCCGACGATGAAGCCGACGACGAAACGCACCTGCGTACCTCCCGTAGCCCGTAAAGTGCCCGAGGCGGGCCCGATACTAGCAGCAGCCTGCACTGGCTGTCAAGGATACGAGAGCCTCTCCACCTAGAGGCCGGTGCGGGCCTGGAAGTGGCCCCGGCCCAGCGCCGCCGACAAAGACCGCCGGCATGGGGAGCGAGAGGGCGAGCTCCGCCGTGGGCCGAAATGCACGGCGGAGGCCCAGTTGCCAGACAAACGCGCTGGCCGTTGACAGAGAGGGGGGCGCTCTTTAGCATGGCCCTGGGCCGCTCCTCCGCCCCATGAGGCGCGGGGACGGCCCACGCCTGCAGGAGGAACGGCATGCGCATCGGTCTCTTCATGCTCGCCAATCGTGACGCCCCGGCCCTGGTAGAGCGCATCGCTCGCGCCGAGGAGGAGGGCTTCGATGGCGTCTGGTTCGGGCAGGTCATGGGTCCCGACGTCATGACCGTGCTCGCCCTCGCTGGCGCCCGCACCCAACGCATCGAGCTGGGGACATCCGTGGTCCCCGTCCAGCTACGCCATCCTATCTTCATGGCCCAGCAGGCCCTGGTGGTCAATTCCGCCACCCGCGGCCGGCTGACCCTCGGCCTCGGCCCCTCCCACCGCGTGGTCGTGGAGGGAATGTGGGGACTGAGCTACGACCGCGCTGCCGCCTACATGCGCGAGTACCTGTCGGTCCTGCGGCCTCTCCTGCACGAGGGCAAGGTCGACTTTCAGGGTGAGTTCTTCCGGGTGAACGTGTCCCTGCAGGTCCCCGACGCCCGTCCCTGTTCCGTGCTGGTCAGTGCGCTGGGGCCCGTAATGCTGCGGGTGGCTGGCGAACTGGCCGAAGGCACCGTCACCTGGATGACCGGCCCCCGCGCCCTGGAGACCCACGTGGTGCCCCGCCTCATCAGGGCGGCCGAGGCGGCGGGCCGACCGCGGCCGCGCGTCGCCGTGGGCTTGCCCATCGCCGTTACCAGCGACCCCGAGGCGGCCCGCCAGCGAGCAGGGCAACTGTTCCAGTTCTACAACCAGCTGCCCAGCTACCGGCGGATGCTGGACATCGAGGGCGCCGGCGGCCCCCAGGACGTGGCCATCGTCGGCAGCGAAGAGGAGGTGGAGCGACAGCTACGCCGTCTCGCCGCCATCGGCACTACCGACTTTCTGGCGTCCGTGTTCCCCGGAGGCGACGGCGACGATGCCCAGTCCATGGGCCGCACGCGAGAGTTCCTACGTTCGCTGGTGGGGAAGCTGTGAGGCGGCCCGCCGACATGGGAGTTGACCGCCCTTGCGGATACTGGTCATCAACGGCCCCAACCTGAACCTGCTGGGCCGCCGCCAGCCCGAAGTATACGGCACTACCACCCTCGCTCAGATCGAGGAGCGGCTGGCTCAGCGGGCCCGTGAGCTGGACGTGGAGGTGGCCTGCTTCCAGACCAACCACGAAGGCGAGATGGTGGACCTGATCCAGCGCGAGGGTGAGCGAGCGCAGGGCATCATCATCAACCCGGGCGCCTTCACCCACTACTCTTACGCCGTCCGCGATGCCCTGGAGTCGGTGGGCCGGCCGGTGGTGGAGGTGCACCTGTCCAACATCCACGCCCGCGAGGGCTTCCGGCGACGGTCGGTCGTAGCGCCCATCGCCCTGGGCCAGGTATCGGGCCTGGGCTGGCGCGGCTACCTCGTCGCCCTCGAGGCCCTGGTGGGCATCCTGCGGGAGGAGGGAGCATGAACCGGCGCGTCCAGAGATTGAGGGATTCCATGGGTGCGGCGGGGCTGGACGCTCTGCTGGTCGGCAGCCCCGTGGAAGACATCTTCAAGACCTACGGCGCCAACCGCCGCTACCTGTCCGGCTTCACCGGCTCGGTGGGATGGCTGCTGGTGACCATGGATGCCGCCTTCATCGCTGTGGACTTCCGCTACTACGAGCAGGCCCAGCGCCAGGCGCCCGACTTCGTGCTGTTCAAGGCGAACGGCGCTATCGAGTCCTGGTTCGCCAAGCTGGTGGAGGAGGCAGGACTCGGGGGCAAGCGTATCGGCTACGAGCCCCACGCCATGACGGTAGCCACCTGGCAATCGCTCCAGAAGGCCGTGCAGGAGATGCCGGCGGAGTCACGCCCGCATCTGGTAGCGGCACCGGCCCTGGTGGAAGAGCTGCGGGTCATCAAGGAGCCCGAAGAGCTGGAGGCGCTGGAGCGGGCCGTAGCCCTCGCCGACGAGGCCTTCCTGGCCGTGGCCCGGCGCCTGGAGCCAGGCTGGACCGAGGCACAGGTCGCCTGGGAGATCGAGAAGTACGCCCGGGAGCACGGGGCCGAAAGCCTATCGTTCCCCACCATCGTGGCCGCCGGTGAGTGGGCGGCCATGCCCCACGCCTATCCGCGCGAGCGGCCCATCCGCGAGGGCGAACCCATAGTCATCGACATGGGCGTGCGCGTGGACGGCTACTGCTCCGACCTCACCCGCACCATCGTTTTGGGCAGGCCCGACGACCGGCTGCGGCAGGTCTTCGACATCGTGCTGGCAGCCCAGCTCACGGCCGAGGAGCTGGTGCGGCCGGGCATGAAGGGCGAGGAAGCCCACATGCTGGCCCACAACGTCATCGCCGAGGCCGGCTACGGCGAGCAGTTCGGCCACGGCCTGGGCCACGGAGTGGGGCTGCTTGTGCACGAGGCGCCCCGCCTGGCCAAGCGCTCCCAGGACGAGCTGAAGCCTGGCATGACCTTCACCATCGAGCCCGGCATTTATATCCCCGGCTGGGGCGGGGTACGCATCGAGGACATCGTGGTGCTGGAAGAATCGGGCGCGCGCGTCCTCTCCCGCGCGCCCAAGGTGCTCCAGCCCTGAGGACGGTGAGAGCATGGTCGAGACCGGAGACCTGAAGCGAGGCATGACCATCGAGGTGGACGGCACCCTATACCGGGTGCTGGACTTCCAGCACTTGAAGCTGGGCCGGGGGACGGCCCAGGTGCGCCTGAAGCTGCGCGACGTCAAGGGTGGGCACATCATCGAGCGGACCGTGCAGGCCGGCACCCGCTTTCCCCTGGCCAGGGTGGTGCGCCAGCCCGCCCAGTTCCTCTACCGCGACGGCGACCTGTTCTACTTCATGAATACCGAGACATACGACCAGGTGGCGGCCAACAGCGAAGTGCTGGGCGACGCCGTGAACTACCTGACCGAAGGCGCCCAGTGCGAGCTGCAGGTCTACGAGGACCAGGTCGTGGGGGTGGAGCTCCCGGCCTCGGTGGAGCTGGCCGTCGTGGACACGGAGCCGTGGGTCAAGGGTGACACGGCCCAGGGCGGCACCAAGCCCGCCCGCCTGGAGACCGGTCTGGTAGTGCAGGTCCCCCTGCATATCGCCACCGGCGACCGCATCCGAGTGGACACTCGCACCGGCGAGTACCTGGGCAAGGCCGGCTAGCATTGCTGGAAGCCTGGACCGTCTCGCGCCTCGCCCTCGTAGTGAAGGGCGTCATCCAGGGCGCCCCGCAACTGCAGGACATCTGGCTGGAAGGCGAGCTGTCCAACCTGCGCCGGGGCCCCGGCGGCCACCTCTACTTCACTCTCAAGGACGGCGTCGCCCAGGTGCGCTGCGTCATGTTCGGCGGCCAGTGGCGGGCGGCAGGGCTCGAGAACGGGCAACAGGTCCTCGCCCATGGCCGGGTGGACTTTTGGGAGGTGCGCGGCGAGCTGCAGTTTTATGTCGACTTCGTGCAGCCCGCCGGCGTGGGTGTGTGGCAGGCCCAGTTCGAGATGCTCAAGGCCAGGCTGGCGGCGGAAGGGCTCTTCGACCCGGCCCGCAAGCGCCCCCTGCCGCCATTCCCGCGGCGCATCGGCGTGGCGACCTCGCCCGCGGGCCACGTCTTCCACGACATATGTCAGGTCATCGGCCGCCGCTGGCCGTTGGCCGAGATCGTCCTGGCGCCGACGCCCGTGCAGGGCGCCGACGCGGTGCCCGGTCTGGTGTGGGCCATCCGTCGCCTGAACGAGGAGGGGGTGGACGTCATCATCGTGGCCCGGGGCGGCGGCTCCGCGGAGGAGCTGTGGGCCTTCAACGAGGAGCAGGTGGCGCGGGCCATCTTCGCCAGCAGGGTGCCCGTCATCAGCGGGGTGGGCCACGAGCCCGATGTCACCATCGCTGACCTGGTGGCGGACGTCCGCGCCCCCACGCCTTCGGCGGCGGCAGAGATGGCGGTGCCCGACTGCGCCCACCTGCGGCAACGCATGGCCTCCCTGGCCTGGGCGCTGGAGTCGGGCATCGACGAAGTAATGGCGGCACGCCTCAGGGAGCTGTCGCAGGCGGAGACTCGCCTGGAGCGCGCCCTGCCGGACATCGCCTCCCTGGCGCAGAGGGCCCGGGCGCTGGGCGAACGCTGCCTGCTCCTCGCGGGGCAGCGGCTGCAGCAACTGGAAGAGCGGGTCAGGTCGCTGGGCCAGCGCCTCGGCTCCCTGGATCCCAGGGCCACGCTGGCCCGCGGCTACGCCATCGTCCGTCTGCGGGCCGGGCCGGTGGTCACCAGCCTTTCCCAGGTGAAGGCCGGCGACCTGCTGGACGTCCAGGTGGCTGACGGCCAGTTCCCTGCCGAGGTGAAGCGGCAATATGGTTTCTGAGGACGACGCCTCCTTCGAACAGCTCTACCGGCGACTGGAGGAGGTGGTGCAGCGACTGGAGCAGGGAGGCCTCGGGCTGGAAGAGGCCATCGCCCTGTACGAGGAAGGAATGCGATTGGCCGCCCGTTGCCACCGCATGCTCGAGCAGGCCCAGCTCCGGGTGACCCGCCTGCGCGAAGAGCTGGGCCTGTATACTGGAGGAGGGGAGAGCGGTATGCCTCGCCCCGCTTACGACGGCACCGTGCCGGACCCGGAGCTGGACTGATGGCGACCCGAACCCTGAGGGCCGACCTGCACTGCCACACTTACTACTCGCCCGACGCCCTCACCTCGCCGGGCAAGTTCGTCACCGCCTGCCTGGAGCGGGACATCAATTGCGTAGCCATCACCGACCACAACACCATCGAGGGTGCGCTGCTGATGCGGCGTGTCTGCCCCTTCCAGGTGATCGTGGGCGAAGAGGTGAGGACGCAAGAGGGCGACCTCATCGGCCTCTTCCTCGAGCAGGCCGTGCCGCCCCACCTTTCCCTCGAGGAGACGGTGGAGCGCATTAAGGCCCAGGGCGGTCTGGTGATGGTCCCCCACCCGTTCGACCGGTTCCGCCGATCCATCGGCGAGGACGGGCTGCGGCGTATCCTGCCGGCAGTGGACCTCATCGAGGTCTTCAACGCCCGCGCCTTCGTGTCGGCCGACAACGAGCGGGCAAGGCGCTTCGCCGAGGAGCACGGCATCCCCGGCGTGGCGGTCAGCGACACTCACTCCCCGCGAGAGGTGGGCCGGGCATTCATGGAGCTCCCCGCCTTCGACGGGCCAGAGTCCTTCCTCGCCGCCGTGCGCCAGGCGCGGCTGGTCCAGCGGCCATCGAGTCCCCTGGTGCATATGGCCAGCCGCTGGGCCGTGCTGCGCCGTCAACTCCTGGGCTGGCAGCCCACCGGGTCGTGAGGCCCATGCTGCGCATCGGCTGGTTCTCTACCGCTCGTGGCGAGACCTCCCGCCGGCTGCTGGAGGCGGTGCAGGCGGCAGTCCGCAGCGGCTACGTGGATGGCCGTATCGAGGTCGTATTCTGCAACCGCGAGCCCGGCGAGGACGCCAACACTGACCGCTTCCTGGAGCAGGTGCGCTCGTACGGCATCCCCCTGGTCTGGCTGTCGTACACCCGCTACCGGCGCGAGCGGGGGCTGCCGCCGGTCCGACAGGGGGAACCGCTGCCCGCCTGGCGCCGCGACTACGACCGCGAGGTCATGCGCCTTCTCGATCCATACCGCTTCGACGTGGCCATGCTGGCGGGCTACATGCTGGTAGCCAGCGATGTTCTCTGCGAGCGCTACGCCCTGCTGAACCTGCACCCGGCGCCGCCTGGCGGGCCGGTAGGAATCTGGCAAGAGGTCATCTGGCAACTGATCGCCGTGCGGGCCCGCCAGTCGGGCGTCATGGTGCACCTGGCCACCCCCGAAGTAGACCGCGGGCCGCCGGTGACGTACTGCCTGTATTCCCTCTGCGGCCCGCAAATGGACCCCCTGTGGCAGGAGGTGGCAGGCAAAAGCGTCCCCCAGCTCCGGAGCGAGTGGGGGGAGGGCCTCCCTCTGTTCCAGGAGGTGCGCCGCCAGGGAGTGGCCCGTGAGCTGCCCCTGGTGGTGGAGACTCTGCGCGCCCTGGCCCAGGGGAGGGCCAGGATCGACGGCCAGAAGGTAATCGGGCCGTCGGGGGAGGAGATACAAGGCCTGGACCTGACACCGGAGATCGAGGCCCTGGTGGCGGCCAGGCAGGCCGGTCAGCCATGGCCCTGGGAAGCGCCCGCCGAGGCGGCGGGGAGGTGAAGCCCGTGCTCTGCCCTCAGTGCAAGGCCGTCTGCACGCCCGAGGACAACTACTGCCATCGCTGCGGACAGTACCTGCGCCTCTACCGCCTCCCCGTGGAGGCCCCGCGGCGAGCCCTGGCCCCCTCCGGCAGGGTCGCCCCGGCGCTCATGCGAGGAGGCATGTACCTGGCCCTCATGGCCCTCGGCCAGTGGGCGCTGCGCCAGGGTGTGCGGGCGTTGGTATCGCGGGCGCTCGCCCCTCGCCAGCGGAGGCCCCTGCCCGCCCCACGACGAAGCGAACTGCCCTCCCCCACGGGGGCAGACGACGAGCAGAGCGTCGCCTTCTTCTACAGCGAGACGCTGGTGGTGCGACGCGTCCTGCGCCGTCGCTAGGGCCCCGGCAGAGCACTCCCGCTCTTGCGTCCCCTGCTTCAGTCGGCTACCTTTGATGCCAACTCGAACATTTCAGCTGGGGGAAGCATGATCGGCATCAGCGTGAAGAGGCGGGAGGACCCCCGCCTGGTAACCGGCAGGGGCACCTTCACCGACGACCTCCGCCCCCCAGGCCTCTGC
>CACRXD010000054.1_pt1 | contig 116747 bp, 118 predicted proteins | sample 5377101 | NCBI WGS metagenome assembly CACRXD01 (sample SAMEA6061844, study PRJEB28556) | metagenome
GTCTGGCGCGACGTCCCCCTGCTGCTCTGGCAGGCCAAGGGGAGGCTGGCTAAGAGGCGGGCGCCCTGCCTGGGGCTGGACGGCTTCTGGGCCAGGCTCCAGGGGAAGGGGAGATGGCTGGTGGTGGCGGTGGAGATGGAGGAGGGGCTGCCCCTGGCCCTCTTGCAGGTGGACGTTGGTGACCCCAGGGCCCTCATAGGGGCCCTCTCGCCCCTCCTGAAGAGGCTCGGGGTGGAGGTGCTGGTGAGCGACGACCTGGGCAGCTATCGCCTCCTGGCCAGGGAGCTGGGGCTAGGGCAGCAGGTCTCGGGCTTCCACCTGCTGCGCTGGGCGGGCAGGGAGCTGGGGCGCCTCGAGAGGGAGCTAGGGGAGGGGTGGCAGGAGGTCATCGCCCAGGTGAGGGGTCTCCTCAGGGACAGCCCCCCGCTGGCGGGATGGGGCTCTTGCGGCTGTGGCAGGAGCTGGGGAGGGCCCGCCCAGAGCCCCATAGCCCCCTCTGGAGGCTAAGGGCCCTGGCGCTGCGCCTGGCCGAGGGCTGGGAGGGCTACTGCCTGCATCGGCGTGACCCCAGGGTGCCCACCACCAACAACCGCACCGAGCAGGCCATAGGCCGCTTCCGCGTCCGGGTCAAGGCCATGCCCGGCATCCAGCCCTGGGCCGGCCTGGAGGCGGCCTTCCTCCTCCCCCACCTGCAGGTGGCCTGAGGCACCCACCCCTGCACCAGAGCCACACCCCGCCTCCCCTCCCCTTCCTCCCAACTCCCAAAAATCACCAACCGTGCATGCAACAGTCACCGCTCCAATGGGAAGTTAATGTTTCTACGCTAGAAGATTACACCGCTTGACCACGATGCTTCAAAGACGGATGTCCGGCGAGATTTCTGGAGGGTAAGGCATGAAGTGGGGACGCCCTTTGGCTAGGGCAGGGGCCTGCGTAGCCGCTGCCGCCTGCGCCTTTGTGCTGGGAACCATGGCGTATGGCCAACTGGGCGGTGGATCGGTCTTTCGCCCTCAAACCCAACCGGTGGACGGCTTTGTGGTCCGGCGCACCACCATCGCCTCAACGGTCACGGCCACCGGCCAAGCGCTGTCAGCACAGCAGCTGGCCTTGTCGTTCCCCATAGCCGGCAAAGTCAAGGAGGTGTTAGTCAAGGAGGGCGATCAGGTCAAGGCCGGCGACGCGCTGGTTCGCCTCGACACGACAGACTTAGAGTTGCGAGTGGGGCAAGCAGAGGCCCAGTTGGCGGCCCAGCAGGCCAGGCTAAAGCAGATGGAGCAGGGCCCCACGCCGTCTGATGTGTCGTCGGCCCGGCAATCGGTTGCTCAGGCGCTAGCTGGACTTGCCAAGGCTCAGTCCGATCTGGACAAGTTGAAGTCGCCGCCTGCCCCGGCCGACGTGGCTGCCGCCCAGCAGCAGGTGGCCAGCGCCCAGGCGGCGCTGCAGAAGGCCCAGGCGGACCTGGACAGCCTCCTCCACCCCAGCCCGGCCGACGTGGCTGCCGCCCAGCAGCAGGTGGCCAGCGCCCAGGCCACTCTTCTTCAGGCGCAGAACAGGGAGCAGCAGGCCTGTACTGCGGACCCGTCCTCTTCCGATTGTGTCCTGGCGCAGGCCCAGCTTCAGGCTGCACAACAGGGCTTAGCTGCCGCTCAGGCTAAGCTCGATCAGTTGCTCCACCCTTCGCAGCAGGCCGTTGATAGTGCCGGAGCTGCCGTCAGGAGCGCCCAGGCTAACCTGACGGTCGCCGAGGCTAGGTTGGACCAATTGCTACATCCCTCTCAGCAGGCGGTAGCTGCGGCCCAGGCCAGCGTCGATAGCGCTCGAGCAGGGCTGGCGGCTGCGCAGGCCAAGCTCAACCAATTGATGCACCCCTCTCAACAGGCGGTAGCTGCTGCCCAGGCCAGCGTCGAGAGCGCCCGAGCAGGGCTGGCGGCCGCACAGGCTAAGCTCGACTCGCTAGAGAAAGGAGCTTCCCAATCCGATATTCAAGTTGCCGAGGCGAATGTAGCCAGTGCACAGGCCGCTGTGGATGCCGCTCAGGCCAAGCTCGAGCAATTGCTCAAGGGCAGCACGGAGGCGGACTTGGCCGCTCAGCGGGCGCAGGTATCGCAAGCCGAGGTTGCCGCGAAGGAAGCCCAGATGAACCTGGACGCAGCCACCTTACGGGCACCCTTTGATGGGACCGTCACGGGGCTATCGGTGGCAGTCGGGGACGAGGTCTCCGCAGGCAAGACAGTGGCCACCATTTTCTCGCCAACGGCCGTGCTGGTGCAAGTCTCGGTAGGCGAGACAGACGTCGTCCATCTCCGCGCTGGCCAGCAGGCCTCGGTAAACGTGGACGCCCTGCCCGGACTAACCTTCAGGGGCAACGTAATTTCAGTGGCGTCATCCGGCCAGGTGCAGCAAGGGGTGGCATCGTTCCCCGTGCTGGTGGCGCTGACCGACCTTTCCCAGGACCCGTCCCAGCGCCCCAGCCCGGGGATGACAGCGACCGTGACGATCACCACAGAGCAGCACAACGATGTGCTGGCGATCCCTAGCAGGGCCATACGCCGCCAGGGCGGGCAACAAGTGGTGGACGTGGTGTTGGCCGGCTCGCTTCAGGTCAGGCCAGTGACGACCGGCCTCTCGTCGGGCAACATGGTAGAGGTCACCAGCGGCCTGCTGGAAGGCGAGGTGGTGGTGCTGCCAGCCTCTACCCAGCCGAGCGGGACGGCGACGGCGGGCGCTAACGCGGGGCCTCGGGGAGGAGGTATCTTTGGCGGCTTCGGTGGCCCATCCGCTATCGTGCGATAGCCTATGATCGAAGCTTTGAACCTGACGAAGACATACCGTGTGGGCCAGAGCGAGCTGTTCGCCCTAGCAGGGGTGAGCCTCAACATCGCGAAGGGTGAGTTCGTGGCCATCATGGGGCCATAAGGATCCGGCAAGTCAACGCTCATGCATATCCTCGGCTGTCTAGACCGGCCTACCGCTGGCGTTTACCGGTTTGAGGGCGTGGACGTTAGCGGGCTGGACGATGACGGGCTAGCGCGCATACGCAACCGTCGCGTGGGTTTCGTTTTCCAGAACTTCAATCTCCTGCCCGGCCTAAGTGCGCTAGAGCAGGTGGAGGTCCCCATGGTGTATGCCGGCATCAGCACCGCCGAGCGCCGACGCAGGGCACAGCGAGCCTTGGAGATGGTCGGCCTGGCCCACCGGGCTGCCCATCGTCCTAATGAGCTGTCCGGAGGCGAGCAGCAAAGGGTCGCCATAGCGCGCGCGCTAGTCATGGAGCCTGCCCTGTTGCTGGCCGATGAGCCCACAGGCAACCTTGACAGCGAACGAGGGAGGCAGGTTCTAGATCTTTTGACACAACTGAACTCGTCCCAAGGGGTGACAGTCATCCTGGTGACGCACGACCCCGAAATCGCCAGGCGAGCCAGAAGAATAATCTCGATCCGTGACGGCCGCATTATCGGCGATGAAAGACAGACGACGCCGGCATGAGCCTTTGGGAAAGCGTCCGCACGGCTTTTCGATCGCTGTGGGCCAATCGGCTCAGGACATCTCTTGCAGTGCTTGGCATCGTCATTGGCGTGGCAGCTGTAGTGACGCTCATGGCCGTGGGCGAAGGCCAACGTCGCGTCGTGACCCAGCGCATCGAGAGCCTGGGCACCAACCTGATATTCGTGCGTCCCGGCTTCGGGCCTGCCCAGGCGGGGGTGAGGGGAGCGGCTGGCAGCGCTCCGACCCTTACCTATGACGACGCTATAGCCATCGCCCAACAGGTCCCATACGTGACCAGGGTAGCTCCCGAATGGGGGGTGCAGGCGCAAGTGGCCAGCGGGGGCCAAAACCTCAGCACCCGCCTCGAGGGAGTCACACCTGATTTTGCCGCCATCCGTGGCCTCAGGGTGCTAGACGGCGACTTCTTTGGCGATCAAGAGACAAACGGCCGCAGTCTCGTTGCAGTGCTGGGAGCGCAGGTCGCCTCCCAGCTGTTTGGCGACTCGGAGGCTGTCGGCCAGATGTTGCGCGTCACCGTAGGACAGAACCTGACCTTGCCTCTGCGGGTGGTGGGAGTCCTCGCCCCTCAAGGGGGGACAGCGCTGGGCAGCCTGGACGAATATGTATTCGTTCCCATAACTACCCTGTTGACGCGGGTGGCAAGCCAGAGGACGGCCCGCGGGGTGGCCAACCTCAACACGATCACCGTCCAGATCAGTGGCTCGAACACCCTAGCGGCGGCCAAAGACGCCATCACCCAGTTGCTGATGGATAGGCACCGCGTCTCCGACCCCGACTTCATAATCCAGAGCCAGGAAGACGTCCTCTCAACGCTGCAGTCCATCACCGATGCCGAGACCATCTTGCTCAGCAGCATCGCCGGCATCTCTCTGCTTGTGGGCGGAATAGGCATCATGAATATCATGCTCGTCTCGGTCACCGAGCGCACACGGGAGATAGGTATCCGCAAGGCTCTTGGAGCGAGACGATGGGACATCCTTCAACAATTTTTGGTGGAGGCGCTGACGGTCAGTGTAGGGGGCGGCCTACTAGGCCTCGGCCTGGGCGTGGGGCTCTCCCGCGGTGCCTCTGGGCATACACTAGGTGGTAGGGTCATCGTTACCGCCATCACCCCGCAAGCTGTGATTCTATCCTTCATTGTGGCGGCCGCCATCGGAGTGTTCTTCGGCTTGTATCCGGCTGTGCGTGCCGCTAGGTTGGACCCGATTGTGGCGCTCCGCTACGAATAATCAGGAGGTGTCGGAAGGTGTTCCCGCTACGCACCCTCGTATCAGTGGCTGCCGCAGTGGGCCTGCTTGGCGGCCTGGTCTTCGGCGGGGGCGTCGCCTACGGCAGACATACCGCGCCGCAGAAACTGGTGGTGGTCCAGGGACAGGCTGGGACCAATCCCTCCGGTCAGTCCACCCCGGGGGGTGCACAGGCCAGGTCTGGCGGGCAGCAAGTGCAGATAGTCTCGGGTACCGTGGTAAATCTGCAAGGTGATTCAGTTACCGTCTCCGGGCAATCAGGCGAGGTATCAGTCCGGCTCACCGCCGATACGGTCTACCGTCGGACCGAGCAGGCGTCCAGACAGGACCTAGCGCCCGGCCAGCAGGTCCTCGTTCAGGGCCAGCGCGACCCGTCGGGCGCAGTGCTTGCGCGGGTCGTCCAGATCGGTGCGGAAACGGCGCCTCCTCGGTAGCTTCGCCACCCTCACAGGGATGCGACGCCAACGACGAGTGACCTCGGCTGTGTCTCGGCTGAGCGTGGCTTCTCGCAGCACCCGTTCTCGGAGAACCCTATGGCTGGGCACACTACCCTGAGTTAGGCCTAGCGGGCCTCTGACTGACCGACGACTGAATTCTTTGCTCCTGGTCACGCGTAGACGCCCATCTTGCGGGCGATCTCGTACAGGCGCTCGATGCGCTTGCGCACTGGCGGGTGAGTCTGGAAGAGGCTGACGAACAGGTCCTCCTCGCCCTCCCGCCGGCCCCGCAGCGGGTTGACGATGAACAGGTGCGACGCCGCCGGCTGCACGTTCAGCGGCCGGCCCCGAGAGTAGGCCTCCAGCTTCTCCAGGGCGCTCGCCAGCGACAGCGGCATCCCCGTTATCTGGGCGCCTGTGGCGTCCGCCTCGTACTCCCGCGCCCGCGAGATGGCCAGCCGGATGATGGTGGCAGCGATGGGTGCCAGGATGACCGTGGCCAGCAGCGCCAGCAGGTAAAGCCAGCCAGTGGCGTCGTCAGAACGCCTGCGGCCGAAGCCGCCCCAGAACAGCGTCCACTGCAGCATCCAGGCCACGAAGCTGATGGCGCTGGCGATGACGGCAGCCACGGTGCTGATGAGGACGTCGCGGTTGCGCACGTGCCCCAGCTCGTGCCCCAGCACCGCCATCAGCTCCCGCTCGTCCAGGATGCGCATTATGCCCGTGGTCACCGCCACCACCGCATGCTTGGGGTCGCGGCCGGTGGCAAAGGCGTTGGGCTGGTCGGCCTGGATGATGGCCACCCTGGGCTTGGGCAACCGCGCCTGGGCGGCCACCTCCTCCACCAGGCGGTGCAGGTCGGGCGCCTCCTCGGGCGATACCTCCTTCGCCCCGGTCATGGCCAGGACGATGCGGTCCGAGAACCAGTAGGCGAAGCCATTCATGACCAGGGCCAGTATCAGGCCCACGATGAGGCCGTTCATGCCGCCGACAAGCACCCCGATGCCCATAAAGATGCCCGCCAGCAGCGCCAGCAGGGCTGCCGTCTTCAGGTTGTTGAGCATCGTCTAGCTCACCTCCGCGGGCGACACCACGTCCCTACTCTAGGATACAGCTTGCCCGGCCGCCCTACCAGCAGGGGTATCGCCGGGCTGGGCCGAGCTGAGGAAGGAGACGATGGCGGCATGGGCCTCGTCGGGGCGCTCCTCCAGCACCATATGCCGCGCCCTGGGGATGACCTCCAGCCGGGCGTTGGGCAACGCCCGCAGCAGCCTGCGGGCGCTGCGCAGGTCGACCCAGCGGTCCTCGGCCCCCCAGAGCAGGAGCACCGGCTGCCCGATCCGGGCCAGGTCCAGACGCTCCTCCCTGGCCAGGGCCAGCCCCACTCTGGTGATGGCCTCCGTGGTGCCGCGGATCAGCGAAGGCAGGCGCATGGCCTGCCTGAGTTCCGGCGTCAGCACATCGGCGCTCCAGACCCCGGCCCGCCACATCCATTCGCGAGCGGGCCCGCAGTGCAGACAGAGGGCCACGATGGTCCGCACCACCGGCGGGTACCAAACCGGTCGCAGGAACCAGGGTATGAGACGGCCGGGCACGGCACTGGACACCAGCACCAGCCTCCCCACCACCTCGGGGTAGCGGGCGGCCAGGTGCAGGGCGATGGCCCCGCCCAGCGAGTGGCCAATGACGTCGGCCCGCTCGATGCCAAGCCGCTCCATCAGCGCCCGTACCAGCCGCGCCTGCCCCTGAGGGGTGAGGTCGGCATCCCGTGGGCGGTCGGACAGGCCGAAACCGGCCAGGTCTACGGCCACCACCCGGTGGTCCCGGGCAAGCAAAGCGATGGTGCGGGGAAAGTTGGCCAGGGAGCCGCCCATGCCGTGGAGCAGCAGCACCGGCGGCCCCTCGCCCGCGTCCAGGTAATGCAGGGCGAGGCCATCTACCGTGGCCACCTGCTCGGGGTCGCGCAGGTCGGAAAGCTCCAGCCGCTCGTTGCGGCGCTCGAGCCACCAGGCGTAGGCCCAGAGCAGGACAGGCAGGGCCGCCACCAGCCCTATCTGGGCCCGTAGCAGCCGACCCATGGCGACCTCACACCCCTAGCAGGAGCCTTCGCACCGTCGTCAGGGCCTCGGGTATGCGCGGCCCATACCAGCAGAGCAGGCGGCCGTCCACGAAGTGGACGCGGGCGTCGCCCAGCCCCGCCGCCTGCAGGTCGGACAGGTGGCGCTGGCGAAAGCGATAGGGCTCACTGGGCAGGAGCACCACCTCCGGCCGGCGCCGCGCCGCCTCCTCCAGCTCTACCGCCGGGTAGCGCTCGCCGGCGTCGGCGAAGACGTTGTCGCCGCCGCAGGTGGCGATGAGGTCGTGCATATACGTCCCGGGGCCGATGGTCATCCACGGGTCGCGCCAAATGGGGCAGAAGACCCGCGGCCGCGGCGCGCCGGCCACGATGGCCTGCGTCTCCCTCAGGACGCGACGCGACGCCTCCAGCATAGGCCGCGCCGCGCCTTCCAGCCCCAGCATCGTCGCCAGCTCCTCCAGCATGCGCAGGGCACCTACCACTGTGGTAGGCAGGGTGACATAGACGGGGATGCCTGCCTCAGCGATGGCCTCCACGTGTTCGGGGCGGTTCTCCTCGGCACTGGCCACCACCAGGTCGGGAGAGAGGGCGAGGACTCTGGCCACGTCCACCGTCTTGGTGCCTCCGACTCTCGGCCGAGAGCGGACCTCTGGCCAGGGCTCGAGGCAGAAGTGGGTGACGCCCACCACTCTTTCGCCGCCACCGAAGGCGAAAATCGCCTCGGTGAGGCTGGGGACCAGCGAAACGATGCGCTTTGGGGGCCCAGAGAGCTCTACCGACCTCCCCAAGGCATCACGCACAGCCATCGGGCCACGCCAAGTATATCACACCTATGGAGGCCCCCGCGTCCGGACGAGCCAGGGTCCACGACAGGCGCTAGAATAGCTCTAACGACCTTCGACAGGAGGTAGCGACGGATGTCGACGGTGACGGGACCCTCGGCCTTCGGCGACCGTGTACTGGGCGCCTTGATGCTGCGGACGGAAGCATACGAAGCGGTAGAAGGCGATGAGGACGCTACCTGGCAGGCCGCGCTGGTGGTGGTGCTGGGCGCCCTGGCCAGCGGCATCGGCGCCCTGGAAGGCGGCCCCCGTGGACTGCTGGTGGGAATCGCTCTGGCGCTGGTGGGCTGGGCAGCCTACGCCTATATAACCTATCTCATCGGCACGCGCCTCTTGCCCGAGTCCGCCACCCGCGCCGACTGGGGCGAGCTACTTCGGGTGTTGGGCTTCGCCTCGGCGCCGCGCTTCTTCCTGGTGCTCGGTATCGTGCCCATCGTCAACATCATCGTGGGCATCGTGGTCGCCCTGTGGGTGCTGGTGGCCACCGTCGTCGCCATCCGTTGCGCGCTAGACTACGAAAGCTGGCTACGCGCCATCGCCGTGGCCTTTCTGGGCTGGCTGACCCTGGTGGTGGTACAGCTGGTAGCCGCTGTCATCGCCGCCGCTATATTCTGACCCCCTCGCTGGCCACAGCCCACAGCGTGGCGTACCCTGGAGAGGCGGGATGCGGTCTGCCTTCCGAGAGGCCATGGGCGGCAACGGCGATCAGGACGACCTGCCCGAGGACTGGGTGCTGGCCCAGGTGCCCCTGGAGGACTTCCTGAAGGGGCTCCAGGATGTGGACGGAGTAGAGGAGCCCACGGAGCAGCTCCGCGAGCTGCCGCCCGAAGAGATCGAGGCCAGGCTCAGGCACCGTAAGGGAGCGCGTCTCCTGCGTTCGGCGGGACTGGACTTCACCGTGCGCCGCCTGGTAGGGGCGTTGCGAAGGCCCGAGGTAGTAGTGGTGGTGGCCACAGCCCTGGCCATAGGGCTCTACCGCCTCAGCAGGCGCCGTCGGGGACGCGAAGAAGGGCCTCCTCCCGCGCCTTGACCGGCCAGGGAGATTGTGATACAAGTAGCAATCGGGGTGCTCATTTGAAAGGGGCCGTCCCCTCCCGCCCGCGCTCGCTCCGCAGCGCCTCCCTGGGCGTTCAGGCCAGCCTGCGGGGCCTGTTCCGCCTACGCTATTGGGCGCCTCTTGCCCTGGGCAGCACCTACGCGCTGCTCGTCCTGGGTGCCGCCGTGCGCACCGAGGGCGCCAGCCTCGCCTGCCCCGACTGGCCGCTGTGTCACGGCCAGCTACTGCCCCCCCTGGAGAGGCTGGTGCTCCTCGAGTACTCCCACCGCCTCCTGGCCGCGGTGACGGGCGTGCTGGTGGTGGGCGGGGCTGTGGCCGGCTGGCTGGAGCGGCGGCAGGAGCCCTGGGCTGCCCGCATTGCCTGGACGGCGGTGCCCCTGGTGCTGGTGCAGGCCATGATCGGCCGCGAGGCGGTGGAGCAGGAGATGCCGGTGCCCCTGCGGGCCGCCCACCTGGGCATGGCCCTCCTCACGCTGGGCGCCCTGATGGCCGCTAGCGTCCTGACGCTGCGTCCCGGCCGCCGCACCGGCAGGAGCGAATTGCTCCCGGTCGCTGCCGCCGCCGGCGCGCTGGTGCTGGCGCTGAGCCTGGTAGGCTCCTACGTCTCCCATGTCCCCGGAGCGGCCCTCGCCTACCCCGACTGGCCTCTCTTCGACGGGCGGCTGGTCCCCGGCGAAAGCGTAGGAGCTCAGGTACACTACGCCCACCGCCTGATGGCCCTGGCCGTTGGGGCGGCGCTATCATGGCTGTGGCTCAGGGCACGGCGCCTGGGACCGTTCCCACGAGCGGCCAGCGCCGCCGCTTTGGGGCTGTACCTGGTACAGGTGCTGGTAGGGGCGGGAAACATATGGCTGGAGCTGCCCACCTGGGTGCGGATGGCCCACCTGGCCCTGGCAGCGGCCATCTGGGCGCTGGCCGTGGGCCTGGTCGTATGGGCCCTCCCCGAGCGCAGGGGAGAGGTAGGATAGGCATGCTGGACCTGGCGGTACGGGAGCGCACCCGTGGCCTGCTCGGCTCTGTCCGCGCCTACATCGGCCTGACCAAGCCGCGCATCGTCCTGCTGCTGCTGGTGACGACGGTGCCGGCCATGGTGCTGGCGGAGGAAGGCTGGCCGTCGCCCTGGCTGGTGCTGGCCACCCTGGCAGGAGGGGCCCTCGCCGCTGGCGGGGCCAATGCCCTCAATTGCTACTTCGATCGCGACATCGATTCCCTCATGCTCCGTACCAGGGGCCGCCCCATCCCCACGGGCATGGTCGAGCCGGAGCGGGCCCTGGCCTTCGGGCTGGCGCTGGGCGCCCTGGGCGTGCTGGTCATGCAAGCCTTCGTGGGGACGCTGGCCGCGCTGCTGACCGTGGCCGCCTACGGCTTCTACGTGTTGGTCTACACCCTGACCCTCAAGCGCACCACACCCCTGAACATCGTCATCGGCGGCGCGGCAGGCGCCATGCCCCCCGTCATCGGCTGGGCAGCAGTGCGAGGGGAGGTCGAGGCCGCAGCCCTGGTGCTGTTCGGCATCATCTTCTTCTGGACGCCGGTCCATTTCTGGGCCCTGTCCCTGAACTACAGCCGCGACTACCAGCGGGCAGGTGTGCCCATGCTGCCAGTAGTGAAGGGCGAAGCGGAGACCAGGCGCCAGATCCTCCTGCACGGCCTGGCCACGGTAGGCCTTTCCGTGGCCCTGCCCTGGGTCAGCGGGGCGGGGACGTTCTACCTGGCGGTGGCGTCGCTGCTGGGCCTGGCGCTGGTGGGGCAGGCGCTGCACCTGTGTCTGAGGCCATCAGTGCGCGGGGCGGCGGCTATGTTCCACTGGTCCAACGTGTACCTGGCCCTCCTCTTTGCCGCTCTGGCCGTGGACGTGCTGGCCTTTTAGTGAAGATGGACACAAACGGCGTTGACGGAGCCGCGGGGCTGTGAGAGATTAGGGTTGAAGCCTTGACGAGAGGCGGGCCGCGTTGCACAGGCGTAAGTCGCTCACCAGGTATGCGCTGTTGCTGGCCCCCTTGCTGGCAACGGTACTCCTCACCGGCTGCAACGTAGCCATCGACACCCCGCAGAACACCTTCGCCCCTGTGGGCGAAGTGGCCCGGGACCAGCGACACCTCTTCTTCCTGGCCATGTGGCCGGCGGTGGTGATCCTCGTGCTGGTGTGGGGCGCGCTGCTGTATATCGTCGTGCGCTACCGCCACCGGCCAGGCGCGCCGGCGCCCAAGCAGGTCCACGGCAACCAGCCCCTGGAGATCGCCTGGACGCTGGCCCCTCTGGCCCTCCTGCTGGGGCTGGCGGGGCCCATGATCGGCATGATCATCGAGCAGGCCGACCGTCCCGACCCGGCGGAAAACCCTCTCCAGGTGCGGGTCATAGGCCAGCAGTGGGTCTGGCGCTTCCAGTATCCCCAGTACACCGACTCCCAGGGGCGCCCCCTGGAGACGGTGGGGCGCGGCACCGAGCCCGCCGAGCTCCACCTGCCGCCCAACCGCAAGATCGACCTGGCCATCGAGAGCATCGATGTCATCCACAGCTTCTGGGCGCCACGGCTGGGAGGCAAGGTAGACGCCATTCCGGGCCGGGTCAACCACCTGTGGCTCATCGCCGAGGAGCCCGGCGAGTACGGGGGCCAGTGTGCCGAGTTCTGCGGCCTGGCCCACGCTGACATGCGCATGCGAGTCATAGTCCACGACAGCCAGGAATCGTTCGAGGCCTGGGCGCGGGAGCAGCTGGCCCGGCAGGGCCAGCAGGCGGCCCGCTAGGGAGGTAGGAAGGCATGGCGCAGACGACGTTCGGTGGGTCGCCGGTGGGGGTGCTGGAGGCCCTGCGCCAGTTGCGGCGGCAGGCCGCCACCTACCAGGGTATCTGGAGCTGGATCGCCACCGTCGACCACAAGCGCATCGGCATCATGTATGGCGTCACCGCCTTCCTCTTCTTCTTGGCAGGCGGTGTGGAGGCCCTGGCCATCCGCCTGCAGCTGGCCCGGCCCGGCGCCCAGGTGCTGGACCAGGAAGTCTACAACCAGATGTTCACCATGCACGGCACCACCATGATCTTCCTGGTGGTGATGCCCCTCTCGGCCGCATTCTTCAACCTCATCGTGCCGCTGCAGATCGGCGCTCGAGATGTGGCCTTCCCGCGGCTGAACGCCTTCAGCTACTGGACGTTCCTCATGGGCGGCCTCTTCCTTTACTCCAGCATCTTCTTCGGCGGGGCGCCCAACGGCGGCTGGTTCGGCTACGCCCCGCTCACCGAGAAGGCGTTCAACCCGGGCCACGGCATCGACTTCTGGGCCCTGGGCCTGCAGATCCTGGGCATATCCTCTCTGGCCTCGGGCTTCAACTTCATCGTCACCATCCTGAACATGCGGGCGCCGGGCATGTCGCTGCTGCGCATGCCGGTGTTTACCTGGATGACGCTGGTGACCTCGTTCCTGATAATCTTCGCCATGCCGGTGCTGGCGGTGGGGCTGTTCCAGCTCTCCTTCGACCGGCTGTTCGGCGCCAATTTCTTCAACCCCCTGAAGGGCGGGACGCCGCTTCTCTGGCAGCACCTGTTCTGGCTGTTCGGGCACCCTGAGGTGTACATCCTCATCCTCCCGGCCATGGGCATCGTCTCGGAGGTGCTGCCCACCTTTGCGCGCAAGCCCCTGTTCGGCTACCCCTTCGTGGTCTTTTCCGGCATCGCCATCGCCTTCATGAGCTTTGGAGTGTGGGTGCACCACATGTACACCACGGGCTTGGGGCCGGTGGCCAACTCCGCCTTCGGGGTGAGCACGATCCTCATCGCCGTGCCCACGGGCGTGAAGATCTTCAACTGGCTGGGGACCCTGTGGGGCGGCGATATCCGCTTCAAGACGCCGCTGCTCATGGCTCTGGGCTTCATCACCATGTTCGTGGTGGGCGGCCTGACGGGTGTGACCCACTCCATGGTGCCCTCCGACTACCAGCAGCAGGACACGTACTATGTGGTGGCCCACTTCCACCAAGTGCTGTTCGGCGGGGCTATCTTCGCCCTGTTCGCCGGCATCTACTACTGGTTCCCCAAGTTCACGGGCAAGCTGCTGGACGAGAAGCTGGGGCAGCTCCACTTCTGGCTGATGCTCATCGGCTTCAACGTGACCTTCCAGCCCATGATGATCCTGGGGCTGCTGGGGATGCCGCGGCGCATCCAGACCTACCCCACGGGCATGGGCTGGGACCTGTGGAACATGATCGCCACGGTGGGGGCCTTCCTGATCGCCCTCTCGGTGCTGGTGTTCATCATCAACGTGATCGTTACGGCGCGGCGCGGGCAGCGGGCAGGGGCCGACCCCTGGGACGGCCGTACCCTGGAGTGGAGCATTCCCTCGCCGCCGCCTCCCTACAACTTCGCCCGCATCCCTGTGGTGCGCGCGCGCGATGACTTCTGGCACCACAAGTACCGGGAAGACCCCTCGGGGCGGCCGGTCCCGGTAGTGGCCGGCGGCGCCAACGGCCATGAAGAGGAAGAGGGGCACTCCGAGCACATCCACATGCCGTCGCCGTCCTTCTTCCCGCTCATCGCCGCCCTGGGCTTCCCCATCATTGCCTACGGCTTCGTGCTGGCCGACTACGCGCTGGTGGCGGCGGGGGTGGTGGTGCTCCTGTTCGGCATCTACGGCTGGGCGCTGGAGCCCGCCAGCGAGTGAGAGGTAGCGGAAGTGGCGCAGAGGACTCACGCTGTCGAGCACCTGGAGACCTCCACTGGCCTGGACAACCGCAAGCTGGCCATGTGGCTGTTCCTGGCCTCGGAGGCCCTCTTCTTCGGCTCCCTCATTGCTACCTACCTCCTCTACCGCGACCAGAGCCAGGAAGGCCCCTTTCCCGAGGACGTGTTCAACATCCCCTTTACGTCTGTAAGCTCGTTCATCCTGCTCATGAGCAGCACCACCATGGCCCTGGCCGTGGGGGCGGCCCACCGGGGACGCCTGCACCAGATGCGCACCTGGCTACTCTGTACGGCCTTGCTGGGCATCTCGTTCCTGGCCGGGCAGGCGTTCGAGTTCACCGAGTTCGTGCACAAGGGCCTTACCCTGAGCACCAACCTGTTCGGCAGCAGCTTCTACCTGCTGACAGGCTTCCACGGCGCCCACGTCTCGGTGGGTGTGCTCATCCTGCTCTCCCTGTGGGTCATGGCCATGCGGGGGCGGATAGGGCAGCATAACGCCCTCAACGTGGAGCTGGCGGGCCTCTACTGGCACTTCGTGGACATCGTGTGGATCCTGATCTTCACCCTGATATACTTGCTGGAGCCACTGTAGGAGGGCGAGGATGACGCTGGCAGAGCTCCGCGGCGCCCGACGTCGGCGGGAGGAGGAAGGGGAGGCCCATGCCGGTGGCCTCCACGCCACCACCGCCGACTACATACGGGTGGCTGTGGCCCTGTTCATCATCACCTCCATCGAGGTGGCCATTTACTACATCGAGGGGCTGCGGGGCGTGCTGGTGGAGCTGTTCCTGGCCCTCTCGTCCATCAAGTTCCTGCTGGTAGTCATGTGGTACATGCACCTCCGGTTCGACAGCAAGCTGTTCTCGTTCCTGTTCGCCTTCGGCCTGACGCTTGCCGTCGCCCTGTTCATTGCCGTTCTGGCCACGATGAAGGCGGGACTCCTGTGAGGAAGGGCGGGATGAGGACGTGCCGTTCCTGCACTTCGGCCTAGAGCAGCGCTGGTGGCTGGACTGGTACCCGCCTGACGCCCTGGCGCTCTGTATTGGCCTTCTGGGCCTGTACTACCTCGCCATCCGCTATCTGCGCCCGCCCGACGCCCTGCGCGTACGCCGGTCCACCGTCCTGGCCTTTGTCCTGGGCGTGCTGGTCATCTACGCGGGCGCCGGGACGCCCATCCACCCGCTGGGGGAGGAGTATTTGCTGTCGGCCCACATGTTCCAGCACTTCCTGTTCAGCATGGTGGCGGCCCCGCTGCTGGTGGTAGGCGTGCCCACCTGGCTGTGGCAGATACCGCTGCGCTCCCGGGCCGTGCTGAGGGCAGCCCGCATTATCACTCACCCCGCCTCCGCCTTCCTGGTGTTCACCATCTTCCAGACGCTGACGCACCTGCCGCCGGTGCTGGACCTGGCGGTAAACAACGGCGGCTTCCACTTCCTCACCCACCTGGGGCTGGTCTTGAGCTCCATGCTCATGTGGTGGCCAGTGCTGAGCACGGTGCCGGAGCTGCCGCGCCTGTCCTATCCGTTCCAGCTGGCCTACCTCTTCGTGCAATCGGTTCTGCCCACCGTCATCGCCGCCTTCCTGGTCTTCGCCACCAGCCCTGTCTACCCCGTATACGCCGAGATGCCACGGCTGGTGGACTCCATCACGCCGGTGGTGGACCAGCAGCTAGCCGCGGCGGTGATGAAGATCCTGGGCTCGCTGGTGCTGTGGGGCTTCGCTGCCTGGGCCTTCTACCAGTGGTTCATGGAGCACGAGCGCCGCGCCCAGGGCCCCTCCTGGGAAGAGGTACAGGAAGAGCTGGAGCGCCTGGGCCTCTCCCGCCGCGACCAGGGCTAGCGGGCCACCAGGGTGCCCGTCATCTGTTGCGGGTGGACGGTGCAGTTGAAGTAATAGTTGCCCGGTGCCAGGGTAACGTTGAGAGTTTCCTGACAGGGAGCGGTGCAGAACTCCGTCCCGGCCAGGGGCCTACCCCCTGCCTGCGCCTCCTGCCGGTTCCGCCAGATGGTGAAGTCGTGCACCTGGCCGGTGTCCTCATTGATGAAGGTGATGGTAACGGGCTGATTGGCTGCCACCACAAGTTGCTGGGCGTTGAAGCGCAGGCTCCGCACGGCGCGAACCTCCAGGCTGGTGGCGGGAGCGCCGCCGCCAGCGCCGCCCCCACCCCCGCCGCCTGCCTGCGCCGTAGCCGCCGGCGGTTGCTCAGCCGCCGCCTCCCGGGCACCTCCCTCCTCGTGAACGGCCGCCCAGATGGCGCCGGCCAGGATGCCCAGGAGCACCACCGCCGCCATACCGCCCACCTGCCAGGCCTTGATCTGGGGCCTGCTAGCCACGAACCACCCGGCCAGGAGGATGAGGGCGGAGATGCCCAGGGCCAAGGGGGTGGCCATGTCCACATCGCCCACCCGCCAGTGGGCCAGCTCCAGGTAGATGCGAGAGAGGCCGTAGACCACCAGCACGCCGAACAGGAAGGCTATCGCCGGCACGATGAACGGGAAGGCAGTCCGCTCCCGCACCTGCTGCTCGGCCTCGAAACGGCGCCACCATTCCTCGCTGCGCAGGGCCTCCAGGTCGATGACCTGAAGGCTGCCCGGCACCAGCAGGTCGCGGTACTGCTCAAGGATGGAGGTGACGGTGGGCTCGCCGGTCTCGTAGTCGATGAGGCTCTGGTCGTCGGCCCAGCGGGTCTCCACCACCAGCTGCACATTGCCCTGGCGGTTGATGGAGCGCACCACCCTCATGTCCTGGAAGCCGGGCTGGTGCACGAGATGGTTACGGTGCTCATCGAGCTTGTCCAGGAGGCCACCAGGCCGGAGGGCCTCTTCCAGCCGGTCGGCGGGGAGCTGGGCCAGCACTAGCTGCACATATTCCATGGGCCACCACCTGGCAGGGAGTGGGGGAGGCTGGCCCCCCGATTGCCACTTCTATCACAAACCCACCACAGGGTCAACTTTCAGGTGATGCTTCGGCCGCCTCACTCGCTGGCCCACAACACCTGGTCTTCGAGGGACGACCGCTGTGAGGCCAGCAGCTTCAGCACCCTGGCGCACACCTCGCTCGGCGGGCACAGAGGCACGATGATGATGCCAGCGTGTCTTCGTCCACTCAGGAACCACTCCCTGCCCAGCAGCGCGAAGTGCCTAGCGTTGTGGGTGACCAGCACCCTACCCATGCGGGTGGCCAGCTCTAGCTGGGCCTCGTCGGATGCGCCCAGGGTGCCGCATTCGTGGGCAGTGACGACATCGAGGCCGGCCCGCCGCAGTCGCTCCCCCACCTCCAGAGCTACGCACTCGTCCAGATAGAGCGGGGGCTCAGGGTTCGCCATGCTCGGCGAACAGTCGGTCTTCCTCGCGCAGTTCGCGCTCTATCTCGTAGCGGTGGCGGTCGTAGTAGTCCAGGGCGGCCCGCACCTGCTCGGGCGTCAGGTGCGGCAGCGCCTGCACGATGCGCTCGATGACCATCTCGCGGGCCAGCAGGCGGTAATAGCGGACGACGTCGGCGACCCGTATGCGGGTCCCTTTGATGATCGGCGACCCCCGGCACACGTCTTCCCGACGCTCGATGAGCACTGGCGACATGGGCCCACTCTCCTCTCTGCTAAACGCTGTCTTCCCCTGCAGCGTTACGGCCGGGCCGCACGGTATCCGCATGTTAGGCCCTGTCGGCGAACGTGGTCAAGGCGCCGCGGGCGCGGCTCCTCCGCCTTTAGCGGGACAGGGCGGCGCGCAGAGCGGCCTCCACCTCGTCTGCCGCCACGATGCCCTCGAACCCGGCGGCGATCCGTCCCTGGCGGTCGATGACGAACACCCAGGGCTCCGTGTCCAGGTTCCAGCTCTCTGCCGGCGGCGGTAGCTGCTCGGGCGGCACCGGAGGGCAGCGGCCCAGCCCCTGCCCCTGACGGGCCGCCTCGCGGTTGAAGACCGGCACTGGGCAGAGGCCGATGCCCTCCCGCGCCTCGCCCAGGCGGTATGGCTCGATGTGGATGAAGTTGACCTGTCCCCGATAGCGCTCGTACAGGGGCTTCACCACCGAGTCAAGCACCGGCCCACAGAGCTGGCTCTGGCAGAACGCAGGTGTGGTGAAGGCGACCACGGTGGGGCGTCCAGAGCTCACCGCCTCTGCCACCGTCTTGGTGTATAAGTCGGGTATAGGGTCCAGGTCGGAGGTCAGCTCCTGGATGTCCCGCACCTGCGACAGCGTCGGCTGGCGGCTGGCAGGGGCCGGGTCGCCTGTCATAGGCCAGGGCGTGCGCTCCAGGACGTTGAACTGATAGGGCAGGGGCCCGAAGCGCCTGCCGTCGGGCAGCGTGCCCGAGAGCGCCAGGCCGTAAGTCCCTGGCGAGTCGAAGGAGAAGTTCGCCACGTACACACCGCTCTCCCCCAGGTGCACATGTTCGTGACGCTCCTCGTCCACGAAGCCCCGCTCTAGCGAGACGAAGCGGGCATCGGCCTCGTCCAGCAGCGCGGGGGGGCCGCCCAGGCGGTAGAGCTGGAAGCGGACACGGGCGCCGAGGATGGGGGTCTCGTTCCTGTCCAGGAGCCCCACCTGCACCCGGTTCTGGCCCACGGCCAGGGCACGGTTCACCAGCACCGGCGAGACGTCGGCCTGGCGCAGGGTGACCTGCCAGAAGGCAGCATCGTTGGGGGTGACAGCGCTGTTGCCGCCGCCGCAGGCAGATACCAGCAGGCCCAGCGCCGCCAACAACGGGAGAAGGCCCAGGAGCTTCCTCACACCGCCTCGCCCATCGTGAAGCTTATCACCATGCCAGGCCCCAGTCCACAAGGGTCGTGGGGCGACGACCTATGTTTGACCCCGCATTGGGCCGATGCTACCTTTGGACTGGAAGCAGGGGAAGGGATAGCTTTGCGCACCCTCCGCATCGGACTGGCCCAGATCAACACCACCGTCGGCGATCTGGACGGCAACGTCCGCAAGATCGCGCAGCGGGTGGACGAGGCGCGCCGTCTGGGTGTGGACATCGTCGCCTTCCACGAACTGGCCCTCACTGGCTACCCGCCCGAAGACCTGCTCCTGCGACCGCGCTTCGTCCGCGACAACCTGGAGGCCCTGCGCGAGGTGGTGGCCGCCTGTCGGGGCATCACCGCCGTCGTCGGCTTCGTGGACCAGCCCGCCGGCCGAGGGGAGCTGGATGACGACATCTACAACGCGGCGGCCATCATCCACGATGGGGAACTGGTAGCGGTGTACCACAAGCAGCACCTTCCCAACTACGGGGTGTTCGACGAGGAGCGCTATTTCCAGGCCGGCCGAGAGTCACCCGTGTTCACCGTAGCCGGGGTCGGGGTGGGAGTGAGCATCTGCGAGGACATATGGTACCCGGGCGACCCCACCCGCAGCCAGGCGCTGGCCGGCGCCCAGGTGATCATCAACATCAACGGCTCCCCCTACCACCGGGCCAAGCGGCTGTTCCGCGAGCAGATGCTGGCCACCCGTGCCTCCGATTACGGCGTGGCCGTCTGTTATGTCAATCAGGTCGGCGGCCAGGACGAACTGGTCTTCGACGGCGGCAGCATGGTCTTCGATGCCCAGGGGCGGCTGGTGGCCCGCGCGGCCATGTTCGAGGAGGAGCTCCTGGTGCACGACCTCAACGTGGCGGAGGTCGTGCGCATGCGCCTGCACGACCCCCGCCGGCGGCGGGAGCGTCGCCAGGCCGAGCTGAACGTGCCCACGTACCGCCTTTCGGCCGAGCCTTTCCAGAAGGAGAAGCCGCCGATAGGGCCCCGCATCGCCCCTGCCCTGGACGGCGAGGCGGAGGTATACCGCGCCCTGGTGCTGGGCACCGCCGACTACGTGCGCAAGACAGGCTTCCGCCAGGTGCTGGTGGCCATGTCGGGGGGCATCGACTCCAGCCTCGTGGCCTGCATCGCCGCGGATGCCATGGGCCCGGCCAACGTCACCGGCGTCAGCATGCCCTCCCGCTACTCGTCCGAAGGCTCCATCCGTGACGCCAAGGCCCTGGCCGAGAACCTGGGCATCCGCTTCCTGGTGGTGCCCATCGAGCCTGCCCACCAGGCATACCTGGACATGCTGGCGCCGGCCTTCGCTGGCACCGAGCCCGGCGTGGCCGAGGAGAACATCCAGGCGCGCATCCGCGGCAACATCATCATGGCCCTGTCCAACAAGTTTGGCGCCCTGGTGCTCACCTGTGGCAACAAGTCGGAACTGGCCACGGGCTATGCCACCCTCTACGGCGACATGGCCGGCGGGTTCGCTGTCATCAAGGACGTGCCCAAGACCCTGGTCTACCGCCTGGCCCGCTACCGCAACTCCCTCTCGCCCGTCATCCCCGAAGAGGTGTTCGTCAAGGCGCCCTCGGCCGAGCTGAGGCCCGGGCAGGTGGACCAGGACACCCTGCCCCCTTACGAAGTTCTGGACGCCATCCTGGAGGCGTACGTGGAGCAGGAGAAGAGCATCGAGGACATCGTGGCCATGGGCTACGACTACGAGACGGTAGCCCGCGTCCTGCGCATGGTGGACCGCAACGAGTACAAGCGTCGCCAGGCGGCTCCGGGCATCAAGATAACCCCCCGCGCCTTCGGTCGCGACTGGCGCCTGCCCATAGCCCACCGCTACCAGGGCTATTGATGCGCCTCTGGACGTAGCGTGCTGTGGCTGACATCATCGGAACCGGGATGATAGAGGCGGTCTTCTTCGACTTCGGCGGCGTCATCGCCCGGCTGGACAGGGAGCACACCCGCGCCCTGGAAGAAAAATACGGTCTGCCTCGCGGCGGCCTGCTGGATGCCCTCTACGGCATCCCCGAGTGGGTGGAGGCCGAGACGGGCCGCCTCCCAGAGGAAGAGTGGCTGCGGGCCGTGCTGCGCCGGCTGGAAGAGATGGCCGACCGTCCCATTGACGGCATCACCCACGAGTGGCAGATCGTGTGGCGGCAACTGGACGAGGAGATGCTGGCGCTCGTGCGGCGGTTGCAGGGGCGGTATCGCGTGGGCCTCATTTCCAATTCCACACCCAGGCTGGAGCGCGAGTTGCTGGAGGCCAACGGCATCGCCGAGCTGTTCGAGGTCGTGGTGAACTCCTCGCGGGTCGGCATCGCCAAGCCCGACCCCCAGATCTTCCGCCTCGCCGCCGACCGCCTGGGGGTGGCACCCCAGCACTGCGTCCATATCGACGACCTCATCTAGAACGTGCAGGGGGCACGGCAGGCGGGTTTTCAGGCCATCCTCCACCGGGGCGATGTGCCCACTACCATCGCTGCCCTGCGCGGCCTGGGCGTGCACATTTAGGCGCCGGCCTCGGCCAGCCGGAACAGTCGCTCCGCCAGTTCCAGGCAACGGGGCACATCGGGCACGCGGCTGGCCCAGAGGCCCGGCACCGCCTCCAGGCCCAGGTAGGCCCCCATGAGGGCGCCGGCGACTGCGCCGTTGGTATCGGCGTCGCCGCCCAGGTTCACCACCGCCACCAGGGCATCGTAGAAGCTTTCGTAGTGCCACCACGCCCACAGGGCGCACTCCAGGGTGTCCAGCACGAAGCCGCTGGTGCCCACCTCCTCGGCGTCCTTGAACGGCACCGCCCTGACCCGCTCCAGCAACTCGGCTGGAGAATGGGACAGGACTTCCATGGCGTAGCCGATGGCGGCCTCCTTGTCATCTCCTCGCAGCACTCGGGCCAGCACCACGTTGTAGAAGGCGCAGGCAGCCCTGGCCAGCGGATGGGGATGAGTCACTCGCGACTGTTCGTGGCTGTAGCCGATAACGGCGTCTATGTCGCGGTAATAGCGCAGGGCGATGGGGGCGCAGCGCATGAGGGAGCCATTCCCGGCCGTATAGGGCGCGTGCTGGGCCTCCACTGCCTCCGTGGCCTCCCGCCAGTGGCGGCCTTCGTCCATAAGCTCCAGCACGCGACGGGTATGGATGCCCACGTCGGGCGGGCGCGAGCGGAACCAGGCCAGAAGCTTCAGGGCGAAGTCGTCGGCATCGAAGCGTCCCAGTTGTACGAGGCTCTCGGCCAGGGCCAGCGCCTGGGCCGTGTCGTCGGTGGTCGAGCCGGCGGGCAACCAGCCGTCCACTATCTCGCGCAGGACGCCGTAGCGCTGTTGCACCTCGTACCTGGGCATTCCCTCCACAGGCATGCCCAGCGCGTCCCCCACCGCCAGCCCTACCAGACAGCCCTGAAAGCGACGCAGCCTCTCCGTCTGCATGGTCCCTCCCGCTCAGGTATGATGGCCCTTTTCGGCGCGGGCGGAGCTCAGGGGCCCGGGCGCGCCCGCTGTCGCCCCCACAGGCCCCGCCACAGCTCCCGGTACAGCTCCAGGTCGCTCGAGCTGAGTCCCCACAGGTGGGAGAGGGGGCGGCCCGACGCCCTTCTGTAGAAATAGAGGGCGGCTGCCAGCCCGGTGTTATATGCGAGCGACGAGGCGATGGCGGCACCGGGCACTTCCAGCCACGGTATGAGGGCCAGGTCCAGGAGTACGGTAGCCACCAGCGCCGTCAGGACGGCAAAAGTCTGGTGGAGCGCCCGCCCACGGCTGTACAGGTACGTCCCCACCACCATGGTGATGCCGTTCGCCAGCGAACCGGGGAGGAGCAGCACCAGGGGCAGCACCGAGGCCCGGAACTCCTCGCCGAACAGGAGCACCACCAGCACGGGCGAGAGCGCTCCCAGGGCTACGGCCCCGGCTGCGCTCACCAGGAAGGTGTTGCGGCAGGCGGACTGGAGCAGCGATGCCGCCTCCTCGCGCCCCATCCCCGAAAGGCGCGGCAGCAGCACGTAGGACACAGCCCCGGCCAGCCACCACAGGCTCTCGGAAAGGCCCACCGCCACGGTATAGTGCCCTACGGCTGCCCGGCCAGCGAAGGCGCCCACCAGGTAATGGTCGAGCCGGTAATTGAGGAACTGGGCCAGGTTGCCGAGCTGGCCCTGCACCCCGTAGCGCACCTGGTCGCGCAGCACCGGCCAGGGCCGCGTCAGCGCCTCGCGCCAGGGCAGGCGGTGGGGGCGGAGCAGCGCCAGGGCCAGGCCATCGGCGAGGAGGAACGAGCCTACCCAGGTAGCGATGGCGGTGAAGATATCCAGCTCGCCCAGGCCCCACAGGGCGCCCAGGGCCGCCATGTGTGCCACTCCCTGGCAGGACGCTGCCACGAACAGGGCGCCGAACCGCCCCTGTCCCTGTAGAAAGGAGCTGAGGAGCAGGTAAGCCACCAGGGCAGGCACTGCCGGCGCATAGAGCCAGAACGCGCGTCCTTCCACGAAGGCATCGGGGCCTCTGGCCAGCCCGAACAGCACCGTCGCCCCTGCCCACAGGCACGAGACCCCCGCCCACAGGCACAGGCTCCCTCCCGCCAGCCGCGCCACGGAGTAAGAGCCCCGGTTGAGGTAGTAGACGTTGGCCGGGCCCAGACCCAGGTTGGCCACGCCTGCCGCCACCAGCACCGAGGTATAGAACAGCGAGTAAGTCCCCAGACCCTCATCGCCCAGGCCCTGGGCCAGCACCACTCGCACCAGAAAGGCCAGGCCGTACGAAACGGCCTGGGAGAGGAACATCAGGTTGATGCTGAACAGGAGTCTCCGGGCGTCCTCCCTGGCACGGGGAGGCGCGCCTCGCGAGCGGTCGCTGCCTTTGGGGGCGGTCATGGCAATTCCGGCTGCAGGGCAGATTACCATCGGCGGCGGCCCTGCGCCACCTGCGGACGCGCGGCCGAACCGGAGACCGGTCCGCCACCGCGGGCCCGCTTCGCCACGGGCGGCGGATTTCAGCCCTGCACCGGCGGTCTCAGCCGCCGAACAGGTTCCCCGTCGAGCCAGGCGCCCGCTCGCCTAGACCAGGCCAGGCGCAGCGATTACAATGGCCGCTAGAGCCTGCCTAGAGGAGCGGGCCATGCCCCAGCGACCGGATATCGAGCTGCTGGAACGCGTGCGGGCCGCTGTCCACGAGCTGGTGACCTCCTACCCCGGCACCAGGGCTCACTGCCGTTACGTGGACGTGCGCATCGAGGTGTCGGAGGGCAAGCTGGCCGTGGCCGAGAACGGCATGGACAAGTTCAGCGCCGAGGACTACGGCCTCTCCTTCGGTGCGCGGGCCATAGCCGGGGAGAGGGTGGCGGCAGCGGGGTACTTCGGGCAGCAACTGGGCGCCCGCGACGTGCCCCAACTGCTGGAGCGCCTGCGCGAGGGCCTGGACCATGCCTACGAACGCGCCCTGTGGAACGCCCGCCACAAGGCGGCCGCCCGCGACGAGTTCCCCGACCTGGCCGCCAGCCTTTACGACCTGTCCCTGGCGCCCATCGACACCCGCACCGATTCCGTGCCCGCCCGCTACGAAATAGATCCGCGCCAAGTGCCCCTGGCCGAGGTGGTGACCTACGTGCGGGACGTGTCGCGGCGGGTGCAGGCCATCGGCCCCCAGGTGGTCTACAACTACATCGGTGCCGAGACGCACCTGGAGCGTATCCTCTTCGTCAGCTCTGAGGGCGCCGACATAGACCAGACCTGGGCTATCACCCAGGGCACCTGCTTCGTAGTGGCCCAGGGCCCCGACGCCCACCAGGAGCTGTACGACTTCACCGGCCACCAGCGCGGCTGGGAGGTCATCACTCGGGGGGTGGACGAGCCCTTCATCCGCTTCCCGCCCCTGGACGAGTTCTCGCTGGCCCTGGCGCGGGACACGGTGGAGCTGGCCTCCGCCCCGCCCCTGCCCGCCACCGACAAGGAAGTGGTCGTCGTCACCGACCCCCACTACAACGCGCTGGTCTGCCACGAGGTGGTGGGCCACCCGTCGGAGCTCGACCGCGCCCTGAAGCTGGAAACGGGCTACGCCGGCCGCTCCTGGTTCCTGAAGTCGCTGCGCGAGAGCCAGATCGGAAAGCAGGTGGGCTCGCCCCTGCTCTCTGCCTTCTCCGACCCCACTATGGAGGGCTTCGGCCACTACCTCTACGACGACGAGGGGACGCCCGCGCGGCGCGTCTACCACATCCGCAACGGCGTCTACGAGGAATTCCTGAACTCGCGGCAGATGGCGGCCGTGGTGGGGGCGCAGCCCAACGGCCACTACAAGGCCACCGATGCCTACCTGGTGCCCCTGATACGCATGTCCAATACCGCCTTCGCTCCCGGCGACCGAGACCCGCAGGACATCATCCGCGAGGTGGACCGCGGCTATTACGTGGTGGGGCACCGCATACCCTCGGTGGCCGAGTCGCGGGAGAACTTCCGCATCACGGCCATGAAGGTCTACGAGATCCGCGACGGCAAGCTGGGGCAGCTCTATCGCGACGGCGGGCTAGTCTCCGACAGCCGCGATTTCTTCATGAACGTGGACGCGGTGGGCAACGACTTCCGCCTCTTCGCCATACCCAACTGTGGCAAGGGGCAGCCCATGCAGACCAAGCGCATGAGCAACGGCGGCCCTACCCTTCGCAGCCGTGCCAGGCTCAGCGGCAGGCAGTAGGACTGGACGGAGGAGGTGCTGACATGACACAGGTGCAAGAGCGACCGGGGGCGGTAACCTTCCGTGGCAACCCTCTGACCCTTCTGGGGCCAGACCTGCAGGTGGGCGAAAAGGCCCCCGACTTCCGCCTGGTAGACCTGGAGCTGCGACCGGTGACCCTGCAGGACTTCGCTGGCAAGACCCTGCTGCTGACGGTGGCCCTGTCCCAGGACACCCCCGTCTGCGACATGCAGGGCAAGCGCTTCAACGAGTTGGCCACCCAGGTAGCCGATGATGTGGTCATCGCCAACGTGACGGTGGACCTGCCCTTCGCATTGCGCCGCTGGTGCGGCGCCACCGGCGTCGACCGCATCAAGGTCCTGAGCGACTACCAGGAGCGGGAGTTCGGGCTCAAGTACGGCATCCTCATCAAGGAGCTCAAGCTGCTGGCCCGTTCGGTCTGGATAATCGACAGGGACGGGGTCATCCGCTACAAGGAGATCGTGCCCGAGGTGACCCAGGAGCCCAACTACCAGGCCGCGCTGGACGCCCTGCAGCAGGTGGTCAAGGGCTGAGTCGCCGGGCAGCGCCGGCGCCGGCTGGAACCGTCACGAGGAGCGAGCCTATGTTGCCCCTGTCGGAGCTGGAGAAGGCGGCCCGGGAGGCCCTGGGGTTCCTCATGGCCCAGGAGGACGTGGAGGAGGCTGAGGTCTTCGTCTCCTGCAACGGCATCCTTCACGCCCGCCTCAACTACACCTCCCACATCCCCAGCAACGGCGTCGAGGAGCCCAAGTCCATCGAGAACTTCGGCATCGGCATCCAGGCCGTCTTCCGCGCCGGCGAGGGGGAAGTGCGGCGGGTAGGCTTCGGTTCCGAGCCCTCGGACCTGAGCCTGGAAGGGGTCCGCTCCGCCCTGGAGAAGGCCCGCCGCGGCGCCGTGGCCGACCCGGAGTTCGTGAGCCTGCCGCGACCCATCGGCGAGGCGCGCCGCCTGCGCGACTACCACGACCCCCGCGTCATGGAGCTGGCCGACGCCGACCTGGTGGACGCCGGCTGGCGAGTGGTGCGGGCCGGACTGCGGTCCTTCCGCAGCGCCGAGGCACTCTCTGCCCTGGGGCGCTCGCCCGAGGAGCTGGCCCTCATCCTGGGCGGCGACGTGACCCTACTGCAGGAACGCATGGCCTTCTGCTCCACAGCCATGCCGGAGGTCCAGAGCGACGAGTCCACCCTCATCATGTCCTTCATCACCGCCATGGTCGAGTCGGAGGGAGGCAAGGGCTCGGGCTACGACGCCACCACCCACCTGGAGCGGTTCACCGGTGAGGCAGGCCGAGAGGCGGCCGAGAACGCTGTGCGGGCCATGGGCGGCGTGCGGGTGCCTGGGGGGACCTACCGCGTCGTGCTGGGGCGCCAGGCAGTCATGGACATCCTCGAGAACCTGGTGTTGCCTGCCGTCAACCTGGGCACCTTTTACGCGGCCGCCAGCCCCTTCGTGGGGCAGCTCGGCAAGCAGGTGGCCTCCCCCAAGTTCACCCTGGTGGACGATGGCGCTGCGCCCGGGCTGGCCGGCTCCAAGGGCATCACCTGCGAGGGGTTGCCCACCGGCCGCACCGAACTGATCAGGGACGGAGTCCTGGTAGGGCTCCTGGCCAACTGGTACGAGTCGCAGCGCATCCTGCGCGACCCGCGCGCCCGCGAGAAGCTGGGCGTCGACCCGCAGGAATGGCGCCACGCCTTCGTCCCCCGCAACGGCTTCCGCTTCGCTCGCGGCGGGGGGCGCCACTTTGATGCCCAGCCTGGCGTCCATGCTACCAATGTCCTCATCCCGGGCGATGTCGAATCGAGAGAGGAGCTGCTGCGGCTGGTGGGCGATGGCCTCTACATCGGCCGCATCTGGTATACGTACCCCGTCAATGGCCTGCGGGCTGGCGACTTTACCGCCACCGTCATCGGCGACTCCTTCGTCATCCGCGACGGTCGGCTGGCGGAGCCCATAAAGCCCAACACCCTGCGAATCAACGACAACGTGCGCCGGGTGCTGCAGGGCGTGCTGGGCGTGACCAGGGAGGCGCGGCCCACCCTGGTCTGGGCGGCGGACGAGATAGTCTACGCGCCCGAGGTAGCCATAGAGTCGCTGGAGCTTCAGTCCATAGCCGAGTACATGGAGAGCGCCTACTGAGGGCCCCTCAGCGGGCCGGGAAGATGCCCAGGGCCTCGCCCAGCGTCTGCACCGGCACGATGCGCAGCGTACCGATCTTCATCATCGGCCGGAAATAGCGCACTGCCTGGGCATAGTCGTCCGCCTCCAGCAAGAAGTAGAGGGTGTGCTCGGGCGGGGCGACGTAGCTTCCCAGCACCTTCACCCCCGAGGCGGCTATGTGCTCCTCACTGGCCAGTTGATGTATGGGCGCAGGGTTGTCGGCCGGACACAGCTCCGGCTCGTGCTGGTGGATGGCCACGAACAGCATGGTCGTCCCCCTCCTCCCCCATCGGCCTCCGCGTCCTCTCTGGAGACTAGCAGCACCCTGGAGCGGGACCCCCGGCCGACCGCAGCCTGAGCGCGGCCCTTGCACCAGCAAGCGCTGGGCCGACACGTTCCGGTCGAATGCGGCAATTGTAGCGGCGGCCGCCCCCCGCGTCAACGCGAGCCGGCCCGGTCCTGCTATGCCAGTCCCCGAGCCGGGGGCAGCCAGGGAAGCTACGTTCGCGAGCTGGGGGCCGGGGCCCGCTCGGGAAGGGCACGACGGGCAGCGGCCCGCGCCCGCAGTTTGGTGGCGACGAAGGCCAGGGCAAACAGGGCCGTGGCCGACAGTACGATGGCAGCGCTGGGGGACACATCGGCATAGTAGGCAACGTAAAGGCCGGCCAAGGCTGAAACCAGGCCCACCGACACCGCTGAGGCCATCATCCCCGCCAGGCTGCGGGCCACCAGTTGCCCGGTGGCGGCGGGCGTCACCAACAGGGCCGCCACCAGGACTACGCCCACCGCCTTGAGAGCGATGACGGCGGTCAGGGCCACCAGCGCCAGCAGGCCCATCTGCACCCGCTCCACGGGCACTCCCAGGGCGCTGGCCATGGTGGGGTCATAGCTGACGATGAGCAGCTCCTTCCAGAACAGGAACACCAGGGCGAGCACCAGCGCGCCGACGCCGGCCATGAGCCAGATATCGCCCCAGCCCACGGCCAGTACGTTGCCGAAGACGAAGGCGAACAGGTCCACGGTGTACGTGCTGCGGCGGCTGGCCAGCAGGATGCCCAGGGCGAAGGCGGCCACGAACACGATGCCTACGGCCGTGTCGTGCTTGAGGGCGCCTCGCCGCCCCAGCAGGCCAATGAGGAGCGCCGTGACCAGCGCAGCCACCGTACCGCCGAGGTACAGGCTCCCGCCGAGCAGGAAGGCGGCCGCCACGCCGCTGAAGGTAGCATGAGGTATGGCGTCGCCCAGAAAGGCCATTCCCCGCAGGACCACGTAGCACCCCACCACCGCCGCCACCACCGAGGCCAGGCAGGCTGCCAGAAGAGCACGCTGCATGAACTCCAGCGTCCAGGGCTCCCACAGCGGCTCAAGGATGGTCAGCATACAGCCTGCCCTCCTCGCGCACCAGCAGCAGGTGGCGCTGGTAGGTCTCCTGGAGCACGTCTTCCCGCAGCACCTCGCGCAGAGGCCCGAAGGCCACCACCCGCCGGTTGAGGAACACGGCGTGGTCGAAGTGGGTCGCCACGCAGGTCAGGTCGTGGGTGGCCACCAGCAGGGTCTTGCCCTCGGCGGCCAGTTCCTGGAAGAGGTGGAGCAGGTCGTGCTGTACGGGGGCATCGAGGCCAGCGAAGGGCTCGTCCAGGAGCAGCAGGTCTGCCTCCTGGGCCAGGGCACGGGCGATGAGGGTGCGCCGCTGTTCGCCTCCCGAGAGCTCCTGGATGCGCCGGCGTGCCTTGTCGGCCATGCCCACCCTTTCCAGTGCCCGCCAGGCCACGTCCCTGTCGCGCCGGCCGGGGCGGCGCAGGGGCCCCAGCACCCCGTAACGGCCCATGAGGGCCACCTCGAACACGGTGATGGGGAAGGCCCAGTCCACAGCCTCGGACTGGGGCATGTAGCCCAGGCGGCGGCGGTCGGCCGGGGCGCCGAAGACCAGCACCTGCCCCCGCCAGGGCATCTGCAGCCCGAGGATGGTCCGCAGGAGCGTGCTCTTGCCGGAGCCGTTGGGCCCCACAAGCCCGGCCAGGCACCCCTTCTCGATGGCGAAGGTGACGCCCTCCAGCACGGGCCCACCGTTGTAGCCCGTCCAGAGGTCGCGCACCTCCAGGGCCATGGGCTCGCCCTCGGCCATCACGTCCCTCCCAGGCAGCGGGCCAGCTCGTTGCCGTTGTGGCGGATCAGGTCGAGATAGGAACGGACGCGGTCGTCGAGGCTGTCCGAGTACAGGGTGCAGACCCGCAGGCCCAGGTCCTGCGCCAGGCGCACCAGCAGCCGGTCGGGCCCCTCGAGTTGTGGTTCGGTGAACACAGCAGGCACGCGCTCCTCCACGAGGCGCTGGCGCAGTGCGGCTACCTGGGCGGCGCTCGGCTCGGCCTCGGGGCTGGTCACCAGGTAACCGACTTCCTCCAGTCCGTAGCGCTGTGCCAGCCAGTGGAAGGCGGCATGAGTGGCCGCCAGCTTGCGCCTTTCTTCGGGCAACGACGCCAACTGCCGCTCGGCCTCGCTGTCCACCGCCCTTATCTGCTCCACATACGCCTGGGCCCGCTCACGATACCCTCCGGTAGCGGACGGGTCAAGGGCCGCCAGTTCCTCGGCGACTACGTAGACGTATTCGACCGCGATGCGCGGGTCCAGCCACAGGTGAGGGTCCGTCCCCTTGCCGTGGCCGTGCCCGTCATCGTGCCCGCGTCCGTGCTCGTCGCCGCTCCCGCCCAACTCCAGCCCCACCCTTTCGGCGCCGCGGGGCGCCAGCTCCACCACCTTCGTCCGGGGAGACCTGTTGGCCTCGACGGCCTCCAGCACGTTCCCCTCCAGGCCGAGCCCGTTGGCGAAGACGAGACGCGCCTGGCCAATGCGACGGGCCTGAGAGGGAGTGATGTCGAAGGTATGCGGGTCGGCGTCGGCGGGCACCAGAGATTCCACCCCCAGGTCGTCGCCCGCCACCTGCCCGACCAGGTCGGCCAGGATAGGTGTGGTGGTCAGCACCAGGGGGCGACCATCTTCGTCCTGGGCACAGGCGAGGGCGAACACGGCGAGCGCAGTGAGACCGAGTATCAGTCGAGGCAAAGAGAAAACGTTCACCGAACACCTCCTTGGTCAGGCTCGCGGCATGACAGGCACCGGCCGTAGAACTCCAGCCAGTGGCCCTGGATCTCGTACCCGGTAGCGCTGGCCAGCTCACGCACCAGGCCGCCTACGGCGCATTCCTCTAGGTCCTGGACGCGGCCGCACTCCACGCACACCAGGTGATGGTGGTGCCGCCTGGGGCCCAACAGGCGGTAGTGCAGGCGACCGTCCTCCAGCAGGACGCGGCAGAGGAGGCCCAGCTCGCACAGCAGCCTCACTGTTCGGAAGACGGTGGCCCGCCCAGCCCGGGCACGCCGCATCACCTCCTCGGCCGTGAAGTGCTCAGGCCGGCTGAGGATGGCCTGCAGCACGGCGCGGCGGGCGGGCGTCACCCGGTAGCCCCGCGCCTCCAGTGCCCCCTCGATCGCCTCCAGGGCCGGCATCAGTGATACCTCGTATCAGTCATCGCGCCACTATAGCAGGCCGCGCATGCGGCCGTCAAGACGTGCGAGCCTTCTCTCGCGAAGGCGAAGGCCGGACTGAAGGGGCGGCCGAGGGCGCCAGCCGCCGCCGGTGGACGGTCGATCCTCTCCTTGACAGCCGCCACGAGCCGGCGCCTAATGAGTATCGCCGTGGGCGAGCAGCGAGCGGCGCCCCCTCCCCGTCCCAAGCTGTCCCTCCGCGACGTCTCCCTGGAGCGGGGCGGTCGCATACTCCTGGAAGTGCCTTCGCTGGACGTGCTGCCGGGCGAGGTGCTCGCCGTGCTGGGGCCCAACGGCGCCGGCAAGAGCACCCTCCTGCGCGTCCTCGGCCTCCTCGAGCGCCCCAGCCGCGGTCAGGTGCTGTGGGAGGGCCTGCCGGTGGCGGGTGACCCGCTGCCCTACCGTCGCCGCATGGCCGTGGTCTTTCAGGAGCCCCTCCTCCTCGATATGTCGGTGGAGGCCAATGTCCGCCTCGGCCTCGCCCTGCGCGGGCTCTCCCGGCAGGAGCAGCGTCGCCGCGCCCGGTACTGGCTGGAGCGCCTGCGGATCGCCCACCTGGCCAGCCGTTCGCCCCGTCACCTGTCGGGTGGGGAGGCCCAGCGGGCCAGTCTGGCGCGCGCTCTCGCCCTGGCACCTGAGGTCCTGCTGCTGGACGAGCCCTTCGCCTCCCTCGACCCTCCGATGCGGCGCGAGCTGACCGACGAGCTCGACGCCCTCCTGCGCGAGACGGCGACCACTGCCGTGCTGGTGACCCACGACCGCGCCGACGCCCTCCGCCTGGGCGACCGGGTGGCCGTGCTCATGGGCGGACGCCTGCGTCAGGTAGGAGCACCCGAGGCGGTGTTCTCGCAGCCCATCGACCCGGAGGTGGCCCTCTTCCTGGGTGTGGAGAACGTCCTGCCCGGCGAAGTGGTGTCACGGGAGGAAGGTCTGGCCCAGGTGAGGGTGGGGCCCCACCTCTTATGGGCGCCTGCCAGCGACGCCGCCCGTGGACAGGTGTGGGCCTGCATAAGGCCGGAGCACATCGTCCTCGCTCCCCTGGGCAGCGGCGAGGAGCCAGGCAGCGCGCGCAACCGCCTGCCCGGGGCGGTGGTGCGGCTGGCCCCGGTAGGCCCCGGGCCCCAGGTCAGGGTGGACCTGGACTGCGGCTTCCCGCTCGTGGCCTATATTACCGCCCCTTCCGCCGAGCAGCTGTCCCTGGCCCCGGGCGCACGGGTGGTGGCCTCCTTCAAGGCCCTGGCGCTCCACCTGATACCGCGCTAGCCATCGCCCGCGGGCGAGAGCGCCTCCAGCAGGTCCAGGCGGTTGGTGATGACCCCCTCCGCCCCCAGGGCAACCACGCGGGAGGCCAGGGCCGGGTCGTCCACCGTCCACACGTAGAAGGGCAGGCCCATCTCGGCCAGCAGCGATGCCCGCTGCTCCTGGACCAGGGCCCAGTGGAGGCAGAGGCCGTCGGGCCGAAAGCCCGAGCGCAGGCGCGGCCACAGCCTTTCCCACTGCTGCGGCCTTTCCAGGCTGTAGCGCACGGGCAGGCCGGGGAGGGCGCCCAGGGCCGCGTCCAGTACCCGCCACTCCTGGCCGCAGAGCATGGCCTGTCCGGGCCCGGTCGTGGCCAGCAGTCGCTCCAGGGCAGCTACGTAGCCCGCCACGTACGAACGGTCGCCCTCGCCCTTGACATCGATGAGCAGGCGACAACGACCGCCGATGGTCGCCAGGACTTCGTCCAGGGGCAGCGGACGGGCGTCCAGGCGCACGTAGGCGCGGCCTACGGGCAGCGCCCAGGGGCCGAGGCCGTGGTAGGCGTAGCGGCGCCAGTCGAACAGGACGGGGAGCGGCCCCAGGCGCCGCTCGTGACGGGCCCAGAGGCGGCCGCCCCGCAACCAGGCGTCGACCTCGATGGCGTCGACACCTGCAGCCAGGGCCTTCTCCAGCAGGTCGCGTCGGTCGCCGTAAGCGTGGGCGATCAGGAGAGGACGCCCGTTCCTCACGGCCCGCCCTGCCCCTCCGCCGCCAAACGCTGCCTGGCCATGTCCACTACCATGGCTATGCGCTGCGAGTCGGGGGCGTCGGCGCAGTAGCGCAGATAGGTCTCCAGGTCGGCCATCGCCTCGCTGTAGCGGCCCAGGTGGTAGCACACCAGGCCGCGGTCGCGCACCTGGTCCAGGTCCCAGGGTGTCACCGCCAGCGCCAGTTCGATGATGCCCAGGGCGCGGGCGTAGTCCTCCCGCCCCACGTAGATGGCCTTCAGGTTGTGGAGCATGCGCACCAGCATCTGGCGCCTGGTCGTGGCCGCCAGCTGGTGGGGGCTGAACAGGTCGGAGCGGCCGGTGGCCTCCCACACCCGCTCCTCGCACTCCTCCACGCTGAGGATGGCACCATCGTTGAAGGGGTCGATGTATATCTCCTCCTCCGCCCCCACATGCTTGACCACGAAGTGGCCGGGGAGGGAGACCCCCACCACCGGGAAGCCCAGCCTGGCCGCCACCTCCATGTACACCAGCGACAGCGTGATGGGGATTCCCAGGCGGCGCTCCAGGACGCGGTTCAGGTACGAGTTCTCGGGGTCGTAGTAGTCGCGGCGGTTGCCCCGGAACCCCTCCCGCTGGAAGAGCACATGGTTGATGGCGCCTATGATGTGGTACGGCCCGGCGCCTGGCCGCACGTGGGGCCGACAGCGACAGGCCAGCTCGTCCAGCAGCATGAGGTAAGCGTCCACGTCCAGGCCGGGGTACTCCTCGCAAGCGATGAGAAGGGCGCAACGGGCCAGGTCTATCTGTTCGTCGGGCACCCGCACCTGGCGCGCCAGGGCCTGCCGGTGCCAGCGGGACCCTTTCATGGCGACCCAGACGCCTCCTCCCGCGCGCGCCGCAGCGTCAGCACCTCGTCGCGACAGCGGCGGTACTGCTCCACCGCCCGTTCCAACAACGCGGCCAGACCCACCGTCCCCTCGCCCTCGATGGTGACAGTGCGGGACAGGTCTTCCGGCTGCAGGTCGTGGAGCAGGTTGCCCAGACGACGGTGAGCGATCTGCACGGCTATGGCCGCCTCTCGCGCCGAGCCCAGCTGGGCGGGCACGATGCAGGGGGGCGGCGGCAGGCCGAGCGCCCGGGCCAGATAACGGCTGAAGTACAGGTTGAAGCGGTCGACCGTCTCCTCCACGGCCCGGCGGATGGAGCGACTGTCGCGCTGCCAGCCGAACTCCTCGGGACCGAGCCCGTCCAGCGACGACAAGAGCTCCCCTTTGGCGTCTTCCAGTCGTCGCAGCAGTCCAGCCAGGTCGGACACGCGGCGGCCTCCTCGGCGACCATAACGGCTTATACCCAGTTTATCCCAGCCGGGAGGCTAGGCCAAATCGGCAGCGGGGCGGCCGAAGAGGGCGCGCCAGGCCTCGCGCGCCCGCAGCGAGTAAGGACGGAGGGCGCGCGGGGGCAACGGGCCGTCCTCGGTGAGGTAGGCGGTGACCAGCGTCCCGGGCGTAGTCTCGAAGGGGCGGAAGGAGACCCCTACGCCCGCCCCACCCATGGCCGGCACATCGAGCTCCCATTCCTCGACGAGCGGGGCCACGCGCGGAGGCAGTACCTTCCAGGTCTCGGCCACCACATAAAAGGGCACGCCGAAGCGACGGGCGGCCAGGGCCAGAGGGAAGGTTCCCGTCTTGTTCAGGAACGAGCCATCGGCCAGGAGGGCATCGGCCCCCACCACCACGGCCTCTGCCTCCGCTACCAGGGCCGGGAGGGCGACGTCGGCGGCGAGGGTCACCGGCACGCCTGCCTCTGTCAGCTCCCTGGCCAGGGCCACCCCTTCCTGACCGGGCCTGCCCTCGCTCACGAGCACCCGGGCCGGCCGGCGGGCGAGCAGGGCCGCCGTTACGCTGGAGGAGCGACTGTAGGTGAGCACGGCACCGGAGGGGAGCTGGCCAGCAGCGCAGGCGGCTGCCTCGCGCAGGGCGTCGCCCATGGCCTGCCGAAAGGCCTGGATGGCGCTGGCCGCGTGGGGGACGGAGCGGGCCCGGGCGTACGCGTGAGCGACGGCCAGGGCGATGGCCGGCACGGCCGGCCGCGCCCGCGCCAGGTAACAGGCGCTGGCCCGCAGCCACATTGGAGAACGGTCGGCCGCCAGGGCAAGCTGGTCCAGGGCCGCTGCCGCCAGCTCGCGGGCGCCGCGCTGGCGGTCCTGGGCCAGGGCGCGGGCTGTCGCCTCCACCCCTTCGCCCACCAGGGGGTAGACCCGTTGCAGCGTTTCGGGCAGGCGCGGGACGGTCGGCAGAAGGAAAACGGTCTCCGGCCGGGCCCAGCGGGCGCAGGTATGCTCCCAGTCCAGGCGGAGTGCCCGGCCGGGCAACAGCTCGAACAGGAACGGGTGCACCAGCCAGCGCCGTCCCAGGGCGGGGTCGGGCACCGGCAACGGCTCGCCTGCGCGCAGGAGACGCACGTCCTCGGGCGAGAGGCCCGCCTCTTCCTCGATCTCCCTCAGGGCCTGACGCAGCGGCTCGGGCCCCTCCAGGTAGCCGCTTATGCCCGCCCAGCGCCCCCGGTAGTTGCCCACGCGCGCGCTACGCCGCAGCAAAAGCAGACGGGGCCCGCCCGGGCCCCGTCGGAGCAGGAAGGAAGTGACGACGGCCGTGGTCTCCACGTCGACGTCAGGCGGCGCGGCGGGCCGGCTGCTTACGGCCGCCACCCTCACGGCCGCGGCTGTAGAAGGAGAAGGCCTCCAGCGGCGAGCGATAGCCGCACTGGACACAGACCAAGTCGGCCTCGTAGCCGGGGAAGGTCTCCACGAACAGGAGGCCGGCGCAGCGCGGGCAGTGTCGACGCTCCTGCATGGCCACCACCTCCTGTAGCAGTGTCGCCAGTGCCATTCTAGGCACCCGTCGCCATCTTGTCAAGACTATTGATAATCATCTCGTCACAGAACGGTTGGAGCGCCCCCTTTTTAGCAGACCAAGCCCTTGAGTGACAAGATCCCGCCTGCTATAGTGGGCGGCGGCATGCAGCCCGAGGCCCTTCCCGCTCCGGTCCGCGCCTTTCTCGACCCATCTTTCTATCCCCACCCGGTGGGCCGCGTAGAGATGGTCCAGACCCATATATCCTACGTCTTTCTGGCCGGGGACTACGCCTACAAGGTCAAGAAGGCAGTGGACTTCGGCTTCCTCGACTACTCCACCCTCGGCCGCCGCCGCTACTACTGCCGCCAGGAGCTGCTGCTCAACCGCCGCTTCTGCGCCGATGTCTACCTCGACGTGGTGGCCGTTCGTGAGCGGGACGGCCGCCTGAGCCTGGGTGGCCGGGGCCGGCCGGTGGAGTACGCCGTCAGGATGCGTCGCGTGCCCGAGGAGCGCATGTTCCATCGCCTGCTGGAGCGCGGCGAGGCGGCAGTCCCCACCGTGGAGGCCATCGCCGAGCGGCTGGCCCGGGCCCACGCCGATTCCCCCACGGGGCCCCACATCGCCCGCTACGGCACCTGGGCCATCGTCTACGCCTGGCGGGAGAACTTTCTGCAGTGGCGGGAATTCATCGGCGAGACCATCGCCCCCGAACAGGACTCCCTCCTGCGGGGATATGTCTCCTGGTTCCTCCGTCGGCGGCGGGGCCTGCTGCGAAGGCGCGCCGCCGAGGGCAGGGTACGGGACTGTCACGGCGACCTGCGCTCCGAAAGCATCGCAATCTGGCCCGACGGCGGCGTCTGCATCATGGACTGCATCGAGTTCAGCCGCCGCCTGCGCTACACCGACGTGGCCGGGGATGTGGCCTTCCTGGCCATGGACCTGGAGTTCCGCGGCCGCCCCGACCTGGCCGACGCCTTCGTCCGCCGCTACGTGGGGGCCAGCGGCGACGAGGGACTCGCCCACGTCCTCGACTTCTACCGCTGTTACCGGGCAGCCGTCCGGGGCAAGGTAGAGGGCTTCTTGCTGCGCCAGCCCGAGGTCCCGGCCGAGCAGAAGCGGGAGGCCAAGGCCCGGGCTCGTCGCTACTTCGACCTGGCCTGTCGCTATGCTGCCCGCGACTGGCCGGCGCTGGTCATCACTTGCGGCCTCGCCGGCTCCGGTAAGTCCTCCCTGGCACGGGCCCTGGGCCTGGCCACGGTCTCGTCGGACGTGGTGCGCAAGGAGCTGGCCGGCCTCGCCCCCGAGCAGGAGGCGCGCGCGCCGTGGCAGAAGGGGCTCTATGCTCCCTCCATGACCGAGCGTACCTATCGCGAGATGCTCTCCCGGGCCCGGGCCATCCTGCGGGAAGGGAGGACGGCGGTGCTGGACGCCACCTTCCTGCGCCGGCGACACCGGGAGCGGGCGCGACGGCTGGCGCGGGAGGAGGGAGTGCGCTTCCTGTGCGTAGAGCTGCGGGCCAGCGACGATCTGGTACGGCAGCGCCTCTCCGGCCGCGAGGCGGCAGGGCCAGGCCCCTCCGACGCCAACTGGCAGGTCTACCTGCGGCAGAAGGGGGTCTTCGAGCCACCGGAGGAGTTGCCGGCCGGGGAGAGGCTGTCCCTGGACGCTTCCCTGCCGGCGCACGAACTGGCCGCCGCCGTGCGGCAGCGGCTGGGGGCTGGTGGATAGCCACCTTTTCTCGAGAAGCTGGCCATTCCGGGCAGACTTGACAGCCTCGGCGGCCGCGCGGTAGATTAATTATCGGAACAAGAAAGGTCGATCATCGAAAAAGCCGATGACGGCCGCCCGCCGGCCCTAAGACCTGCGGAGGAGGTGATAGGGTATGGCGGTGTTGTTCCCACCCATAAAGGTGCGCTGGGGCACGCGCGAAGTGCCCTGGACGTGGGTGCCCGCCAACGTGCGGGAGATGGCCGAGGCGGCGCGCCCCGTCTTCGCCGAGTTCCTCGGCACCCTCAGCTTTGTCTTCCTGGCCGGCTCCCTGCTGGTCCACATCGCTGACCGCGTCCACGGCAGCGTGGGCCTGCTGACCATCGCCCTGGGCACCGCTCTGGCCTACGGCATCATCGTCTCCGTCTTCCATCCCTTCTCGGGCGGCCACATCAACCCTGCGGTGACTCTGGGCGTCATGGCGGCCCGCCGCCTGCCGCCGGTGGAGGGGCTGCTGTACATCCTGGGCCAGATGGCCGGCGGCCTCCTGGGCGCCCTGATGCTGAACTTCGTGTACCGGGGCATGGTGCCCGACGCCGCCCGGTCGGCGGCCCTGGTGTTTGGCGACCGCTACCACGGTAGCTGGGCGGCCCTGTTCACGGGCGGCTTCCTGGAGGCGGTCCTGACCTTCCTGCTCGTGCTGACCTTCCTCTCCACCCTGGTGGACAGCAGGGGCCAGCGCGCCTTCGGCGGCCTGGCCGTGGGGCTGGTGGTGTTCGTGGCCATGCTCCTGGCCTTCCCCCTGACGGGGTCGGCCCTGAACGTGGCCCGGGTCTTCGCCACCGCCGCTGTGGCCAATTACTGGGCCGACTTCGCCATGTACTGGCTGGGGCTGGCCGGCGGCCTCATAGCCGGGCTGGTGTACGGGTTGGTGTTGGCGGAGCGGGAGCAGCCCGAGGCCGGGCGCCCCGAGACCATCCGGTAGCCAGTACAGGTCGGCGGGCGGCCGCGGCGCCGGGGCGCTTGCCCCCGGCGCCGCCCTTTGTGGGCACCGCCTCCGCCGCTCGGGCGGCAGCTATTGTAGAACCGCTCCGTCCTTGTATAGAATCGTCATAGGCGGCCGGCGGAAGCCGGCCCCGGGGCCTGCCACGGCTGCGGTCGGCCCCGAGCGTGCCGAGGAGGAGGGAAACCATGGCCCAGGACACCAAGCAACAGGCCCCCATGTACGACTACCGGCACACCACCCTGGGGGGTAACATGCTCCGGGTATGGTGGCCGAACGAGCTCAACCTGAGGATCCTCTACCAGAACCCGCCCACCCTGGCCCCCACGGACTCCGAGTACAACTACGCCAAGGCCTTCGCCGAACTCGACTACTACGCCCTCAAAGAGGACTTGCGCCGCCTCCTGACCACCTCCCAGGAGTGGTGGCCGGCGGACTACGGCCATTACGGCCCCCTCATGATCCGCCTGGCCTGGCACAGCGCGGGCTCCTACCGCATCTTCGATGGCCGCGGCGGCGCGCTCGACGGCAGCATACGCTACCCGCCGCGCAAGAGCTGGCCGGACAATATCAGCCTCGATAAGGCAGTCCGCCTCCTCTGGCCCATCAAAAAGAAGTACGGCAACAAGATCTCCTGGGCCGACCTTATCATGCTCGCCGGCAATGTGGCCCTCGAGTCCATGGGCTTCAAGACCCTGGGCTTCGGCGCCGGGCGCGTAGACATCTGGGAGCCACCGGAGGACACGTACTGGGGCCCGGAGATAGAGTGGCTGGGTGACCAGCGGTACAGCGGCAACGGCGAGCGAGTGCTCCAGGAGCCACTGGCCGCAACCCAGATGGGGCTGATCTATGTCAACCCCGAGGGCCCCGGAGGCAACCCCGATCCCCTGGCCGCAGCGCGAGACATACGCGATATCTTCTCGCGCATGGGCATGGACGACGTGGACACAGTCGCGCTCATCGCCGGTGGCCACACCTTCGGCAAGACCCACGGCGCGGCCGACCCCAAGAAGCACCTGGGCCCGGAGCCCGATGCCGCCCCCCTCGAACAGCAGGGCCTCGGCTGGAAGAACAGCTTCGGCACCGGCAAGGGGCCCCACACCATCACCAGCGGCCTGGAGGGGGCCTGGACTCCCACGCCCACCAAGTGGGACAACAAGTTCCTGGAGCTCCTCTTCAAGTACGAGTGGAGGCTGGAGAAGAGCCCGGGTGGGGCCTGGCAGTGGGTCGCCGTGAACCCCGAGCCTCAGGACATGGTGCCGGACGCGCACGACCCCGAAAAGGTGCACGCGCCCGTGATGCTCACCACCGACCTGGCCCTCAGGGAGGACCCCATCTACGCCCCCATAGCCAGGCGCTTCCGCGACGACCCCGCCGCCTTCGCGGACGCGTTCGCCAGGGCCTGGTTCAAGCTCACCCACCGCGACATGGGGCCCAAGTCGCGCTATCTCGGCCCGGAGGTGCCCCAGGAGGACTTCGTCTGGCAGGACCCCCTGCCACCGGTAGACCACGAGCTCATCGACAGCAGCGATATCGCTGAGCTGAAGCGCCAGATACTGGCCTCGGGACTGACCATCCGCGAGCTGGTGTACACTGCCTGGTCCGCGGCCTCCACCTTCCGGGCTTCGGACCGGCGCGGCGGCGCCAACGGTGCCCGTATTCGGCTGGCCCCCCAGAAGGACTGGGAAGTCAACGAGCCGGCCCAGCTCGCCAAGGTGCTGAGGACCCTGGAAGAGATCCAGGCCCGGTTCAACCGGGCACAAGCCGGCAACAAGCGGGTCTCCCTCGCCGACCTGATCGTCCTCGGAGGCGTGGCCGCCGTAGAAGAGGCGGCAAGGCGGGCCGGCTTCCAGGTGGAGGTCCCCTTCTATCCGGGCCGCACGGACGCCAGCCAGGAGCAGACCGAGGTCGAGTTCTACAACTACCTGGAGCCCATCGCGGACGGTTTCCGCAACTATGTGAAGCCTGGCTACGAGACGCTGCCTGCGGAGCGGGTGCTCATCGACAAGGCCCACCTCCTTACCCTGACGGTACCCGAGCTGGTCGTGCTGGTAGGCGGGTTGAGGGTGCTCGGCGCCAACTACTGCGGTGCGCCCCACGGCGTATTCACCGAGCGCCCGGGCGTCCTCACCAACGACTTCTTCGTCAATCTGCTGGACATGAGCGTCGAATGGCGCCCCACCGATAACCCGCAGATCTACGAGGGGTACGACCGGGCCACCGGCAGGCTCAAGTGGACTGCCACCCGCGTGGACCTGGTCTTCGGGTCCAATGCCCAGCTACGCGCCCAGGCGGAGTTCTACGCCCAGGACGACAACCGGGAGAAGTTCGTACGAGACTTTGTGGCAGCCTGGAACAAGGTCATGAACCTCGACCGGTTCGACCTTTTCTGGTGGTGAGACGAGCTTCCCGGTGCCGATGGCGGGGCAGCGCGCGCTACCCCGCCATCTGTCAGCAGAGCTGGTGGGGCCATTGCCGGCGTGGCTGGCAGTCCCTCCGCCAGCGCTCAGCCCCGGCTAGACCTTAGCGGCCGGTGGAGCCGTGGCCGCCGGGCCCGCGGGCGGTGGGTGAGAGCTCGTCACTCTCCACCAGGGGCAGGGTCACCACCCGCGCCAGCACCAGTTGAGCGATGCGGTCGCCGTGGTGGACGGTGTAAGGCGGGCGGGTGCCGACGGTATACATGGTCACCAGCACCTCGCCGCGATAGTCGGCATCGATCGTCCCGAAGACGACGGCCACCCCCTGGGCCGAGAGGCCGGACCGCGGCCGTACCTGCGCCTCGTAGCCTGGTGGCAGCTCGATGGCGATGCCCGTGGGCACCAGCACCGGGTCCGGGCCCAGGGTCAGCTCCCCGTCCAGGCAGGCGTAAAGGTCCATGCCGGACGAGCCATCGGTAGCCCTGGTGGGCAGGCGCGCCTCTGGACGCAGCCGCTTCACCTTCAGCACCGGCCGGGACTGGCCCATCAGCCCTCTCCCAGGAAGGACTCGACGAGGCTGGCCGTCTCCTCTGGCCTCTCCTGAGGGAAGAAGTGGCTGCCCGGCGCCTGCTCCACCCTGGCCGTCGCCAGCCGGCGCGCTGCCTCCCGTATGCCCCACTCCAGGCCAGGGTTGGGACGCTGGCTGCATACGAGCAGCACCGGGCAGGAAACAGCAGGCAAGAGCGGCCAGATGTCCAGGGCGGCGCGTCCCTCGTATACCTGGGCCTCCAGTTCTCCCGACATCTTCAGCTCCACGTGGCCATCGGGGCGGAGGAAGGTGCCCTTCTCCAGGTACAGGCGCAGCACGTCCTCGCGCCAGTGGGCGTAGGCCTCGCGCCGCCGCAAGTAACGGAATGCCTCCTCGCGACTGGGCCACACCGTCCGGCGCCGGCGAGCCGTCTGCACCCATTGCTGGTGGCGCTCCCGCCATTCCGGGCCCTCGACCTGCGGCGGCAGGAGCACCGGCTCCAGGGCTACTATGCGCGACACCAGCTCTGGCCTGCGTGCGGCGCAGGCCAGGGCAGCAGTGCCGCCGCTGGAGTGGCCCACCACCGCCGCCGGAGCGAGCGACAGCGCCTCGATGAAACAGGCAAGGTCGGCAGCCAGCGCATCCCAGCCGTAGCCCTGCGGCGGCCTGTCCGAATCGCCGTGGCCGCGGGCATCGTAGGCCACCACCCGCCACCGGCGCGCCAGGTGGCGGGCGATGGGCTCCCACACCCAGGCATGGAGGCTGGTAGCGTGGTGCAGGACCACGGCCGGCCCCGGGCCCGCCCACTCCAGATAATGGAGACGTAGGCCGTTGACCGTCACGGTGCCTTCACGCGGCCCCATGGTCGTCCTCCGGTCGGTAGTCGATGGTGGGTATGAGGGAGAGGTCGAAGCTGGCGATCCCGCCGGGGCCCACGCCCCGCAGCTCTCGCAGGCAGCGATCGATGCCCTGACGCAGGGCAGCCACGTCCAGGCCCAGGCAACGGTCGGGGAAGGGCCTCAACAGCGCCAGGGCGCCGGCCAGCAGGTGCGTGGCACCGCGATAGTTCCGTCGCAGCAGGTGATGGAAGCCCGCCGCGGCCTTGATGATGCCCTGGTAGAGGTCGGCCGCGGCCGTGTCCTCGTCCTGCCAGACCTCTTCCAGGGTCTCGTGGCAGTCCCAGAAGCGCCAGGAGTTGAACTGCCGCACGGCCCTGGCCAAGGCCTGCGGGTCCCGGGCCAGGAAGGGACCTGCGGGCGGCGGCTTGGGCCCCTTTTTACCCATCCCGAGGTCGATTGTAGGCGCCGGCCGGCGGAGGGGTCAAAGCCGCAGCCCCGGGCCGGGAGCATGTATGCGTCGCCAACGCGCTCGTTGGCCCCGGTCTCCGCCCGCCGCCAGAGCCCATTGCCATCAGACGGCCCCGGGAGTGGGCTCGTCTCGCCCAAGACAGGTGCAGGGATTCGAGCGGTACTGGACCAGTACCGCCGGTCGCAACTCGCTGCGCAACCCCCCTTGCGGGACGGGCCCCAGGGGGTTGACCCCCGCCAGCGGCCCTGGTAGCATAGTGACTGACAGTCAGTCAGTAAAGACGAGAGTTGCACCGTATGTCACGGCTGCGCCTGCCCGCCGACCGCCGCCGGAGCCTGCTGGCGGCGGCCCGTCGCGTCTTCGCCCGCAACGGCTACGAGGCCGCCACCGTCGCCGAAATCGTGGCCGAGGCAGGAGTGGCCCAGGGCACCTTTTATCTCTACTTTCCCTCCAAGCGGGCAGCCGCGGCCCAATTGGCCGAGGACTTTCACCGCGGCCTCATGGAGGCCGTGGCCTCAGCCTACCGGCCCGGCCGCCCCCTGGTGGAATCGGTGCGACCCACCGTGGAGGCCGCGTTCCTGTACTGTCGCGACAACCTGGATCTGATGCGCCTGTTCGAGGTCGAGATAGCCCTGGACAGCGAAGCGTGCCGTAAAGCCCAGGCCTCGGCAACCCGTCAGCGGTTCCATGCCTGGTTGCAGGAGGTGATCCGCCGCCATGCCGAGCAGGAGGGCCTGCGCCTCGACCCCGAGATGATGGCACACATCATCCAGTGGGTCATGCGCGAGGCGACATACGAGTGTTTGGTCGTGGGTGGAGGAAAGGACGTGGACCGCTACATCGATGGCGTCACCACCTTCCTAGAAGCCGCCTTGCAGGGCTCGCAGACCCCTTACCGCACGGCTGGAGAGGAGAAGCGATAGCTATGATCGAGTCGCCGTTGCTGGAAGACCTGGCCCGTGCCCTGGTGGCCGAAAGGCAGGACGAGGCCCGCCGCTACCGCCGCCGTGAGGGGCGCGCCGGCCCCCTGGTCGCGCCTATCGCCCGCCTGCTCGTCCGCATCGGCCTGACGCTGGACCCGGCTATCGGGCAGGAACTGGCCCTGCAGCCGGCGGGCAGCAGACCGCGCTCTGTTCCCCTGCTCCGCTGACGGCCTCTAACAACCAGTACGCTGGGGGGATACCGTGAGGATGCGATTTTCGCCCGGAGGGCTGGCACGCTGGTGCGCCAACCACCCCTGGACGGTCGTTGGCGGCTGGGCCGCGGCCTTGCTGGTGGCCGCGGCCCTCGCTTTCACCCTCCTGGGCAGCGGCCTCACCCACGAGGCCAGCTTCAACAACCGCCCCGAATCCCAGCAGGCAGAAGACCTGCTGGCGCAGCGCCTGCGCGGCCCCGAACCACTGCAAGAGGTCGTCGTCGTCCGCTCGGAGTCCCTCACCGCCGACGATCCGGGCTTCCGCGCGTTCGTCGAAGGGCTTTACGGTCGCCTGGTGGCCCTCGGCCCCGACGTGGTGGCCCATGCCATGGCCTACTATCAGCCTGGCGGGGAGACCCTCGTCTCCGCCGACCGGCATACGGCGCTGGTCGTCCTCACCCTGGAGGGGGGAATGGACGGAGCGGAGGGGAAGGCGGAGCGCATACGCGCCGTGGTGGAGGCGGCCGATGGCCAGCAGGGCTTCCGGGTCCTGCACACTGGCCAGGCCAGCGTCTCCCTGGACTCCGGCCATGTGGCGGAGAGCGACCTCCGCAAGGCCGAGGGGATCGGCATCCCTGCCGCACTGGTGGTGCTGCTGCTCGTGTTCGGGGCAGTAGTGGCAGCGGTGATGCCCATCGTGCTGGCCGTGGTGGCCATCGCCATCGCTGTGGGGCTGGCGGCCGCTATCGGCCAGGCCTTTCCCCTCTCCTTCTTCGTGACCAACATGATCACCATGATGGGCCTGGCAGTGGGCATAGACTACTGTCTGTTCATCATCTCTCGCTATCGCGAGGAGCGGGCGCGCGGCCTCGACAGGGTAGAGGCCATCGCCGCCACCGGCGACAGCGCCAGCCGCGCCGTCCTCTTCAGTGGCCTGACGGTCATCATCGCCATGTCGGGCCTCCTCATCGTCCCCACCTCCATCTTCCGTAGCCTGGCCCTGGGCTCGATACTGGTGGTGGCGGTAGCTGTGCTGGCCTCCCTCACTCTGGTGCCGGCCCTGCTGGGCCTCCTGGGCGACCGCGTCAACGCCTTGCGCGTCCCCTTTCTGGCCCGCTTCGCCGGCGCCGAGGACGGCCGCGGCGGCTTGTGGGACACGGTGGCCCGCAACGTGATGCGACGCCCCCTTCTCGGGCTGGGCGTGGTGACAGCTGTACTGTTGGCCCTGGCCGTCCCGTACTTCCAGATCGAGACCGGCTTCAACGGCGTCAGCACTCTGCCCGACGACCTGCCCTCGAAGCAGGGCTTCCAGGCACTGGCCCGCGACTTCCCGAGCGGGCTGGTGGGCCCGGCCGAGGTGGTCATCGACGGGGACATGTCATCTCCCCAGGTGCGGGCGGCGGTGGAACGCCTGCAAGCCCTCCTGGCGCAGGACCCCATCTTCGGGCCGACGACCCTGACGGTGAACGAGGCGGGAGACCTGGGGTTGCTGTCGGTGCCCATAGCTGCCGAGTCGGGCAGCAGAGAGGCGGTGCGGGTGGTGGACGACCTGCGCCAGCGCTACGTCCCCCAGGCCTTCGCCGGCGTGGACGCACGCGTGCTGGTGGGAGGGGAGCCTGCTTTCAGCCGCGACTTCTTCGCCCTGGTGGACACTTACACGCCTATCGTCTTCGCTTTCGTCCTCGGCCTCAGCTTCGTGCTGCTGATGCTGGCCTTCCGCTCCGTGGTGGTGCCGGCCAAGGCCGTGGTCATGAACCTCTTGTCGGTAGGGGCGGCCTACGGGCTGACGGTGCTCGTCTTTCAGAAGGGGATCGGCGCTGACCTGTTGGGCTTCCGCCAGGTGGAGGCCATCGAGGCCTGGATCCCCATCTTCCTGTTCGCGGTGCTGTTCGGCCTCTCCATGGACTACCACGTCTTCCTGCTGAGCCGCATCCGCGAGCGCTACGACGAGACGGGCGACAACGCCGATGCCGTCTCCTTCGGCCTCCGCTCCACGGGCAAGCTCATCACCGGCGCCGCCCTGATAATGGCGGTGGTGTTCGCCGGCTTCGCCTCCGGCAACCTGGTGATGTTCCAGCAGGTGGGATTCTCGGCTGCCGTGGCGGTGCTGCTGGACGCCACGCTGGTGCGGTCGGTGCTAGTGCCGTCGAGCATGGCCCTGCTGGGGCGCTGGAACTGGTACCTGCCGCGCTGGCTGTCGTGGCTGCCTGACCTGCGAGTGGAGCCCGCCCGCCGCGCCTACGCCGCCGTCAGGCGGGAGTAGGGGCGCCCCAGCCCCCACCGCCGGGGGTCTCCAGCGTCAGGCGGTCGCCCGGCCCCACCCGTAGCTGGCACTTGCCGGGCAGGGCCACCGTCTCGCCGCTGGCCCGCACCAGCACGTCCCGACCGCGGGCCCCGGCTGCTCCCCCTCGCAGCCCCCAGGGGGCGAAGCGCCTGCGCTCGGCCACGATGGTCACGGAGGCCGGTGCCACGAACTCCCACGTGCGGACGATCCCGTCGCCCCCCCGGTGCCGGCCCTCGCCCCCGGAGCCCCGCCGCACCCGGTATTCGACGACACGGAAGGGATAGGCCATCTCCAGGGCCTCCACCGGCGTGTTCATGGTGTTGGTCATGTGGGTGTGGACGGCCGAAAGGCCCGGGCGCCTCGGCCCGCCACCGGCCCCGCCCGCCAGCGTCTCGTAGTAGGCGAAGGGACGCCCGCGCAACGGGTCCCAGCCGCCGATGGCCACGTTGTTCATGGTCCCCTGGCTCGCCGCCGGCACCAGGTCCGGCAGGGCCTGGGCCAGTGCGCCCAGCACCGCATCCACGATGCGCTGCGACGTCTCCACGTTGCCCGCCGACACTGCCCGCGGCGGGCGAGCGTTGACGATGGTACCCTCGGGCAAAGCGATGGCGACGGGCCGGAAGCAGCCCTCGTTGGCAGGCACCGTCTCCTCTACCAGGCAGCGCACCACGTAGTACACGGCCGAGCGGGTGACCGCCGCCACAGCGTTGATGGACGAAGGCCGCTCGGCAGCCGTCCCGGCGAAGTCCACGTGCATGCTGTCCCCCTGCACCGTCACCCTAGCGCGGATGGCCAGGGGCTCGTCGCTGGTGCCGTCGTCGTCCAGCCAGTCCTCGAACACGTACTCCCCATCGGGGATGCGGGCGATGGCCGCCCTGGTCATGCGCTCGGCATAGTCCTGCAGGGCCGCCATCAGCGAGAGGGTGCGGCGCAGGCCGTACCGTTGGCATATCTCGCGCAGACGCTCCCCGCCGATGCGTTGGGCCGCCACCTGCGCGTCCAGGTCTGCCCGCCGCTCCTCCGGGGTGCGGACGTTGCGCAGCAGCAGGTCGTAGGCGGCCCTGTTCAGCCGGCCGGCCTCGTACAGCTTGATGGGCGGGATGACAATGCCCTCCTGCCACAGCTCTTGGGCCAGGGGCATGGAGCCGGGGGACATGCCCCCCACATCGGCGTGGTGGGCCCGACAGGCCACGAACCCTGCCAGCCGCCGCCCCAGGAAGACGGGCGAGACCATGGTGATGTCGGGCAGATGTGTGCCGCCCAGGTAGGGGTCGTTGAGGACGACGATGTCGCCCGGCCGGAAAGGCGCCAGGGGCAAGCTCGCCCGCACCGCCTCGGGCATGGCGCCCAGGTGCACCGGGATGTGGGCGGCCTGGGCCACTAGCCGCCCCTCCGGGTCGAAGACGGCGCAGGAGTAGTCCCGCCGCTCCTTGATGTTGGGCGAGTGGGCACTGCGCCCCAGGGCCACACCCATCTCCTCGGCCACCGAGGAGAAGAGGGCAGCAGCGATGGCCAGTTCGGCCGGGTCGGGTCGACGCGCCACGAGTCGCCTCCAGGCCAATCTTATCGCTGCTCCCCGCCCGGCGCCCAGCGCTGCCGGTGACAAGGGCGTCGGGCAGTGCCAGAATAGGGCCAGAGAGCTGCGCGCAGGGGTGAGGGAAGATGGAGAACCGGGTCGTGGAAGTGCCCGAGTACGAGATCTCGCAGCGGGTGGAGGTGGACCCGCGGCGCACCGCCCTCCTCATCGTGGACATGCAGAACGACTTCGTGAAGGAGGGGGGAAGGCTGGTGGTGCCCGGCGCCAAGCTGACCATCCCCCCATTGCAACACCTGCTGGAGCAGGCGCGGCGCACGGGCATGACGGTCGCCTTCACCCAGGACTCCCATCTGCCCGGCGACCCCGAGTTCGCCCTCTTCGGCGAGCACTGCCTGGTAGGCTCCTGGGGATGGGAGGTCATAGAGGAGCTGGCCCCCCAGCCGGGGGAACTCGTCTACCATAAGCGGCGCTACGACGGCTTTTACGGAACTTCCCTGGAGCACGACCTGCGGGTGCGAGGCATCGATACCCTCATCATCGGCGGCACCGTGGCCAACATCTGCGTCCTCCACACAGCTGGCAGCGCCGCCCTGCGCTGGTTCAGAGTGGTACTGCCGAGGGACGCCATCTCGGCCCTGACCGAGTTCGACCTGGAGTCCACCCTGCGCCAGGTCCATTTCCTCTACCGGGGCACCATCACCGGCAGCGGCTGCATCGCAGTGAAAGGCTGAGAGGGCCCGCCCGCCAACCGGGCCCCGGCGCGGCCGGTCGCGGCCCTAAGGCGTCGTTTGCCTGCCGCGCGAGCCTTCGGGCCAGGAGGCAACGGCCAGGGCGCCGACCGCGGCGGCGATGAGCAGCAGGACGATGGTAATCCCGGGCACAGCCGCCAGGCTGTCCAGGATGTCCGTCAGCCCGCCGATGAAGAGTACCGGCAGCAGAGACAAAGAGCTGGCGAGCACCGCCTGCACCGCAAAGATGCGCCCCCGCATGTGGGGCGGCGCCCGCTCGTGCAGCACCGTCTGGGCAGGGGCGTTCAGGAGCGCGTAACTGAAGCCCAGCGGCCCCGCGAGGGCCATGGTCAGGAACTGCAGCAGCGAAAGCCCCAGCAGGTGCTCGGGATTGAGGGGGCCGGAGGCGCGGGCCATGAACGAAGCCAGAGGCTGCACCAGCGCCAGCCCCACCAGGCAGACGCCTATGCCGGCCAGCCCCACCGGCACCAGCCGCTGCCGTCCCAGCCGCAGGGCGAGCCACGGCAGCACCCGCAACCCCAGGAGCGCTCCCAGCCCCGTGGGGGCGAAGACGAAGGCGGCGTTGTCGGGCGAGATGCCCAGGATGTCCTCCATGTAGCGGGGGATCAGAGTGGCGAACAGGAGCACGAGGGTATTGCCGGTGACCAGGTGCACCATGGCCAGGGCGGCCTGCCTGTCCCGCCGCAGGGCGGCCAGGGCGCTCCTCATCTCTCTCGGCATGGCAGCCAGGTGCGGGGCAGGGCCTTCCGAGTCCCCCTCCCCTGGCACGAGCAGGGACAGGACAGCGGCTGCCCCGAACATGGCCGCGCCGGTGGCGAACATCGCCTCCTCTCCCCGCACCCCGGCTAGCTTCAGCACCAGGGGCGCCAGGATGACCATACCCAGTAGCTGGCCGGCGGTGATAGTCAGGTTGTAGAGGCTGTTGGCATCTACCAGCCGCTCCCTGGGCACCAGGGCGGGCAGCAGCGCCACCACCGCTGGGTTGAACAGCAACGACGCCGCCGAGAATAGCAGGCTGAGCAGATAGATGGCCACTACGTGCTGGTGGAGGATGGCCAGGAGAGCGCACACCCCGGCCCGGGCCGCATTGCTCACTACCAACACCCGTGTCTTGGGCCAGCGGTCCAGCATTACCCCTGCCAGAGGGCCCACCAGCAGGGTAGGGGCGATGAAGGCCAGCACCAGCAGGCTCGTCTGGGTACTGGAGCCCGTCGCCTTCAGCACCACGATGAGCAGCGTGAACAGGAGGGCAGAGTACGCTACCTGTGCCAGCCCCTGCGCCAGCCACAGGGGCAGAAAGCGACGTTGGAAGATGAGGGAGGCGGCCCTGGGCGCCGCCGCCCGGCCCGGCGCCCTACCGACGGTCATCTTGGGTAGGGCCTGCCGCCTCCTGCCGGGCGACGATGGCCCGGACCTGGCGCTCCAGCCGCCCCCGGGGCAGGAGCACCCTCCGGCCGCAACCCAGGCAGAGGAGGCGAATGTCGGCCCCCGTCCTCTCCACTCGCCAACGGTCGCTTCCGCACGGGTGGTGCTTGCGGAGCTGAACCACGTCCCCGACAGAAAAGTCGCGCAGCAAGGGCTACCAGCCCCCCTCACGGGCGGCCAGGGCCTCGGCGCGGGCGCGGTTGATCTCGTCGCGCAGGGCCTGGGCCTGCCGTCGGGCGGCCTGGGCGAAGTCCTTCCCCCGAGAGGCATAGAGCACCTGCCGCGCCGCCACCACGATCAGGCCCTCGCCGTGCGCGTCCACGCCCGCCCTCACCGACGCCGCCAGGTCTCCCCCTTGTGGCCCCACGCCCGGCACCAGGAAGGGCATCCCTGGGCAGGCCTGGCGCAGCAGGGCCATGTCCTCCGGGGCGGTGGCGCCCACCACCAGGCCCACGTTGCCCGCACGGTCCAGCTCGCGCGCCATCTCGGCCACGGCCACAAAGAGGGGCCGCCCGTCGGCCAGGAGGAGGGACTGCACGTCCGCTGCCCCAGGGTTGGAGCCCCGGCACCACACGAACACTCCCCTGTCCTCGTACTCGACGAAGGGGAGCAGGGAGTCGGCGCCCCCGTACGGGTGGACGGTAACGGCATCGAAGCCGTATACCTCGAAGAGGGCACGGGCATAGAGCCGGGAGACGCTGGGCACATCGGCCCGCTTGGCATCGGCGATGACCGGGACATCGGGCGGTACCGGCGCCAGCGCCTCCTGCAACACGTTCATGCCCCCGGGCCCCAGGGCCTCGAAGAAGGCCAGATTGGGCTTATAGCAGCAGACCAGATCGACGGTGGCCTCGACGATGGACTGCAGAAAGGAAACGACGTGGCGGCCCTGCAGCAGGTCAGGGTCGGGGTCGAGCCCGACGCACAACAGGCTCTGGTTGCGCTCTTGGGCGGCCCGCAGCCGCTCCCGAAAGGTCATCGAGCATTGGCCCTCCCCTGTGAGGCGATAATAGTAGCCGTGGCGGAGCACGGTCAAGGCCGTTGCCCTGACCTCCTGGTGGCGCCCCTGGCTCCTCTGCTACCCAGCGTGGAGGCCGTCGCCGTCGCCATAGACGTGCTGCGGGCGTCCTCCACCGCCACGGTAGCCCTGGCCCGGGGCGCCCGCGAGATAGTGCCGGCGGCATCGGTGCCCCAGGCCCGCCGCCTGCGCCGTCGCCTGCCTGGCTACCTTCTCATGGGCGAGAGGGGTGGGCTGCCTCCCCCCGGCTTCGACCTGGGCAACTCACCCCTCGAGGCGCTGCGGGCGCCCATCGCCGGCCGGGGAATCGTCCTGACCACCTCCAACGGCACCCGCCTCCTGCACCGGCTCGCCCCCGCGCCGGCGGTCATGGTGGGCTGCCTGCTCAACCGCTCAGCCGTGGCGCGGCAGGCGGTGGCGCTGGCCGGCCCCCTCGGGCTCCCCATAGTTCTCGCCTGCGCCGGTGAGGGCGCCGGCAAGAGGCTCGCCCTCGAGGACATCATCGGCGCGGGTGCCATCGCCGAGGCAGCTCTGGCAGTGGAGCCGTCCCTGTCGCTGGACGAGTGGGCGAGGCTGGCGCTGCTCGCCTACCGGGCGGCCAGAGGCGACCTGGCGACCGCCCTGGCCGCCACCGCCCACGGCCGCGACCTGACGGCCCTGGGCCTTGGGGACGACGTGGCCTACTGCGCCCGCCTGGACGAGTGGGATACTGTGCCGTTGCTGGGCCGGGACACGGAGGGGATTCTGGCCCTGCGCCCTGCGCCACAGCCGCCCCCGTGAGGCCGTGCCTGGCCCAATGCTGTGGCCGAAGGCCCCGGCCCCTCCGCTGGCACGGCCCGCTTCCGATACCTTGACTGCGGGGCCGGGGCGGCCATAGGCTGAGGGCGAAATGCGGGCGGAACTCATATCCGTGGGCACCGAGATCCTGCTGGGGGAGATCCTGGATACTAACTCCCAGTACATCGCTTCCCGCCTGCCCGCCCTGGGCATCGACCTTTACTACATGTCGGTGGTGGGCGACAACCTGGAGCGCCTCAAGGAGGTCATCGGGCGGGCCTTCGGTCGCTCGGACCTGGTCATCACCACCGGCGGCCTGGGCCCCACCGACGACGACCTGACCCGGGAGGCCATCGCGGCGGTGGTGGGGGAGGAGCCCTACATAGACCCCTCGCTGGAGGAGCACCTGCGGCGCTTCTTCGCCGCCCGGGGCGTCTCCTTTCCCGAGCGCAATCTCAAGCAGGCATGGCTAATCCCCTCCGCCCGGGCCATCCCTAACCCGCGCGGCACCGCGCCCGGCTGGTGGGTGGAGAAGGACGGGCGCATCATAGTCGCCATGCCCGGCCCCCCGCCGGAGATGGAGCGCATGTGGAACGAGGAGGTGGCGCCCCGCCTTCGAGAGCTGGCCCGGGGCTCCGTCCTCGTCACCCGCACCCTGAAGACCATCGGCATCGGCGAGGGCCACCTGGACGAGATGCTGAGCGAGCTGAGCCGCTCCCGCAACCCCACTATCGGCGTGTATGCCCGGCCCGATGGAGTGCACGTGCGCATCGGCGCCAAGGCCAGCGACGAGGCCGCGGCCCGCGCCCTCATCGGCCCCATGGAGGAGCGAGTCCGGGCCATCCTCGGTGAGTACATCTGGGGCGTCGACGAAGAGACTCTAGAACTGGTGGTAGGCCGCCTCCTCAAGGAGCGAGGCCTCACGCTGGCCACTATGGAGTCGTGCACCGGCGGGCTGCTGGCCGACACCATCACCAACGTCCCCGGCTCCTCGGCCTACTTCCGCGCCGGCTACGTGGCCTACGACCCTGAAGTGAAGGTGGCCCTGGGCGTGCAGCGCGAGCTCATCGAGCGGCACGGGGTGGTGAGTCCCGAGGTAGCGGCGGACATGGCGCGGGCCGTGCGCCTCGTGGCCAGCGCCGACATCGGCGTGGGGATCACCGGCGTGGCCGGGCCCGATCCGCTGGAGGGCAAGCCCCCCGGCACGGTGCACATCGGCCTGCACGACGGCCGGGAGGCCCAGACCCAGTCCATGACCTTCTACCAGGGGCGGCTGGCCACCAAGCGCCGGGCCGTCACCGTGGCCCTGGGCATGCTGTGGAGGCACCTGCGCCAGGACTCGGCCGCCTGCTAGGCCGGGACGCGACGCTCGCACGACGCCTGCCGACAGGCGTCCACTTTGGTATGTGAACAAATATGGACAACAGGAGGCAAGCATGCTGTACCTGTTACTGCGTCATTCCCCCTGGCTATCGTCCCTGGCCCTGGGCCTGGTGCTGGTGGCTGCTGGCGTCTACACCGTCGTCCGGGCGTTGGACGTGAGGGCCGAGATCCGGGACGAGCTGCGCGATGAGCAGGTCGTCACCAGCCAGGATGCCCGCATCCCCGGGGTGCTGGTGCAGGACGCGGCTACGGCCAAGGCCCAGGCCGACGCCATCAAGTCGCACACCCTGGGGCGCTGGGGACCCTTCAGCGAGCTGCCCAGGGACGACCCCCGCCGTGCCCAGTTCATCGACGGGGTGGCCCTGCGGACCGCCCTCAACCTGGCGGTCATGGGCTTCGGCATCACTGATCTGCTGCTGGGCCTGGGCGCTATCCTGATAGTGGCCGGGGCAGCCACCGTGGCCCTGGCCGCTCCCGCCCTCTACTTCCTGGCCGGGATGGTAGTGCGGCGTCCGGGCTAGGCCACCCGGGCCACCCCGGTGCGGATGGCCGCCTCCCGCACCGCCTGGGCCACTGCCTGGAACATCTCCCGCTGGAAGATGCTGGGAATGATGTACTCTTCGGACAGCTCCGACTCGTCCACAGCCGCAGCGATGGCCTCGGCCGCGGCCAGTTTCATCTCCAGGTTTATGGTCTTGGCACGGGCGTCCAGCGCTCCCCTGAAGAGGCCCGGGAAGCAAAGGGCGTTGTTGATCTGGTTCGGGAAGTCGGAGCGGCCGGTGGCCATCACCCGCACATAGGGCTCCGCCAGCTCCGGACGTATTTCGGGGTCGGGGTTGGCCAGGGCGAAGACGATGGGATCCTTGGCCATCTTCTTCACGTCGTCCACCGTCAGGACGTTGCCCACTGACAGGCCCAGAAAGAAGTCCGCCCCCTCCATGGCGTCGGACAGGGAGCCACGGCGGCCCTGGCGGTTGGTGTTCTCGGCCAGCCAGCGCTTGTAGGGGTCCATGTCCTTGTCGCGGCCGTGGTAGATGATGCCCGCCCGGTCCACCACCAGCATGTCCCGCACGCCGAGAGAGTGGAGCAAGCGCGCGCAGGCATAGCCGGCAGCCCCGGCGCCGGCTATGACCACGCGCAGGTCTTCCAGCCGCTTCCCCACCAGCTTGAGGGCGTTGCGCAGGCCGGCCAGCACCACCACCGCCGTGCCGTCCTGGTCGTCGTGGAACACAGGGATGTCCAGGGCCTCCTGCAGCCGCTCCTGGACGGTGAAGCAACGGGGCGCGGAGATGTCCTCCAGGTTGATCCCCCCGAAGGCAGGAGCGATGGCCATTACCGCCCGCACGATCTCGTCCGCGTTCTGGGTAGCCAGGCAGATGGGCCAGGCGTCCACCCCGCCGAACTCCTTAAAGAGCATGGCCTTGCCCTCCATGACCGGCAGGGCCGCCTGGGGCCCCAGGTTGCCCAGGCCCAGAATGGCCGAACCGTCGGTCACCACGGCCACCGTGTTGCCCTTGATTGTATAGTCCCACACGCTATCGGGCTGGCGGTGTATAGTGCGGCAGACCCGGGCCACACCGGGGGTGTAGACGATGGCCAGGTCCTGGCGGGTGGCCAGAGCGATGCGGTTGCGCACCTGCACCTTGCCGCCGCGGTGCAGGTCCAGGATGCGGTCGGTGACCTGGTGGACCCGCACATCGGGCAGCGCGGTGACGGCCTGGACTACCAGTCGGGCGTGCTCCTCATCGTCCACCCGCACGGTGAAGTCGCGGACGATGGTGCCGCCGCTGGCCTGGACGATGTCGATGGCTCCTATGTCCCCGCCCGCCTGGCCCAGGATGGAAGCTACCTTGCCCAGCATGCCCGGCCGGTTGGGGTACTCGGCCCTGATGGTGATGGTATAACCGTCGCTCAGCATCTCCTCATACCTCCGCTCTCGCAACCAGAATACCACTGCCTACGTTGATAGTGATGTACGGGCATCGCCCGGTGGCCCGTGTCCGCAGGCAAGGTCCGATCCCCCTCCAAGGAGGTGCGAAGTGCTCCGTAAGGCCCTGGTCGGCGCCCTGGTCCTCGGCGGGCTGTGCGCTATGGCGCTCGCCTGCGGTGGCGAGGAGGCCCCTTCGCCCACGCCGCAGGCAGTGGCGGGCGTGACCCCTGCCCTCTCCGCGCCCACGCCCACCGCCACCGTTGCCTCTGCACCGACGCCATCCCCCACCCCGACGCCGTCCCCTATCCCGACGCCCACTCCCACGCCGGCCCCGCCCTCGCCCACCCCCACCGCCCCCTCCGCCTGCACTGCCCCCGCCGCCCCCAACAAGAGCGGCACCCTGGTCGGCCAGGGCTGCGTGATGCTCACCGTCGCGCCAGGGGGCCAGTCGCAGGTCAACGCCCAGCAACTGGCGGGAGTCAGCATTCCCTGCGCGGGAGCGGCCAGCACCCACGGCTGGCAGGTGTGGCTGCCATCCGGGGCCAGCGTGAACATCCAGACGGCAGCATCCACAGGCGGAGGCCCCACCACCATCGCCAGCGGCAACAGCGGCACCGCCTCGGGCTACTGCGGGACCATATTCGTCCAGAACCCGGGCTCGGTGGCGGTGACGGTGCACGTGAGCTGGAAGATGTGGGACTGCACCGCCGCCCCCTGCTGAAGGCGCGGGCGGCCTAACGCGTCAGCTCGCGGTAGAGCTGGGTGATGCGCGAGGGCAGCGACTCCACGTCGGGCACCACCGCGTAGCCCACGTCCTGGCACATCTGCTTGAGGTAGTCGTGGCCGTAGCGGTCGACGGTCAGGCAGAAGGGCACCACCCCCCGCCGCTTGGCCTCCAGCAGGGCCATGTGGGTGTCGTGGATGGCGTACTCCTTCTCGGTGCGGTCGCGCCCGTAACCGTGATCCTGGGGGCGCCCGTCGGAGACCAGGAAGAGGATGCGCACCTTGGCGTCCACCTGCTCCAGCTTGTAGGTGGCGTGGCGAATGGCCGGCCCCATGCGGGTGGAGCGCACCGGGGATATCTTGTCTATCCGCCGCTTCACCCGCTCCCCGAAGGGCTCCTCCAGCTCCTTGATGACGTAGAACTCCACGTTCTCCCGTCCGTAGCCCGAGAAGCCGTAGATGCCGTAGGTGTCGCCGATGGTCTCCAGGGCGCGGATGAGCAGGACGATGCTCTCTTTCTCCACATCGATGATGCGCTTGGGCGGTGACAGTAGCTCCTGGGCGCGGCGCGACATCCACCAGGCGAAGTACTTGCGGGGGTCGTCGTCGAAGTCGTCGGGCGTCAGCCGACGGGTGTGCTTGACGATCTCCTCGTCGGTGGAGGCGCTCATGTCCAGCAGGAAGGCGACGGCAACATCGCGCTCTACCTTGTTGCGCCGCCAGTAGACCTTCCCGGGCGGGGATACGCCCGCCTCTCGCTCCACGAGGTAGTCCACCACCGCGTCCATGTCCAGCTCTTCGCCGTCCAGCAGCCGCTTGATCTTGCGGAACAGCTCCGGCTTCAGGAGCTCGAACTGGCGCCGCGTCTGGTTCACCAGGGCCGAGTAGCGGTTGAGGGTCTGGTCGAAGTAGCTGGCCGTGCCCTCCGCCACCGTGTACTCGACGATCCGGCACCAGCGCGGCTTGTAGTCGCCGGCGCGGAAGTCCCACTCGTCGTAGAAGTAATAACGGGGCTCGGGCGCCAGCGGCTGGTCGGAGGGGTCGGGAGTGCTCAGGCCGGTGGTGCGGCGCCGGTCGCGCTGCTTATCCTTTTGTGCCTCCTGCTCCTCCTGCGCCAGCTCCCGCTTCAGGTTGGTCAGGAACAGGTTAGAGGACTGCTGCAGGTCCTGCTCCCCCCCGTCTTGCAGGTCTATCTCGACGCTCTTCTCCAGCAGGGCCTTTATCTGCTCCGGGGAGAGTGGCGAGGGCGGCTGCTGGGCCTGGCGTTCCTGCCGCAGGCGGCCCAGGAGCTGGACCAGCTCGGGCTTGAATTCGCCCCGGAACTCCACGGGCTGGGGGCTCCGGTAGGGCTGCTCCTCGCCCTGTATCTGCTGGGACTGCTGCTCCGCCTGGCCCGCGCCGGACATGGGCGACACCTGGGCCGTGTCCGCCTCCTCAGGGTTCTGCCAGTCCTCCTGCGACTCGTCCATGGACACATTGGGCAGGGAGGCGACGAGTTCGTAGAGGCGGATGGTAGCCTCGGCCGCGTCCTCCACGGTAGCCGCGGGCTTCTGCACCGCCTCGAGGACGGCCAGGGCCTCCTTTAACAGGGGCATGAGGGAGGCGGGCCAGGAGAGGTGGTCGGCCCCGCCTAGGGAGGCCCGCACCAGGTTCTCCATGAAGGCCTCCACCAGGGGCAGCTCTTCGATGGGCGGACGCCGCTCCAGCTCCCGCGCCTGGGTGAGGCGGTAATCGGCCCGGATGCCCGCGTACTCGCGCAGTATGCAGGCGTCGATGCGCGTGTCCTCGGCGATGGCGAACAGGTCGGCCGCCAGCCGGCGGTTATCGAACAGGTCGAAGAACCGCTCCATGTCCGTCAGGGGCTGGCGGTGGCCGTCGCTCGCCTCCCGTTCCTGCAACCGCTTCTGCTCCCGCTCCAGCCGCAGGGTGGGGAACACGTTGCCCGGCGCCTCGAACCGGAACAGGAAGCTGCCGAACTCCAGATGCCCTGCCTGGTGGGTGGCATAGACCTTGTAGATGCTGAAGTTGCGCGCCTTGTCCTCGAACTCGTCCACCGCCGGGGGCAGGAAGATGGCCGAGCCCTCGGTGGTGGCCGTCTCCGTGCGCACCCAGCCGATGCCCTTCTGGGCCAACGCCTCCGCCGAGTGGATGGCCACGTCGGCGCCAGTGAGGGCCTTGCAGTACATGCGCAGCACGTCGCTGACCTTGTTCAGCTCCAGACGGGAGGAAAGGGCATCCAGCATCTCCTCGGCCCGGTTGGACTCCAGCCGGAAGTACGCCTCGCCGCCCTCCTGGTTCATCTGCAGTACCTGCAGCCCCTCCCGGTGCCAGTCGCCCAGCTCGCTGAGCTTCAGGCGCGGCAACACGCGGGGCAGGCTTTTGAGGAACTCCATGGCAGCCACCGGCGAGTTGCTGGCTACCTGCTCGGCCAGCCCCAGCAGGTGGCCGTGCAGTTCCGGCGGCACCTGGGAAAGGGCGCGGCCCGCCTCGGCGAAGTAGGCAAAGGCCTGCCGTCCTTCCTCGCTCACGATGCGGCTGGCCAGGGAAAGGAAGCGGGCCCGCTGGGAAGGCTCTACCTGGGCCAGCAGCCCCGGCCCACGCTCCAGGTAGGCGCGGGCGTCTGCCCAGCCAGCGGCGGCCAGTTCCTCGGCGAAGCGCAGGAAGGCCAGCCTGTCCTCCCCCTGCAGAGGGCGCAACACGTGGGGCGCCACGCCCAGACAGTGGGAGGCCAGGTCATAGGAGCGGTCGCAGAGCACGTCCAGGAAGCGGACCAGCACCGACGCTTCGGCCAGCGACATGACACCGAACAGCGTGGGGCTGTGCTCGAAGAACTGCACCGCCAGGGAGGCCGACCGCCAGGAGCCCTTGTAGAGGTGGCGGCCCAGCCCCACCCACCGCCCCAGCCCCTCGGGGCCGATGATGGGCAGCGTGCTGGGGCTGGCGCGGTAGTAAGCGGCGGCCAGGGCCGAGGAGACGGAGGTCAGCTCGCGGCCGTGCCGCGCCCACTCCCAGAAGGAGACGCTGCCCAGCAGCCCCAGCACTTGAGGAGATGCCAGGTAGTACTCGGCGCTGGCCTCCCAGGCGCGCCAGGCCAGGCGCGCCAGCTCCAGCCCCTCCTGGGCCCAGCGCACCATGTCGTCGGGCCCCCAGACAGGCGGCATCTTGGCCAGGGCACGACGGAAGTCGGCGGCCAACGAGGGGGAGAGGGAGGCGAGCTCCTTCTCCAGATAGTCGAAGCTGGACGAGAAGCCTTTCCTATTCAAAGATGGAGTTCACCACCTCTTGGATGCTGCGCTGGACGTCCCGGTCGTCGGTGAGCGCCCAGACCACCGCCACCTGGCAGGCCCGCCGCGGCGGAATGCCGCTGGCGATGAGCTTGCCGGCGTAGATGAGCAGCCGGGTGCTCACCCCTTCGGCCAGCCCGTGCTCCTTCAGGTTGCGCACCTTCTCTCCCAGCTTGGCCAGCGCTTCGGCCATCTCCCGCGAGACGCCGGACTCGTGTTCGATGACCTTCGCCTCCACCTCCCGCGGCGGGTAGGTGAACTCGATAGCCATGAAGCGCTGCCGGGTGCTGTGCTTCAGATCCTTCAGGGCGCTCTGATAGCCCGGGTTGTAGGAGATGACCAGCAGGAAGCCGTCCCGAGCCTCCACCACCTGGCCCAGCTTCTCGATGGGCAGGATGCGGCGGTGGTCGGTGAGGGGGTGAATGAGGACGGTGGTGTCCTTGCGGGCCTCCACGATCTCGTCCAGGTAGCAGATAGCCCCCGCTTTGACGGCACGAGTGAGGGGGCCATCGATCCAGCGGGTGGTCTCCCCTTCCAGCAGGTAGCGGCCCACCAGGTCGGAGGCAGTCAGGTCCTCGTGGCAGGCCACCGTCACCAGCGGCAGCCCGGTGCGAGCGGTATCCTGTCCCGTCACGTCGCGGACGATGGTCACCGGCCTGCCCAGCCGGTAGGCCATGTACTCCACGAAGCGGGTCTTGCCGCAGCCAGTGGGCCCCTTCAAGAGTACCGGGATCTTCTGCTCGTAGGCGGCGGTAAAAAGCTCCACCTCGTCCGCCACCGGGAGGTAAAATGGCTCCTCCTCCAGCACGTATTCCTCGATGGCGTACTGGCGGTAGGTGGTGCGCTCGTCCATACTGCCGTTCACCTTCCCTTTGCGGCAAGACGGGCCATCAGCCGGCCCCATTCTCGCTCCACTTGCTGCCGCGTCTCCTCCAGGCTGCAGTCGGTGCGAATGACGACGTGGCCCCGCCGCGCCCTCTCCTCGATGGGCATCTGGGCCCGGACCCTGGCCAGGGCCTCCTCGAGGGAAATGCCGCTGCGCTCGGCTGCCCGGCGGGCGGCAACCTCGGCCGGCGCCACGGTGACCCAGACCTCGTCCACCATGTCGTCCCAGCCAGCCTCCAGCAGCAGGGCAGCCTCTAGGACAGCCACGCGGGCACCCTGGGCGGCCAGCTCGTCCAGCCGCTGACGGATACCCTCCCGGATGCGGGGATGGGTAATGGCGTTGAGGCGCTGCAGGGCCTGGGGGTCCTGGAAGACGATGCCGGCCAGACGGCGGCGGTCCACGGTGCCGTCGGGGGCAAGCACGCCCGGCCCGAACGCGGCCACCACTTCGTCATAAGCGGGGCCGCCAGGGGCGTAGACCTGGTGGCCAATCTGGTCAGCGTTCAGGACCACCGCCCCCAACTCCCGCAGCATTTCGGCTACCGTGCTCTTGCCCGAGCCCAGGCCACCTGTCAGGCCGATGACGAACACCCCTCCGGGCCTTCCCTTATGAGATAAACGCCCCGACAGCCGTCGGGGCTCGCCTTGCATTTTAGAATGGCCTGACGGGCGCGTCAAGGTCGTGTGCTCATCCGGCGGTGCTGTATCGGGACGCGTTTCCCGCACGCCCAGCCGACTGCGCCGGCGGCCGTAGCTACCTGCGCGCTTCGGCCTCCTTCAGCTCGCGCACCTTCTTGATGAGCACGGGCAGCACCTCTTTCCAGTCCGCCACCACGGCCCACCGGGACGCCTTGAAAATGTTGGCCTCGGGGTCCTTGTTGATGGCGACGATGTTCTTGACCTGGGAGATGCCAGCCATGTGCTGGGACGCCCCCGAGATGCCGACGGCGATGTACAGGTCGGGCGTCACCACCTTGCCGGTGAGGCCTACCTGGGCCGATACGGGGTACCAGCCTAGGTCGCAGGCGGCGCGGGAAGCGCCTACTGCTCCGCCCAGCAGCTCGGCCAGCTCTTCTAGCTGCTGGAAGCCCTCGGGCCCGCCCAGACCACGGCCGCCCGAGACCACGACACGGGCGTCCTCCAGGCGCACGCCCTCGGCCTTCTGCTTCACCCGCCCCAGGACGCGGGTGCGCACGCCGGCGGCGTCCACGTTCACTGCCACCCGCTCCACCTCGCCCTGCCGGGAATCGTCCCGCTCCAGGGGCTCCTGGGACTTGGCCCGCAGGGTGGCGATGACGGGCGAGGTGTTGAAGGAGTACCGGGCACGGGCGTTGCCGCCGTAACAGGGCCGCGTGACCAGCACACGCCCGTCCTGGACTTCCACCTCTACCGAGTCCATGGCCACGGCCGTGCCCAGGCGAGCGGCCAGGCGCGGCGCCAGGTCACGGCCGATGATGGTCTGACCCAGGAGCACCACCGCCGGGCCCTTTTCCCGCACCAGGCGCTCCAGCACCGGCACATACGCATCGCCCTGGTACTCCTGCAGCGCGGGGTCGTCAGCCAGGAGAACCACGTCGGCCCCCTGGGCGATAGCCTCCTGGGAGTGGCCGTCCAGTCCCGCCCCCAGGATGGCGCACAGGACGCGCCCGCCCAGCGCCGGGGCGAGGCGACGCGCCGCGCCCAGCAGCTCGAAGGTGATGGGGGCGAGCCGCCCCTCCTCTGTCAGCTCGCCGAAGACCAGGATGTCATTGGCCATGTCCCTACTCCTCGCCCTCTAGATGAGCTTGGCCTCGCGCAGGCGCTGGAGGAGCCTGTCCACCTTCTCCTCCACCGTGTCGCCCTCGATGAACTCGGTCTCCACCTTGGTCTCGGGTATGTAGAGCGCCTCGACATTGACGCGGTTCTGGAGCTGGGCCGGATCCAGCCCCAGGTCGGCTGCCGTCCAGACGGTCACCTGTTTGCGGGCGGCCATCATGATCTGCCGGAGCTGGGGGTAGCGGGGTTCGCCCAGCTCGTTGGACACGGTGACCACCGCCGGCAATGGCGCCTCCACCGTCTCGAAGCCGTCCAGGAGCACCCGCTCCACCACCACCTTACCATCCTGGACCTTCACGTCCTTGGCGATGGTGACGCAGGGTATGCCCAGCAGTTCGGCAAGAGTAGGCCCCACCACACCCATGTCCCAGTCCACCGCCTGGCGACCGGTGATGACCAGGTCGAACGGGGCCAGCTTCTGGATGGCCGCCGCCAGCACCTGGGCGGTCACCCAGTGGTCGGCCTCGTGGAGAGCAGGGTCATTGATGAGATAGCCGTCGTCGGCCCCCATGGCCAGGCAGTGCTTTATGGCGTCGCGGAAGGAGTCGGGCCCCATGGACACGACGCTGATCTTGACGTCGCCCAGGGCATCGCGAATGCGCAGGGCCGCCTCCACGCCGATGGTGTCGAACTGGCTGGGGACGGGGGCTATGCCCGGCGCAGGGATGACCTTCTTGGCAGCCTCGTCTACCCGGAACTGGGAGGCGGGGGTCTCGGGGTCGGGCACCTGCTTCACGCAACAGATGATGTGCAAAGCCATGGCAGCCCCTCGCTCATGTGAAAAACTTCACCTTGAGTATACCATTTGGCCCATGGGGCGCAAGCCGTCCCGCCCGCAGGCGGCGCCTCGCGCCTATCTGGTCGCGGCGGCGCGGGAGTAGGCCACGCTGCGCTCCAGCAGCTCCGCCACGTCCAGCACCTGCATGCCCTTCCTGGCCGCTTCCGGCACCGAGCCCACTCCCTCCTCGAACATCTGCAGGCAGAACGGGCAGGCCACGGCGATGACGCGGGCGCCCGTGCCCGCCGCCTCGGCCGTGCGCACGTGGTTGATGCGCTGCCCCTTGGACTCCTCCACCCACATGTGGCCTCCGCCGGCCCCGCAGCAGAAGGTATGGCCCCGGTGGCGCTCCATCTCCACCGTCTCCAGATCCATGGCCGCCAGCAACTGGCGCGGCTCGCCCATGATGTTGTTGTGCCGGGCCAGGTAGCAGGGGTCGTGATAGGTGACGGGGAAGCCCCAGAGCTCGTTTATCGTCCTGGGCTCCAGCCGCCCCTCGGCCACGAGCTGGGCGAAGAGCTGGGTGTGGTGCACCACCTCGAAGCGGCCGTCCAGTTGCGGGTACTCGTGGCGGATGGTGTTGAAACAGTGGGGACAGTTGGCGATGACCTTCTTTACGCCCTTGGCCTTGAATGTCTCGATGTTCTGCTGGGCCTGCATCTGGAACAGGTACTCGTTGCCCAGCCGTCGGGCCGGGTCGCCGGAGCAGGTCTCCTCCGCCCCCAGCACGCCGAAGGATACCCCGGCCTGCAGCAGCAAGCGAACGATGGCCTTGGTGACCCTCACGTTGCGCTCCTGCAGGGCGCCAGTGCAGCCGACCCAGTACAGGTACTCCTGGGAGCCGTCGAACATGGGCACCTCGACGCCCTCCCTGGCCAGCTCCTCGATCCAGGTGGTGCGGGTGAGCTGGGTTCCCCGCCAGGGGTGGCCCCTCTGCTCCAGTTGCATGAGGGTGGCCTGGGCCGTCTCAGGCATGCTGGCCTGCTCCATCACCAAATAGCGGCGCATGTCCATCAGCTTGGGGATGTGCTCGATGAAGAGGGGGCACTGGTACTCGCAGGCCCCGCATGTCACGCAGTCCCAGATGGTGTTGAAGGAGACCACGTCCCCGGCGATGGCCCGCTCCTCCTTCACTTCCTCTCCCTTGCGCCGGGCGGCCAGCAGACGTGGCCCGGCCTCCGTCAGATAGCGCTTGATGTCCTGTAGGAAGCCCATGGGCGTCAGCTCCTTGCCCGTGTTGTAGGCCGGGCAATGGGCCTCGCAACGGCCACAGCGCACGCACACGTCCACGTCCATGAGCTGCTTCCAGGTGAAGTCACGCAGGTAGCCGGCCCCGAAGCGCTCCGCCGTCTCGAAGTCGGCGATGGGAGGAAGGGCCGTGCCCGCCAGCGCCGCCCCGGTGGGCGAGAGCTTGCGCAGGAAGATGTTGGCCGACCCCAGCAGGATGTGCGAGATCTTGCCATAGCCGACCCAGGCTACCCAGCCGGTGGCCATGGCCAGGTGCAGCCACCACAGGCTCTTGTGGAGCAGCTCCATGAACCCCTGGCTGGCCCCCGATTCCAGGGCCGCCTTGCCGATGAGGAAGCCGATGGGCGACCATGGTGCCCAGTCAGGGTCCGACGCTATGCCGCCATGGACGTCGATGGTCGCGCCCTGTAGCTCCGTCATGCCCACCCGCATGCCTTCGATGACGAACCCCGTCAGCAGGATGGCGAGCATGAGCCACAGCAGGGCCACGTCGTCCCACAGGCTGCCCAGGCGCATCTTGGGGTGCTTCCAGAGATAGCGGCGGTAGAGGGCCATGAGGATGCCGACGGTGGCAGCCACCCCCGCCAGGTCCAGCGCTAGCGAATACCCGAGGTACACATGCCCTTCCAGGTACTCCACGAAGTCGTCGTGGAAGGCCAGCATCACCGTCCCGATGAAGAGGAACGTCCAGCCCCAGAAGATGAGAAGGTGCATCAGTCCCGCGTACAGGTCGTTAGGCATCCGGCCCTGGCCGATGCCATAGAGCAGGAAGAAGCGGGCGCGCTCCCAGGGGCGGTCCCAGCGGTCCTCCCTCTTGCCGATGAGCCACAGGCGCAGGCGCGAGAGAGGGCCATAGGCCAGCACGAGGAGGATTGCGGCGGTGAGGGCGTACACGAATATGCGGGCCCACTTGGCGATGTTGAAAAAGACCTGGCGCGTGGCCTCCCCCATGCCCTGGCTGGCGGCGATCACGACCAGGGCAGCCACCAGGGGCACGAGGGCTACGGCCACGAAGAAGCTGAGGCCGGCCAGAAGCAGGCGCAGTTGGGGCGAGCGCACCTTGACCTCGATGGCCATCCTGTCCCCCTGCTATGGAGTCCCACTATGGGGTGCGTAGCCATGTTAAGACTTCGCTAAAGGGGCCGTCAAACGGCCGCGGCTGGTGTACAATGGCGCCACCATGACCGTCGAGTTGCGCGAGGCCCGGCCCGACGAGCTGCACGAGGTGGCCCTCGTCACCGCCATCGCCTTCGACGCCGACAGGAACGCAGAGGGACTCATCGGCCAGGGCATCTACGACCTGTTCACGCCGCTGGTCTGCCGCGAGGACGGCCGGCTGGTGGCCTGCCTGTCAGTGGGGCACATGGCCGCCTTCTACGAGGGCACGGAGGTGCCCCTCGGGGCCGTGTCCATGGTGTCCTGCCTTCCCGAGGAGCGCCGTCGCGGCCTGGTGGGTCGGCTGCTGGCCTACTGCCTCGCCTACATGCGCGAGCGCGGCCTCTGCCTATCGGGCCTGTTCACCCCCCATCCCTCCCTGTACCGCCGCTACGGCTGGGCCGCCGCCCACCCCTACATCGCGTGCAGCATCGACCCCAAGGCGGTGGACGTGCGCTGGCTCCCCCGGCCCAGGGGCCGCGCCGTACGGGTGGACATGGAGTCCTGGACCCTGCTGGACGACCTGCACCGCCGCTGGGCAGCGGCCCGCAACGGCCCCCTGGTGCGGAGCGAGGCGTGGTGGCGCGCCGCCGTCTTTCGAGGCCTGTACTGGCCACGGCGGCTGCCACGCGACTGTGCCGTCTGGTACAGGCCCGACGGCGCCCCCTCCGGGTTCCTGGTGTACGAGGCAGGCGTCCGCCGTGCCGGCCAGGGGGTAGAGAACTACTTCGCCGCCTTCCAGCTCGCCGCCCTGGACGGAGACGCCTACGCCGGCCTGCTGCGCTACATCCTCTCCTTCGACCTGGCCCACGAGGTCGTGCTCCCCGTGGAGATGGCCGACCCGCTCCTCGCCGCCGTCGACGAGGCCCAGCGCCTGCAGGCCACACGCCACCTGGGCATGATGCTGCGCCTGGTGGACGTGGCCGATGCCCTTTCCAGGCGCCCCACGGCCGCCCCCGACGGCACTCGCCTGCTGCTGGGCATCGAGGACGAGCACGCTCCGTGGAACCGCGGCGTGTGGCTCCTCGAGGCTGAAGGCGGGCGCCTGCGCGTGCGGCCGTCGCAGGAGTCCCCGCAGCTCTCCTGCGACGCGGGCAACCTGGCCCCCGTGTTCAGCGGCCTCCTCTCGCCGCGGGAGGCGGCCCGCTGTGGCCTGCTGACTGTACACGAGCCGAAAGCGGTGGAGGCGGCCCAGCGCCTGCTGGCCGCCTCCCTGCCCGTCTCCTGTCCGGAGTTCTTCTAGCCTATTCGCTGCGCACGGCCGCCAGGGACAGCTCGCTCTTGGGCTCGCCCAGTTGCTTGCGCAGCTCCGTCTTCAGCACCTTGCCCAGGTAGTTGCGGGGCAAGTCGGTGACGAAGGCGTAGTACTTGGGCGCCTTGTAGCTGGCCAGGCGCTCCTTGACGTAGGCCGTCAGTTCCTCCGGCGTGGGCAGGTCGTTGGGGTCCTTGGGCACGATGACGGCCTTCACCTCCTCTCCCCACTCCACATCGGGCACGCCGATGACGGCCGCCTCGGCCACCTTCGGGTGCTGCTCGAGGACGGCCTCGATCTCGCCCGGGGCAATGTTCTCGCCACCGCGGATGATCAGGTCCTTGGTGCGGCCGGTGATATAGACGTAGCCGTCCTCGTCCATGAAGCCCACGTCGCCCGTGTGCAGCCAGCCGTCCTTGAAGGCCTCGGCCGTCTCCTGCTCCCGCTGCCAGTAGCCGGCCATCACCCGCGGCCCCTGGACGACGATCTCCCCCTCGTGCCCCGGCGGCAGGAGGTTCCCCTGGGGGTCCATGATGGCCACCACCACATCGGGCATGGGCCGGCCCACCGAGCGCAACCGGCGCAGCGCCTTCTCCCTCTCCGGCCCGGGCTCGTCGGGGATGCGGTGGTCTTCGGGGCCCAGGAAGGTGAGGGTGGAGGTGCTCTCCGTCTGACCGTAGGCGTTCATGAAGCCCACGTTGGGCCACTTCTTGAACCGCTCGATGGCGCTGACCAGCACCTCGTAGGGCATGGGGGCTGCGCCGTAGGCTAGCAGGCGCAGGGAGCTCAGGTCGTACTTGTCGAAGTCAGGGTGCTCGATGACCCGCTTCACCATGGTGGGCACCAGGAAGCTATGGGTGACCCGGTAGCGCTGCACTGCCTCTAGCCAGGCGGTGGGATCGAACTGGGGCAGCACCACCAGTGTGCGCCCGCCCCACACGGCCGCCAGCATGGTGGTGGCCCCAGCGATGTGGAAGAAGGGCACCGAGACCAGCTGAACCTCCCACTCCTCGGCGGCCGGGTCGGCCGGGGAGACGGTGTTGGTGACGTAGACCGAGAGGGCCAGGTGGGTCAGCACCACTCCCTTGGGCAGGGCGGTGGTGCCGCTGGTGTACATCAGGATGGCCGGCTCCGAGTCGTCCACCTCCACCCAGACCTCTTCCGGCTCGTGGCGGGCGATGACGTCCTCGTAGTTGGGAATGCCCTCCGGCCGGGCGTCGTAGCAGATGACATGGCGCAGGCCGGGCACCTCGGGTCGCAAGGAGTTGGCCAGCTCCAGGTAGCGCTCGCCCACGAACAGGACAGCCGCCCCCGAATTGGTGAGCATATAGGCCAGCTCCTCCCGCTTGGCCCGGTAGTTCAGGGGCACGAAGGTGAGGCCCAGCTTGGCGCAGGCATAGTACGTCTCCACATAGGGGATGGAGTTGAGCGCGAGCACGGCCACCTTCTCGCCCTTCTGCACCCCCAGGGCCTGCAGGGCATTGGCCAGGCGCAGGCTCCGCTCTTGGAGCTGGGCGAAGGTCTCCTCCTTCCCCTCGCAGATGATGCCCACGCGGTCGGGCACCATGGACGCGGCGATGGTGAGGAACTCGGCTGTGTTCATCTCCTGACCTCCGTCATTACTCCTTTAGCATTTTGACCAAACGCGGCCGCGGCCGCTAGCCCTCCCCCGCCAGTCGCGCCGCCAGGGAGCGCCGGGCATCGGCGTCGGCAAGGAGGCGGCGGGCCAGACGCCCGTCCAATCGCAGCGCCTCGTCCAGGGGGAGGTCGGGGCCGTGGCGCAGGGCGGCCTTGGCCAGGCGCAGGACTGCCGGCGGCCGCTCCAGTAGAAGCCGGGCCAGGCGCTCCGCCTCGGCGTACAGCTCGCTGCGCGGGACCACCCTGTGCACCAGACCCCAGCGCAGGGCCTCCTGGGCGCTCAGGGGCTCACCGGTGAGCACCAGGTGCATGGCCACCCCTCTGGGCACCGTCCGGGGCATCGTCTGGGTACCCCCGGCCGAGGGGATGTAGCCCAGGTTGACCTCGGGCAGGCCCAGGCGTGCGTCCTCGGCAGCGATGCGGAGGTCGCAGAACAGGGGCAGCTCGACGCCGGCACCCAGGGCGAAGCCGTGGATGGCTGCCACCAGGGGCTTGGGGAACTCGTGCAGCAGCGCCCACAGGTCCCGCTGCTGGCGGGCGCGCCTCGCCTCCACATAGGAAGGGGCGGTGCCGAACTCGGAGATATCGGCCCCGGCGGAGAAGGCCTTATCGCCCGCCCCACGGAAGACCACCACCCCCACGTCGGGGTCGTACAGGGCGGCGTGGGCCGCCTCCCACAGCTCGTCCCGCATCCGCAGGTTGATGGCGTTGAGGACGTGGGGGCGGTTGAGGGTCACCCAGGCCAGCCCCGCGTCCTTCTCGAAGACGATGGTCTGGAAGCCGTCCACGGCGTGCTCGCGAGGCGGGGCTAGAGCCAGTCCGGGCGGCGTACGGCGCTCTTTTCCTTGGTGCGCAGCACCCGCTCCAGGTCAGCGTTTATCTTCTCCGTTAGCTCCTTCATGCCCGGCGAGCCGGTGCGCATCTCGTCGGAAAACCAGCGGCGCAGGCGGGCGCGGTCCTCGTCCGGCAGGCCCGCCTCCTGCACCAGCTTCCCCAGCAGCAGCGAGAGGAGCTCCCGCGCCTCGTCCAGGTCCAGCTCCACCCTCATTCCGGCACCTCCCCCACCGACGATGGCCGGGCCATGAGCCGCAGGTCGCGGGTGGTGATGTACCGCCCGCGCATGCGGATCTGCCGGGTCGTCTTCTCGTCTAGGTAGTTGCCCAGGGCGCGGTTCATGTCCAGACAGAGCTGGTCCATCTCCACCGTGCCCACGGCTCGGTCGTTGCGCCAGCGGCGTATCCGGGCGCGGGCATCGCCGGAGATGCCGCTGTGGTCGACGATGTAGGAGGTGATGACCAGCATCAGGGACCAGGCCTCGTCGGGCTCCAGCAGGACCTGCACAGCCTGTCACCTCCTCATGTGCCGGTGAAGTGGGGGGGCCTCTTCTCCAGGAAGGCCCGCACGCCCTCGGCGCGGTCGTGGGTGGTCTGCAAGATGATGGTCAGGTCGGTCTCGTAGCGCAGGGCCTGCTCCAGGGGCATCTCGCAGCCCCTCTGCACCGCCTCCTTGGCGTAGCGCACAGCGATGGGCCCGCGACGGGCAATGCTCCGGCACAGCTCCTCGGCCCGCGTCATCAGCTCGGCCCGGGCCACCACGCTGCTCACCAGCCCCATGCCCAGGGCCTCGCCGGCGCCTATCTCCTGGCCGGTGAGCACCAGGTAGCTCGCCCAGGAGCGGCCCACTGCCCGCGCCAGCCGCTGGGTGCCGCCGGCCAGGGGTATGAGCCCAAGCCCCGTCTCGGGCAGGGCGAAGCGGGCGTCCTCGGCGCAGATGCGGACGTCGCAGGCCAGGGCCAGCTCCAGACCGGCGCTGAGGCACCGGCCCGCCACGGCACAGACCACCGGCCGAGGCAACTGGGCCAGGGGCTCGAAGGCGCGGCTCAGGGAGCCCCAGTCCAGCCCCTCGTCGGCCTGCAGCCAGCGCCAGTCCCAGCCGAGGCAGAAATGGGGCGCGTCCCCCGCCGAAACGAGCACCACCCGCACCTCCGGGTCAGGCTCGATAGCCTCGCAGGCATCGGCCAGCTCGGCGATCAGTCGGGCGTCGACGGGGTTCCCCTCCTGCGGTCGGGCGAGGGTGATGAAAGCGATGTGGTCGCGCTTTTCCAGGCGGATGGCGTGCAAGGCAGGCTCCGGCGACGTCGTCGCTGGCATTTTAGCCCAAACCGGGGGCGGGGCTCAAGGAAGGCCGCCGCCGGAGCTATAATATGAGGCGGGAGGGGTGCCATGACCGAGGCGATAGCGGTCAGCGTCGCGCTCGGTGTGCTCTACACGCTGATGACGGTGGCCACCGTCATCCTGGTGCTGGCCGACAAGAGGTCGGAGCGGCGCGAGCCCCCGGCTAGCTGATGTAGCCGGCCAGTCCACCCAGCGCCAGGCTGACCACGATGGTCACCAGGATGAAGACCAGCACCCAGAAGCCCCGCAGGTCGTCCATCTCTCTCACCGCCTAGGCTTGCCGCCATCTATTCTGGAGGCCGGAAGCCGTGCGTTCAACCGCCGGCGGGGCCTCACTGGGCTGCCTGGCCCATCTCCTGGCGCATCTGCAGCCAGGCCTGACGGGCCTCCTCCACCGACCCCTCGTCCTCGATGGTGGAGATGTCCCCCGGGTCGCGGTCCAGCACCACCGCCTTCAGTACCCGGCGCATGATCTTCCCCGAGCGGGTCTTGGGCAGCATGCCCACAAAGTTTATGTCGCCCACCACTGCCACCGGCCCCAGCTCCCGCCGCACCGTCTCCAAAAGCTCCCGCCGCAGCTCCTCCGAGGGCCGCTGCCCCTGCTTCAGGGCCACGAAGGCCGAGATGACCTCACCCCGCACCGGGTCGGGCCGCCCCGTCACCCCCGCCTCGGCCACCGCCGGGTGCTTGAGGAACGCCGACTCCACCTCGATGGTGCCTATGCGGTGGGCGGCGATCTTGATCACCTCGTCGGCCCGCCCCGCGAACCAGACGTAACCGTCCTCGTCCAGGTGGGCCGAGTCGCCGGTGAAGTAGACGCCAGGCACGCGCTGCCAGTAGTCCTGGCCGTAGCGCTCCGGCTCCCCCCACAGCGTCGGCGTCAGGCTGGGGAAGGGCCGCTTGATGACCAGTATCCCCTTCTCCCCCGGCCCCAGCTCCTGCCCCTCGGGGCCCACCACCGCCACCTCCATGCCGGGCAGCGGCACGCCCGCCGACCCGGGCTTGATGGGCAGCATCCCCAGCCCGTAGGGGTTGCCGATGACCGGCCCGCCCGTCTCCGTCTGCCACCAGTGGTCGATGACCGGGATGCGGTCCTGCAAGACCACCTTCTGCAGCCACTCCCAGGCAGGGGCGTTCAGCACCTCGCCGGCGCAGAACACCCGCTCCAGCGACGACAGGTCGAACCCCCGGGCGGCATCCTCGCCGTAGCGCATCAGCAGCCGCACCGCCGTGGGCGAGGTGAAGATGCCAGTCACCCCGAACTCCTGCACCACCCGCCACAGCACTTCCGGCCCCGGGTAGTCCAACGCCCCCTCGTAGGCGATGCTGGTGCAGCCCACCAGCAGCGGCCCGTACACGGTGTAGCTGTGGCCCACCGCCCAGCCGATGTCGGAGGTAGCCCACCAGACGTCGGTGGGCCGCAGGCCGAAGCACCAGCGGGCAGCGCTGTAGATACCTACCTGGTAGCCCCCGTGCACGTGCACCGCCAGCTTGGGGCGGGCGGTGGTCCCCGAGGTGGCCAGGATGTAGGCTGGCTCGTTGGCCTCCATTACCTCGTGCCGCCCGTCCTCCCCCTCCCCCCGCTTCAGGAAGTCGTCCCAGTAGAGGTCCCGGTCGGGCGACATGGGCGCCCCGTCGGCCGTGCGTCGGAGCACCACCACCCGCTCCACCTCGTTGCCACCCAGTGCCAGCGCCTGGTCCACGATCTCCTTCAGCCGCACCTCGCCACCCCGCCGGTAGGTCACATCGGCGGTGAACACGAGGCGGGAACCGCTGGCCGCGATGCGGTCGGCCAGGGCCTGCGCCCCGAAGCCCGCAAAGACCACCGAGTGAATGGCGCCGATGCGCACCGCCGCCAGCATGAGAACGATGGCCTCGGGGCACACCGGCATGTAGATGGTCAGGCGGTCGCCCTTGCCCATCCCCAGCCCTCGCAGGGCGGCGGCCGTCCGTTCCACCTCCCGCCTGAGCTGGGCGTAGGTGAAGAGCTGGCGCTCCCCCCGCTCGTTCAGGTAGATGAGGGCCGCGTGGCCGCCCCAGCCCCGCTGCACGTGCTGGTCCAGGCAGTTATAGGCCATGTTGGTCTGGCCGCCCACGAACCAGCGGAAGGTGGGGAACTGCCAGTCGAAGGCCACGTCCCACTTGCGGAACCAGGGCAGCTCCTCGGCCGCCCGGGCCCAGAACGCCCCCGGGTCCTGCCGCGCCTCCTGCTGCATCCGCCGCACGATGGGGCTCACCAGCTCAGCCACGGCTGCACCTCCTGCCAGTGGATAGGGTGGGCGGGGGGCCGCTCCCGGCCCCCCGCCCCTAGCCCTCCAGGTGCTCGTACTGCTCCCTGAGGGTCTGCACCACCGCCGGGTCCTGGAGGGTGGTGGTGTCGCCGAGGGCCCGTCCCTCGGCGATGTCCCTAAGGAGGCGGCGCATGATCTTCCCGGAGCGGGTCTTGGGCAACTCGGCGGCGAAGATGATGCGGTCGGGACGGGCGATGCCGCCGATCTTCCTGGCGACGTGCTCACGCAGTTCCTGCTCGAGCCCCTGGTGCCTGTCCACGCCCTCCTTGATGGTGACGAAGGCCCACAGGGCCTGCCCCTTGACCTCGTCGGACCGGCCGATGACGGCCGCCTCGGCCACCGAGGGGTGGTCTACCAGGGCGCTCTCCACCTCCATGGTGCCGATGCGGTGGCCGGCCACGTTCACCACATCGTCGATCCGGCCCACGATCCAGAAATAGCCGTCCTCGTCCCGCTTGGCGCCGTCGCCGGTGAAGTAGATGCCCGGGTAGCGGCTCCAGTACTGCTGCACGTAACGGTCGGGGTCCCCGTAGATGGTGCGCATCATAGCCGGCCAGGGCCGCTTGAGCACCAGGTAGCCGCCGGCACCGGCCGGCACCGAGTTGCCGGCGTCGTCCACCACGTCGGCGGCCACCCCGGGGAACGGCCGCGTGGCCGAGCCGGGCTTGCAGACGGTGATGCCCGGCAGGGGCGTTATCATGATCATCCCCGTCTCCGTCTGCCACCAGGTGTCCACCACTGGACAGCGGCCGCCGCCAATGTTCCGCCAGTACCAGACCCAGGCCTCGGGGTTGATGGGCTCGCCCACGCTGCCCAGAAGGCGCAGGGACGACAGGTCGTGGCGGGCCGGCCATTCCTCGCCCCAGCGCATGAAGGTGCGGATGGCTGTGGGGGCGGTGTACAGGATGTTGACGCCATGCCGCTCCACCAGCGCCCACCAGCGGTCGCGCTCGGGCCAGTCGGGGGAGCCCTCGTACATGACGGTGGTGGTGCCGCACAGCAGCGGTCCGTAGACGATGTAGCTGTGCCCCGTCACCCAGCCGATGTCGGCGGTGCACCAGTAGGTGTCCTCCTCCTTCAGGTCGAACACCCACTTGGTGGTGGCGTAGACGCCCACCATGTAGCCGCCGGTGGTGTGCACCACTCCCTTGGGCTTGCCGGTGGTGCCCGAGGTGTAGAGGATGTACAGCATATCCTCGGCGTCCATCTCCTCGGCGGGGCACTCCAGGGGAGCCTGGGCCATGAGCTCGTGCCACCAGAGGTCGCGGCCAGGTGTCATGGGCACCTGGGACTGTTCGTAGCAACCGCGGTGGAAGACGACCACGTGCTCTATAGAGGGGCATTCCTTCAGCGCTTCGTCGGCGTTGCGCTTCAGGGGCACGATGTTGCCCCGCCGCCAGCCGCCCTCGGCCGTCACCAGCACCTTGGCCTGGGCGTCCTGGATGCGGTCGCGCAAGGCGTCCGACGAGAAGCCTCCGAATACGACGCTGTGGACGGCGCCGATGCGGGCGCAGGCCAGCATGGCGATGGGCAGCTCGGGCACCATGGGCATGTAGATGGTGACCCGGTCGCCCTTCTTGACGCCCAGGGACTTGAGGACGTTGGCGAACTTGCACACCTGCCGGTAGAGCTCCCAGTAGGTGAGGATGCGCACCTCGCCGGGCTCTCCTTCCCAGAGGATGGCAGCCTTGTTCTTCCGGGCACCGGTCAAGTGGCGGTCCAGGCAGTTGTAGGCCAGGTTGGTCTTGCCGCCCACGAACCACTTGGCCCAGGGGGGATTCCACTCCAGGACCCGCTCCCACTTGCGGAACCAGTGCAGTTGCTCCGCCCAGCGGGCCCAGAACCCCTCGGGGTCCCGCTCCGCCTCCTCGTACACGCCCGGATCGTTGATATTGGCCCGCTGACGGAACTCGTCCGGCGGCGGAAAGGTCCTTCCTTCCTGGAGGAGGGCCTCGATGGGCGCCTGCACCTTCTCGACCATATGCAACCCCTTCCTTAGCTCAGCGTTTTTCCCGACGTGGGCACCATAAGAATATTGAGGCCCACTGAGGGCGTCAACCTCGGCGAACGGAGCGCCCCGGCAACGGAGCGGGGGCGCCCGCGGCCGCGGGCGCCCCCGCCGCCAACAGCTCCGGCCTAGCGGCGCCGGGCAGGGGCGTGCTCGTGCTGCAGGATCTCTTCCAGCACGGGCATCAGGTACTTCTTGAAGGTGACAGGGTTCTCGCACATGGGGAAGTGCCCTATCTCCTCCATGATGATGGTCTTGGAGCCTTTCACTTTCTTGGCCGTCTTTTCGGTCATCTCCGGCGTGCAGGCGAAGTCGTACACGCCGGTCATGAAGTAGATGGGCACTTTGCCGCTGATCTGCTCGCACAGCTCGCGGAAGTCGTGGTCGACGCTGTAGAAGTAGAGGTCGCCCTTGAACACGCCCGGGCCGCCCTGGCTGTAGTACCACCAGGTCTCCCAGCGGTACTCCTCGGGGCTCTGGGGGGCCATGAGGCCGAAGACGGAGGTGGCGCACGCCTCCCCGCCATGGACATGCGGGTGCCAGAGCCAGGAGATGAACCAGCCAGGGGAGTAGTCGCAGGCCTCGATGGCGATGAGGGCCCGCAGCCGGTCCTCGAAGTTCAGGGCCAGGTGCAGGCAGATGTTGCCCCCCATGGAACTACCCATGATCACCGGCCGCTCCAGCTCCAGCGCGTCGCAGAAGGCCATCACGAACTCGGAGTAGAACTTGGCCGTCAGCCTGTACTCCTCCTTGTGGAAGCCCACGGGGGGAATGGACTTGCCGTGGCGGGGCAGGTCGAAGGCTATTACCCGAAAGCGGCCGTTTATGTCCGGGTCGCAGAGCTGGTGCCGCCACTCGCGCGAGTCGGTCCCCGCCGTATGGAGGCACACCAGCGGTATGCCTTTGCCTGCCTCCTCGTAGAACACACGGTACTCATAGTTGTTGTAGGGCACGTACACGTAGCCCCCGACGATAGGGTCGCGTCGCGCTGCCATCTTCCTCTCCTCCTCCGCTCCTTCAGGCTGCCACCGGCACCTCGCGCATCCTGTCCAGCATCCAGGTGAGGGCCCGCAGGTTCTGCCAGATCACCTTGACGTCGCCGTCCATGCGTAGCCGCCCGTGCAACGGGTGGGCCATGGCCCAGATGTCGTTGTACATGGGCGGGGGGACTTTCTGGACGAACTTCTCCCACGACTCGGCCGGTGCCCGCAGAGCGAAGGCCCAGGGCGTCTCCACGCTGACCTGGTCGCTCACCCACTGGATGCGCCCTTCGCGTACGGACACCACGTACTCCTTGTCGCCGAAGCCCAGCAGGAAGTCGCAGGTGAAGTACTTGCCGATGATGGGCAGCACCGGGTCGTTATTGACTGCCTCCCGCCAGGCGTTCACCCAGTGGGAATCGAACAGGGGCATATTCTCTCCTCCTTCCGCGCATCGGGACGGACTGGGGATTCAAGCGGGGGACGGACTGAGCGGGGGTCTCCCGGCCACTACCACCTCCTCCCCTCCGAGGACGGCCCGATTGTAGTTTCGGGCCGTGAGGACGTCAAGCGCCCGCAGGATTCGCTCGCCAGAGGCACGCAGTGGTCTGCGGGCCGCCCCGTTCCCGCACCACCGCCCGAGACCGGCGGCGCTGGCGAGACAGCCGTCCCGCGCCCGCGTGGGCCGGGCGGCGGGCTCCGCGGGGTGCCGGCGGCCCTCAGCGCAGCCTGGGGCCGAGGTAGGAGGCGGCGCGGGCCAGGAACAGCCCGCCCAGGCACAGGAGCGCCAGCCCGCTCAGCGCCAGCGCCCAGCGGTAGAAGGCCGTGCCCAGCACCCGCCTGCCGCCAGCCGTGAGGGCCGAAAGGAGCGAAAGCCAGCCGAGGTCGGTGAGGATATGGGCCGCATAGAGCACGGCGATGCCGGGCGCGCCGGCATCCAGGGCCTGCCGCACCAGGCCTGCACCCACCGTGCCCCACCAGGCGAGAAAGAAGGGGTTGGACATGCTCACCACCAGGCCGGCCGCCAGCAGGTTGCCCAGGCCGCTAGAAGTGGCGTCGCCGGCAGTCAGGGTCGAGGCCGGGCCCGCCAGGGCGGTGCGGACGGTGGCCTGGCCCAGCCAGAGCAGGTAGAGGCCTCCCGCCAGGGCGATGGCCGTGCCCACGTCGTCGCGCTTCAGCACGCCTTCCAGCCCGAAGGCCAGCCCCAGCACGATGCCCAGCTCCAGCAGGGAGTGCCCCAAGGCGAGCATGGGGCCCGCGCGGGCGCCGCCCTGGGCCCCCTCGCGCACAGCCATGGTGCTCAGGGGCCCTGGACTCAGGGCGCCGCTCAGACTGGTCACGAACACCTCGGCGAAGAGGGCGCCCAAGGACAACTCACGCCTCCCGCTGCCCCCGCAGCCACGCCAGCACGGGCACCGACTCCAGCCTGTCGGCGTCCAGCAGCTCCCAGTACACGCCCGACGGGCGTTCGTACCGCCGGGGGCAGACGATGACCTCCTCCGGGGTGACGATGTAGTCGAGGGGGATGTCGTGGGCCAGCATGGGCAGCGCCTCGTCCGTCACCTGCAGGGGATGCACGGTGGTAACGATGGCCGTGTGCGGCCCCACCTTGCCCAAGTGGGCAGCGATGGCGAACTCCAGGTCGGAGTAGCCGCCCCCCTTGCCGATACGCCCGCCCTGGCGGTCGACGGCCACCGAACCGCACACCACCAGGTCGATGGGCGGGAGCTCGCCAGGATGGACAGGCCGCCCGTAGCGGAAGGCACCGGCAATGGTCGCCGCCCGCGCCGAGCGCGGCCCGAGCCGCTCGGGGTCCAGCTCGATGAAGCACTCCAGTCGGCGCAGTCGTGGCACGGCCATATAGACCCTTTTCCCCTCCTGCAGGGCGGCGCGGCGGAGGGGGAGCTGGGGCAGGTCGGGGTTGCACTTCAGCACACGCGCCCGCTGCCAGAAAGGCAGCTGGCGCAGCCGGTGGGCAGCCGCGGCCGCCCCGCGGAAGTTGGGGATGCGGCCCCAGGCCCCGGGGAAGAGGGCCGCTCCCGACTCCTCCAGGGCCCGCCAGACCCTCTCCCGGATGGCCTGCTTGCGGGCCCTCGCCTCGTCCATGGGGCGGGGAACTGGCGAGGGCTAGCCCCGGCCCTGCCGCTCCAGGAGGGAGTCCAGCCTCTCCTCCAGGCGGCGCTGGACGTAGGCGAGGGTGAAGTCGCCGCGGGTGCGCTCCAGCGTGGCACGCACGGCGTCGGTGGTGCGGCGCAGCCCGCCGGTGACGGCCTCGGGGTAGTCCATGGTGACCAGGGCGTCGTAGATATCGCTCATGGCCGCCAGGGTCTCTTCGCAGCGGGGCAAGTCGCCCTGGCGGAGCATGTCCAGCAGGTGCCGGCGCAGCTCCCCCACCGCCTCCCCCAGGCCGTTCAAGTACGCCTGGGCCTCCACCCCCAGCTCCTCAGGCGAGGGCAGGGGGCCGCCGGAGAGGAGCGACAGGGTGCAGGCGGCCTCGGCATACTCCTTGGCGGCGTCGTGGACAAAGCCGCCGTAGTAGATGTCGCGGTGGCGCTGGAGGGCCTCGTCAGCCTGGTCGAGCTTGGCGCGGGCCTGGGCCAGCAGTTCGCGGGCCCCGTCGAACTCGCCCCGGTGGGCGGCGCGGACAGCATTGGCCGAGAGGCGTACAACCTCCCGACAGAGGGAGAGGGCTACCTCGCGCGCTTCGTGCTTCTCGGTCAGGTAGTCGCGCAGGCGCTGGGCGATGTCGCCGAGGGGGGAGGTGTCCACGGCCTAGAGGTCCTTCACCGGCTCGGGGAACTCGCCCTCGCGGGCGGCGTCGATCATCTCCCGCGCCTCTCTGGGCAGCTCCATGCCGTACTCCTGGAACTTCCGCTCGACCCAGCGGCCGATCTGGCGCGGGTCCTTGTAGTCCTCCAGCCGCTTGGGCTCGGCGCCGTACTCCTCCAGGATGGTCTGCTCGCTCTTGTGGTAGGCGAAGCGGGAGATAGCCCGCTCCAGCGCCTCGCTGCCGCAGTGGGAGCAGCGGGCCTCGTACCGACTGCTGATGCTGCGGACGAAGATGCTGGTCAGGCGACCGCACTCCCGACACCGGAACTCGTAGATGGGCATACCAGTCACTCCCCTCCGCTGGTGCCGCCGGGCGAGCGGCCATCGCTGAAACGGTAGGCGGTGCCGGTGAACAGGGCCACCAGCCCCTCCTCGCTGCGCACTTCCACCAGATAGGTGGAGGCGCGGCGGCCCAGGTGCACCTCGCGGGCCACCGCCTCCAGCCGCTGGCCCTCGCGCACGGGCAGGAAGAACTCCATGCTGGTGGAGCGGGCGACGGCGGGGCCACGGCTGTTGCAGGCCAGGGCGAAGGCCTCGTCGGCGAGGGCGAAGAGAAAGCTGCCGTGGGCGAAGCCGTGAAAGTTCAGGTGCTCCGACCTAACGGTCGCTACCAGCCGTGCCCGGCCCTCGCCGGCCTCGGCCACCTCGATGCCCAGGGAACGCACGAAGGCGCTGGGCCCTTCCATCAGCCCTCCTGGTCGTCGCCCGACAGGCCCTCGTCCTCCCCTTCCGGCGCCTCCCCCGCCTCCATACGCTCCAGCTCCGCCTCCATCTCGGCGTCCAGGGGCTCGCCCAGCCGGCGGGAGAGGCGCCGTATCCAGCGGGCTATGCTGAGGGGGTCGGTCTCGTCCACGTCGTCCAGGCTGGCGTCCTCGGCCAGCCCCTGGAAGATCTCCTCGTCGGAGCGGAGGACGGCCACCCGCGATATGAGCCGCGTCATGCTGCGACTGCCGCAGTGTTCACATGCCGGCTCCACCTGCATGCCGATGCGCCGGACGAAGATGCTGCTCTTGCGGCCGCAGTCCTGACAGCGGTACTCATATATGGGCAAGGCTACCACCTCTCGGCCTGCCGCCGCTGGGCGATCTCCTCCCGGTGCTGACAGGCGTAGAGGAAGGGGCAATGGGCGCAGTGGCGCCCCACCCGACCGGGGAAGCTGGCCGCCCCCTGCATCTCCCTGGCCAGGGCCACCGCCCGCGCCTCGGCCTCCGCCAGGGTGGCGGGGACGGTCGCCTCCGTCCAGACCTGGCCCCCGTCCAGGAACCAGAACGACACCCTGGAGACGGGGCGTCCCAGCCCCTTCTGCACCATTATAGCGTAGAGGCGTAGCTGCCCCGCATCCACCTCCTGGGGCGGCTCCCCCGTCTTGTAGTCAATGACGTGCAGGGAGCCATCGGCCTCCTGGTCTATGCGGTCGGGGCGGCCGGAGAGCACCACGTCCGGCGCCAGCGCCACCTCCAGATAGGGCTCCAGGAGCAGGGGGCGCGCCCTCAGGTCCTCCCGTGTAGCGAAGGCCTCAAGCTGGCGGCGGGCGCGCTGCCGCAGCTCTTCCGCCCCCGGCATGCGCCGGTAGCGGGGCGACAGGGACGCCCAGCGCTGGTCGAACAGCGCCAGCAGGCATTCCGGCGTCCGCTCCTCCACGGGCAGGCGAAAGAACTGCTGCAGGACGAAGTGCACGGCGGTGCCCACCGTGTCGTGGGGCCGCAGCCGCGGCGGCAGCCGGTCGATGTACTGGTATCGGTAGCGCAGGGGGCAGGCGAGGTAGACCCTGAGCTTGAGGGGGGAGACCTTGAACCTGGCGTCCTTCACGCCTCGATAGCCCCTTCGATGTGCTCCAGCCTCAGCAGCCGCCCGCCCGGCGACAGCTCTATCAGCAACACGTCGATGCGCGGCTGCAACGATGAACCCGCCTCTTGCAGGTAGGCGGCGGCCGCCCGCAAAAGCCGCGCCCGTTTGCGGGGCCCGATGGACTCGGCCGCCGAGCCTCCCGCCCGCCCGCGCCTGGCCCGCACCTCCACGAAGGCCAGCACCTCCCCTTTGCAGGCCACGATGTCCAGCTCTCCCTCAGCGGTGCGCAGGTTGCGGGCCAGCACCCGGTACCCGTGCGCTCTCAAGTAAGAAGCGGCCAGGTCTTCGGCCCAGCGGCCGAAGCGGCCGCGGTCGCCCTTGCCCCCGGCCCCTTCAGACATGGCCGGGGCAGGCCGCCTCTCGCACGGGCGCGAAGCTGCGACGGTGCACCGGCGACGGCCCCAGCCTGGCCAGGGCCGCCAGGTGTTCCGGCGTCGGATAGCCCTTGTGGCGGGCGAAGCCATAGCCAGGGTAATGGGTGTCAAGGTGATGCATCAGGCGGTCGCGGGCCTCCTTGGCCAGTATGGAGGCGCAGGCGATGGAGGCGCACACGGCGTCCCCGTCCACCACCGCCTGGCAGGGCAGGCCGGGCAGCGGGTGGCGGCCGTCCACCAGCACCGCCTCGGGGCGCTGGGGCAGGGCGGCGAGGGCGCGGCACATGGCCTCGCGCGAGGCGGGCCCGATGCCCAGCCTGTCTACGGCCTCGCAGTCCACGAAGGCGACGGCCCAGGCCAGGGCGTGGGCCTTGATGAGCGCCTCCAGATGCCCCCGGGCGGCGGGCGAAAGCGCCTTGGAATCGCGCACTTGCCCCAACCAGGGAAAGGAGGGAAAGGGGGGCAGGACGACGGCAGCGGCCGCCACCGGGCCGGCCAGGGGGCCGCGCCCGGCCTCGTCCACCCCTGCCACCAGGCGCAGCCCGGCGCGCCAGAGGGCCTCCTCCTTCTCCAGGGTGGGCGCCACCGCCATGGCGCCACCATACTATCGCGCTGGCGGGGCGTTGACAGCCCCCGGTGGCGTGCTAGTGTGACCTCAGAGATAAGTCCACCGCAGGAGGTGCCGTCATGCCCATCGTCCGTATCGAGATGTGGCCCGGTCGCACCCAGGCCCAGAAGGCGGAGCTGGCCCGTGTCATCACCGAGGCCATGGTCAATATCGCCCATACGACCCCGGAGGCCACCATCATCATCTTCGAGGACGTACCGAGGGAGAACTGGGCCCAGGGGGGTGTGCTGGCCTCGGAGCAGTAAGGCAGCGGGGCCCCTGTGCGGGCGGGGCCCGACTGTGATATAGTTTTGTTAGTGAGATGAACGGGCGCTGGCTGAGACAGGGTTTTCTTTATCTCCTCGTCCTGGTCGCTATCGTAGTAGTCATCTACTCCTTCCTCCCCCAGGGCCAGTCGCGGACGCAGGACGTGGGACTCGCCACCCTCGTCCAGGACGTGCGCCAGGGCCAGGTAGGAGAGGTGACCGTCTCGGGGAGCACCGTCACCTGGAAGCGGTTCGATAGCGACCAGCAGTTCCGCGCCCGGCTGGAGCAGGGCGACACGGTGCGCAAGGTGCTCCAGGACGCCGGCATACCCCTGGAGCAACAGCCGGTGGTGAAGATGGAGCAGGGTCGGCCGTGGGAGAGCCTGCTCAACTTCTTCATCCAGCTCCTGCCGGTCATACTCATCGTCGGCATCCTGTTCCTGTTCCTGCGGCAGGCCCAGGGCACCAACTCCCAGGCCCTGAACTTCGGCCGTAGCCGCGCCCGCCTTATCAACAGCTCCCGGCCCACCATCACCTTCGCCGATGTGGCCGGGGTGGACGAGGCCAAGGAGGAGCTCAAGGAGGTCGTGGAGTTCCTCAAATACCCGGAGAAGTTCGCCAGCCTGGGCGCGCGTGTGCCCAAGGGCGTCCTCTTGGTGGGGCCGCCCGGCACCGGCAAGACCCTTCTGGCCAAGGCGGTGGCCGGCGAGGCCGGTGTGCCCTTCTTTTCCATCAGCGGCTCCGAGTTCGTGGAGATGTTCGTGGGCGTGGGCGCCGCCCGCGTGCGCGACCTGTTCGACCAGGCCAAGCGCAATTCGCCCTGTATCATCTTCATCGACGAGATCGACGCCGTGGGCCGCCACCGCGGCGCCGGCCTGGGCGGCAGCCATGACGAGCGCGAGCAGACGCTGAACCAGATCCTGGTGGAGATGGACGGCTTCGACACCTCCACCAACGTCATCGTCATGGCCGCCACCAACCGGCCCGATATCCTCGACCCGGCCCTCTTGCGGCCGGGCCGCTTCGACCGTTCGGTGGTGCTGGACAGGCCCGACGTCAAGGGTCGACGCGCCATCCTGGAGGTCCACGCCCGCGGCAAGCCTCTGGACAAGGACGTTGACCTGGACGTGCTGGCCAAGCAGACGCCCGGCTTCTCCGGAGCCGACCTGGCCAACCTGGTGAACGAGGCCGCCATCCTGGCCGCCCGCCGGGGCAAGCGGCGTATCGGCATGGCCGAGTTCAACGAGGCGGTGGACCGGGTCATCGCCGGCCCCGAGCGCAAGAGCCGCGTCATGGGGCCCAAGGAGAGGCAGATCGTGGCCTACCATGAGGCTGGCCACGCTCTCGTGGCCCATGTCCTGCCCAACGCCGACCCTCCCTACAAGATCAGCATCGTAGCCCGGGGCATGGCCGGCGGCTTCACTCGCTTCCTGCCCGAGGAGGACCGCCACCTCTACACCAAGTCCCAGTTCAAGGACATGCTGGCCTCCATGCTGGGCGGCCTGGTGGCCGAGGAGCTGGTCTTCGGTGAGTTCACCACCGGCCCCCAGGACGATCTGGAGCGGGCCACCCGGCTGGCCCGGCAAATGGTCACCCAGTTCGGCATGAGCGAGCGGCTGGGCCCCCGCACCTTCGGCCGCAAGGAAGAGCTCATCTTCCTCGGCAAGGAGATCGCCGAGCAGCGCAACTACTCGGAGAAGATCGCCGAGGAGATCGACGAAGAGGTGCGGCAGATCATCGACCACGCCTACCACACGGCCAAGAAGGTGCTGATGGAGAACCGGGCCAAGCTGGACCACCTGGTGCAGGTGCTCCTGGAAAAGGAGACGGTGGAAGGGGAGGAACTGAAGGCGCTCCTGGAGGCCCCGCCGGGCGAGGAGCCAGCCCTGCCTCCCGCTACCCCGCCCCAGGCGCCGCGGCCCGAGGGCGAAAAGGAACGGGAGAAGGCCCCCGCTCCCCAGACCATCGTCCAGCCGCGGCCGGGCCTGGCCTTCGAGGGTGGCGGGCCCATGGCGTCCGTCCTGAAGGACGGCCCCGACTGCTAGGGCTCCCGTTCCCCTTTACGCAACCGCGGAGCCCGTATAAAATCAGGCGTTGGTGCCTCAAGGACGGGAGGTCGGCCATTTACGCCATCATTCGCACCGGCGGCAAGCAGTACCGTGTGGAGCCCAATCAGCTCATCGACGTGGAGCTGATCCCGGCCGAAGTGGGCTCCACGGTGGAGATCACCGACGTGCTGCTGGTGGCCAACGACTCGGGGGTCACCGTCGGCACGCCGCTGGTGGAGGGCGCCCGCGTCATCGCCCAGGTCGTAGAGCAGGCGCGGGCAGAAAAGGTCACCGTCTTCAAGTACAAGGCCAAGACCCGCTACCGGCGCAAGCGGGGCCACCGCCAGCCTTACACCCGTCTGGCCATCCAGCACATCCTGGTAGGCAGCGAGCCGCCGGCGACCGAGGGCGAGAAGCGGCCGCGGCGCACCCGTCGCCGCGCCACCCCCGCCGAAGGCGAAAGCGAAGGACAGGAAGAGCCGTCTGCCCAGTGAAACCGGTACAATAGAGCGTGGTGATACGCGATGGCGCACAAGAAGAGCTCCGGCTCGGCCAAGAACGGGCGCGACAGCAATGCCAAGCGGCTGGGCGTCAAGCGCTTCGATGGGGAGTACGTCTGGCCCGGCTGCATCATCGTCCGGCAGCGGGGGACCAAGATCTACCCGGGCAGGAACGTGGGCCTGGGCCGGGACTACACCATCTATTCCCTCATCGAGGGGCAGGTCAAGTTCGAGCCCTACAACAAGTACGGGCGCAAGAAGGTGAGCGTCTACCCGCTGGAGGAGGTGGGCGCGCCGTCATGAAGGCTGGCATCCACCCCCAGTACGTAGAGGCTACCGTCGTCTGCGCCTGCGGCAACACCTGGAAGACCCGCTCCACCAAGCCCCTGCTGCGGGTGGAGGTCTGCTCTCGCTGCCACCCCTTCTTCACCGGCGAGCAGCGCATTGTGGACACGGCCGGGCGGGTGGAGCGCTTCCGTCGCCGCTACGGCCTGACCGAAGAGGGCGAAAAGAAGAGCTCCTAGGCCCCCTAGCGAAGCTTCTGGAAGAAGCAGGAGCGTTCGCCGGTGTGGCAGGCGGGGCCGGCGGGATCCACCTTCAGCAGCAGCACGTCCTGGTCGCAGTCGGCCCACACCTCCAGCACCCGCAGCACGTTGCCCGACGTGCCCCCCTTGTGCCACAGCTCCTGGCGGCTACGGCTCCAGAACCAGGCCTCGCCGCTCTCCAGGGTGCGACGCAGAGCCTCGACGTTCATCCAGGCCACCATCAGCACCTCGCCGGTGCGGGCGTCCTGGGCGATGGCCGGTATCAGGCCCCGGTCGTCGAACTTCAGCTCCGACAGGTCGTTCATAGCCTGACTGGTACTCCCCGTTCGGCCAGGTACTCCTTCACCTGGCGGATGCTGTACTGTCCGTAGTGGAAGATGGAGGCGGCCAGCACGGCATCGGCCTTCCCGTCCACGATGGCCCGGTACATGTGCTCGGGGCTGCCGGCCCCGCCCGAGGCGATGACGGGTACCGACACCGCCTCGGAGATGGCGCGGGTGAGGCCGATGTCGTACCCCTCCTGGGTGCCATCGGCATCCATGCCTGTCACCAGCAGTTCGCCTGCGCCCAGCTCCACCGCCCGCATGGCCCACTCCACGGCGTCCAGGCCCGTGGGCTGGCCCCCCTCGCGGCCACCATAGATATAGACTTCCCAGCGACCCGGGGCGACCTGCCGGGCGTCGATGGCCACCACGATGCACTGAGAGCCGAAGCGGTGAGCGCCCTCGCTGATGAGGTGGGGCGTCCGCACGGCGGCGGTGTTGATGGCCACCTTGTCGGCCCCCGACTCCAGCATAAGGCGCATATCCTCCACGCTGCGGATGCCCCCACCCACGGTGAAGGGGATGAACACCTGGTCGGCGATGCTGCGCACCATCTCCACTGCAGTCTGCCGATTGTCGGGCGAGGCGCGGATGTCCAGAAAGACCAGCTCGTCGGCCCCCTCGGCGTCGTAGAGGCGGGCCAGCTCCACCGGGTCGCCGGCATCGCGCAGGTCCAGGAAGCGGACGCCTTTCACCACCCGCCCATCGGCCACGTCGAAGCAGGGGATGATGCGCTTGGCCAGCATCCTAGAAGGTGACGTCGCCCCGCAGCATCTGGCGGGCGATGGTGCGGCGCTGAATCTCGGAGGTGCCGTCGGGGATGCGCAGAGTGCGGGCGATGCGCCAGCCCTCGTTCAGGGGCAGGTCGTCCGTCAGCCCCATGCCGCCGTGCACCTGGATGGCCGAGTCGTACACCCGCTGGCAGGCCTCCACCGAATAGGCCTTGACGATGGAGATCTCCTTCACCGGTAGCCGTCCTTTGCCCTGCACCGCCGCCTCCACCAGCGCGGCCGTCTGCAGGGTGGCGTACTTGCTGGTGAAGATGTCGATGGCCATCTCTGCCAGCATGAACTGGATGGCCTGGTGCTCGGCGATGGGCACCCCGAAGCTCTTGCGCTCCTGGGCATAGGCTAGGGAGCGGTCGAGGGCATACTGGGACAGCCCCACACAGGAGGCGGCGATGGCCAGCCTCCCCTCGGAGATGCCCAGCATGGCGATCTGGAAGCCCTGGCCCACCTGCCCCATCACGTAATCGCCCGGCACGCGCACGTTGTCCAGGCTGAGTATGCCGCAGTCGCTGCCCAGGTGGCCCATGATGCGGATGGCCGCGTCCTTGCTGAAGCCGGGCCATGACGTGTCCACGAAAAAGGCAGTGATGCCGCCCTTGTGGTTGGCAGCCGCCTCCTCGTCGGTGACGGCGAAAACGATGGCATAGTCGGCGTAGGGGCCATTGGTGATCCACTGCTTCGTGCCGGTGATGACCCAGTCGTCGCCGTCGCGCCGGGCGCGGGTCTTGATGGACCACACATCGGAGCCGGCGTCGGGCTCACTCAGCGCGAAGCAGACGGTCTTCTCTCCCCGGAGCAAGCGGGGCAAGTACTCCTTGCGCACCGGCTCCGGGGCGAAGGTGAACATATGGGAGGGCCCGTCCACGAAGCTGGCCACCGGTGGCTGGGTCAGGCAACCCTTGCCCCAGCCGGCGTAAAGGCGCCCGGGGCCCAGGCGGCGGTAGTAGCCCTCCTGCACCAGGGCCATGGCCCGGGCAGGCACGCCGCCGCCGCCCACCCCCTCGGGGGCGAACATGGCGTAGAAGCCAGCCTGGGCCGACTTCATCCGCACCTCGCGGCGGGCCTCCTGGGCCCGCTCCACCAGGAAGCCCCGCTCGTCAAACAGCTTACGCTCGTCGGAGAGGATGTCCTTGTCCCGTTGCTCCAGGGGCACCACCTCTTGCTCCACGAACTCCAGGAGCCCCTGGGTGATGCCCCGGACCAGGTCACGGATGTCCTCGGGGATGCCAACGTCCTGGGTCATGGTCAGCTCCTTTCCTCCTCGGCGGGGCGTAGCGTCGTTCCTACAGGGCCAGTATACCCTAGCGAGTGCCAGGCGTCAGGGCAGCCAGGGCCTGGGCCAGGTCCAGGTCGCCCGTGTACAGCGCCCGGCCCACGATGGCGCCATCGACCCCCAGGCGGGCCAGGGCCAGCAGGTCTTCCAGCGAGGAGATGCCGCCGGCGCATATGACCATGGCATCGGGCGCCCTGTCCTTCACGTGGCGGGACAGGCGGGCGGCCGCCTCCAGGTTGGGGCGCGACAGGGTGCCGTCCCGCAGCACATCGGTGTAGATGATAGTTCGCGCGCCCAGGTCTAGCAGGCGGTCGGCCAGCTCCAGCGGCGACAGCTCCGCCTCCTGCAGCCAGCCACGGGTGGCCACCCGGCCGCCGCGGGCGTCCACTGCCACCGCGATGCTCGCCGGAAAGCGAGCGATGGCCTCCCGCACAAAGGGCTCGTCCTCCACGGCCGCAGTGCCCAGCACGCAGCGGTCCGCCCCCAGCTCCAGGTAGGCGGCGACGTCCGCCAGCGTGCGGACGCCGCCTCCTACCTGCACGGGCACCGGCACGGCCCTCAGGACGGCGGCGACGGCCTCCCGGTTCACCGGACACCCTTCACGGGCGCCGTCCAGGTCCACGACGTGCAGGCGACGCGCCCCGGCCGCGTGGAACCGACGCGCCGCGGCAGCGGGGTCGTCGTCATAGACCGTCTGGCGGGAATAGTCGCCCTGGGAGAGGCGCACGCAGCGCCCGCCGAGTATGTCTATAGCCGGGATAACCTCCATATTTGCCCCCACTACCCCTGCCGGGCGGAGGCCATGCGCAGGAAGTTGCGGTAGAGGAGCAGGCCGGCCGGCCCGCTCTTTTCGGGGTGGAACTGGGTGGCCATCAGGGCGCCCCTGGCCACCACCGCCGGGAACTCCACCCCGTACTCCGCCACCGCTGCTACCACGTCCGGCTCCTCGGGCTGCGGATAGTAGCTGTGCACGAAATAGAAGTACTCGCCGTCGCGGACTCCTTCCAGGAAGGGATGGGAACGGACGACCCGTACCCGGTTCCAGCCCATGTGTGGCACCTTAAGGCCATCGGGCAGGCGCACCACTTGCCCCCGCAGCACCCCCAGGCAGCGGTGGCGGCCGCCCTCCAGGGAGTACTCGAACAGCACCTGCTGGCCCATGCATACCCCCAGGAAGGGACGCCCTTGGCCGATGTACTCCAGCACCGCCTCCACGAGGCCGCGCTCCTGCAGGTTGCGCATGGTGTCGGCAGCCGCTCCCACCCCCGGCATGACCACCGCCCGCGCCGAGAGGATGTCTTCCGGCCGTGAGGAGATGATGGGCTCCCCGCCAGCCCAGGCCACCGCCCTGGCCACCGAGCGCAGGTTGCCGGCGCCGTAGTCGATGATGAGCACCTTCACATAGCCCATTGTAGCATCCGGCACCGCACGGGCAGCGGCCCGGCCATAAGCTGTCAGGTCAAATGTTGAGGCGCCTGCGCCGACTTCGCTAAACTGGGAGACGGCATGGGCTGCGGGTACGACAACGTCTATCAGGCGCGCCTGGCGGCGGAAGAGCTGCGCTCCGAGATCAACCGCCATGACTACCTGTATTATGTCCTGAACCAGCCCGAGATCAGCGACGCCGAGTACGACGAGCTCATGCGCAAGCTGCGGGCCATCGAGGAGCACTACCCGGAGCTGGTCACCCCCGAATCGCCCACCCAGAGGGTGCCGGGACAGCCGGTGGAGACCTTCGGGGTGGTCGAGCACAGGGTGCCTCTCCTCTCCCTGGCCAACGCCTTCAACTTCGAGGAGCTGCGGGCCTGGTACCGGCGCGCCTGCGCGCTGGGCGAGGTGGAAGGCTTCGACATGGTGGTGGAGCACAAGATAGACGGCCTCTCCGTCGCCCTGGTCTACGAGGACGGCCGCCTGGTCCAGGGGGCAACCCGCGGCGACGGCCTGCGGGGCGAGAACGTCACCGAGAACCTGAAGACCATCCGCAGCATCCCCCTCTTCCTGCGCGGCAACGACGTGCCGCCCCGCTTCGAGGTGCGGGGCGAGGTATACATGCCCAAGGACGCCTTCGAGAAGCTGAACGAGGAGCTGGCCGCCCGCGGCCAGAAGCTGTTCATGAACCCCCGCAATGCCGCCGCCGGCTCCGTACGCCAGAAGGATCCGCGCGTAACCGCCTCCCGCAAGTTGGACATCTTCGTCTACCAGCTAGGCTGGTGCGACGGCCCCCATCCGCGCAAGCATTGGGACATCCTCCAGTGGCTACAGGAGATGGGGTTCCGCATCAACCCCAACAACGTCCTCTGCCACACCCTGGAAGAGGTCCAGCAGCAGTGGGAGCGCTGGGTAGAGGGGCGCTACCAGCTTCCCTACGAGATCGACGGCCTGGTAGTGAAGGCCAACGACCTGGATATCTGGGACCGGCTGGGGGCGGTGGGCCGCGAGCCCCGCTGGGCCATCGCCTACAAGTTCCCGCCGGTGGAGGCCACCACCCGCCTGCTCGACATCCGACACAACGTCGGCCGCACCGGCACTATCAACCCCTACGCCGTGCTGGAGCCGGTGAAGGTCGGGGGCGTCATCGTTAAGCAGGCCACCCTCCACAACGAGGACATCATCAAGAGCCGCGATATCCGCATCGGCGACTGGGTAGTGGTGCACCGGGCAGGAGAGGTCATACCGCAAGTGGTGGGCCCGGTGGTGGGCCGTCGCACCGGCGAGGAGCGGCCTTACGAGCCGCCCACCTCCTGCCCTGCCTGTGGCGGCGAGGTGGTGCGGCCGCCGGGCGAGGCCATGCGCTATTGCATCAACCCCTCCTGCCCGGCCCAGGCCTTCCGCTGGCTGACCCACTTCGTCCAGCGGGCGGCCATGGATATCGACGGCCTGGGCGAGAAGTGGATCGAGGCCCTCATGCGGGAGGGCCTGGTGGAGGACCCGGGCGACCTCTACTACCTGCGCGAGAAGCGGGACAGGCTCCTCTCCCTGGAGCGCATGGGGCCCACCCTGGCCGACAAGATCCTGCGCAACATAGAGGAGAGCAAGAAGCGGCCCCTGGACCGCCTCATCTTCGCCCTGGGCATCCGCCACGTTGGCAGCGAGGTAGCCCAGCTCCTCGCCTATGAGTTCGGCAGCATAGACCGCCTCTCGCAGGCCAGCCTGGAAGAGATCTCGCGCATCCCGGGCATCGGCCCCAAGATAGCCGAGAGCGTCTATCAGTGGTTCCGCAACGAGCGCAACCGCAAGGTGCTGGAGAAGCTGCGTCGGGCCGGCGTCAACATGGGCGACGCCGCCAGCAAGGAGGCCAAGGACGGGCCCCTAAAGGGCAAGGTCATCGTCTTCACCGGCAGCCTCAAGTCCATGACCCGATCCCAGGCCCAGGAGCTGGTGCGGCGCCTGGGAGGGATGGCCAAGGACACCGTAACCCGCAACACCGACTACTTGGTGGTGGGCGAGGACCCGGGCTCCAAGCTGGCCCAGGCCCAGAGGTATGGCATCCCCACCCTGTCGGAGGAGGAGTTCCTAGACCTGCTGCGGCGCCACGGGGTCGAGGTGTAGTGGGTAGGAGGGCGCTGCTCCTGCTTCTGGGCCTGCTGCCGGTGCTGGCGGCCTGCGGCCTGCTCGAGGAACTGACGGCGACTCCGACGCCGGCAGAGCCGGCCGTGCAGACGACGTCCACGCCGGCGCCCTCGCTGCCCTCGGGTGTGACCCTGCCCACGCCGCCTCCCGGTCTCCCCCAGGCGCGGGTCACCCGCATCGTCGACGGCGATACCATCGAGGTGACCATGGACGGCCGGCGCTACACCGTGCGCTACATCGGCGTCGACACGCCCGAGTCGGTGGCGCCTGGCCAGCCGGTGGAGTGCTACGGTCGAGAGGCTTCCCGCCGCAACCGCGAACTGGTAGAGGGCAAGACGGTGCTCTTGGAGAAGGACGTATCGGAGACGGACCGCTACGGCCGCCTGCTGCGATACGTATGGGTGGAGGGGCAGATGGTCAACGCCGTCCTGGTGGCTGAAGGCTATGCCCAGGCGGCCACCTTTCCGCCCGACGTCCGGTACGCCGATCTGTTCCGGGAGCTACAGCGCCAGGCGCGAGAGCAGGGCCGAGGCCTCTGGGGGGCCTGCCCCGCCTCTGGCCGCTAGGGCCCTGCCGGGCGCCTTCAGCAATGCCGGGGGGAGGGTTATAATGCGTGAAGTGAGCTACAGGGAGGGGCCAAGGTGAGGCTCAATCCGCTGGACACACTGCTGGGCGTGTTCTCCCACGACATCGCCATCGACCTGGGCACCGCCAACACCCTGGTCATAGTGCGGGGCAAGGGCCTGGTCATCGAGGAGCCATCGGTGGTGGCCATCGACCGCATCGAGCGACGCATCATCGCTGTGGGCGCTGAGGCCAAGCGCATGGTGGGCCGCACCCCGGCCGACGTGGTGGCCGTGCGCCCCCTGCGCGACGGCGTCATCTCCGACTTCGCCGTCACCGAGAAGATGCTGCAGTACTTCATCCGCACCGCCCACAACCATTCGCTGCTGCCGCGGCCGCGGGTAGTGGTGGGCATACCCTCTGGGGTGACGGAGGTGGAGAAGAGGGCGGTGCACGACGCCGCCCTGAACGCTGGCGCTCGCGTCTGCTACCTCATAGAGGAGCCCATGGCGGCGGCCATCGGCGCCGGCCTGCCGGTGACGGAGCCCGGCGGCTCCATGATCGTGGACATCGGCGGCGGGACCACCGAGGTGGCCGTCATCTCCATGGGCGGCATCGTCGTCAGCAATTCCATCCCCGTGGCCGGCGACGAGATGGACCAGGACATCATGTCCTACATCCGGCAGGTGCACAACATGCTCATCGGCGAGCGCACCGCCGAGGAAGTGAAAATGGAGATAGGCTCCGCCTATCCGCTGGAGGAGGAGCTGACCATGACCATCAAAGGGCGGGACCTGGCCACCGGCCTGCCCAAGGCAGTCACGGTCAGCAGCGTCGAGGTGCGGGATGCCATGGCCGGCTCCGTCAACGCCATCGTCGACGCCGTGCGCCAGACCATCGAGGCCACCCCGCCGGAACTGGTGGCCGACATCATGAACCGGGGCATCGTGCTGGCCGGCGGCGGCGCCCTCCTGCGGGGGCTGGACAAGCGCCTGGCCCAGGAGACCAAGTTCCCGGTCTACGTGGCCGAAGACCCTCTGCGGTGTGTGGTGCGGGGCTGCGCCGAGGTGCTGGAAGAGGCAGCCATCCTGCAGAAGATTCAGTCGCGGCTCAACCGCCGTCGTCACCGGCCGCCCCGCTAGTCCGGGCGGCTATCGCCGGTCATGGTCGGCCCCAGCTTTCAGCCCGAGCCCGGGCCTGTCTTCCGATGGGCCCTCTGGCTGTTGGGCGCGCTGGCCCTGGCTGTCCTGTCCATGTTCCTGTCGGAGAAGGGTGCCCTGGACCCCCTGCGCGCCCTGACACTGCGGGCTTCCGCCCCGGTATCGCTCGCCCTCAGGGAGGCGTCCCTGGACCTGGGGGCCCTGGTGGACGGGTTCGCCCGCCGGAACGAGCTGGCCAGCGAGAACGAGGCCCTGCGTCAGGAGTTGGAGCGACTGCGGGCCGAACTGGCCCGACGCGAGGATGCCAGCCAGCGCTTGGCCGAGCTGGAGCGTCTGCTGCAGCTCAAGTCGTCCCGGCCCCAGGATGGCCTGGTAGGGGCGAGGGTGCTGGCCGCCGAGATGGGCCCCCTGCGTCAGGCGGTGGCCATCGACCGCGGCAGCGATGACGGCCTTCGGGAGGGCATGATAGTGCTCTCCGAGGGCGGCAGTCTGGTAGGCACCATCGCTCGCCTGTACCCCGACCATGCCTGGGTGACCCTGGTCACCGACCCCCGCTCGGCCGTCAACGTCTCCGTCCAGACGGGCCAGGGCGATGCCCGGGGCGTGGTGACGGGCAGGGTAGGCCTGCCACCTTCCCTGGAGCTGGTGCCCCGCGAAGCAGGCATCGAGGACGGAGACCTGGTGGTCACCTCCGGCCTGGGGGGCAAGTACCCGCCAGGGCTGCTGGTGGGTGTGGCCCGGTCGGTCCGGGCCCATCCCCAGAACCCGTTCGTACAGGCGCAGGTGGAGCCCTCGGCCCCCCTGTCCCGGCTGCGCACGGTCCTGGTGCTGACCACCTTCACGCCGACGGACCTGGGGGCACCGTGAGGTACGTCGTCGCCGCCCTGCTGGTTGTGCTGGTGGCGGTGCTGGCGGGCAGCGCCATGCCCGCCGTCCGCCCGCTGGGCGTGCAGCCAGACCTGGCCCTGCTGCTGGCCGTGTGCTGGGCAGTGGTCTGGGGCCCCGGCGAAGGACTACTGATAGCTGTGGCTGTCGGCATGCTGGCCGACCTGCTGAGCGTACGGCCGGTGGGGCTCTCCGTGCTGGGTATGCTGCCCGCCGTGCTCATGGCCAGCCTCTCCGAGACGGGGGTGGTGCGGGCTGCTCTGCCAGTGGCCATCGCGGCGGTGGGCGCGGGAACCCTGGCCCAGCACGCGCTGTTCTTCGTGGTCAGCGCCGCCATGGGCGATCCTCTTTCTCCCCTGGACGTGTCCCTGCGTTCGGCGCTGCCCGGCGCCCTGATCAACATGCTCTGGACGCCGCTGGTATACGTCGCCCTGAGAGGACTGCGGGCCGTGCTGGGGCCGCGCGCCTTGGGGCCGCGGCTGGGGGGATAGCGCATGGCCACCACCACGCGCCGTCGCTGGCGTTCGCCGCGGCCTCGCCGCCGCGACGAGCCCGCGCCCGTGGCCGGGCGCTGGGGCTTCATCGCTTTGCGCGCCCTGGCCCTCGTGCTCATGGCCATCCTGGTCGGCCAGCTGGTGCGCCTGCAGATAGTGGAGGGACAACGGTTCCGCGAGATGGCCACCATCAACGCCCTCAGGGAGATCCAGGTGCCGGTGAGCCGCGGCCTGATTTACGACCGGGGCGGACGGCCGCTGGTCTACAACGAGGCCAGCTTCGATGCCGCCATCGTGCCCGCCGACATCCCGCGCGGCCAGGAGGGGCGCGTGTTCGCCGAGCTGTCGAGCATCATCGGCATGCCGCCCCAGGCGATAGAGGCCCTGTGGCGTCAGGCCCAGGGCACCCAGAGCCCGTACGACCCGCTGATAGTGAAGCAAGGCCTAACGCGGGAACAGGCCCTCGCCCTCAGGGAGCGTGAGCCCGACGTCCCCGGCATACGCCTCCTGGTGCGGACAGCGCGCGAGTACGTGGACGGGCCGGCCCTGGCCCACGTCATCGGCTACATGGGCCCCATCTCCAGCGAGGAGCTACAGTCCTTGGACGGCCAGGGCTATCACCTCAACGACTGGCTGGGCAAGGCCGGAGTGGAGGCCACCTACGAGTCCATACTCCGCGGCACCCCGGGCCGGATCATGGTGGAGGTAGATGCCGCCGGACGACACCGCAGGGTAGTGGCCGAGCGCCCGGGGCAGGACGGCGCCAGCCTGTTGCTGACCGTGGACCTGGACCTGCAGCGCAAACTGTACGAGGCCCTCTCCGCTCAGGTGCCGCCCGGCGAGGTGGCGGCAGCAGCCCTCATGGACGTGCGCAGCGGGGAGGTGCTGGCACTGGTCTCGCTGCCCAGCTTCGACCCGAACGTCTTCTCCGACCCGGCGCGGCGCTCCCAGGCGGCCGCCCTGCTGGACGCCCCGGGCAAGCCCCTCCTGAACCATGCCCTGGGGGAGCTCTACCCGCCCCTGGACACTTTCAAGCCCATAGTGGCCGCCGCTGCCCTGCAGGAGGGGGTCATCCGTCCGGACAGCGTCATCCGCAATCAGGCGGGCTATCTGCTGGTGAGCCATCCTCTCGACCCGGGAGCAGTGCCCGATGTCATCTTCGACCCCCGGCCCCTGGGGGATACGGACCTGAACAAGGCCCTGGCCCAGGGCTCCAACGTCTTCTTTGCCCAGGTCGCGGGGGGCACTCCGGGCGGCCCGTTGCGGGGCCTGGGCGAGGCCCGACTGGCCAGCTATGCCCGCGCTTTCGGTCTGGGGATGGCCACCGGCATCGACCTGCCCGCCGAGGCGCGCGGGCTCGTGCCCGACGCCCGATGGAAGGAACAGACCCTCGGAGAGGCGTGGCGTCCGGGCGACACCTACCGCTTCGGCATCGGCCAGTCCTATCTTTCGGCCACGCCCATGCAGGTGCTGGTGGCCACGGCAGCCATCGCCAACGGCGGTCGCGTCCTCAAGCCCCACCTCGTGCGCGAGGTGCGCAGCCCGGATGGTAGGGTGCTGGACCAGGTCGAGGCCACCGGCCGCAGCCAGGTCGGTATCGCCGCCGAGTACCTGGCGGCCGTCCGCAATGCCCTGGCCCGAGCGGTGGACGAGGGCGTGGCGAAGTCGGCGGCGGTGCGGGGCCTGCGCGTGGCCGGCGTGACCGCAGCCGGGGAGGCCGGCCACGTCTGGTTCGCCGGCTTCGCCCCCGCCGACCAGCCACTGGTGGCCCTCGTGGTCTACATGGGCCACGGCACTGCCGACAAGGCCGGCACGGTAGCCGCCCAGGTGCTGGACTACATGTTCAACCAGACCAACATCGGCCAGGCACTGCGGGAGGGCCGTCGATGATGCAGGAGCGCGTGTCCCGCCACTTCGACCCCGTCCTGGCGGCAGGGGCCATCGCCCTGGCGGGATACGGCGGCTTGCTCATCTACAGCGCCTCCCTGAGCTCCTACCCGGACGGCATCGCCAGCCTGGACCATCCCGTGCTGAAGCAGGCCTTGCTGGGGATACTGGGCATCGGGCTCATGCTGCTCATCATGATGACCGATTACCGAGTGTTCGGGCGAGCGGCGCCGGCCCTGTACGGCCTCGGCCTGCTGCTGCTGGTGGCGGTACTGTTCATAGGGGACGAGTCGCTGGGCTCGCGACGCTGGATCAGCTTCGCTGGAGTGCAGGTGCAGGCATCGGAGCTGGCCAAGCTGTTCACCATCGTCGCCCTGGCGCGCTACATAGCCGACCGCCCGCTGGAGATAAGGCGCCTGCGTCACTTTCTGGCCACCCTCGTTATGGGCCTGGTGCCCGCCGCCCTGGTGATGCTGGAGCCGGACATGGGCACGGCCATCATCTTCGGCTCCATCTGGCTGGTGATGGCCCTGATGGGCGGTGTGCGGCCCTATTATGTGGGTGTCCTGGTGGCCCTGCTGGTCCTGTCCATACCGCTCGTGTCGGCAGCGGCCCTGAGCGACTACCAGCGCGAGCGCCTGGCCCTCTTCTTCAACCCCAACCTGGACCCCCTCGGGGGCGGCTTCAACATCCTCCAGGCCGAGATCGGCATCGGCTCTGGCGGGCTGTTCGGCAAGGGCCTGTTCCAGGGCACGCAGACCCAGCTCGACTTCCTGCAGACGGCCACCACCGACTACATATTCAGCGTCCTCGGCGAGGAGCTGGGGCTGGCGGGAGCAGTCCTGCTGCTGGGGCTGTACGTCCTGGTCATCTTCCGATGCCTGAGGGCAGCCAGTCTCAGTTATGACCTTTTCGGACGGCTGGTGGCCACCGGAGTGGCGATCATGCTGCTGGTACAGGTGTTCATCAACGTCGGGGTCAACGTGCGCCTGCTGCCGGTGACGGGCATTCCGCTGCCCTTCATTTCTCAGGGTGGCAGCTCCTTGGTGATGACCTTCATGGCCCTGGGCCTGGTGCAGAGCGTCCTCTTGCGGCGCCGGCCCTTCGAGCCCTAGGCGAAAGCCAGGCGCACCGCCTCGCGCAGGGTGGCGGCGGGGGCCAGCTCCAGGCCACAGCGCAGCCCCTTGCGCACGCCCGAGCGCGGCAGCACGACCCGGCGGAAGCCCAGGCGCTCCGCCTCCATGAGCCGCCTCTCCAAGTGGGGCACTGAGCGCAGTTCGCCCGAAAGGCCCACCTCGCCCACCGCCACCAGGTCGGGCCGGAGAGGGCGGTCACGCTGGCTGGACACGATGGCCAGGGCCAGGGCCAGGTCTACCGCCGGCTCCTGTACTCTCAGGCCCCCCACCACCGAGGCGATGATGTCCTGGCTACCCAGGGGGAGCCCCAGGCGGCGCGAGAGGACGGCCGCCACCAGCACCAGTCGGTTGTAGTCCAGGCCGTTGGCCGTGCGCCGGGGCGCCGGAGCGAGGCTCGGGCTGGTGAGGGCCTGCACTTCCACCAGCAAGGGCCTGGTGCCCTCCATCACCGGCACCACCACCGAGCCGACGCCGTCCTGCCCTCGCTCGGAAAGGAACAGCTCCGAGGGGTTGGCGACTTCCACCATCCCCTCCTCGCGCATCTCGAACACGCCCACCTCGGCTACGGAGCCGAAGCGGTTCTTCGCCCCCCGCAACACGCGGTAGCTGCTGAAGCGCTCCCCTTCCAGGTACAGCACCACGTCCACCATGTGCTCCAGCACCTTCGGCCCGGCCAGTTCACCCTCTTTGGTGACGTGGCCGACGATGACCACCGGCACACCGCTGTCCTTCGCCCAGCGGAGGAGCTTCAGGGTGCACTGGCGGAGCTGGACGACGCTGCCCGCCGGCTGGGGCAGCGCCGGCGAATGGACAGTCTGGATGGAGTCCACCACCAGGAGCGCCGGCGAGAGGGCATGCGCGGCCGCGAGAGCGGCATCCAGGTCCGTCTCGGCCAGCAGGTACAGGCCGCGTCCCACCAGTCCCAGTCGCCGCGCCCGCATCCCCACCTGCCGCGCCGATTCCTCTCCCGATACGTAGAGCACGGGACGGCCTGTTGCCTGGGCCGCGAGCCCCGCCACCTGCAGGATGAGGGTGGACTTGCCGATGCCCGGGTCGCCGCCGATGAGCACCAGCGAGCCAGCGACCAGGCCGCCGCCCAGCACGCGATCGAACTCGCCCAGGCCCAGGGCCAGTCGCTCCTCGCCGTCCTCAGGCGTCGCGCCCACTTCCACCGGCGTCGCCGCCGGCCGTGGCTGCTGCGCCCCGGGGACCGTGGGCGGCTTCTCCAGGAAGCTGTTCCAGGCCCCGCACTCGGGGCAGCGGCCCAGCCACTTGGGGCTCTCGTAGCCGCAATCTGTGCAGGCGTAGGCGGTACGTTCGGCCCGAGCTTTCGAACTCACGTTCTGATTATGCCATCCCGACCATGCCCTGCCAAGCTTTTGACCGACCGCCCCTTCGCAGCGGCCAGGCACCCAGGGCGCGGTCGGCGTCGTCGGGCGAAGGCCCGAGGGATGTAGGTCGCTCCGAGGTGGTGCGAGATGTCCGGAGCCCTGCCTCTTCAGCGGGGGCGGAAGACGAAGCTGTAAACGGGCGCGTCCGCCCCAGGAGGCGGCTGGCCCAGGACGACGCGCACGTCCACCCCGTAGAACAGGTCCACCATCGGGTCGAGATAGAACGGCCCGCCGTCGAAGATGAGGGCCGGCGGGGCATTGTCGACGTACAGAGTGGCGCCGGCGGGCAGCCGGGGGTACTGGGCCCGCAGCGCCATCAACAGGTCGTGGCCCGAATCGGCCACCCCGTGCAGGGTGCGCTGGTGGTAGGCATGCAGGAACACGGCCGGCACGGCCAGGGCGATGAGCGCCCCCGCCCAGAGGGCAGCCTTAGGCAGTGGCCTCAGTCTGGGCAGGCGAGGCGCCAGCCAGACGGCGACGTCCCACAGCACCTGGGCGCCCAGGATGGAAAGCGGGGCCAGCAGGATGTAGTTATAGCGGCCCGCCTGCAGCGCCGGCTCGCCCGTAGCGTAGGGCAGGGCGAACAGCAGCCACCAAAGCAGCAGGAAGCGCCCCGGCCCCTCGCCCCGGCGCACGACCGCCTCCATGACCCTCAGCACGAGAATGGCCCCTGCACCCCTCGCCACGTCCCACGCTGGCCCGCCCGACCACACGGGCACCACCGTCCAGCCCAGGTAAAGGAACAGGTTCTGGGGCACGTGCCACCCCAGGCTGCCCAGGCCGGAAGACTCGCCCGCCGCTGCCTGCAGGAACGTGGGCAGGCGCAGGCCCACGTATCCCGCCAGCACGGCCACGGGCAGCAAGGCAGGAAGCAACGCCCGCGGCCGTCGCCACGCCTCGTGCCCCAGGCGCAGGAGGTGGTAAACAGCGAGGACCAGCGGTGCCGCCACCCCGGGCTCGCGGCTCAGGATCGCGCCTGCTGCCAGGGCCAGCGCGCCCGCCCGGAGCAGGGCCAGCCGAGCCGCCCCGAAGCGATAGCTTTCCACCCACAGCGCCAGGGCTCCCAGGGTGAAGGTCGTCACCAGCAGCTCGGTGATGGCCGAGATCCAGGTCACGGCGTCCACCGCCAGAGGGTGGAGAGCGTAGCCCAGGGCGGCCAGTCCCGCCAGGGCCGGCCGTCCCAACAGGCGGCGGGCGAGCCACCACACCAGGGCGACGTTCAGCACGTGCAGACCGACGTTGACCAAGTGATAGGGCAGGGGGTCCAGGCCGAACAGGCTCGCCTCGGCCAGCATCGCCAGGTAATAGACAGGCCGGTACAGCTTGCCAGTGACGAAGATGCTCTCTCCGCCGTCGCCCGGGTCGAGGACAGTCTCCACGTACCGCGAGACGGGGGTCCACGTCGCGCCCCGGATGTGGATGAAGTCGTGCATCATGAACCAGTCGCCCAGGGAAGGGACGAAGAGGAGGGCCGCCAGCGCCAGCGGCAAAAACAGGTAGCCCGCCTGTTGCAGGCGGGCTACCACCGATTGCCTCTCCTGGCCCATCGGGGGCCGGGGTTCAGGCCAGCGCCGGCTGGGAGACGTTCAGGAGGACGATCTCGTCGTCCTGTACATCGATGCGGACGGTGTCGCCCTCCCGGAAGCGTCCCTCCAGGATGGCCTCGGACAGCCGGTCCTCGATCTCGTTCTGGATGACGCGCCGCAGGGGCCGGGCGCCGAACACGGGGTCGAACCCCTTCTCGCCCAGCCAGTCCTTGGCAGCATCGGTTATCTCGATGGCGATGCCCTTGAGCACCACCCGCTGCTCGATCTCGCGGATCTCCTTCTCCACGATCTGGCGGATGTGCTCCTTGGTCAGCGGGTGGAACACCACCACGGCGTCCAGCCGGTTGAGGAACTCGGGCCGGAACACCTGCTTCATGGCCTGGAGCACCTTGTCCTTCATCCGCTCGTACTGCTCCTGGAAGGTCTGGGCCTCGTCGCGCTTGGTGGCGAAGCCCAGCACCTGCTCCTTGCGGATGAGGTCGGAGCCCACATTGGAGGTCATGATGATGATGGTGTTGCGGAAGTCCACCCGCCGCCCCTTGGCGTCGGTCAGGTGACCGTCGTCGAAGATCTGGAGCAGCATGTTGAACACGTCGGGGTGGGCCTTCTCGATCTCGTCCAGCAGGATGAGGCAGTGGGGCTTGCGCCGCACCGTGTCGGTGAGCTGGGCGGCGTCCTCGTAGCCCACGTAGCCCGGCGGCGCGCCGATGAGCCTGGACACGTTGTGCTTCTCCATGAACTCGCTCATGTCCAGGCGGATCATGGCGTCCTCGGAGCCGAACATGAACTCGGCCAGGGCGCGGGCCAGGTAGGTCTTGCCCACACCGGTGGGCCCCAGGAACATGAACACGCCGATGGGCCGCCGGGGGTCCTTCAGCCCGGCGCGGGCGCGCCGCACCGCCCGAGCCACCGTGCGGATGGCCTCGTCCTGACCGATGACCTTCTCGTGCAGCGCCTCCTCCATCTTGAGTAGCCGCTGCGACTCCTCGGAGGCGATGCGAGTCACCGGGATGCCCGTCCACATGGACACCACTTCGCAGATGTCCTCGGCGGTGACTGTGGGCTTGTCCTCCTGCCGCTGGCTGCGCCAGCCCGCCTCGAGCTGCTTGATGCGGTCCTGGAGCTTGACCTCCCGGTCGCGCAGCTCGGCGGCGTACTCGTACTGCTGCTGGGCGATGGCCTGCTCCTTCTCCCGGCGCAGGCTCTCGAGGCCCTTCAGCGCCTCCTGCAGGGAGGGCGGCGCGTACGAGCGACGGATGCGCACCCGCGACGCCGCCTCGTCCACCAGGTCGATGGCCTTGTCGGGCAGGAAGCGGTCGGGAACGTACCGCGCCGCCAGCTCCGCCGCCGCCTTCAGGGCGTCATCGGCGATGTTGAGGCCGTGGTGCTCCTCGTAGCGGTGCTTGATGCCCCGCAGGATCTCCAGCGTCTCCTCCACCGAGGGCTCGTTCACCACGATGGGCTGCAGGCGCCGCTCCAGCGCGGCGTCCTTCTCGATGTGCTTGCGGTAGTCGTCCAGCGTGGTGGCGCCGATGACCTGGATCTCGCCGCGGGCCAGGGAGGGCTTGAGGATGTTGGCCGCGTCCACCGCCCCCTCGGCGGCGCCGGCGCCTACCAGCATGTGCATCTCGTCGATGAACAGGATGCAGTTGCCGGCGCTCTTCAGCTCTTCGATGACCTTCTTGAGGCGCTCCTCGAACTCGCCCCGGTACTTGGTGCCCGCCACCAGGGCGCCGATGTCCAGGGTGACGATGCGCTTGCCCTGGAGCATCTCGGGCACCTCGCCCCGGATGATGCGCTGGGCCAGGGCCTCGACGATGGCCGTCTTGCCCACACCCGGCTCGCCGATGAGGACGGGGTTGTTCTTGGTGCGGCGCGACAGGATCTGGACGACGCGCTCGATCTCCCGGTCACGCCCGATGACGGGGTCCAGCTTGTTCTGCCGGGCCAGGGCAGTCAGGTCTACGCCCAGCTGGTCCAGGGTGGGCGTGCGGGCCGAGGCGCGGCCCGACTGGGGCCCGCCCTGCTGGGGCATGCTCTGGGACAGGACGCGGGAGACCTCCGCCCGCACCTTCTCCAGGCTGACGCCCAGGCTCTCCAGGACGCCAGCGGCGATGCCCTCGCCCTCGCGCACGAGCCCCAGGAGCAGGTGTTCGGTGCCGATGTAGTGGTGGCCCAGGCGCCGTGCCTCGTCCACCGCCAGCTCGATGACCTTGCGGGCCCTGGGGGTGAGGCCGATTTCACCGGTTACGGCCTTGTCCCCGCGGCCGATGATGAACTCGACGGCGGAGCGGACCTTGTTCAGGTCCACGCCCAGGTTGGCCAACACCTTGGCCGCCACACCCTCCCCTTCCCGCACCAGGCCGAGGAGGATGTGTTCCGTGCCTATGTAGTTGTGGTTGAAGCGCAGGGCCTCCTCTTGGGCCAGGGTGAGGACGCGCCGCGCACGCTCAGTGAACTTCTCGAAGCGATCGGCCATAGACTATCACCGCCACAGTTATACGATACCCGAGCGGGGCCGAATTTTCTACTCCCCCTGGGGCCCGTTCTGCGGCTGGATAGCCGCACGGGCCTCGGGGGGAACGAAGGCGACGGCGCCGCTGGGGTCGAAGGCCCACCCCTGGGCCTCGGCCTCGGGCCGCGCCTGCCGCAGGGAAAGGCTCAGGCGGCGGCGCTCCCGCTCGATGCGCAGCACCTTCACCGGGACGATGTCGCCCTCCCGCACCACCTCGCCAGGGTGCTGGAGGTGACGGTCGGCCAGCTCCGAGATATGGATCAGCCCTTCCACTCGCCCGCCCAGGCGGACGAAGGCGCCGAAGTTGGTGAGCTTGGTGACCAGCCCGGGCAGGACGTCCCCTTCCTTCAGGGGACCGACGATGGCCTCCCACTGCTCGCCCTGGGCACGCCGCAGGGAGAGGCTCACCCGCCCCGTCTCCTGGTCGATGCGCATGACGAACACGTCCACCTCGTCGCCCACGCGGCAGACGGAGTGGGGCGGCGGCACCGCCGCCTCCCAGCTCAGCTCGGAGACCGGCACCAGCCCCTCGATGCCGCCCAGGTCGACGAAGATGCCGAAGTCGCGGATGCTGGTCACCCTTCCCCGGCGCACCTGCCCCTCCTGCAGGTCGTGCAGGAGCTGCTCCCGCATGTGGCTCCGCTGCTCTTCCAGGGCTGCGCGCTGGGAGAGGATGACGCGCCCCCGCCGCCTGTTCAGCTCCAGCACCTTGACGGTCAGCCAGCGCCCCACCCAGCGGGAGAGGTCGCGGCTGGGCAGATCGGGGTCGGGCACGAGCTGGGAGACGGGCAGGAAGGCGCGCACGCCCTCGGCGTTGAGGATGAGGCCGCCACGGTTGTGGCCCACCACCGGGGCCTGGAAGGCCTCGCCCCGCTGCTGCCGCTCCTGGAGAACCTGCCAGCCCTGTTCGCCCCGGGCCCGATCCAGGGAGAGGAGGATCTGGCCCTCCGCCGTCTCTGGCCGCAGGACGTAGACGCTGATCTGGTCGCCCACCTTGAGGGAGGACTCGCCACCAGGGCCGAGGCAGGTCATCTCGCCACGGGGAATGACGCCCTCGGTCTTGGCGCCCAGGTCGACCAGGACGCCCTCGCGGCTGAAGCCGACGATGGTGCCCTCGACGATATCGCCCCGGCGCAGGTAGGGGTAGCTGGTCTGGCTGCCCAGGAGCTGGGCCATGCTCTCCTGGGCCTCGGGGGCGGTCTCTTCTGGCTGGGGAGGTGCGGGCAAGGGGTCTCGCCTCCGCGATAGGTTGGCCTGCAAGGCCTTTGGGCTAATTATAAGTGGTTGTGGTGCTCTCGCCTAGGGGTGAGTGGAGGCTAAAGTAAAGAGGGGCCCCTGGCAGCGGCCTATTTTCCCAGCGGGTTGCCCCGCCAGTATCGTCGGCGCTGAGGCGTTTCACTGCCGTGTTCGGGATGGGAACGGGTGGGTCCGCCTCGCTCTGGCCACCAAGGGCCCCATGTATGCTACCGAATGAGGGAGAGGAGGGATGGTAGCGGGGGTGGGATTCGAACCCACGACCTCCGGGTTATGAGCCCGGCGAGCTGCCGCTGCTCCACCCCGCGTCGCCTATATCCATTATAGCCCCAGGCCGGCCTGGTTGTGAGGGCGGTGGTGTAGTGGTCAAGCCCTCGGCCATTAGTACGGCTCAGCTACACCGGTTGCCCGGCTTACACCTGCCGCCTATCAAACGGGTGGTCTTCCCGTGGCCTTACCCCCTCGAGGGGGTGGGAGGCCTCATCTTGGGGAGGGCTTCGCGCTTAGATGCTTTCAGCGCTTATCCCGTGCGGACATGGCTACCCGGCTTTTTGCCCCTGGCGGGACAACCGGCACACCAGCGGTCCGCCCAGCCCGGTCCTCTCGTACTAGGGCCAGCCCCCCTCAAGCCTCCAACGCCCACCGCGGATAGAGACCGAACTGTCTCACGACGTTCTGAACCCAGCTCACGTGCCCCTTTAATGGGCGAACAGCCCAACCCTTGGGACCTTCTCCAGCCCCAGGATGGGACGAGCCGACATCGAGGTGCCAAACCGGGCCGTCGATGTGAACTCTTGGGCCCGATCAGCCTGTTATCCCCGGGGTAGCTTTTATCCGATAAGCCACGGCCCTCCCACGCGGTACCGTGGGATCACTTGGCCCGGGTTTCCCCCCTGCTCGGCTTGTAGGCCTCGCAGTCAAGCCCCCTTCTGCCCATACACTCAACGGCTGATTTCCATCCAGCCTGAGGGGACCTTTGGGCGCCTCCGTTACCTTTTAGGAGGCGACCGCCCCAGTCAAACTGCCCACCAGGCGCTGTCCCCGCACAGCGGGTTAGGCGATAGACCAAGGAAGAGTGGTATTTCACCGGCGGCTCCCCCCCAGCCGGAGCCGGGGGTTCTCAGCCTCCCACCTATCCTACGCATCCTTGGCCCGTCGCCAACGCCAAGCTGCAGTAAAGCTCCACGGGGTCTTCTTGTCCCGCGGCGGGTAGCCCGCATCTTCACGGGCCCTGCAGTTTCACCGCGCTCCCCGTCGAGACAGCGCCCCAGTCGTTACGCTTTTCGTGCGGGTCGGAACTTACCCGACAAGGAATTTCGCTACCTTAGGACCGTCAGAGTTACGGCCGCCGTTCACCGGGGCTTCGGTTTGGGGCTCATCACCCCTCCCCTTAACCTTCCGGCACTGGGCAAGCGTCGGCCCCTATACTGCGGGTTTCCCCTTAGCAGAGACCTGTGTTTTTGTTAAACAGTCGCCAGGGCCGCTTCGCTGCGACCCCCCAGGGCTCCGGCCGCGAGGGCCTTCACCCCAGAGGGCACCCCTTCTCCCGAAGTTACGGGGTCAGCTTGCCGAGTTCCTTGACGGGGAGTCACGCGTCCACCTTAGGGCGTTTACCCCAGGCCACCTGTGTCGGTTTCCGGTACGGGCACCGCCGTGACTGGACGGCGAGGCTTTTCTTGCCAGTGTGGGCTCGGCCGACTCGGTTTGACCGTAGTCGCCCCTCGCCTCGGGCCCTCCGCTTGACCTGGGGGCGGATTTGCCTACCCCCAGACGCCTACGGCCCAAGGACGGACCATGTCCAGTAGGCCCGCTCGACCTACCCTCCTGGGTCCCCCCTCCGTCTCGTAGCGCCACGGCGGCGGGGCCGGAATGTTGACCGGCTGTCCATCGGCATCGCCTGTGCGGCTTAGCCTTAGGTCCCGCCTAACCCTACGCGGACGATCCTTCCGTAGGAAACCTTGGCCATTCGGTGGGCAGGATTCTCACCTGCCTCTTGCTACTCGTGCCGGCATTCTCACTCCTGCCCGCTCCAGCGGGCCTCGCGACCCACCTTCGACGCTGGACAGGACGCTCCCCTACCGCCCCGGCAAGGCTAGGCTTGCCAGGGCCCGCGGCTTCGGCGGCGGGCTTGAGCCCCGCTACATTTTCGGCGCAGGGCGGCATCGACCGGTGAGCTGTTACGCACTCTTTAAAGGATGGCTGCTTCTAAGCCAACCTCCCGGCTGTCTGGGCCACCCCACATCCTTTACCACTTAGCCCGCACTTAGGGGCCTTAGCCGGCGGTCTGGGTTGTTCCCCTCTCGTCCGTGAAGCTTATCCCTCACGGGCTCACTCCCAGGGGATGCTCTACCGGCATTCGTGGTTTGGTTGGGTTTGGTAGGCTTTTCTGCCCCCTAGCCCATCCAGAGCCCTACCTCCGGCAGAGTCGCCCTGAGGCTGCACCTAAATGCATTTCGGGGAGAACCAGCTATCTCCGGGCTCGATTGGCATTTCACCCCTACCCACAGCTCATCCGATGGCTTTGCACCGCCAACCGGTTCGGGCCTCCACGCAGGTGTTACCTGCGCTTCACCCTGGCCATGGGTAGCTCGCCCGGTTTCGGGTCGGATCCCGACGACCTGCCCCCGAAGGGGCGGCGCCCTGTTCGGACTCGCTTTCGCTCCGGCTCCGGGAGTCCCCTCCCTTAACCTGGCCACCGAGATCCACTCGCCGGCTCATACTTCAATAGGCACGCCGTCACCCGGTCACCCGGGCTCCGACGGTTTGTGGGCACGCGGTTTCAGGACCTTTGAACTCCCCTCCCGGGGTGCTCTTTCACCTTTCCCTCACGGTACTGGTGCACTATCGGTCGCTGGAGGTATTTAGCCTTGGAGGGTGGTCCCCCCGGATTCCCGCAGGGTTTCACGTGCCCCGCGGTACTTGGGAGCACAGGCCAGGGAGGCCCCTACCCTTTCGCCTACGGGGCTTTCACCCTCTCTGGCGGCCCGTTCCAGGGTCCTTCGGCTAGGGTGGAGCTTGGTAACTCCCCGGGCCTGCCACGGCCGGCCCCGCCTGTGTCCCGCAACCCCGGGCGGGCATTGGCCCGTGGGCCGTTGCCTTCCCGCCCGGTTTAGGCTCTTCCCCGTTCGCTCGCCACTACTAGGGGAATAATCTCTTTTCCTCGGGGTACTTGGATGTTTCGGTTCCCCCGGTTCCCTCCCCCGCTGAAGCGGGGGTGTCCCGGCTTATCACCGGGACGGGTTGCCCCATTCGGGAATCCCCGGCTGAGCTCGCTAGGCAGCTAACCGAGGCTTTTCGCAGCCTTGCCACGCCCTTCTTCGGCCTCCAGCGCCTAGGCATCCACCACGTGCCCTTAAACGCTTGACCACTACACCACTGCCTCCACAACCTGTGAAGGCGGGCCTTGGGGCTACTCCTTCTCTCCCTATTCGATTGGTAAGGTGCGGAAACCGCGGGCCCGGCCTTCAGGCCGAGCCCGACATCCATATACTCTTATACTCCTGCCCCCTCCACCTGTCAAGCAGCCCCGGGCCCCAGCCGTCCCCGCTGCCGGACCGGCGCCCCACAGGGGCGGAGGGCACGGCGCCGCTGCGGGACGGCAGCCGCCGCGAAGAAAGCGCCCCTGCAACGGGTCGCCTCCTGTCCACCGCCGCCACGTCGGGTGCGCGTGGGCCGCTCGCTTCAGGGCAGCTCGCCCTTGGCAGGACGCGTCCTCCGCAGTCAGGCGGAGGCGGCTCTGGCCCCGCCGCTATCCCTCTGCCCCGGCGGTTCAGGGTGCGCTCGCAGGTGCACGACACGCCGGGTACCCGGTCCAACCGCCGCCCGCTCGTCCAGCCGCAGCCCCACCACCCACACGATGCCCCACGGGCAGCGGACGATGGGCACCCCGTCCCTGGCCTCCTGCGGCACGCGGGCGTCCACCAGTAGGTCCTGCAGCTTTTTCTCGCCGCCCAGGCCCAGCGGCCGCAGCCGGTCGCCGCGCCGGCGCGACGTCACCACCAGCGGCCCGCCTACGGCGTCGGCGTCCAGATAGGCCTCGTAGGGGTCGGCGGTGCGGGGCGAGGCCGGGGGCGGCACCACTGCGGCCAGGAAGACCCAACCGCCCACGCGCGTCTCCCCCGGCACCCGGAGGACGGTCTCCGGCAGCAGTGCCGCCGCGGCCGCCGCGCCCCGACGCAGCCGAACCTCCCGCGCCGAGACGGTCAGGATGATGCCTCCCGGCAAGGGCAAGCGACCTCGCCCCCGGACAGCCAGGGACAGGGCGCGGGCCACCTGTTCCGCTTCCGGCTCCCGTCCCGGCCCGACTAGGAGGGCGTAGGCCCGCCGCAACAGCCGCGAGGCCAGGGCAGGGTGGAGCCTCACCAGCCCCTCCCTCTCCAGGGCGACCTCCTCCTCCGAAGTCCTGGAGAGACGTTCCCAGGCCCGGGACGCCTCTTGCTCCAGGTAGTCCACGGCCTGGGACGCGAGGGAGGCGAGCCGCACCAGCGCCTCGTCGGCGCGGGGGTTCAGCGTCCGCAGCAGGGGCAGCACCCGGTGGCGGAGCCGGTTGCGCAGGGGGGCCAGGTCGAGGTTGGTGGGGTCATGCCGCGGCGCTATGCCCAGGGCGCGACAGCAACGCTCGGTGTCCCCACGCCAAAGGCAGAGAAGGGGGCGGGCCAGCTCCGGCCCCGCGCCCAGGGGCCATGGAGAACGGGGCCGCATACCCGCCAGCCCGTCCAGCCCCGCGCCCCGCAGCAGGTGCATGAGCACGGTCTCGGCCTGGTCGCTGGCCGTGTGGCCCACTGCCACCGCCGTGGCGCCCACCTGCGCCGCCTTCTCGGCCAGGAAGCGATATCGGAGCTGCCGCGCCGCCTCCTCCAGAGATAGGCCACAGGCGCGGGCATGGGCGGGGGTGTCGCCCTGGCCATGCAAGAAGGCCAGGCCCAGCCCTTCGGCCAATGAGCGGCAGAACATCAGGTCTGCCTCGGCCTCTTGCCGGTCGCGCAGGCCGTGGTCGAAGTGGGCCACGGCCAGGGAGAGGCCCAGTTCCTCCTGCAGGCTGTGCAGGAGAAGCAGCAGGGCCGTGGAATCGGGCCCGCCGGAGAGGGCCAGCAGCACCCGCTCGCCGCGGCGCAGGGCGCCCGTTTCGGCGATGAAGCGGCGCACCCTGCCCCTGATGGCCGCGGGGATGCGCCCCTCGCCTGGCCCGGAGCTGGCGGACACGGGCTCCTCCTTCAGGGGAGGAGGCGTTCCCACCAGGGGCGGGGATCGGTGGGTGCGGGCGAAGGGGTGGGCGAGGGCGGCAGGACCACGATGCCCTTCTCGCCCGGCCGTACCAGGCCCAGCTCTTGCCGGGCCATCAGCTCGATGAACTCGTCGCTCTGCATGTACTGCTGCAGCGCCTCTAGCCAGCGCTGCCGGCGCTGGAGGTCGGCCACCTCCGCCCTCAACCGCTCCTCTTCCTGCCTTAGCTGGTGGGCCCGCAGCGCTCCCAGCGCCCCAGTGACGAGGATATAGACCACGGCCACGGCACACAGGGCCAGCACCCCCCTGGCCAGCGCCCGCTGCCAGGGGGGCGTCCCCTCTTGCGGGGTCGTCCGGCCCTTCATGGCAGCCACCCCTTACCGTCGCCGTCCCTGAGATGGCAGGTGTCGTTGAGGCGCCAGACGGTCACCGATTCGCCGTCCAGCTCCAGCACCGAAATGGCCCCCACGCTGTGGCGCAGCCGCCGGAACGAGGCAATGGGCATGCCCAGGGCACGGGTGAGGAGCGCCAGGATGACAAAGTTATGGGTGACGACGGCCACCGACTCCTGGCCGTGGACACGGGTGAGACGGGCGATGGCGTTCCAGGCCCGCTCCTGCACCTGGGGCAGGGACTCGCCGCCCAGCGGCCTCAGCGATAGGTCTTCTCCCCCCAGCCAGCGGCCCAGGATGTCGGGGTACCGCTCCCTTACCTGCGCATAGGTCAGCCCCTCGGCCTCGCCGATGTCCATCTCCACCAGCTCCGGCAGCACGCGCACTTCCAGGCCGTGGGCCGCCGCAATGGGCCCGGCGGTGTCCAGGCAGCGGCGCAGCGGGCTGGAGTAGACTGCGGCCAGGGGCTCCCCGGCCAGGGCTGCTGCCACCAGCCGGGCCTGGCGTTGCCCGGTCTCGTTCAGGGGCACATCTTCCCGGCCCAGGGCCAGCCCCTGACGGTTGAACTCGGTCTCGCCGTGACGCACGAGGAAGAGGCGCACGCCCCAAGGATACTACGCCGGAGGTTGCCTGGCCTAGCAGCCGGGGTCACGGCCGAAGCCCGGCGGCGCGCAGGCTGCCCTCCCCGGCGTGGGCTTGTCTCCCACAGCGGCCCAAGTGACAGGTCTCGGCCGGCCACATAGCCTGCCTCTTCCCTCCTCATGCGCGGTCACCCCCGGCAGCGCCCGTCCGGGGCCGGTCGAGGGGCCGCACCTGTAGTTAGCGAGGCGGGCGCCGCCGTCGTTGACAGGGGAGGCGGCGGGGCCGTAAGCTGGGTGCTGACAGGCCTATAGCGTCGCCGAGTCCGCCCCAGAGGGGCGGAGCGGGGGACCCGGCTTCTGGGGTGAATGTCGCCCGTAGGGGCGACTAGGCTAGCTCCTTCGGCCGAACCCGTCAGCTAACCCCGTAGGCGCAGGAAGGAGGGGCCTTGAGCCAGCACGAGCTGGGGGCGAGGGGCCTGGCCTCTCGCCCCCACGACATGATGGAGAGGGCGGAGGGGGCCAAGCGCACTGCCGGGCCAGCGCCTCCCCGCCGTCGCTTCCTCCGCTACGAATATCTCCTGCTGGTGGCCCTCGCCCTGGTGGTGACGGGCTTCACCGCGGCCTTCTTCTACCTGGGAGGCGACGGCGAGGAGCTGCGCCGTTACGGCTACGCCGGCCTTTTCCTCATCAACCTGCTGGGCTCCGCCTCCATCTTCATGCCCTCGCCAGCCGCCGCTTCCGTGGTGGGAGGAGGGGCCTTTCTTCACGACTTCCTGGGCGTCCCCGCTTTCTTCTGGGTGGGGCTGGTGGCCGGGCTGGGCGAGACGCTGGGCGAACTCACGGGCTACCTGGCGGGCTACGGCGGCCGAGTGGTGGTGCAGGACCACCCCCAGTACCAGCGCGTCCACCGCTGGATGGAAAAGAGGGGCGCCGTGACCATGTTCGCGCTGGCCCTGGTGCCCAACCCGCTCTTCGACCTGGGCGGCCTGGCCGCTGGCGCCCTGGAGATGCCCCTGCCCCGCTTCCTCGTGGCGGTGCTGGCAGGCAAGGTGATCAAGGACTGGTACATGGCGGCCTTCGGCGGACTGGGCGGCTCGTTGCTGGGCCACCTGGGCTGAGCGAGTGCTATACTGGCGCCTGGGCCGCCCATAGATTTCTCCCCTTTGCGGGAGCATAATTATGGGTGTGAGTCCTATGAAAAGCTACCCGTTCGTGACCCTCCTGCTGCGGGTGGCAGGGGCCCTGTTCTTCGGCTTCATCGGCCTGAGGGTGGGGCAGGCACTGGCCGAGGGCCAAGAGGGCATTCTCCATTCCCTCGTCTGGGCCATGGTGTCCGTGGGGTTCATCCTCTTCGGTGCCCTGGCCACCCCCTACTTTCTCCTGCAGCCGTTGCAGAAGTTCCAGGAATGGACGCGTCAGATCCGGCCCCTGCAACTGGTGCTGGGCATCGTGGGGCTGGTGTCGGGCCTGCTGGCCTCGGCCCTACTGGCGCCCTGGCTGGTCAAGCTCCCCGGCCTGGGCGGCTTTCTGGCGCCGCTGGCCGTCAGCTTCTTCTTCGGCATTATGGGCGTGGCCGCGCTGGTGAGCCGCGAGGAGGACTTCGCCCAGTTCCTGGCCCGCCACTTCCCCAGCCGGGCCTTCTGGCCCCCGCAGGAGGTCATACTCGACACCAGCGCCATCATCGACGGGCGTATCGCCGATATCGCCCAGACCGGCTTCCTGCCCGGCACCCTGGTGGTCCCCCGCTTCGTCCTGGATGAGCTGCGCCGCATCGCCGATTCGCCCGATGCCCTGCGCCGCAACCGCGGCCGCCGCGGGCTGGACGTGCTGGGGAGGCTGCGTCGGGAGGGACACGTGCCCGTGCGCATCGCCGACGACGACTTCCCGGAGGCGAGCGATGTGGACTCGAAGCTCATCCGCCTGGCCCGCAAGCTGTCGGCGCCCGTGCTCACCAACGACTTCAACCTGAACCGCGTGGCCGAGGTGGAGGGCGTCCGCGTGCTGAACATCAACCAGCTCGCCAACGCAGTCAAGGTGGTCATCCTGCCCGGCGAGGAGATGGAGGTCCACATCGTCCAGGAGGGCAAGGAAGCTGACCAGGGCGTGGGCTTCCTGGATGACGGCACGATGGTGGTGGTCGAGGGCGGGCGCCGTTACCTGAACGAGCGACTGCTGGTGACGGTGACCCGCGTGCTGCAGACGGTGGCGGGGCGGCTCATTTTCGCCCAGCCCAAGGGGGCGGGATAGGCCTTCCATGGGCGGCCCCTACGGCAGAGTGGGCGCCGTCATCGTCGCTGCCGGCGCCAGCGCGCGCATGGGCGGCACCGACAAGGTGAAGGCGCCGCTGGGCGAGCGGCCCCTCCTGGCCTACCCCCTGCTGACCTTCGATTCCTCCCCCCTCGTGGACGTGCTGGCGCTGGTGGTATCGTCGGCCAACCTGGACTGGGCGCGGGAGCTGGTCTGCGCCTTGGGCCTTGCCAAGGTCAGGGCCATATGCCCTGGCGGGAAGCGCCGCCAGGACTCGGTGCGCCTGGGGCTCGAGGCGCTGGGAGAGTGCGAGTGGGCCCTGGTGCACGACGGTGCCCGCCCACTGGTGACCCACCGCCTCCTCCGGGACGCGCTGGAGGCTGCCCGGGAGACAGGCGCTGCCGTGCCGGCCCTTCCTCTGGCCGATACCGTAAAGGAAGTGGAGCGCGGGACCGTCGTCCGCACCCTCGACCGCTCGCGCCTGCGGGCCGTCCAGACACCCCAGGCCTTCCGGTACGGCCTGCTGCTGGAGGCCCACCGCCGGGCCACAGTCGAGGCCACCGACGACGCTGCCCTGGTGGAGGCCCTGGGCATGGTGGTGAGGGTCTTCCCCGGCTCGCCCTACAACCTGAAAGTGACCGTCCCCGCCGACCTGGAGGTGGCGCGGGCGCTGGTCGCCAGCGGTGTCTGGCAGAATGACGCCTAGGATCGGCATAGGCTATGATATACATGGGTTCCAGGAGGGGAGGCCCCTCAAGCTCGGGGGCGTGCGGGTGCCATGGCCCCGTGGGCTGGGCGGCCATAGCGATGCCGACGTCCTGCTGCATGCGGTGATGGACGCCATGCTGGGCGCGGCCGGCCTGGGAGACCTGGGCCAGCATTTCCCACCCGACGATCCGGCCTACGAGGGGGCGGACAGCCTGGAGCTTCTGCGAAGGGTGAAGACCATGGTACGCCAGGCAGGCCTGGAGCCCCTGGGCGTCGACGCTACCGTCATCGCCCAGGAGCCGGCGCTGGCGGCCTACCTGCCAGCCATGCGCCGCACCATCGCCGCCGAGCTGGGGCTGGACGAAACTAGGGTCAACGTGAAGGCCAAGAGCCACGAGGGGCTGGGTGCCCTCGGCCGCAGGGAGGGAATCGCCGCCCTGGCCGTGGCCCTCCTGGGCGAAACGGGTCATGGGCCGTCGTCGCAGTGATACGCTCGCCCCGCAGGCCCGGCGCTGGCCAGCGGGCCGCTCCTGCTGCGCCTGTACCTGTGCCTAGGCCCCGGCCCGAGTCAGGGCCGGGGCCTACCCCGCTAGCTGAGCCATGCCGCCACCGAGGAGGGATCCGCCTTGGGCCTTTTGCAGAGCATAAAGCGGGACATACAGGCGGCGCTGGAGCGCGACCCTGCGGCCACCAGCGCCCTGGAGGTCGTCCTCTGCTACCCCGGGTTCCACGCCCGCCAGTTCCACCGGCTGGCCCACTGGCTGTACAACCGCCGCCTGCGCCTGCTAGCGCGGATCGTCTCCCACGTGGGCCGCGCCGTGACCGGCATCGAGATCCACCCCGGCGCCAGGATCGGCGAAGGGCTGTTCATCGACCACGGCATGGGCGTGGTCATCGGCGAGACGACCGAGATCGGCGATAACTGCCACCTCTACCAGGGGGTGACGCTGGGAGGCACCAGTACCAAGCGCACCAAGCGCCACCCTACCCTGGGCAACAACGTGGTCGTGGGGGCGGGGGCCCAGATCATCGGCGCCGTGAGGATCGGCGACAATGCCCGCATCGGCGCCGGCTCGGTGGTGGTCTCGGACGTGCCGCCCAACGCCACCGTGGTGGGAGTCCCCGGCCACGTGGTGGCCTACCACGACCCGGGCAACGATACCGTCGTCCGCCTGCCCGACCCGGAGTGGGACGCCCTGCGCTCCCTCGAGGAGCGGCTGGCCCGGCTGGAGGAGCGTCTGGCTGCCCTGGAGCGGGCCCTGGACGAGGCCAAGGGCACATCGGCCCCGGCCGGCAAGGCCCCCAAAGGGGGCTGAGGCTCCCCCCATGGCCCCTGTGCCTTTACACTGAATGGAGACCGCGTCGCAATGAGGCTGTACAACACCCTCAGCCGTCGCCTGGAAGAATTCGTCCCCGCGGGGGACGAGGTGCGCATGTACGTTTGCGGCCCCAACCTGTACGCCCCCTGCCACCTGGGGCACGCCATGAGCTACATCATCTTCGACGTCCTGCGCCGCTACCTGGAGTTCCGGGGCTACCGCGTCCGCCACGTCCAGAACTTCACCGACATCGAGGACAACATCATCCTGCGGGCGCGGGCCACCGGCCGCACGATCCAGGACCTGGCCGAGGAGCACATCGACCTCTTCTTCCGGCAGATGGACGCCCTGGGCATACAGCGGGCCCACCACTACCCCCGGCCCACCCAGGAGATAGACGCCATCGTGGACATGGTGAGAGTGCTCCTGGAGAAGGGCTACGCCTACCAGGCCGGCGGCGACGTCTACTTCCGTGTGCTCAGCTTCCCCGACTACGGCAAGCTGTCGGGGCGGGACGTGGACTCCCTCATGGCCGGCGCCAGGGTGGACCCGGGCGAGGCGAAGGAACACCCCGCCGACTTCGTGCTCTGGAAGGGGGCGAAGGAGGGCGAGCCCTCCTGGGACAGCCCCTTCGGCCCGGGCCGACCGGGCTGGCACATAGAGTGCTCGGCCATGTCCTTAAAGTACCTCGGCCAGCCCCTGGACATCCACGGCGGCGGCCAGGACCTGATCTTCCCTCACCACGAGAACGAGGTCGCCCAGAGCGAAGCCTACAGCGGCCGCAAACCCTTCGCCCGCTTCTGGGTCCACCACGGCCTCCTGCGCCTGCCCGACAGCCCCGAGAAGATGACGCGGCACCTGGGCAACCTGGTGCCGCTGGACGAGGCCCTGGACCGCTTCGGGCCCGACGCCCTGCGCCTGTTCGTGCTCGGCTCGCACTACCGCAGCCCCCTCACCTATTCGGAGGAGGCGCTGGCCGCCGCCCGCGCCGGCGCCCGCCGCCTGCGCCTGGCCGCCACTCTGGAGGGGGGCGAGCGCGGGCCCGAGGTGGACCCGAGCCCCTACCGCGAGCGCTTCCTGGCAGCCATGGACGACGACCTGGCCACGCCCCAGGCCCTGGCCGCCCTCTTCGACCTGGCGGCAGAAATCAACCGCGCCCGCGACGAGGGCAGGCGCACCGCCCATGCCCAGGCCGTGTTGCGGGAGCTGGCCGGGGTGCTGGGGCTCACGCTGCGAGAGCCCACCCCGTACCGGGCCGATGCCGTGCCGTTCATCGAGGTGCTCATCGAGGTCAGGCAGGAGCTCAGGTCCCAGCGCCTCTACGCGCTGGCCGACTCCATCCGCGCCCGCCTGCTGGAGCTGGGCATCGTCCTGGAGGACACGCCCCAGGGCACCCGCTGGCGCCCCCGCGAGGACTAGTAGCCGTAGTCCACCGAGCCGCCCGCCGATGGGGCGCTGCCCGCCCCACCTCCGCCGCTACCGCCGGTGCTGAGGGTCCCCTGCATACCCGCCCCCCGATGGAAGCGACAGATGAAGGTGTAGCTGGCGGCCTGGGGCGTGAACGTGGCTGTCATGGTCTGCCCGGGCTGCACCACCACGTCCACGTTCAGGTCGGAAATAGTAAAGGTGTGGGGGGCCTGGCCTTCGTTGCGCACCGTCACCGTCACCGGCTGGTTGGGCTGAACGCTGATGCGCGCCGGATCGAAGGAGAAGTCCAGCGCCCGCACCGTCACAGTGGCCGCCCCCACCCCGGGAGTGGCCCCACCTCCCGCGGGGGTCGGGGTCGGGGTCGGCGTCGGCGTCCGGGCCGGAGGAGTGGCGGCCGGAGTGGTGCCGCCGCGGGCAGCAGGGCTCGGTGTGGCCTCCTCCCCCTCACCGCAGGCCGCGAGGGCCAGGGCCAGCGTCGCCGCCACGCCCAGCGCTAACCAGAGTCGCTTCATTCCCCCACCTCCTGGCGTATTCCACCCACCTATACGCCTGCCCTGGAGCGCCGGATGCACGGCAGGCAGCGACGAGCGCTAGGACGGCGACGACAGCGGGGTCAGGGCGCGCAAGAAAGCCTCAGGGTCCTGTAGCGAGACGTAGAGTTTCCTGGTAGGCCACGGCAGGAACACCACCCGGAAGACGCGCCGGCGCTTGAGCGAGATCTCCACTACCCCCGACAGCGAGCCTATGAGCCCGATGGAGCCTTTCAGGGTCACCCGCCACCCCAGGCCGGCCAGCGCCGACCAGCGGGCCGGCCGTACGTGCTCGATATCGTCCCGCGGGATAGTGGCAGCGAACCCCCATCCGAAGCGGAGGAGGACCTCCTGCGGTCCGACCTCCACATAGGACGAGCGAGGAAGCCCGCCGCAGATGGCGAGGAGCGGCAACGCCCAGCGCTCCACGCGCATGGGGAAACGTTGCCTGGTTGTGGCCATCGCCCGTCCATTCTACACCCGCGGGCGTGCCTTTAGCGATGCCCGTATGCTAGATTCGAAGACGAGGCGCCTATGGCCTATCTTGTCGAGTTCGAGGGCAAAGCGCCCAGGGTGGCGGAAGGCGTCTTCCTCGCCCCCACTGCCGTCCTCATCGGCGATGTGGTGGTGGAGGAAGGCGCCAGCATCTGGTTCGGCGCCGTCCTGCGGGCCGACTTCGGCCGCATCGTGGTCGGCAGGGGCACCTCGGTGCAGGACAACGTGGTCATCCACCCTGACGGCGAGTGCATCATCGGCCCTAACGTGACCATCGGCCACCTGGCCCTGCTGGAGGGCTGTGTGGTGGAGGAGCAGGCCGTCATCGGCGTGGGCGCGGTGGTGCTGGAGGGGGCCAGGGTGGGCAGGCGGGCCATCGTGGCTGCCGGCAGCGTGGTGACCAACGGTATGGAGGTGCCCGCCGAGACGCTGGTGGCCGGGGCGCCGGCGCAGGTGAAGAAGGCGCTCTCGGGCAATGCCCGGTGGTGGGTGGAGAACGCCGCCCGCGAGTACCAGGAACTCCGCCTCAGGTACCTGCGGGGCGCCCGCGTACTGCCCTCCCGGTGAGCACCCCGCCTGTCACATGGGCTCGTGCCAGGGGCGGGGCTCCCTGGGCCGCACCACCACCCGGTCCACGTACACCCCGGGCGTCACCACGCACTCCGGGTCCAGCTCCCCTACCTCCACCACCTCGTCCACCTCGGCAATGGTGATGCGCGACGCCCCAGCCATGGTGGCGTTGAACGTCCGCGACGAACCCCGGTACACCAGGTTC
>CACRXD010000055.1_pt1 | contig 109856 bp, 103 predicted proteins | sample 5377101 | NCBI WGS metagenome assembly CACRXD01 (sample SAMEA6061844, study PRJEB28556) | metagenome
TCCAGAAACTCCTCCCCAAGCCCTATCGCCGCCGTCATGCTCCCGGGAAACAGCGCCCGCGCCAGCCGCCTGGCCGCACCCCCGCTCGCCCCCCGCCTCTCCAATCGCAGCCGCTCCGCCACCGCCAGGTCCACCACCCGCCCCTCCTCCGCCAACACCAGCACCAGCCGCGCCTCCCCCCCATCAGGCCCCTCTACCGATATCCTTCCCAGCTTCATGACGACCTCCCGGCTAGATTTTTTGCAGGCACCGTCGCGCCGGGCGACGCCCGTAACGCCTGACATCATTCCCTCGGACAGGGCCGACCCTGGCAGAAGAGCGCCCGCGGTCCCGGACTGCCCGCGCGCTCGATGCTAGCGTCGATTATAGCTATAGAGGCTGCTGTGTCCAGGCAACCTCGGGCTATGCCGTCTCCGGCTCCACCTGGAAGCGGTAGACCTCGATGACCGGGTTGGCGAGGAGCAGGCGACACATCTCCTCCACCTGCCGCTCGGCGTCCTGCTGCCCGTCGGCTTCCAGACGGAGCTCCAAGTACTTGCCCGCCCGCACCGACTCGACGGCCCTGAAACCCAGGTCATGCAGGGCCCCGCGAATGGTCAGGCCCTGGGGGTCGTTCACCGTGGGCTTCAGTGTGACGTACACCCGGGCCAGATAGACGGGCATAGCTACGGCCTCAGCAACTCCCGGCCGGTAAGGCGGCGATAGGCCTCGCGGTACTTCTCCGCCGTGCGCTCCACGATGTCGGACGGCAGCTCCGGGGCGGGCGGCTGCCTATTCCAGCCGACCGAGGTCAGGTAGTCACGTACGAACTGCTTGTCGAAGCTGGGTTGGGAGCGGCCAGGCCGGTACTCGTCTGCCGGCCAGAAGCGACTCGAGTCCGGGGTCAGCACCTCGTCGATGAGGATGATCTCATCGTCCAGCCAGCCGAACTCGAACTTGGTGTCGGCGATGATGATGCCCCTCTCGCGGGCATAGTCGCGAGCGAAGCGGTACAGGGCCAGGCTGCGGACGCGCATGGCCGTGGCCGCTCTCAGGCCAACCAGCTCCACCATCTGCTCCCAGGTGATGGGCTCGTCGTGGCCCTCCTCGGCCTTGGTGGTAGGGGTGAACAGAGGCTCGGGGAGCTCCTGGCTCTCCTCCAGGCCAGCAGGCATCCTCTCGCCGTTGACGGTGCCTTGGCGTCGGTACTCCTCCCAGGCGGAGCCGGCCAGATACCCCCGTACGATGCACTCCACGTCTATGCGCTGGGCCTTGCGCACCAGCATGGCCCGGCCCACCAGGTCGGGCGGCACCTCCAGGCCGTCGACGTCCGTGGAGTCCACCAGGGCCAGGAAGTGATTGGGGACCACGTCGGCCGTCTTCTCAAACCAGAAGGCCGAGAGTTGGGTCAGCACCAGCCCTTTATCGGGTATGCCCGTGGGCAGCACCACATCGAAGGCGGAGATGCGGTCGGTGGACACCATGAGCAGACGATCGCCCAGGTCATAGGTGTCCCGCACCTTCCCACGACGGTACAGGGGGAGGGAGAGCTGCGCCTCCATCAGAACCGGCATCGCCACGGCGTCACCTCCTAGTGCATCGCTCTGTCCGGGCCCTGCACCCGAACGGCTCCGGCCGGTCGCGTCGGTCCCGGCCCTGCATCGCCCGCAGCAGCGGTCATACTCCCGGGACGGGGGTCATGCCAGGCCCAGGCGCTGAAAGGTGGCGTCCACATACCGCAGGAACCAGCGGTAGTCGAACAGGGCGGCCAGCTCGTCCCGCGACAGGTGGGCCATGACCTCCCCGTCCTCCGCCAGGAGCTCCTGGAAGGGCCGCTCCTCCTCCCAGGCCCGCATGGCGTTGCGCTGCACCAGCTCGTAGGCCTTTGGCCGGGGCAGACCCTTCTCCATCAGCGCTATCAGCACCCGCTGCGAGAACATGAGCCCCCGCGAAAGCCCCAGGTTACGGAGCATCCGCTCGGGATACACCCTGAGTCCGCGCACTACGTAGGCGAACAGGTCCAGCATGTAGTCCAGCAGGATGCAGGCGTCGGGCAGCACCACTCGCTCCACCGACGAGTGAGAGATGTCCCGCTCGTGCCACAGGGCCACGTTCTCCAGGGCGGCCGTGACGTAGCCGCGGAACAGGCGGGCGAGGCCGCAGACGCGCTCGCACTTCTCCGGGTTGCGCTTGTGGGGCATGGCGCTGGAGCCCGTCTGCCCGGGCAGGAAAGGCTCCTCGGCCTCCAGCACCTCGGTCCGCTGCAGGTGCCTTATCTCGGTGGCGAACTTTTCCAGGCTGGCCGCCACGCCGGCCAGCACGGCCACGAAGTGGGCGTGGCGGTCGCGGGACACCACCTGGTCCACCACCGGCGCCACTGCCAGCCCCAGCCTGCGGCAGGCGCTCTCTTCCACCTCGGGCGGGACGCTGGCGTGGGTGCCCACGGGGCCGGCCATCTTGCCCACGGCCACCTCCTGACGGGCGCGGGCCAGGCGCTGCCGGTGACGGGATAGCTCGTCCCACCAGAGGGCCAGCTTCAGGCCGAAGGAGGTGGGCTCCGCGTGGACGCCGTGGGTGCGCCCGGCCATGATGGTCTCCCGGTGCTGGAGGGCCTTCTCGCGCACGGCGTCCATGAGCGTCGCCAGGTCTTCGTCCAGGAGTTGCGCCGCCTCCGACAGCAGCAAGGCCAGGGCCGTATCCTCCACATCGTAGGAGGTGAGGCCCAGGTGCAGGTAGCTGGCCGCCTCCGGCGAGAGGGAGTCGGCCACGGCACGCAGGAAGGCGTTCAGGTCATGGTGCATCTGGGCCTCGTAGCGGCGCCAGCGCTCCACGTCCACGGTAGCCCGACGCATCTCCTCCACCGCCGTCCAGGGGACGCGGCCCACCTCGGCCCAGGCCTCGGCTACGGCTATCTCGACCTGCAGCCACTTCTGCAGCTTGTTCTCCTGCGACCAGATGCGGCCCATTTCGGGCCGCGTATAGCGCTCGATCATCGCCCTTCAGCGTTCCTCCATCATGTTAGGCCACAGCCGTGCGGCGCAGAAGGGGCGCACATCCCCTCAGAGGCTCTCGCCGAACAGTCGCAACACCCTCTGCCAGGCGTCCTGGGCGGCCTGAGCGTTGTAGACCTCGGGGCGGGTGTCGTTGAAGAAGGCGTGCTGCGTCCCCGGGTAGATGTGTATCTCGTGCCGCTTGCCGTAGCGCTGCAGGGCCTCGCGCAGCTCTCGCGAGCGGCGGGGCGGGTCTACCCACGGGTCGTGCTCGGCGTAGATGGCCAGCACCGGCCCCTGTATATTCTGCACCTTGTCGATGGGCTCGGGATTGATGCCGTAGAACGGCGCCACAGCCTTGATGTGGGGGCTGGCGCAGGCCAGCTCCAGGGCCAGCCCGCCGCCCATGCAGAAGCCGATGGCGCCGATGCCGCGGCCGCGAGTGAAAGGCTGGGAGGCGAGCCAGTCGGCAGCGCGGGCCAGCTCCTTCACCGCTCGCGGCATGTCCAGGGCCATCATCAGCTTCTCGGCCTCGCTGGGCTCGCTGGTGACCTTGCCCCGGTAGAGGTCCGGGGCCAGGGCAGCGTATCCCTGACCGGCGAAGCGTCGGCACACGTCCTGTATGTGGGAGTCGATGCCCCACCACTCCTGGACGACGATGACGCCGGGGAAGGGGCCGTCTCCCTCGGGCCTGGCCAGGTAGCCGGGCATGTCCTCCCCGTTGGCGGGGAAGCGTACGGTCTCGGTGACGATCTCGGCCATAGGCTCCCTCCTCTCCTCGCGTGGTGCGTTAGCTCGCCTACAGCACCCCCTTGGTGCTGGGCACTTCTCCCTCCAGCCTGGGCTCCGGGCGCGTGGCCTGGCGCAGGGCCAGGGCCAGGGCCTTGAAGGCCGCCTCGGCCCGGTGGTGGTCGTTCTCGCCCGCCAGCAGGCGCACGTGCAGGGCGAGTCGCCCCGCCTGGGCCAGCGAAGCGAGGAAATGGGGCACCATCTCCGTGGGCAGGGCGCCCAGGTAGTCGCGGCGGAAGGGCAGGTCCACCTTCGCATGGGGCCGGCCGCCGAGGTCGAGGGCCACCATGGCCAGCGCCTCGTCCAGGGGCACGATGGCGTGCCCGAAGCGGACGACCCCCCGCCGCTCGCCCAGCGCCTCGTCCAGCGCCTGCCCCAGCGCGAGGCCCACGTCCTCCACCAGGTGGTGCGCCTCCCGGTCCAGGTCGCCTTCGGCCTCGATACTTATGTCGAACAGCCCGTGCCGCGCCACCTGCTCCAGGAGGTGGTCGAACATGCCTATACCAGTACGGATCCGGCCCTGGCCACGGCCGTCCAGGTCTATGGCCACCTCCACCCTGGTCTCGCCCGTCTGGCGCAGCACACGCGCCTGTCTGGTCATGTCGCCTCCCTCGCGTCGTCGCCGGCGGGGATGGGGAGCGCCGCCAGGGCCTCCAGCAGCCGGTCGGTGTCCTCGGGCCGCCCCACGCTGATGCGTATGCAGTCCTGCAGCGAGGGATGGCTATAGCGGCGCACCAGCACCCCTTGACCCCTTAGCCCTTCCCATACCTGACGCGCGTCCCTGCCTTTGACCCGGCAGAGCACGAAGTTCGCTTGCGAGGGCAGCGGCTCCAGCCAGTCGATGCCGCGCAGGGCACCGAGCATCCTTTCCCGCTCGGCGACGATGGCCTTCACGCGGTCCATGAGCAGGGGCAGGTCTTCCAGCGATGCCAGGGCCGCGGCCTCGGCGGCCACGTTCAGGTTATAGGGCATCTTCACCTTCATGACCATCTCCGCCAGGGGGACGGGCAGCACGCCGTAGCCCACTCGCAAACCCGCCAGTCCGGCCCATTTGCTGAAGGTGCGCAACACGACCAGGTTGGGGTGCTCGGGCACCAGCGGATAGAAGCTGTACCCGGGGGCCGGCCAATCGCCAGCCGCGAACTCGATATAGGCCTCGTCCACCACCACGAGAGCGCCCGTATCCAGAATGGCGTCCAGCTCCCTCCGCGACAGGAGATCGCCGGTCGGGTTATTGGGGGAGGCGAGGAAGCAGGCGCGCGCCCCCCGACGGAGGGCCGAGGCCACTGCCTCCGCGTCCAGTTGGAAGCGGCCGTCTCGCGGCACCTCCACCACCTCGCCGCCGTACAGGCGGGCGATGAACGCGTACATGCCGAAGGTGGGCGGCGAGACCACCACCCGCTCGCCCGGGCCCACAAAGAGGCGTGCCAGCACGTCCAGCAGATCGTCGGAGCCGGCCCCGCAAACGATGTGCGCCTCGTCTACCTCCATGTGCCTGGCCAGCGCCCTCCGCAACTGTCGTTGCCAGGGGTCGGGGTACAGGTGCAGGGAGCCGAGACGGGCCAGAGCCTCCCGCGCCCGCGGCGAGGGCCCGTACGGGTTCTCGTTGCCATCCAGCTTGGCTATCCGCTCCGGCGGCAGGCCCAGTTCCTGGGCCACCAGCTCCGGCGGGTCGATGGGCTCGTAGCCCTCCATGTCCCGCAGGTGGGGCCGGGCCAGGGGCGGCAGGCAAGGGTCAGCCATGGCGACGGTATCGCGCCTCGATGGCCAGGGCGTGTCCGGTCAGCCCCTCCGCCCGGGCCACGCGGGCAGCGGCCGGCCCCAGCCGGGCCGCCTCCTCGGCAGATATGCCCACGTAGGCTGTGACCTTCAGGAAGTCCCATACGCCCAGGGGCGAAGAGAAGCGCGCGCTGCCACCCGTGGGCAGGACATGGCTGGGGCCGGCAGCGTAGTCGCCCAGGGACTCGGCCGAGTCCGGGCCCAGGAACACGCAGCCGGCGTGGCGGACCTTCTCCAGCCAGGTCGTGGCGTCGCGCAGGTGCAGGCACAGGTGTTCGGGGGCCAGGTCGTTGGCCAGCTCCAGCGCTTCCTCGACGTTGGCTACCACTGCCACCAGCCCTCGCCCTTCCAGCGAGGCGCGGGCCACGTCGCGACGGGCCAGAGAGTCTAGTCGCATCCCGACTTCCTCGAGGGCCTTTTCGGCAACGGTGCTATCGGTGGCGATGAGCACGCAGGTGGCCAGCTCGTCATGCTCGGCCCCGGCCAGCAAGTCGATGGCCACCAGGGAGGGGTCGGCAGAGTCATCGGCCACGATAACCGTCTCGGAGGGGCCGAAGAGGCCATCGATGCCCACCTGACCGAACAGGCGCCGCTTGGCAGTGGCCACGAAGACGTTGCCGGGGCCGCATATCTTGTCCACCCTGGGCACCGTTTCCGTGCCGTAGGCCATGGCGGCGATAGCCTGCACACCGCCGGCGCGGTAGACACGTTCGACGCCGGCGATGTGGGCCGCCACCAGCTTGGCGGGGGCGACGCTGCCATCGGGGCGGGCTGGCGTGCACATGACCAGCTCGCCCACCCCCGCTACCCGCGCCGGCACGGCGATCATCAGCACGGTCGAGGGGTAGACGACGGCGGTGCCCGGCGCGTAGATGCCCGCCCGCTCCAGGGGCCGTACCACCTGCCCGCAGCCATCGGCCCGGAACGGGCGCTGGGCGTGCTCCAGTTGGTGGCGGTGGTAGTCCTCCACCCGCTGCCGAACCAGGCGCAGGGCGTCCACCAGTCCCGGCTCCACCTGCGCATAGGCGGCTTCCAATTCCTCCGGGGATACGGCCAGGGGCGTGCCCTCGGGCACCCCGTCCAGAAGGGCATTGTAACGGGCCACGGCCCTGTCGCCGTCGCGGCGGACGTCGACCAGCACCCGCTCCACCACCTGCTCGACCGTCAGCTCCTCCCCGAAGACCGCGGCGATGCGCTTGCGAATGGACGGTGGCAGATCCTCTTCGGCCGGTGGGCGCTGGCGCAGCCAGGCGCGGGCTGCTTCCAGTCCGCGGACTACTCGCACAGGTACTGCCTCACCGCTTCCAGGCCCTGCTCGACCGAGGCCTCCAAGAAGGCCTGCACCCGCTCCCAGGTCAGGTAGCGCACGGCCTCGTCGGCCACGTCGGGCAGCAGGCGCAGGAAGTCCTCCAGCGCCTCGGCTGTCTCGATGCCCGCCTCCTTCAGGTAGCGGCTGGCGATGCGGCCGAAGCGATCCCAGGTGAGGGGCTGCTGCAGCACCTCGCGGATGAGGCTGTGCCAGCGCTGCAGCGTCTCCTGGTCGATGAACCCCACCTGCACCGACAGCTCGTCCCGCGCCAGCTCGCCCACGATATGCCTGACCAGCTCGTCATCGCTGCGGCCCCGCTGGTCGAGGGCGAACTGCAGAGCCCGGTCCATGATGTTGGCCCAGGGCCCGCCGCCCATGGGCGAGCGCTCGCCGAAAAACGGCCGGTAGACCTGGGTTATCCATGCCTCGTCCATCACCAGGTGGGTCAGGTAACCGGCTACGAACGCGGCCGTGGCAGGGGACAGGCCGCCGGCGTGGGCCAGGTCGGGGTAGGCCCGGAACAGGCCCTGCACCCCGCTCTGCTCGTCGAAGTTGTCCAGGTCGAAGAAATGGGTCTGCCGCCGGTCCCACCGGGTGATGACGCGGATGTCTGGCGCTGTCGAGCCCAGATAGAGGGCACCCCTCTCCCTGTCCAGCAGGTCGTGGCCCAGGCGGTCGGCTATCTGTTTGGCCACCACAGTGTGCAGGCCCAGGGGCGGCATGGTCTCACCTGGCTACATTCTAGCAGAGGCAGCCACCGCCCCCTGCGCCAGCCGCTGGAGCAGGTCGGACACCAGCCTGCCCCGCCGGCCCTCCCCGACGCCTTTGCGCACGATGACGCACGTGGTAGAGCGGAAGATGACGTCGATGGCCTTGAGCTGGTTCTCCACCAGGGTGCGGCCCGTCTCGGTGCCTTCGATGAGCAGCTCCGCGTCCTCGGGCACGAAGCCCTCCGAGGCGCCAGCGGTAGGGATGACCCGGTAGCGCCAGAAGTGGCGGCTTCGCGCATAGTGGTCGGCGATGTTGGCGAACTCGGAGGCGATACGCACCACCGCCTTACCCTGCGAGCGCCAGAGGGACAGGGCCTCCCCCAACGTCTCCGCCGGCAGGTCGGCCGCCACCACGGCGCTCATGTTGAAGGCGCCCCGCCCCAGGTCCAGGGCCATCTCCACCGGGCTGGACGGGAAGCGGTACAGGTGCTCCAGCAGGCAGTCGCGGCCGGTGATGGCCAGGTCGAAGGCGCCCAGGGCGACCATCTGGGGCATGTCCTGGGGCCGCACCACCTTGGCCTCCACTCCAGGCAGGGAGGCGCGAGGGCGCCGCTCGCCCTCGGCATACCCCTCGAAATGCACCCCTGCCTCGGCCAGCGCTTCCAGCACGTGCCGTTGCTGGTGGCCATCGGGCAGGGCGATACGCACCGAGTCGCGCTCGGCAGGCGGCGGGGCGGGCGGCACCCGCGCCAGGGCGAGGGCGGGGGGAAGCGACAGCCCTCCCCCTGCCTCGAGGCCGCACGAGGCCAGGCAGGAGAGCAGCCAGCCCATGTCCTTGGCCCGCAGGCTGTGCCGGTTGGCGATGACCCATGCCCGGCCCTCCAGCAGCCGGTGCAGGGGCGTCAGGCCCAGGCCGCCGAGGGACGATTCATCGGGCGCTGCCACCAGCGCCAGGTCCGCGTCCTCGGGAGGGTACGCTTCGGCCGCGCCCCAGACGGGCACCACGCGGTAGCCAGGCAGCCGGGCTGCCAGGGCGAAGGCCTCGGCCAGATTGGGGAACTCGGACACGATCCGTACCCCCCGCCACCCGGCGAGGTCGCGCAGCGATGACCACATCCCCCGGGCGCCTGCCACGAACAGCGAGGTCGCGCCCACAGGGAGCCCGCCCAGCTTGACGATGGCTTCCCCTGGATAGCGGCACAGGAACTCCTCTACCCAGTGCAGCCCGCAGACGCCTATGTCGTAGTTGCCCAGGGCGATCTGGATGGGGATGTCGCGTTCGCGGAAGACCCGCACCCGCACCGGCCCCTCGCCCTCGGCAGGGAGGCGGTAGGCACGAGAGCCCTCGCCGTAGCCGGCCACCCGCAGCCCGCCCCGCTCCAGCAGCGCCGCCAGCGGGCGCCGCAGGTCGCCCGTGGGCAGGGCCAGGCGGATCACCCCTGGCCCTCCCCAGCGCCGAGTACGGCCAGCGCCTCCTCCAGGCTGGCGGCGGGCACTGCCGTCTCCTCCCCTGCCGGCAAGGCCACGAAGGCGCCGGAGCCTACGCGTAGCCGGGGACCGGTGCCGGCCCGGGGCGGCACTAGGGCTACGTGCGCCTCCCTACCAGCCGCCCGCAGGCGGCGTACGGCCCGAAAGGCCTCGGCCACGGCCTCCGGCGTGCGCTCCTCCGGCTCGACCCAGATGGCGCTTTCCTGCCTGTCCTGAGGTGGCGGAAGCAACTCCAGGAGCCGGTCCAGATAGAGGGCAAACCCTGAGGCGGGGACGTCCTTGCCGCCCAGGAGGCCGATGAGGGAATCGTACCGGCCGCCCGCGCCCACCAGCGTGCCGCCGACCTCGAAGCGGAACACAGGCCCCGTGTAGTACTCGAAATGGCGCACCAGCGCCCCCGATACCACCACCTCCAGCCCCAGCCTGCCCAGCGCGGCCACCACCTGCTCCAGCTCATCGAGAGGCCCCGCCAGCTCGGGCAGGGCGGGCAGAAAGACAGCGCGGAGGTTGGCCACGTAGCCCGTGCCCTGCCCCTCCTCCACCAGCAGAAGCTCGGGCGGGGCGCCCAGCTCCGGTATCCGCTCCTGGACACGGGCCAGGGCCTCGGCCTCGCCTTCCAGGATGCCGTCGTAGAGGCGCAGCTGCTCTTCGGGCGTTAGGCCCATCTTGGCCAGCACGGCCCGCACCAGCCCGGGGTGGGACAGCCGCACAGTGGCCGGCCTCAGTCCCAGCCTGTCCAGGACCTCATGAACCACCAGCACCAGCTCCACGTCCCCAAGGGGCTGGGTATCGCCGATGAGCTCCACCCCTGCCTGCCACTCCTCGCGGCGCCCCTCGCCTTCGGCGAAGTGGAACACGTTCTGGACGTAGAAAAGCTTGGCCAGCGGCTCCCCGGCCATATGCTCCACGTACAGACGAGCGGTGGGGATGGTGCCTTCCGGCCTGAGGACTACCCGCTCTCCGCTCCAGCCGTCCCAGTCCAGAAACGAGTAGACGCGGCCCAGCGCCTGCGGCGTCAGCGTACCGGTAGAGGTGAACAGGAACAGATGCTCCACGGTAGGCGTGCGCACCTCGCGGTATCCCCAGGCCAGGCACGTCTGCCGGAAGACCTGCTCCACCTGCCGGAAGCGCTCCATGTCGGCGGGCAGCAGGTCGTACATGCCGCGGCAGCGCAGAGGCTCGCTCATGGCCGAAAAGGGCGGCCCCAGCGCACGGAGGGGGGCCACAGCCCATTCTACCGCGGCATCTCCTATGGAGCAAAAAGCGCGGCCGTCCCGAGAGTATAATTGAGGCGGTCTATGTTGCCCATCTTTGCGCAAAAGCTCGTCCCGCGCCTGGCCCGCAGCGCCGGACTGCTGCTGCTAGCACTTTCGGCCGTGGTGTCTGGCTGCGCGGGGCCCGCGGCGCCCCCCGGGGCGGTGCACGTTCTCACCGCCGACGGAAACGTGGGGCCGGTGATGGCGCGCTATATAGACCGGGGCATCGACCACGCCGAGGACGAGCGGGCAGCGGCCGTGGTCATCGAGCTGGACACGCCGGGTGGCCTGTCTACGTCGATGGACGACATAGTCAAGCGCATCCTGGCCGCCCGGGTGCCAGTGGTGACCTATGTCTGGCCGCCGGGGGGCCAGGCGGCTTCTGCCGGCACCTTCATCGTCATGGCCTCACACGTGGCGGCCATGTCGCCGGGCACCAGCATCGGCGCGGCGACGCCCGTGTCGGTGACCGGCGCCAACGACGAGACCTTGCGCGACAAGGCCACCAACGATGCGGCGGCCCGCATCCGCGATATCGCCATCCTGCGCGGCCGCAACGCCGACTGGGCCGAGGCAGCGGTGCGGCAGGCCGCGTCGGCCAGCTCCGACGAGGCCCTGCGCATCGGCGTGGTGGACGTGGTGGCGGCAAGCCTCGAGCAACTCCTCGCCCAGGTCGATGGCCGTGAGGTGACGCTGCAGGACGGCCGCACCGTGACCCTGGCCACGGCCGGAGCGCCGGTGGTACGCAACGGCATTAGCCTGGCGGAGCGGGCCCTGGACCTGCTGGCCGACCCCAACATCGCCCTCCTGCTGCTGTCGCTGGGCACCCTCGCCCTGGCCTACGAAATCTTCAATCCGGGCGCCATCTTTCCGGGGGTATTCGGGATCATCGCCATCATCCTGGGCTTCTTCGCCCTGAGCGTCATACCGTTCAACTGGGCAGGGCTGGCCCTGGTGCTGGTAGGGCTGGCCCTGCTGGTGCTGGAGGGGTTCATCACCAGCCACGGGGTGCTGGGCATCGGCGGGGCCATCAGCCTGGCCCTGGGGGCCCTGTTCCTGACCGGCGGCAATCCCCGTTTCGCGGGGCCCGACATCGAGGTCAACCGCTGGCTGGTGTACGGCCTGGCGGCCGGCCTGGGCGTCTTCTTCGCCTTCGTGGCCACCAACGTGGTGCGAGCTAGGCGCCAGCCGGCCCTCATGGGCCCCGAGACTATGGTGGGGCGGACGGCCGTGGCCCGCTCGCCCCTGAACCCCTCGGGCTTTGTCTTCCTGGACGGCGAGTACTGGCAGGCCGAGGCCGAGGACGGCGAGGTGCAGCCGGGCGAGGTGGTGGTGGTCACCGCCCGCGAGGGGCTGCGCCTGCGGGTACGCAAGGCGGCACTACAGCAGGAGGGAGGTAGCAGGCCATGAGCGAGCGCATGGAGCCCCAGGGCCAGCCAGTGGCCAACTGGCTGGCGCGGCTCCTCACTTACGTCGGCTACATTCTGGCCATCCCGCTGTTCTGGCTGGCCATCCGCATCGTACAGGAGTACGAGCGTGGGGTCATCTTCCGGCTGGGCAGGCTGGTGGGGGCGCGCGGGCCGGGGCTGTTCTTCATCATCCCCTTCGTGGAGAGGATGATCAAGGTCGACCTGAGGATCGTCACCATGGACGTGCCCCGCCAGGAGGCCATCACCCGCGACAACGTGACGGTGCGGGTCGATGCCGTGGTCTACTTCCGGGTGGTCAACCCCGAGGACGCGGTGGTGAAGGTGGCGGACTACATCCGCGCCACCGCCCTCATCGCCCAGACGACCCTGCGCAACGTCATCGGCCAGTCGGACCTGGACGACTTGCTCTCGCGACGGGAACAGGTGAACCAGAGGCTCCAGCAGATGATCGACGAGGCCACCGAGCCGTGGGGCGTCAAGGTCACGGCAGTGGAGGTACGGGACGTCAACCTGGCGCCGGAGATGATCCGCGCCATCGCCCGTCAGGCCGAGGCCGAGCGCGAGCGGCGGGCCAAAGTCATCAACGCCGAAGGTGAGTTTCAGGCCGCCCAGCGCCTCTCGGAGGCGGCCATCGTCATGGCCCAGAACCCCATCAGCGTCCAGCTCCGCTTTCTCCAGACCCTGTCGGAGATCTCTACGGAGCGCAACAGCACGGTAGTGTTCCCCATACCCATCGACTTGCTGAGCATCTTCTACGACCGGGCCCGGGCCATGGCCGGCCCCCAGGCTCCCGCCGCTGGCGGCCAGTCACCCCCTGCTACCGCATCGGACGGGTAGGCACACCGGGACCCGGGCCTGGCCGGGGGCCGTCGGCGCTGGGAGCGGCGCGGGGGGATGTGTCTCGGTCGCTCTCCGCCGCCGCGAAGAGTTCGTCCACGCTCGTGGCCTCGCGAACGCCACCCTGGCGGATGCCCCCCTCGGCCGCGGCTGGGCCGTACCGTCAGGAGTGGCCCCAGAGAGGCCTGTGAGCCCGGCATCTTCGGCGGGCCCGTGCTACGAACCCCGCAGGGTCACATCGCCCGCCTCGATGGCGATGCGGGAGCCGTCCCGGCGGCGGAGGAGCAATCGCCCCTCCTCGTCCACGTCCTCCGCCAGCCCCTCCTCCACCTGGTCACCGAACCGCACCGTCACTTCTTGCCCCAGGGTGATGAGGCGGGCCCGCCACTCTTCCAGCACCGGCCCGCCGCCCCGCGCCTCCTCGTACAGGGCTTCGAGATGGTGCAAAAGCGAGGCCAGCACATCCTCCCGCGGCACCTCCCGCCCCAGCTCGCGACGCAAGCTGGTAGCGATCTCGGCCAGGTCGGGGATGGCCTCCACGTCCATGTTCACGTTGATGCCGATTCCCAGCAGACAGTAGCGGACCTGCCCGCCCTGCACTTCGGACTCCAGCAGCACGCCCGCGAGCTTCCGCCGTCCGATCCAGACGTCGTTGGGCCACTTGATGCCCGCCTGGATGCCCGTCGTGTCGGCCACCGCACGGGCTACGGCCAGGGGGGCCACCATGGTCAGGCGCTTCAGCACCTCCAGGGGCGGCCTGAGCACCAGCGTCAGGTACAGGTTCTGGCCCGGGGGCGATGCCCAGGAGCGGCCCAGCCGCCCTCGGCCCGCCGTCTGCTCGTCGGCCAGCACCAGCGTGCCTTCGGGCGCTCCCGCCTCCGCCTCGCGGCGGGCGATGTCCTGCGTCGAGCCCACGCTACTGTAGTAGACCAGGCGCCGCCCCACGTACTGGGTGTCCAGCAGCTGTTCCAATCGCGACAGGTCGGGCCAGGCCATAGGCCCCTCCTTCAGGGACGGCCATAGAGGGAGCGCAACACCTGCCGCGCCACCTCTCGGTCGTCGCACTCGTAATAGCCGTCGGCCATGTATACGCGGGACTCGTGCCCCTTCCCCGCCAGCAGCACCGCGTCGTCGTCTGAGGCCATGGCCAGGGCGTGGGCTATCGCCTCGCGACGGTCGGGAATGACGGCGTAGTCGTGCCCCTCCCGCCTGCCCACCGCCTCCAACCCCGCGGCGATCTCACGCAGGATGGCCATCCGGTCCTCGTCGTAGGGGTTGTCATCGGTGACGATGGTGTAGTGGGCCAGCTCTCCGGCCACCCGCCCCATGGGGAAGCGCCTCTCCCGCTCCCTGCCGCCGATGCAGCCGAACACAGCGATGACGCGCCCGCGGACCATGGCCCGCAGGAGCGATAACGCGCGGCGCAGGGACTCCGGGGCGTGGGCATAGTCCACGACCACCAGGAAGGGCTGGCCCTCGTCCACGAGCTCCAGCCTGCCCGGGGCCCCTGGCCACGACTCCAGGCCGTCCACGACGCGCGCCGTGGGCAGGCCCAGGGCCGTCGCCACCGCTGCGGCAGCCAGGGCATTGGCCACACTGGACTCCCCTGGGCGTCGCAAGCGCACCGCGTGCCGCTCACCGTACGCCTCCAGGAGGAAGCGGACGCCCCAGCCCTCGGGCCGCACGTCCCGGCCGAAGACGTCGGCTGGGGCACGTAGGCCATAGGTCACGACTCGCGCCCGCGTCAGGGAACGAAAGTAGGGAGCAGACGGGTCGTCGGCATTGAGGACGGCCGTCTTCGCCACGCCCTTGTCCTCCGCGGCGTCGAGCAGGGCGAACAGGCGTCCCTTGGCTGCCCGGTAGTCCTCGAAGCTGCCGTGGAAGTCCAGATGGTCGCGGCCCAGATTGGTGAAGGCGGCGACGTCGAAGTCACAGTCCTCCACCCTGAAGAGGCACAGGCCGTGGGACGTGCACTCGATGACCGCGTACCGGCAGCCCGCCGCCACCATGCGGGCCAGGGCCGCCTGCACTTCCGGTGCCTCAGGGGTGGTGCGGCCGTCGCCGCCCCCCTCCAGACGGCCATCGATGCCCCAGCCGGCGGTGCCCAGGAAGCCGCTGCGGCCCCCCGCCCTGCCTAGCACGTGCGACAGCAAATGGACGAGGCTGGTCTTGCCGTCGGTGCCGGTAACCCCCACCACCGTCAGGAGGCGGCCAGGGAACCCGTAGAAGGCGGCGGCCAGGCGCGACAGGGCGCGACGGGTGTCGGGCACCTCCAGCAGGGATGCTCGGGCAGCATCGGCCAGCGCCGCCCACCGCTGGCGGCGGTCGGCCTGCACCACCAGGGCGGAGGCGCCGCGGCGCACGGCCTCTTCCAGGAAGTCGTGCCCATCGCGGCGCAGCCCGGGTACAGCCACGAACAGGTCGCCGGGGCCGACCCGCCGGGAGTCCCAGGCGATGCCGTGGACGGGGACATCGGGCCCCAGGAGGCGGGCGCCGTCGAGGGAGGCGGCTAGGGCACGAAGGCTCGTGGTCATGGGCCCATGGTAGGCCAGGGGCAGCGCTCCGCGCTACGACCCAGGGATTTCTCGCTGGCGGCGGGGCCTAGCAGGCCTATAGGCCGGGTTCTGTAGCCACCCCTCGTGGGGCGGCCGGTGGTCATCACTCTGGGCCTCCCCTTCCGGAGAGGCTCTAGCGGCCTACCCGAGGGCGTCGGGCCGGGCGTCCCTAGGCCCCACGAGGGGGCCTGCCCTCCTATTTGGCCTTGCTCCGCGTGGGGTTTGGCCAGCCGGCAGGTCGCCCTGCCGCTGGTGGGCTCTTACCCCACCTTTTCACCCTTACCCGGGCCGTCGGCAGCCCGGGCGGTATGGTTTCTGTGCCACTTTCCGCGGGTCACCCCGCCTGGGCGTTACCCAGCACGCTGCCCGGTGGAGCCCGGACCTTCCTCCCTCCGCGCCACGGCGGAGAGCGACCACCCGGCCTGCTGTCGGCCCCACCGCCAATGCCATTCTACCACCGGCAAAACCTCCGCGAGGGCCGTCACCCCGCGACGGGCCAGTGTGTTAAGGTATTAGGACGGGCCATTAACGCAGCGTTCACCTGCGCAGCCCTCCACAGCACCGACCGACGGTGAAGGAGGCGAGAGCATGCGAGGCAAGGCCCTCGTCGTAGCGACGGCCCTGCTCGTGGCCGCGGCGCTCCTGGGCGGCTGAGGCGAAGAAGAGCAGCAGGCGACGCCGACGCCCACGGCCCTAGCCAGGTCCCTGTCCAGCCCCACGCCGGTGGCCACACCCACTCCCCCGGGCAGCCCCAGCCCAACGCCCACGCAGCCGATCGCACCACCCACCCCCACCGCACCGGCCGCGTGCACCGCGCCCGACGCTCCCGACGTCGCCGGCGCCGTCCTGAAGGGCCAGGGGTGCGTGATACTCAACGTGCCGGCCGGCAAGACCGAGTGGGTGGACGTCCAGCAACTCGCCGGGACGAGCATCCCCTGCGCGGGCGGCGGTAGCACTCACGGCTGGAAGGTTTGGCTGCCGCCCAACGCCAGCGTCACCCGTTACGGGATGCACCAGGGCTCCAAGATGGGGGAATGGAGCGGCAACAGCGGCACCGCCGGCGGATATTGCGGTGCCATAGTGGTGGAGAACCCCAACAACTTCCAGGTGACGGTGCACCTCAGCTGGAAGATGTGGTGCCGTGGCGGCTGCTAGCCCCAGCGCAGGGGCATAGCCACTGGCAGCTCGACCCGGCTTCGGGCACGCAGCGCTCGCCGGGCCTGGTAGCGGGCCAGCGGGCCCGCGCCCCTTTTCCTCGACGGGAGCGCCCTGCTACAATCGGTATTGGCGCTGCGGGGTGGTGTAACGGTAGCACGCCTGGCTCTGGACCAGGAGGCTCTAGGTTCGAATCCTAGCCCCGCAGCCAGAGTGTGGCGCCTTCGTCTAGTGGCCCAGGACACCGCCCTCTCAAGGCGGAGATCGCGGGTTCGAATCCCGCAGGCGCCACCAACCTCTCTCCCCCGTCTACCACCTGCGCAGACTACCCGGCGCCCGAGCTGGTCGCCGCGACGGACGCCAGCGCTCCCTCAGCCCCCTGCTGACAGCCCCTCTAGCCGGCGGCGGACCTCTTCCACCGCCCCCGATATAGGCACCAGCTCGGTGCCGGCGTCGCGACGGGGCTTCAGCTCCACCGCTCCCTGCTCCAGCGTGCGCGGGCTGACAGTGACCCGCAGGGGCATCCCCAGCAGGTCGGCGTCCTTGAACTTGACGCCCGGCGTCTCCTCGCGGTCGTCGTAGAGGGCCTCGATGCCCGTCTCCCAGAGGCGTCGGTAGAGGTCTTCGGCCGCCTCCCGCACCTCGCCCCGGTCCAGCGACAGGGCCACCAGGTGCACCTGGTAGGGCGCCAGCTCCGGCGGCCAGACGATGCCGTTGTCGTCGTGGTTGGCCTCCACCACCGCCGCCAACAGCCGCTCGATGCCGATACCGTAGCAGCCCATGACGGCCGGCCGCTGCTTCCCGTCGCGGTCGAGGAAGACCGCCCCCAGCTTCTCGGAGTAGTAGGTGCCCAGCTTGAAGATCTGGCCCATCTCGATGCCGCGGCGCATCTCCAGGGGCGTGCCGCACTGGGGGCAGGGGTGGCCGCCCTGGGCCAAGGCGATGTCGGCCACCACGTCGGCCTGCCAGTCGCGGCCGTAGTTGACGTTCAGCAGGTGGAAATCGGGGCGGTTGGCGCCGGCGACCAGGTTCCGCTCGCGGGGCACCAGGTCGTCGGCCACCACGGTGACGCCCTGCAGGCCCACGGCCGAGGCGGAGCCGGGCACGAAGCCGTGGCGGGCCACCTCCTCCTCGCCCATGTAGCGCAGGTCTATGGCGCCCAGGGCGCGCCGGAGCTTGGTCTCGTTCACTTCCATGTCGCCGCGGATGGCCACCAGCACCGGCCGGTCGTCGGCGGTGTAGAAGACAGCCTTGCAGGTGCGGGTGGTGGGCACCCCCAGGAACTCGGCCAGGGCGGGGATGGTGGCCACCCCCGGCGTGTGCACCTCGGCCATGGGCCGGGGCTGCTCGTCGGCGTGGGCTGGTGCCTTCTGGAAGGTGGCCACCTCGGCGTTAGCAGCGTAGCCGCAGCCGGGACAGAAGAGGCAGGAGTCCTCGCCGATGTCAGTCGGGAAGATGAACTCGTGCGTATCGCGACCTCCCATGGCGCCGGCGTCGGCCAGCACCGGCACCGTGGGCACCCCGCAGCGACGGAAGACGTTCTGGTAGGCGCGGAACATCTTCTGATAGGAGACGTCCAGCCCCTCCCAGTCGACGTCGAAGGAATACAGGTCCTTCATGGTGAACTCGCGCAGGCGGATGAGGCCGCCGCGGGGCCGCGGCTCGTCGCGGAACTTGGTCTGGATCTGGTAGACCAGCAGCGGCAGGTCGCGGTAGGAGCGCACGAAGCGCCTGAACAGCTCGGTGATGACCTCCTCGTGAGTAGGGCCGAGGACGAACTCCCGCCCCCGCTTGTCCTGCAGGCGGAACAGGACATCCTTCATGGTCTGGTCGCGTCCCGACGCCTGCCACATCTCCAGGGGGTGGAGGGCGGGCAGGTGCACCTCCTGCCCGCCGGCGGCGTCCATCTCCTGACGGACGATATCCTCGATCCTTCGCAGGACCTTCCAGGCCAGGGGCATGAAGGCGTAGATGCCGGCGGCCACCTGGGCCACCAGGCCGGCCTGCACCAGCAGGCGATGGGAGGCGGTCTCGGCCTCGGCCGGCGGCTGGCGCAGCGTCTTGCCGAAGAGCTGGGAGAGGCGCATGGATCAGTGGTCGTAGGGCGTCCCAGCGCCCATCATAACACGCCCCGCTGGCGCAGAAAGGCTACAGCCCCGGCCACCTGCTCCTCGGGCACCCGCTGGTTGATCTCGAACACCCGCAGGGCCTCGGGCGGCAGGTAGCGGGCCACGTAGTCCCAGTCGGCGGTGCCGTGGCCGGGGGCGCGGTGGTCCTGCAGGCCGTCCACGTCGTGCAGGTGGGCGCCGATGCAGCGCTCGCCCAGCTCCCGCAGCCAGCGGCGCTTGTCCACCAGGCCCAGCCGGTCCATCACCTCGGCGTGGCCCACATCGTGCCAGTAGCCCACCACCTCGGGCGGATATTCGGCCAGCAGCGCCAGCGCCTCGTCCACACTGGGTATCTCGTGGTAGTGGTAGCGGTTCTCGAGGCCAATACGCACGCCCAGCCGGGCCGCCTCGTCGGCCAGCTCAGCCAGGGACCGGCGCGCCTGGGCCAGGTAGGGGCCGGCTGCCTCGGCGCGGCGCTCCCGGGCACGGCGGCGCAGGGCCTCCACCTCTTCGCCCTCGCGCACGCCGGCCTCATAGAGTCGCCTCAGCTCCCGCTCCTCGGCGAAGTGCTCGTCGCCAACGCCTCCCAGATGGAAGACGACCCGGTCGGCGCCGGCCTTGGCCGCCAGCTCCAGCGTCCGCTTCCCCAGCTCTACCGCCAGCCGTCGCTCCTCCTCGTCCAGGGAAGCCAGGTTGAGGGCGTCGCTGCTGCGGCCATCGGCCACCGTCACCCTGGGGACGGGATTGTGCAGGGAAAGGACGCCTACGTCGTCGCATCCCAGCAGCTCCTCGACCCCTTCCGGTCCCACCACGTAGCTGATCTCGACGTTGGGGTAGCCGAGGCGACGGGCGGCGCGGGCGAAGTCGCGCATGGAGCGGAACCGCCCCTGCGACCACATGGTAGAGAGGGAGTAAGCGACCATCCCCGATATCAAAGCTAGCACCGCGGGGCGTCAGCTTCCAGGGCCGGCGAGGCGCTCTTCCAGCAGCACCCCCGCCAGCGTGCCGGCACCGCCGGCCACGAAGGCAGCGGCCAGGCTGAGCAAGAAGCCGCGAGCATCGTCTGCCCCTGCGAGGGGTACTAACACTCCCCCTACGCAGCCAGCCAGGGGAGCGAGCGGCAGGGCCAGCACCACGCCCCGCCCCCGGCGGCACACGGCCACGCCCAGCCAGGGCACTAGCCCCACCAGCGCCCAGACGACGAAGAAGAAGGCCAGAAAGGCCGCCCTCGCCTCGACCGTCATCGTCGCTCGCCCGATCCTCCTTCAGGATACGACGGCGGGCCCCATCCGGGCCGGGCCCACCTCGTCACGGGGCTTGCAATGCCGCTCTCGGCCCCAGGCACCGCTTGTCGCGTTCGCATGTCGCCGGGCTTGCCGACGGTGCTGGCCCGGGACCACCGGCAGGCCCGCCCGGGCTTGACGCCGGCTACGCCGCGGCGCAGAATGGGCGCACCCCCATGTCTGCCCTGGTGCGGCGACTGGATCACCTCGTCCTCGCTGTGCGCGACCTGGAGGAGGCGGCGGCGCGCTGGCGGGGCCTGGGCCTGGACGTTCGGCCGGGCGGCAACCACCCGGGCCTGGGCACCCACAACGCCCTCGTCCGTTTCGGCGCCGACTACGTGGAGCTGCTCGCCGTGCGGGACGAGGCCGAGGCCCGCGCTGGCGGGCTAATGGTGCCTGTCCTGTCCCTGCTACAGCGCCGTCGCGAGGTCATGGCCGGGCTCTGCCTGGCCAGCGACGACTTAGATGCCCTCGCCCGTGCACTGGCCGCAGCCGGCCTGAGCTATCGCGGCCCCGTGGCCATGTCCCGCCGCCGGCCCGACGGCCGCGTCCTGGGCTGGCGGCTGCTGGTGCCCGAGAGCACCCCCTGGCGCTGCGCCCTGCCCTTCTTCATCCAGTGGGACGACCCCGACGACGCGCGCCTGCAGTGGGAGCGGCCGGGCGAGCACCGGCTCGGCGCCAGGAGCATCGCCGCCGTGGCCATGCTGGTGGAAGACATGCCCCGTGCCAGCGCTGTCTACGGAGAGGTCCTGGGCCTCGAGCCGCTGGGTGAGGATGCCCTGCCGGAGTTGGGGGCGCGCAGGGCGCGCTTCGCCCTAGGCGACTGCGTCCTCGAGCTCCTGTGCCCCGACCGGCCAGGCGAGGCGGGTGACGAGATGGCATCGCTGGGGCCGGGGCCGTTCCGCCTTTGCCTGCGCGTGGCCGACCTGGACGACGCCACGCGCTTTCTCGCCTCCGCGGGGGCGAGCACGTCGCCGGAGCCCGGGTTGCCGGGCGCGGTGCGGGTCGCGCACCGTGGCCTCGGCGCGCGCCTCGCTCTGGTGGCCGACCTCTGGCCGCGCAGTCTATAGCTCCACGAACTCGCCCACCGCGCGGGCGTAGGCCCAGGCATCCAGGGCCGGCGGCTCCAGCCCCAACTGGGTGATGATGGTCTGGGCCTGGGAGCGGTGGTCGGTTCCGTGCTGGAAGGCCTGGACCAGCACCGTCTTGGCCGGCACGCGAAAGCTCCGGTCTCCCAGATTCCGCTCCACCTGACGGTCGGCCAGCCGTTCCGAGGCAAGGGCGATCAGGGCCTCGCCGGTGCTGCGGGCCGCCGCTTCCAGGGCATCGAAACCGGGCCAGGGCGTGCGCTCGTCCACTGCCCCCGCGGGCAAGGTGCCGCCGAGCCCCGTTACATAGCGCCCTTCGGCGCCGAGGATGTGCTGCAGTATCTGGCGGATAGTGCCCATGGTGCCGGGGACGGTGGAGTCGAGCTGGTCGTCTCTCAGGCGCCGGCAGAAGTCTATGAGCTGCAGGTTGGCCCACAGGTTCTGGCGAAAGAAGTAGCCCAGCACTTCGTCCACGGCCCTAACTCCCCGTCCTCGGTAATCAGGGCTGCTGTCGACGGGCCACCCGTCCCGGCCCCGGCCCTTCCACCGGCGTCAGGGCGATGACCTCGTCCAGTCCGCTGACGGTGCCGGTGGCCATGGGCGGCGCCTGCCCGAACCTCTCCTGGATGACCTTGTGCCCCTCCTCGATGAGGGCCGAGAGGAACTGGCTCTCGGGCACCACCCGCACCACCTCGCCCTTGCGGAAGATGGCCCCCTTGCCCTTGCCGCCGGCGATGCCGATATCGGCCTCTCGCGCCTCGCCCGGGCCGTTGACCACGCACCCCATGACCGCCACCGTGATGGGGTAGCCTAGCTTCTGGAAGTAGGCCTCCACCTGGTTCACCAGCGGTATCAGGTCGATCTCGATGCGGCCGCAGGTGGGGCAGGCGACGATGGTAGCCCCCCGCTGGCGCAGGTTCAGGGCCTTGAGGATGTCGTACGCCACCGGCACCTCCTCCTTGGGGTCGGCGGCCAGCGACACGCGGATGGTGTCGCCGATGCCCTCGGCCAGCAGGATGCCGATGCCCACCGCCGAGCGCACGGCGCCGGAGCGGGGCGGCCCCGCCTCCGTCACGCCCAGGTGGAAGGGGTAGTCCACCAGCTTGGCCATCTCGCGGTAGGCGGTGACCATGGTGGGCACGTCGAAGGACTTGAGGGAGATCTTGATGTCGGAGAAGCCCAGGTCCTCCAGGATCTGGACTTCCCACAGGGCCGCGTCCACCATCCGCTTCCACTTGGGAGGCGGCATCTCCCCCTCCTCCAGGGGCGGCAGGGGCGGCAGGCTGCCCTCGTTCACCCCCACGCGGATGGGCACGCCCCGCTCTTTGGCCTCCCGCACCACCTCGCGCACCTTGTCCGGGTCGCGGATGTTGCCCGGGTTGAGGCGCAGGCCATGGATGCCGGCCCGCAGGGAGGCAAGGGCCAGGCGGTGGTCGAAGTGGATGTCGGCGATGAGGGGCACCGGGCTCCTCCGCACCAGCCCGGGCAGGGCCTCCGCCGCCGCTCGGTCGGGCACCGCCACCCGCACGATATCGCAGCCCAGCTCGGCCAGCTCCTGGATCTGGCGGAGGGTGGACTGCACGTCGGCGGTGTCGGTATTGGTCATGGACTGAACGGCGATGGGTGCGTCGCCGCCGATCTGGACGCTCCCTACCCATATGGGCCGCGTCTTGCGGCGCGGCGCCAGGACGCTCATGGCCTCCAGCTCGCTCATCGGAACAGGCTCTCCTCTCTCAGGATCCGCAGGACATCGAAATAAGTGATGACCACGGCCAGGGTTATGATAGCCATAAGACCGACGAAGTGTACAAGTGCCTCCTTCTCCGGCGCCAGCCTCTTGCCCCTGCGGACCACCTCGATGAGAACGAAGACGATGCGCCCACCATCGAGCATCGGCAGGGGCAGCAGGTTGATGATGCCCAGGTTGATCGAGAGCAGGGCGGCAAAGTCGAGCAAGGTACGCCAGCCAGAGGTCTCCACCACCTCTCCCGTGGCCTGGGCTATGCCTACGGGTCCTGCCACTTCCGGCCTACCACCCCCCGTGAACCAGGATATCACCTCGTTCCGGGCCAGGATCAGGGAGTCGATGGTCGCCGTCCATCCCTTGCCCAGCGCCTGCCAGAAGGGATAGGACTCCTGCTCGGTATAGGCCAGCGCCATCTGCACCCGTATGCCTGTGGGGCCATCGGTGCGAAAGCGGGCATGGACGGGCACGTCCATAATCTGCCCACCACCGCCGCCCAGCACGCTGGCCCCGCCGCTTTCGGGCCGCTTGATGGTGAAGGTTACCGTCTCGCCCATGCGCAGTCTTATCTCGCGCCCCAGGTCCTGCACGTTGCGGATGCGCTCGCCGTCCAGGGCCAGCACCACATCACCCGGGCGCAGGCCCGCCTCTTCGGCCGGCGAGCCGGGCACCACCTCGGCGATGGATACCAGGCCCACCGGCACCTCCCGCGGGATACTGAAGGCGATGGCGAACAGCAGGATGGGCAGCAGCAGGTTCATCACCGAGCCCGAGGCCAGCACCACCAGCCGCACCAGGGCGGACTGGGCAGCCAGGCTCTGGGGATGGCTCGGGTCCTCTTCCCCCAGGAGGCGCACGAAGCCGCCCAGGGGCAGCAGGTTGATGGAGTATATCGTGTCCCGGAAGCGGAAGCCCCAGATGCGCGGCGGATAACCTATGCCTGCCTCCAGGACCTTGACCCCAGCCAGCTTGGCGGTGACGAAGTGCCCCAGCTCGTGCACCACCACCAGGAAGGCCAGGATGCCGACGAAGGCCAGGATGGCCTGCCACATCATAGCCGCCCCGCCCTCGCCCTGACCCACTCATCGGCCCGTGCCCGGGCCCAGGCATCGGCCTCCAGGACCTCGTCCAGAGTGGGCAGGGAGACCCCCCGGTGCTCCGCGAGCACCTCTTCCAGCAGGGGCGCTATGTCCAGAAAGCGGATATGTCCGGCCAGGAAGTGCTGCACCGCCACCTCGTCGGCGGCCGAGAGCACGGCAGGGTACGTGCCGCCCCTGCGGCCTGCCTCCAGCGCCAGGGACAGGCAGGGATAACGGCGCATGTCCACGGGCCCGAAGTGCAGTTCCCCCAGCCGGGCCAGATCTACCCGTGGCACGCCCACCCCCTCTGCCCGCTCCGGGTAGGTGAGGGCGAGTTGAATGGGCAAACGCATGTCGGGGACGCTCAGCTGCGCCTTCAGCGAGCCGTCCCTGAACTCTACCAGCGAGTGGACGATGCTCTCCCGGTGCAGCAAGACATCGATGCGCTCCAAGGGCACGTCGAAGAACCAGCGCGCCTCGATGCACTCGAGCCCCTTGTTGAGCAGGGTGGCCGAGTCCACCGTGACTTTGGGCCCCATCTGCCAGGTGGGATGGCGCAGCGCCTCGGCGGCAGTGACGCGCACCAGGTCCTCGAGGGGCGTGTCGCGGAAGGGCCCGCCCGAGGCGGTGAGCACCAGCCGGGCCACAGCCTCCGGCCGTTCCCCCCACAGGCACTGCCAGATGGCCGAGTGCTCCGAATCTACAGGCCGTAGCTCGCCCCCGCCCTGCCGCGCCGCCTCACGCACCAGGTGGCCGGCCATGACCAGGACCTCCTTGTTCGCCAGGGCCACCACCTTGCCGGAGCGCAGGGCGACCAGGGTCGGGGCCAGGCCCGCCCTGCCGACGGTGGCTACCATCACCAGGTCCACGTCTGGTGAGGCCACCATCTCTTCGGGGTGTGCCCAGCGGCAGGCCAGCCCCAGCCCGCGCAGGCGGGCGTACAGTTGGTCGCCCTCACGGCTGGCATAGACCATACGCGGCCGGAACTCGCAGACCTGCTCTTCCAGCAGGCTCAGGTTGTTGCCGGCGGCCAGCCCTACTACCCGGAAGCGGCCCGGAAGGGCCCGCACCACTTCTAGCGTCTGGCGGCCGATGGAGCCGGTAGAGCCAAGGACGACGAGCCCTTTCATCCGCTCACCAACAAGCGCCAATAGTATACCAGAGGCACCACGAACAGGACGCTATCGAGCCGGTCCAGGAAGCCTCCGTGGCCGGGGATGGCTGTGGAGGCGTCCTTGACGCCCGCGCCCCGTTTCAGGAAGGACTCGCACAGGTCTCCCAGTGTGGCGGCCATGGCCATAAGCGGCGCCAGGACGGCGATCTCGCCCGTGGACAGGCGCAGGCCCGTGGCCCAGTTGATGAAGACGATCACCAGGCTCCCCAGCCCCAGCCCGCCCAGGGTGCCCTCCCAGGTCTTTCCCGGGCTGAGGTGGGGGGCGAGCTTTCTCCTGCCCACAGTGCGCCCCACCATGTAGGCGGCCGTGTCTACAGCGAAGGCCCCGAACACAGCCAACAGCGTCAGTTCGCGGCCGTCCGGAAGCCGCCTCAGCAGCACCAGGTGCCCTCCCAACAGGCCGAGGTAAGCCACCGTGGCTACCAGCGGCAGCCACAGGGATAGGGCCTCGACAGGGCGTGGCCGCCGCAGCGCCCACAGCAGCGACAGCGCCACCGAAAGGGTCAGCGCCCCTGCCCAGCGGTCGGCCCCGTGGTGAGCGGCAGCGGTCAGCAGGCCCATGATGGCCAGCGCCAGGTAGGCCGGCGCTGTCTGGCCCCATACCCTGAGAGGGCCACGGCCAGAGCCGTACAGGGCCCCGGTCAGCTCAAGGGAGGCGGCGCAGAGCACCGCCGCTGCGGCCAGGGCATAGGCCACGCCTCCCAGGTGGATCAGGCCCAGGATTACGGGCACCCCCACCAGGGCGCTCAGGACTCGGGCCAGGAGAGCGTCACCGCGGGCGGGGGCGGCCGTTCTCAGACGGGTGAGGATAGTCGCTCTCATCCTGGGGTAGGCGGCCGAAGCGGCGCTGGCGCTGCGAGTAGGCCAGCAGGGCCTGGTCGATGTCCTCCTCGGCGAAGTCGGGCCAGTAGACGGGCGTGGAATAGAACTCGGCGTAGGCCCCCTGCCAGAGGAGGAAGTTCGATATACGCATCTCGCCACCAGTGCGGATGATCAGGTCGGGGTCGGGCAGCTCCGCCGTGTACAGGAAGCGGGCGATGAGGCGCTCGTCCACCTCCTCGGGCGGGACGCCCGCCGCCACGATGCGCCGCACCGCATCAACGATCTCGGCCCGCCCCCCGTAATTGAAGGCGATGGCCAGCGTCATGCGCCGGTTATGACGCGTGAGCTCCATGGCCTCCTCCACCTGTCGGCGGAGGCGCGGCGGCAGCCCGTCCAGCCGCCCCAGGTGCAGGAGGCGAATGCCGTTCTCGTGCAGGTGCTGCAGCTCGCGCCGAATGACCCGCCCCAGGATGCGCATCAGACCCTCCACCTCCGTCTTGGGGCGGGACCAGTTCTCGGTAGAGAAGGCGAAGAGAGTCAGGTACTGGACGCCGTAGTCTCCGAAGCGCTGGATGACACGACGCAGGTTCTCCGTCCCGGCCCGGTGCCCTGCCAGCCGCGGCAGCCCCCGCTGGCGGGCCCAGCGGCCGTTGCCGTCCATGATGATGGCCACATGGCAGGGCACCCGGGCCAGGGCCAGGGGGGCACGACGCGTGGCATCCTCGGCCGGCAACGTAGCCATGCCCTGGCGAAAGGGGAGGGCCTGAGGGCTGCGCCTCAGACCGTGAGCACCTCCTCCTCCTTGGCCTCGCAGAGCTGGTCGATCTCCTTGATGAAGTTGTCGGTCAGCTTCTGCAGCTCCTGCTCGGCGCGGCGGAACTCGTCCTCCGAGACCTGGTGCTCGCGCTCCAGCCGCCGCAGCTCGTCGTGGGCATCGCGGCGCACGTTGCGCACGGCCACCCTCCCCTGCTCACCGCGCTGGCGCACGAGCTTGGCCAGCTCCTTGCGCCGCTGCTCCGACAGCGGGGGAAGCGCCAGCCGGATGACGGTGCCGTCGTTGGAAGGCGTCACCCCCAGGTCGGACTGCTGGATGGCCTTCTCGATCCCCTTTATGAGCTGGCGGTCCCAGGGCTGGATGACGATGAGCCGCGCCTCCGGGGTGGTAATGGTGGCGAGTTGCTTGAGCGGGGTGGGGGTGCCGTAGTAGTCCACCTTGATGTGCTCCACCAGGGCAGGGCTGGCCCGGCCGGTGCGGATGGTCGACAGGTCGTGGCGCAGGACCTCCACCGCCTTGGCCATGCGCTCGCGCGCTTCCTTGAGGACGGCGTCGATTTCGGGCCGGCTCATGCCTTCTCCACCTCCCCCGCCGACAGGGGCGCCAGTACTGTCTCCTCGGGGCCTATGGTGGTGCCCAACCTCTCCCCCTGCACCACGCGCACTATGCTATCGGGCGCCCGCAGGTCGAAGACGATGATGGGCAGCCCGTTCTCCATGCACAATGCTAGGGCCGTGCTGTCGATGACCTCAAGTCGGCGGTTGAGCGCTTCCAGGTAGGAGATGGTCTGGAACTTGCGTGCGCCCGGCACCTTGTGGGGGTCAGCCTCGTAAACGCCGTCCACATTGTTCTTGGCCATGAGCAGCACTTCGGCATCGGTCTCGATGGCCCGCAGTGCGGCGGCGGTGTCGGTCGTCATGTAGGGGTTGCCGGTGCCGGCGGCGAAGACCACCACCCGCCCCTTTTCCAGGTGGCGGATGGCCCGCCGTCGTATGTAAGGCTCGGCCACGGCCTGGATGGTCAGGGCGGACTGGGTGCGCACCACGGCGCCCAGCTGCTCCAGGGCGTCCTGCAGGCAGAGGGCGTTGATGATGGTGGCCACCATGCCAGCGTAGTCGGCGGTGGTGCGCTCCATGCCTCGGGCAGCGAACTCCGCCCCGCGGAATATGTTGCCGCCCCCGACCACCACCGCCACCTGCACGCCCATGTCCACCACCGCCTTCACCTGGCGGGCGATGTACTTGAGCATGGCCGGGTCGATGCCGAAGGGCTGGTCGCCCATGAGGGCCTCGCCGCTGAGCTTGATGAGGACGCGGCCATACCTGGGCCCGGCCATGCCCTTCACCCCCTAGGCAGGGGGCTCGTCGTACCGGCCCAGCTCGAAGCGGGCGAAGCGGCGCACCCGCACGTTCTCCCCCGTCTTGGCGATGACATCCCGCACCAGATCGCCGATGGTACGGGACTCGTCCCGCACGTAGGGCTGGGAGAGCAGGCACAGCTCCCTGGGGTCGCCCTCGCCGGGCGGCATCTCTTCCTCCGAGACGTAACGCGGCGCCATGGCCGCTACCTGCAGGGCTATGGCCTGAACCAGGGAGCGGAACTCCTCGGTGCGGGCCACGAAGTCGGTCTCGCAGTTGACCTCCACCAGGGAGCCGACGCGGCCGTCGTGGTGTATGTACGACCAGACCAGGCCCTGGGCCGTCTCGCGACCGGCCCGCTTCTCGGCTATGGCCACGCCCCGCTCGCGCAAGATCTCCTTGGCCCGCTCCAGGTCGCCGTCGGCATCTTCCAGCGCGCGCTTGCAGTCCATCATGCCGGCGCCGGTCATCTCGCGTAGGGCCTTGACAGCCTCCACTGACACAGCCACGCTCTGTTCCTCCTCGCTGGGCTGGGGGAAAAGGTCGGCTACTCGCCTTCCGGCGGCGTCTCCTGGGCCGTTGCCTCCTCGTCGGGAGAGAAGACGAAGCCCGCTTCGCGCAGGGCGGCCAGCTCCTCTTCGCCGGCCTCCATCTCCACCTTGGCCCTGGCCTCGCGCTCGGCCAGGCCTTCCAGTACAGCATCGGCCACCAGGCCGGTGATCAACTTGATAGCGCGCACTGCGTCGTCGTTGGCAGGGATGGGATAGTCGATGAGGTCGGGGTCGCAGTTGGTGTCCACCATGGCCACGATGGGTATGCCCACCCGCCTGGCCTCGGCCACAGCGATGTACTCCCGTCCGGGGTCGATGACGTACAGGGCCGAGGGCAGGCGTGTCATCTCCTTGATGCCGGCCAGGTGGCGATTGAGCTTGGTTATCTTGTCCTCCAGCCGGGCCGCCTCCTTCTTGGTCAGGCGGGCGAACTCGCCCCGGGCCCTGGCGTCCTCCAGTCGCACCAGGTAGTCGATGCGCGACTGGATGGTCTGGAAGTTGGTGAGGGTGCCGCCCAGCCAGCGCGTGTTGACGTAGGGCATGCCGCAGCGCCTCGCCTCCTGTTCCACGATCTCCTGGGCCTGGCGCTTGGTGCCCACGAACAGGATGGTGCCACCCTGGGCCACCGTCTCCCGTACGAAGTTGAGGGCCTCGTCGAGCTTCTGTACCGTCTGCTGCAGGTCAATGATGTGGATGCCGTTGCGCTGGGTGTAAATATAGCGGCGCATCTTGGGGTTCCAGCGCCGCGTCTGGTGGCCGAAGTGCACTCCGGCCTCCAGCAAGGACTTCATGGACACCGTTGAAGGCAAGCTTGCCTACCTCCTCCCCGTTCTTTCCGTAGGGCAGTATAGCACAGGCCCTATCTTCGGTCATGGGGGGCGCCGAGGGCAAGCGCCGGCCCTTTTCTGCACCTTCGCTCTATCCCCGTGACGCGAGCGTGGCCCCCCGCTGCGACGGCCAGCGTCAGCCCGTCGCAGCGTGAAGGGTGCAAGGGCTATAATTTCCTAGCCCTTGACAAGTTTTTGCAGTGCGAAGTAAATGTAGCCGCGTACTGCCGCAGGGACAGGAGGACCGACATGGTACAGCCCAGCCGCAGTTTCTGGCAGCGACGGCTCACCAGGAGGCTCTTCCTCCGCTACGCCGCCGGGGCAGGGGCCGCCAGCGTGGCCCTGGCCTGCCGCGAGGAAGCGCCCCAAGTGGAGACTCCCGTGGTCCCCGAGGTCAGGCCCCCCGCTCCCGGCCAGGGCGGCACCATCGTCTTCCGGGACTCTGGCGACCCGCCCGGCTTCGACTATTACAAGACCTGGGGCTACCGCACCATGCAGAACATGGCCCTGGTCTACCCCAGGCTGGTGAAGATGAAGGTGGGCCCTGACGTGGGCCCCCAGGACTACGACATTGCCCCCGACCTGGCCGTAGCCATGCCCGAGCAGCCCGACGCCACCACCTACATCTTCAAGCTCCGTCCCGCCAGGTGGGAGAACAAGTCGCCGCTCAACGGCCGGGCGCTGACGGCGGAGGACGTGGCCAAGAACTGGGAGCGCTTCAAGGCCGAGCACCCCAACCGCTCCTTGCTCGTTGACGTGGACCGGGTGGAGGCCACCGCCCCCGACACGGTGCGCTTCCTCCTCTCCCGTCCCCTGGGGCCGTTCCTCAACCACCTGGCCCACCCGGGCATGTTCTATGTCATGCCCTACGAGCTCTTCGGCACCGGTCAGCTCGAGAAGGACATGTGGAGCGCCGGGCCGTTCCTCTTCCGCGGCTTCGATGTGGGTGTGGAGACCCGCTTCGAGTACAATCCCGGCTACTCTCTGCAGGGCCGCCCCTACGCCTCCCGCATCGTTATCCGGTCTATACCCGACTACGCCACCTTCCTCTCGCAGCTCAGGTCGCGGCAGGTGGACGCCACACCCTCCATCTTCGCTGGACCCATCAGCGCGCGCGACATGCCCGACCTCAAGCGCGACTTGCCCAACGCGACCTTTATTGGCGCGCCGCGGGCCAGCAACTTCTGGCTGGGCATGGACCTGCGCGACCCTATATTCCAGGACAAGCGGGTGCGCCAGGCCATCTCTATGGCCATCGACCGGGACGGCCTGGTCAAGATCGTGGTCGAGGGCAAATGGGGCCTGCCCTACAGCACCCTCAGCAAGTTCTATTTCGACCCCAAGAAGAACGAGTTTCCCAACGCCCGCTACTACCAGTACAACCCCCAGGAGGCCAGGGCCCTGCTCCGGGCCGCCGGCGTGGAGCGAGCCGGGCCTTACGACCTGCTCTCGGGCCGACACGCCTTCGCCGAGCAGATGGAGTGGGCCCAGTTCGTGCAGGAGAACCTGCGGGCCATGGGCATCGAGACCCGGATCAGGGAGCTGCCCTATTCGGAGTACTATGCGCAGATGGTTGTCGGCGGCCGCTGGAACGGCGGCTTTGGCCTGGCCAGCAACCTGCAGGCCATGGACCCCAACGAGACCCTGTCCATCCTCTGGACGCCAGGCAGCCCGCGCCTCATCGCCCCTGGCCTCGAGCCCATCCTCCGCGAGGACAGGGAGATGCTGGACCTGCTGGAGCGTCAGAAGCGGGAGCTGGACTTCAACCGGCGGCGCGAGATCGTCCGCGAGCTAGTGAACGTCATGGCCGACAGGATGTACAATGCGCCGCTGCCCAGTCCCGTCGGCTACCACCTCCACCAGGAGGACGTGGTAATGCCGTGGATCGACTCCTACGGTATGGAGTACGCCATCGAGGCCTGGAAGAAGAGCTGAGGACGTCGTCCTGCCGAGGGGCCGCTGCAGTGCTGCTGCAGCGGCCCCTGGCCTCTCACCCGCTGTGCCGCCTCAGCCCACCACGGCGGGGCGCACTTCCTCCGCGAACCAGCGCATGCCCTGGCGGTAGTTCTCCAGAGTAGACTCGGCCGTGGGGCCGGGACGGAAGCGCACCAGCACATAGTCCGCACCCGCATCCTGGCACGCCCGCATCTGGGAAATGGCCCCCCAGCGGTCCGATACGTCGAAGAACACACCGGTGAGGATGTTCAGGCCCAGGCTGGACGGGTCGCGGCCGTACTCGCGCGCCAGGGACTGCAGGAGGCTGTACTGCTTCGCCACCGTAGACAGCGACTTCCCCTCGACGTCCACTGCCAGCCAGCCGTCGGCCAGACGGGCCGCTCGGCGCAGGGCCGCTGGCGTATGCCCGCCCATCCAGATGGGCGGATGGGGCTTCTGCAACGGCTTGGGCTCCATGCGCGCCTCGGGCAGACTGTGGTAGCGGCCCTCGAACCTGGGCTCCTGCTCCGTCCACAGCACCTTCATCAACCGGACATATTCTTCAGTTCGAGGCCCCCTGTCCTCGAAGGGCACGCCCAACAGCGCGAACTCCTCTTCCAGCCATCCCACGCCCACCCCAGCTATTAGCCGGCCGCCGGAGAGGACATCGATGCAACTGTACATCTTGGCCACTTCCACCGGGTTGCGCTGGGGCAGCACCAGCACCGAGGTGACCAGGCGCACCCGCGAGGTACAGGCGGCGAGGAAGGCGAGGAGCGTCAGGCTCTCCAGATAGGGCGTGCCGGGCGGCACCGGGTAGCGGCCGTCCGTCATGTAGGGGTAACGGGAGCGGATGGCGGCGGGGAACACCAGGTGGTCGCTGACGCAAATGGCGTCGTACTGGAGCGATTCGGCCAGTTGCGCCAGCTCCAGCACCGCCTCGCGTGTGGCGGCGGGCCCGAACTGCGTCACGTACACGCCGAAGCGCATGTCACCGGCCCCAGCTCAGCACCTTCTCCTTAAACTCGTCCACCGTCAGCACCCAGCCCAGGCAGCGGGCGATGTTCTGGAGCCCGAAGATGTGCAGGTCCTCGCCGTACATGGAGGCCACACAGTCGGAGATGACCACCGGCTTGTAGCCACGGTTGGTGGCATCGAAGGCGGCGCACTGGACGCAAGTGTTGGTATTGATCCCGATGAGCACCAGCGTGTCCACGCCCAGCACTCGCAGGACGATGTCCAGCTCCGTCCCCAGGAAGATGCTGAGCGTCTTCTTGTTGTCGATGACGATGTCGCCCTCGGCCGGCCCTACCTCGGGCATCAACTCCGTCTGGATGCTGCCCTCCAGGTTGTGGGGCAGGCCCTGCTTGCGGGCCTCGGTCATCGGCGCGTGGGGCGACAGCACCATCCCCGCTCCTAGCCGCGGCATCACCTTGCCCACCTCGAAGGGCCTTATGGTGAGGATGACGTGGATGACGGGTATGCGGTGCTCTCTGGCGAAGCCCAACAGGTCGGCGGTGTGTCGGAGCACCCGCTTGCTCTCTTCCACAGGCACCGGCAGGGTGCCATGCACCGGGTCGAGGTGGCCGCGGTGCATGTCGATGGTCACAACCGCTGTTCGCGCGGGGTCGATGACCAGCCTTTCCTTAAGGGCCTTCAGCTCCTCCTCGTGGTCCTCGAGCCTCACTCCCAGCATCATCTCCGCCTCCTTTGCGCCGCGCGCGGAGCGGGCGTCGTCACCTCACCAGCCTGGCCAGCCACTCCACCTTGGGCGTGTCCTCGTCCCTCTCCTTGGGCGGCACCACCGGCAGCAGGAGGTACGAGTCCCGCCCTCCCCCGCCATAGATGCGCACCCGCCCACCATACACCTCCTCGGGCCTCCCCTCCTCGTGGAAGAACGGGCCGGAGCCGCGCATGGGATAAGGGCCCATCTGGGTCGGATCGCCCGCCCACTCGTAGTCCTTGCCCCTGATGGTGAGGGCCAGGCGGTAGCCCTTGGGCAGGACGACGCAGGTGGGCCACAGCTCCACCTCCACCTCGTACACCTGCCCCGGCTCCAGGGGCTCCTCCACCTGGTGGCTGTGGTAGGGCCGCCACTCCCGGCTCAGCTCCGGGTCCAGCCGCCGGTGGGAGGCCCGCAGCCAGCCCAGGGACAGGGGGGTGTGGGGGTCCAGGTAGTCGTAGAAGGTCACCTCCCGCAGGTTGGGGCTGAAGGCCCGCAGGGCCACGAACAGGTCGGCGTCCCTGGTGCTGGAGGAGATGAACAGCCGCAGGGCCAGGGGGCCCGTTATCTCCACCTCCTCCCCCAGGGGCGGGCCCAGGAAGGTCACCCCCTCCCCAAGGGCCTCGTACTCCACGCTCCCCCCATCGGCCAGCGGCCCGGGGCCCAGGCTGCAGCTGGCCGGGTCCAGGTAGAGCCTGGTCCAGCGGGTCCTGGCTATGGGCCACTCCCTCTCCGCCCGCAGGCGGTGGCTGCCGTCGGCCCCCCTCACCCACAGCAGCACCGGCGGCGTCTCCTCCCAGCCGTTCTCCTCCCCCTTCAGGTAGCGGGCGAAGAAGCGCTTCATCAGGGCCAGGCCGTACTCGGTGTAGAACTCGCCCCAGTGGGGGCCACAGTGCACCTCCAGCCACTTCTGCCCCGACGCCGCCCGCAGGTAGCCCTCGGTGTTGCCCCGCAGGTGCAGGCCGAAGCCACCCCAGTTGCCGCAGGAGAGCAGGGGCACCACCACCCGCGACCAGTCGGGGCTGCGGGAGCGGTGGAACTCGTCGTCCAGGGGGTGCTGCAGGATGAGCTCCGCCGGCTCCACCCGGTTGCGGGCCAGCTCCTCCTCCGTCAGCGTCTCCGGCCCGCTCACCAGCTCCCCCGTCCCCGGCACCCCAGGTATCCCCGTGGCCGGGTTCCGCCGCCCACGCACCCCCACCCCGTGCTGAACGCTGGCCACCTGGGCCCGGAACCATGTCCGCCAGAAGAACATCGACGGAATGCCGCCGTGGTAGCACATGTCGCGGTAGTAGTCTGCCGCCCCCTCCCAGGGGCAGATGGCGGCCAGGTGGGGAGGCTGCAGGGCCGCCACCTGCCACTGGTTGATGGCGTAGTACGATATGCCGGCCAGCCCCACCCGGCCGTTGCTCCAGGGCTGCCGGGCCGCCCACTCGATGCACTGGTAGAAGTCCTGCGCCTCCCGGGGCGAGAACACGTCCAGCACCCCCGGCGAGCGGCCAGCGCCCCGCGAGTCCACCCTCACCACCACGTAGCCGTCGGGCACCCACCGCTCCGGGTCCACCGTCTCCCAGTTCTGGTACTTGCCCGTGGTGCCGGCGAACACGTCGGGGTAGTTGTCCAGCATGTGCTGCCACTGGTAGGGGTAGCCCTCGGCGAAGTGGAGCCCCTTGCCGTAGGGGCCGTAGGACATGATCACCGGATACTTGCCCTCCCCTATGGGCCGGAACACGTCCGCCCGCAGCACCACCCCGTCGTCCATGGGGATGGGCACGTCCCAGTCGATCCACATCCCGTCCCGTATCTCCGACTTGGACATGCCACACCTCCTGGCGGAATAGGACGCCAGGGCATTACCGCTCCTGGCTTTGCCACAAGCTATCCGACTTTGAGCGAGCTTGTCAAGGCATTAAGCTAATCTTTGAAATCCGCCTCCTACCAAAGAGATTCCAATACTTGCGCCCATATCATTGACAAAGTGGCGGCCCTTTCCAGAATTAGGAAGCGAAAAGCAGCCCATATTCGCGCGGGAGGTACAGCCATGCCCAGAATGGCCCCGAGGATCACCTTCACCGGTGGCCTGGCCGATGCCCAGGACACCATCAACGTCGAACGCCTGCGCAACGAGCGAGTGGCCAAGGCCCGCGAGGCGATGCGGCGGCACAACGTCCCGGCCTTGCTAGTCACCGGCTCGCCAAACGTCCGCTACCTGACGGGCCTGCACTGGTGGGAATTCCAGCCGCGCCTCTCCTATGTGCTCTTCTTCGCGGAGCACGACCCGGTGGTCTTTGCCCACGCTGGCAGCTACCACCAGATGCCAGAGGAGATGCCGTGGATAAAGCACTGGCGTATCGGCAGGGCCTGGCTGGACGGCATCGCCGGTCCCGAGGCCACCGAGGCGGAGGTGAAGCTCTGGGCCCGCGAGATCAAAGAGGAACTGGAACAGCGCGGGCTCACCCGCGAGCCCTTGGGCGTGGTCGGCTGGACCAGCCAGGCGGAGGAGGCCCTCAAGGCCGAAGGCCTTACCCTCGTGCCCGGCGGCCCCATCCTGCTCGAGGCGTCCAAGACCAAGACTAAGGACGAAATCAACTGCCTGCGCCTGGCCGCCTCCATAGCCGGTGTGGGCTGGCAGCGCGCCCTGGAGGTCCTGAAGCCGGGGGTGAAGACGTGGGAAGTGGCCCTGGCCATCACCGAGGCCATGTACCGGGCCGGCGCGGAGGACGCCCACGCCGCCGTGGTCTCGGGGCCCATGACCTTTGAGCGCAACCTCACCCTTGTCCACCGCAACATCGAGTACGGCGACCTGGTATATATTCCCCTCTGCGGCACCTCGGTCCTGGGCTACACCTGCTGCCTGTACCGCTCCTTCATCGTGGGCCGCAAGCCCAACGACAAGGAGCGCGGCTGGTTCGAGCAGTTGAAGGAGTGCCTGGACGCCGTCATCGAGCGCATCAAGCCCGGGGCCACCACCGCCGAGGCAGCCCAGGGCTTCCCGCCGGCCAGCAAGTGGGGCTACAAGGACGAAGCCGAAGTGCTGACGGTGGAGTTCGGTCATGGCATCGGCCTGGTGCAGGTCACTGGCCCGGGCACTGTGCACTATAACTGGCCGGTCATCAACCGCCAGTGGTCGCTCCAGTACCCGCAGGTGTTCGAGCCGGGCATGGTGCTGGCCATCGAGGCCCTGGAGGGCGAGCACCGCGTCGGCGGCGTCCGCATGGAGAACATGGTGGTGGTCACGGAGAACGGCGCCGAGATCATCGACCACTTCCCCAGGGACGAGATCCTGGTGGTGGCCTGAGGCAGGCCGCACGTCCCTTCCGATGACAGCAGCGCGGGCGGCAGACCCCGCTAAGGGGTGCCGCCCGCGCGCACGCCGGCCCTCTCCCGCGGCGCCAGATAGCCGGCCACTGCCGCCAGCAGAAGCGCCAGGGCAGCGAAGGCGCACATGGCCGAAAGCGTCCAGAAGCCTATCTCGAACGAGCCCGTAGCGTCCCGCAGCCGCCCCAGGCTGTAGTTGGAGACGATTCCCCCCAGATTGGCCAGCAGGTTCGCCACCCCGTTCACTGTCCCCACCGCCGCTATCCCGCCCACCTGCATGGGCAGGGCGAACAGCGGGGCGAAGTAGGTCTGCATGAACAGTGAGCCCAGCAACACCAACGGCGCCACCGAGACCGCGTTGGCCTGGCCGATGAGGGCTATCAGCAGCGACTCCATGGCGAGGCAGACGACGATGACCACCACGCCGCGGGCCAGCCTGTCCGAAAGGTAGCCGCCGAGGGGCGTCGACAGGGCGATGATGATAGCCGAGCCGCTGACCAGCAGCGTCGCCTCCGAGAAGGGCATGTCGTGCTGGTCCACCAGGAAGGTGGTAAGCCAGGATGTCAGCCCGAACAGGGTCGCCCCGCGCACGAACTGGATGAGGCAGCTCAGCATCACTATGGGCGACCGGGCCACCTCGAGCACCGAGGCGCGAGGGGCGCTCACTGTGCGCAGTCGCGGCCCGGGCGGGCGCAGCACGGCCAGGAGCCCAGCCATGGCCAGCCCCGCGCCCGGGAAGAGGACGAATGCGCCTCGCCAGCCCACCATCTCGTTGATCAGCGGCCCGGCGAACCCCAGCAGCGCCCTGGAGACGAAGGTGATGGACACGAAAAGGCCCATGGCCGTGGTCCGCCGCTCCGGCGGGAATTGCTCGGCCATAAGTATCATCCCCGGCACGAAGGTGAACGCCCGGAATATCCCGAACACGCCCTGCACGGTCATCGCCTGCCAGTGGGCGTCCACCAGGGCGAAGAGCAGGCAAACGACGTTCCCACCCAGCAGTCCGGCCAGGAAGATGGGGGCAGCGCCCCGCCGGTCGCTCAGGCTGCCTACCGGCACCTGCAGCAGGGCGTACATCCAGCTCGAGGCCGAAAGCAGCAGCCCTGCCTGGGTGAAGGACAGCGCCAGCGATTCCTGGATCTCGGGCATGAACAGGCTGACGCTGAAGAAGGAGAGGTCGAGGGTACCCTGACACAGGAATATGAGCAGGACGGTCAACAGCCTGCGCGCACCGTCAGAGGCAGGCCCAGGCGACGACATACCTATATCATGGGGAACTCATGTACCGAGGACAAGGCCCACAGCAGGCCAGACATCCATCTCGACGCTGTGCGGGGGCGACGCGCCCTCTCGTCGGAGCGCCGGTGCTGCTACAATGCTACTGGGACGCCCCCGTAGCTCAATGGGAAGAGCGGCGGCCTTCTAAGCCGCGGGTTGCGGGTTCGAGTCCTGCCGGGGGCGCCAGGCCTCCCTCCCTTTACGAGATCGCCCGCGCCGGCCCGCCCCGCTTGGCCTCCTGCTCGAAACCCTCCTTCGTGTGCTCTGCCCTGACCTTGATATCCTCGATGTCCTCCGGCGTCATGCTGGCCAGCCAGGGAGCGTGCTTGGCCGAGGCGGGGATGGCTATGTAGAAGAACAGGATGTGGCCCTCCCTCCCCTCCGGCACCTCCAGCGTGATGTGCGTGCCCGCCGGTATGTAGACCAGGTCGTGGGGCGCCAGGGTCTCGTCCCAGACTGCCCCGCTCGGCCGGTCGACGGCGCGAACGTTGCCGGTGCCCTCCAGGACCACCCAGAACTCGTCGTACCAGAAGAAGGTCTTGAAGCCCTGGCCCGCGCTCACCCTGGTGTATCCGGCCCGATAGGCTAGGTCGGGCGCGGTCACGAAGCGCCGCATGCCGCTGCCCGGGCGGAACAGCCCTGGCAGCGTACGGTCCTCGCCGACTTCCACGTACTCGGCGCGGGCAGCCATCTTCTGGAACACGGGCCTGTCGCTCATGCCAAGCACCTCCGTGCTGGTATAGGGAGCGCGAGGAGCGCGTAAGCCGCAGCTAACGCTCCTGCTCAGGGTCAGCCCGCAGCGGTGGCACGAACTGACCCGTTCCGGGCCTGCCTACCACCTCTCCGTGGTCCATGACCACCTGGCCACGCACGATGGTGTAGACAGGGATGCCCTGGACCTGTAGGCCGTGGAGAGGTGTGAAACCGATCTTCGAATACACGGGGTAGGTCTCTCCCAGGACAGCGGTCCTTTCCATGTCCACGATGACGAAGTCGGCATCGGAGCCGACGCGTATCACCCCCTTGCGCGGGTAGACCCCAATGTGCCGGGCCGGAGTGGTGGAGCCCATCTCCACGAAGCGACGCAACGAGAGCTTCCCCTGGTTGACGGCCGTCAGGAAGATAGCAGCCCAGTGCTCGCACAGGGGATAGCCAGCCACCACCGACTCGAACGCGTTAACCTTGCACTGCTCGTGTTCCTCCAGGGTATGGGGCGCATGGTCCGAGCCGATGAGGTCTATGGTGCCTTCGTTCATGGCCCGGAAGTTCTCGGCCAGGTCTTCCGGGTCGCGCAGGCCGATGGGATCGATGTGGACGATGGACCAGGGGTTGGTCTCGGCGAGGAAGCGGAAACCGCTGGCCTTGAGCATGCGCACCAGCCTCACCTGCGGCCGGCCCTGTACGTGCAGGACGCACAGGCGCAGCCCCACCGCCTTGGCCAGCAGCACGATGGTAGCGATGGCAGTGGTCTCCACCACATCGTCATCGCCGTAGGTGGCGTCGGCCCAGTCGGCCAGCCCGACCCGGCCCTCGGCCACCCTGGCTGCCACCCGCTGCTCCCAGAGCATCTGGTTATGGGGATGGACCAGGCAGGGCCGGCCGGTGGCGGCGATGGCGCGGAACGCCTCCAGCAGCTGCCCATGGTCAGTGATGGAAATCTCGCTGCCGTACGGGTAGTGGGCTGATTTCATGAAGACCTTGAAGCCAGCCGCCCCGGCCTGGGCAATCTTCGCTATCTCGTCCAGTCGGGTGGGCATGGCCCAGTGGTTGAAGTCCACCACCGACTTGGCGGCGGCGAGCTGGTTCTGGGCCAGGAAGCGCTCCAGCGTGTTGGGCGGCGGGTCCAGATTGGGCATGTCCACGTACATGGTGATGCCGCCTGCTGCTGCCGCCCGCGAGCCCGTGTAGAAGTCCTCTTTGTAGTCGTAACCCGGCTCGCGGAAGTGCACGTGCTGGTCGATGAGGCCGGGCAGCACCACAAGGCCCGCGGCGTCCAGGTCCTGCGCAGACGGCGGTGCTTCGCCGCGCTGCACGATGCCCGTTACCCTACCACCGCTGACCACCAAGTCTGCGGCCACCAGGTCGCACCCCAGGTAGACGAGGCCGTTGCGCACCACCAGGTCTGGCATATCTGGCCCCCTATCTGAACATCGGGATGATCTCGCGCCCGAAGAGCTCCATCTGTTCCAGCAGGTGCTCGATGGAGTGGTAGATGAACTTCAGCTCGAAGTGGCGCACTCCCGCATCTACGAAGCGGCGCACCTGCTCTCGCACCTCCTCCACGGAGCCCACCAGGGAGGAGCGGCGGATCTTCTCCTCGGGAGGATTGGTCTGAAAGCCGAGGGGGAGGGCGGCGAAGGTCGCCTTGCTCTTCCCGTACGCGCCCTCGTGCGTCCTGTCCACGATGGCGAAGATCTCGGTAGCGATGGTGAACCTGACGCCATCCCTCCCCCTGGCCCGGGCCATGTCGTAGAGTCGCTCTATGTACGCCGGGTACTCCTCCGGCGTCACCCAGCCGGGGATCCAGCCATCGCAGAACTGGGCCACCACCTCCAGCGAGGTCTGGGTCCACCCTCCGCCCCACACGGGCGGATAGGGCTTCTGTACCGGCTTGGGATAGAACTCCACCGGCGGAAAGCTGATGAACTCCCCCTGGTACTCGGAAACCGGCTCAGTCCACAGGCAGCGGATCGCCCGGAAGTAGTCCACCATGCGCTCGAACTTGCGGGCGCGAGGCACGCCCAGCACCTCGAAGTTGCGGTTGTGGCCGCTCTTTGACCCGCCAGGCCCGATGCCCACGATGAGGCGACCGCCACTGTAGACGTCGATGTTGGTGAGCTGCCGGGCCGTGACCAGCGGGTTGCGGTAGGGCAAGCACAGCACGGCGATGCCCAGCCGCACCCGCTGGGTCAGGCCCGCCAGAAAGGAGAGGGTGGTCAGCGACTCGTAATATACAGGGACCTGCTCCGGCCCGATGATTTCGGCCGAGCCGGACGAGAGGTGGAAGCGATCCTGGTTACGGTTCCAGTCGATGAAGTCCGAGACCCAGACCGCATCGAACCCCAGCTGTTCCGCCCGCCTGGCCACCTGCACGATGGCGCCCGGACCCGACAGAGGCCCCTGGATGGGGAGCCGCACGCCGAACTCGACACGCTGGTCGTCCATGGCCGCTAGCCTCCTGGCACGTAGTCATCGGTGTAGAAGTTGGTGGCGGGCCCGGAAGGCCTCACTCCGGCGTACTGGGTTAGCATGCCCACCAGGTCCTCCCAGTCCTTGGGGTCCATCCAGACGTAGGACCGGTTGGGCAGCTTGTTGCTCCTGATCCTGTCAACCACGAAGCCGACCTGCTCCCGGATGACCTCCTCGCGCATCACCTGGGGGAACTCCTTCAGCCCCACCTCCACCATGGAGTCCGGGTTCGCGACCACGTAGGCGATGGCCTCGTCGTAGGCCGCCACGAAACGCCTGACCAGGTCCGGGTTCTCGCGGATCAGGTCCTCGTGGACGACGATGACCTCGCCCGGCCGATAGGGCAGGGGCCGGTAGTCGGGGCCAGGCTCCGTCAGCACCATGGCGTAGGGGTCACGGACGCCGATGGACTTCAGGATGGGGATGCGGGCGTGAGCGAAGGCCACGTAGCCATCGATCTGGCCCTGGGCCAGGGCCGTCTCGTGCACGTCGGCTGAGAGGTCGATGAGGTTGAGCTGGCTGGGGTCCACGCCATTGATGCGTAGCCAGGCCGGGAAAAGCTGGGCCTGGGTGGTGCCCGGCGGTATGGCAATGCGCTTGCCCCGCAGGTCGGCCAGCGTGCGGATGGGGTTGGGCCCCTTGGAAAGCACAGCCATGGGCGACAGGGGCGTTATCTTGCCCACGGCCTTGATCCTGCCCCCCTCGCTGGCCACCCTCACCACCGCTCCAGGGTCGATGAACACGCCAAAGTCGCCTTGCTTGGCCGCTATGGCCTGGGCGCTGGCGATGGAACCCCTCCCCTCCAGCACCTGCCGTACACGCACGCCATGCTTCTCGAATATGCCCCTGGCCATCCCGACATGGGTGACCTGATGGTACTGGCTCACGGCGAAAGTGAACGCGTTCTGGACTGTCACCTCTTCCAGGCGTACGGGCGTGGGCACCGCCGCCCCCGGTGTGGGTGTGGCCGCCTCTTCCTCGCCTCCGCAGGCCTGAACGACCGGCCAGAGGACGGCGCCGCCCCCGAGGAGCATTAGCCGCCACAGGAAGTCCCTCCGTGCTATGCGGTCAGCTCTCATGGCTGAACACCTCCCGGGCTCGACGGAGCCCTACAGTCCCACGACGAAACGCTTTTCTTCTTCGGGCTTCCAGGGCAGCGCTACATGCTCCACAGCCACTACCATGGCGTACAGGACCAGCCCCAGCAGGATGAGCGCCGCCAGCGCGGAGAACAGCAGGGGCGTGTTCACCAGGCCCATAGCCACCATGATCACCCGCCCCAGCCCTGTCTGCCCTGCCAGGAACTCGGCCACCACTGCCCCCACCAGCGCCAGCGTGATGGCCACCTTGAAGCCGGCGAACACGCTGGGCAGGGCCTGGGGCAGCCTGATCTTGAGCAGGGTGCCCAGGTAGCCCAGACCTACCGCACGGGCGAGGAGCAGCGATTCGGGACGGGCCGTGGCCAGCCCTACGCTGGTGTTGACCACGATGGGAAAGAATGCCACCAGCAGCACCAGCACCAGCTTGGGCTTCAGCCCGAACCCGAACCACACCAGCAACAGCGGCGCCACGGCTATCTTGGGGAACGTCTGCGTGGCCACGATGATGGGGTACACGGTGCGGGCCAGTATGGGCGATTCCACCAAGACTATGCCCAGCGGCACACCGATGCCCACGCTCAGGGCGAAGCCGTACAGCGTCACATGGGCAGTGGACAGCGTGTTGTCCCACAGGAAGCCCAGATTGTCCGCAAATGTCTCCGCCACCACCCCTGGCGGCGGCATCAGATAACGCGGCACAGAGAACGCCTCCACCACGAAGTGCCACAGCACCACCGACGCCACGCCTACGGCCAGGGGCGGCAGCCAGCCGAGAGCCCCCGAGAGGGCAGGTGCCAGCCAGGGGGAGGACCTCAGCGTGCTGATGACGTTGCGGCGCTTCTCACCGGGGGCCAGGACACGAGAGCGGTCACTCATCTTCGCGGATCACCCCGCTCCGGGCCAGAGTCTGCCGGATGGTCTCGCAGTAGGAGCCGAACTCGGTTGAGGCCTTGATGCGCAGGCGCCTCGGACGAGGGAGGTCGATCTTTACGTCCATCATCACCCGACCGGGCCGCGGTGACATGACCAGCACTCGGTCGGACAAGAAGACCGCCTCCTCGATGCTGTGGGTGACGAAGACCACGCTCTTTTGTCCCTCGTTCCACATGCGCTGGAGGTCCACCGCCATCTGGTCGCGGGTGAGGGCGTCCAGAGCGCCGAAGGGCTCGTCCATGAGCAGCACCTCGGGGTCCAGGAGCAAGGCGCGGCATATCGCTACCCGCTGCTGCATGCCTCCCGAAAGCTCTCGCGGCCGCTTCTGCTCGAAGCCCTCCAGCCCCACCAGCGCCAGGAGGGCCCTCGCCCTCGCCAGCACCCGCGCCCGGGGCAGCCGGCGCGCCTCGGCTGGCAGCAGGACGTTGTCCACCACGTTCCGCCACTCCAGCAGGATGGGGTCCTGAAAGACGATCCCCAGGTGGGTCTGAGGGCCACGCACCAGCTCGCCCTTCACCAGCACGGCTCCGGAGCTGGGGGGCGTGAGGCCAGCGATGATGCGTAGCAGGGTGCTCTTCCCGCAGCCGCTTGGCCCTACGATGGACACGAACTCCCCCCGGCCTATGGCGACGCTGACGGACTCGAGCGCGGGGACCACGCCTCGAGGCCCCAGGTCGTAGGTCTTGCTCACGCCCTGGACCTCGATGATCGTCTGGCGGTAGTCCCTGGAACCGGCCGCAGTCACCGCCTGCTCTTCCCGCACCAGGTCGGCCGCCGCCTCATGGCTGACAGGGGACGTGGGCATCGTGCTCCTCGCGTTCGCCGCCCGGTGGCGGCGTTACACCCGATGATAAGCACAGGGCCGGCGTCACAGGCCGGTCTGGTGATTACGATCAGGCATAACTTTGATAACGATTTATTATCAAGGCGGCCTTGCAAGGCGACGGCAGTTGAAGCAGGATTCGGTAGCAATACTGAACAGAGCGAGGTTCGGCCATGACAGTCGTGCGCCAGACGGGAACGCCAGTGCAAGGCATCCTGCCCGCTCCCAGCTTCCGCCGGACGGGCGACTTCGTCTTCGTCTCGTCGATCTATCCCCTGGACGGGGATCGCCATGTCGTCCATGCTCGTTCCCTATCCCCGTATGTCGGGGAGGCGGAGGTCGCAGCCCAAACACGGGCCTGTCTGGAGACCCTGCAGAGCGTGCTGGCGGAGGCCGGCACCTCTCTGGAGCGGGTGGTGAAGGCGGAGGTATACCTGGTCGACCCGGCCGACTTCTACGAGTTCAGGCTGGTCTGGCGGGAGTATTTCCCCACCGACCCTCCCGCGCGGACGACGGCCATCGTCGGCGACGAGCACATCGTCCCGGGCTGCAGACTGAACCTCCACGCCATCGCCCTGGCCGGCGACTCCGCGTACCGCAAGGAGACCATCCGCGTCCCCGACGTGCCCGACCCCATGGAGGCTGAGCATGCGCCCCAGGCCGTCAAGGCAGGGCCTTTCGTCTTTCCGTCGGGCGTGCCGGCCACCGACTTCAAGACGGGGATACCCGTGGGCAAGCAGCCCGGTTTCCCCAACTACGGCTCCGACGCCGAGATGCAGGCCCACTACTTCTTCCAGAACCTCGAGAAGGTGCTGCGGGCGGCCGGGAGTGGCCTGGACCAGGCCCTCAAGGCCCAGCTGTATGAGCCCGACCTCAGCACCTTCCACGATGTAGACGGCGTTTGGGGCCAGTACCTGACGGTGCCGCCGACTCGCAGCTCCATGGCCGTGCGAGGGCTCCTGGTGCCTGGAGCCGTCTTCGTGGCCAACCTATGGTTCTTGTCCCCCAACTCCTAGCTGCAAAAGAGGGAGACGCGCGCCGGCATCCGCTGGCATCCCGTGGACGTCAGGAAGGTCAACTTCTCGCCAGGCATCCTGGTGGGGGACTGGCTGTTCACCGCCGGTCAGGTAGCGGTGCCCGACTTCGCCAAGCCGGAGTGGGTGGGGGCCCCGCGCGGCCTGCCCTACTACTACTCGGACATCGAGATCCAGACCGAGTTCACCATGCAGCTGCTGCGCGAACAGCTGGAGGCTAACGGCTTCGCCCTGACCGACGTCGTGGATGCGCGCATCTATCTGGTGGACCCGCGCAGGGACTACCGAGGCTTCGAACGCGCCTGGCGGAGGATCTTCGACCCGCTGGGCCACTACCCCAGCATGAGCCTGATCCCCTCCAGCGACCGGAACGGGGGCACCGGCATCATGTTTCCCGGGCCCATCATCGAGATCGACCTCATCTCGAAGAAGGAACGCTGAGGGTTGCCGTCGACGGAACCGGGCAGCGTGGTGCGATGAGGGAACGGACCGGCATTCTGCTCAAGGGCGAGCGGCTGGCCTTGGCCCGTATGGTAGATTACGCGCGCTGGGCGGAAGAGGCGGGTTTTGAGTCCGTCTGGGTGCCGGAAGGGTGGCGCGAGTGTACGGTGCCCCTCGCCGCTATTGCGCTGGGCACCTCTACCATCAAGCTTGGCTCGGCCATAGCTGTTTGTTATGCCAGAAGCGCGGTGCAACTGGCTCTCGAGGCGCTCGACCTCGACGAACTATCGCAGGGGCGTTTGCTGCTGGGCATAGGCATAGGCGCACCAGATCTCAACCGAATGTGGCACGGAGTGGATACCCACGTTCGGCCCCTCACGCGGCTGCGGGAAGTGGCGCAAGTGATCAGCGAAGTAGCCGCTGCTGGCGCAGCCAGGGCCACTGACTTCGACGGCAAGGAAATCAGAGTGCGGAACTTCGCCCTCGCCTTTTCGCCGTTCCGCCAACGAATACCGCTCTATCTGGGCTCCATAAAGCCGAAGTCCATCGAGCTGGCGGGCGAGCTAGCCGACGGCGTGATGACCGGCGCCCTGAACTCCAAACGCTACTATCAGCAAGTAGTATATCCGCATCTTGCCGCGGGGGCAGAGCGGTCAGGCCGTGACCTCGCCGATGTCGACGTGGCCTCCCTCCTGGTCTGTGCCGTCTCCTCCGACCGGAGGGAAGCACGAGAGATGGCCAGGCATGAGATCGCCTTCTATCTCCCCTTGGAAAGCATCCGGACAGTGTTCGAGGTTAACGGGTTCCAGCGGGAACGGGAAGCGGCTGTGGCAGCGTTCCGTCGACGGGACACGGCAGGAGTGTTGAGATGTGTCACCGATGAGATGGTCGACGTGCTGACCATCGCAGGCACGCCCGATGAGTGTCGCGAAAAGCTGGCCTCGTACCGTCCGTACGTGAAATTGCCCGTCCTGCTGCCGCCATCCACCCACCTGTCCGAGGCACAGGTGAGATGCAACACCGAGATGGTTCTCAAGACTTTCGCCCGATAGGTCACGACTGGACAAGAAGCGGAGGTGAGCTCATGGCTCGGGCCAAGGGCATCCGAGGTAGTCGCTGGCACGAGCGGGTCACCCGTCGCCAGTTCTTGCACAAGACTGCGCTGGCGGGCGCTGGCCTGGCGGCAGCCGTCGTCGGCTGCGGCGGAGGGGAGGAGCAGGCTGCCACTCCGTCTGCAGGCACGCCTGCCCCCGCTGTGCTGCGGGGTACGGAGCTGAAGATTCTTACCTGGGGCCATTTCGTGCCCAGGTACGATAGAGAGTGGTTCGACAGCTTCGTCCAGGCCTGGGGCGACGCCAACGGCGTCAGGGTCACCGTCGACCATATTGCGGCAGCGGAGATCAGGTCCAGGGCCGTAGCCGAGATAAGCGCCGGTGCGGGACACGACATCATCCAGTTCAACTTCCCACCAGCAGACCTGGAGCCCAACCTGCTGGACCTGACCGACGTGGTCAGGGAGGCGGAGCGGCGATTCGGTGCCCAGATCCCCCTCGCCACCAAGAGCTCGTTCAACCCCAAGACCGGCGTCGTGTTCGGGCTGGTGAAGGGCTGGGGCATCAACGCCGGCAGCTACCGCCGGAGCATGTGGGAAAGGGTCGGCCTGGCCAACGGCCCCACCACCTGGCAGGAGCTGCTCGAAGGCGGGCGCCGCATCAAGCGCGAGCAGGGCGTGCAGGTTGGCCTGGGATTGTCCCCGGCCATCGACTCCGAGTTCTCTTCGCTGAGCGTGCTCTGGTCCTTCGGCGCCTCTGTCCAGGACGAGCGGGAGAACGTGGTCATCAACAGTTCCCGCACTGTTGAGGCTGTGGAGTTCATGGCCCAGCTATTCCGCGACGCCATGACCCCCGAGGTGTTCGGATGGACGCCCCCGTCCAACAACCAGGCCCTGGTGGCAGGGACGGCATCGTATATACTCAACCCGTACACGGCCTACCGCACCGCCCAGAAGGACAGGCCAGACGTAGCCGTGGACATCTTCTTCCGGCCGGCCCTGCGCGGCCCCACGGGCGTGGCCCTGGCCAGCGCTGGCGACGTGCACGTGATGGTCGTGCCCAAGTTCTCCCGCAACCCGGCGGCGGCCCGCGAGTTCCTGCTGCACTATCTGGCCAACATGGACCAGGCGGTCTGGTACAGCGAGCTGTTCGAGTTGCCCGCCTTTCCCGACGCTCTCCTGCTTTCCGGCGACCGCGGCTATCCGCCGGTGCAGGGGGCCAGGACCATCCGCGACATCATCAACGCCTGGTTTGATAACGACCCCTTCCGGCTCGATCGCGAGGAGAGGGGCAAGCTGGGCCCCCTGAAGGACGCCGACCGATGGACCGTGGCCGTGGGGCACCCAGGCCCCACCAACGCTGCCCAGGGCGAGGTATACTCCACTTTCCTGGTCACTCAGATGTTCGCTAAAGCGGCCCGCGGCGAGCTCAGCCCCCGGGATGCCGTCGCCGACGCCGAGCGACAGATCGTAGCTATCTACAGGAAGTGGCGAGAGCGGGGGCTCGTAGGGGGGAACTGATGTCCCTGGCCGGATTCTGCGTGTCGAGGGCTGGGGGACACGCCTACCATGGCTGTCGTCGAGGCTAGAGGGGTCAGGAAGCTCTTCGGCCCGGTCAAGGCGCTGGACGGCATCGACCTGGCCACTCGCGAGGGCGAGTTCCTCGTCCTTCTCGGCCCCTCGGGCTGCGGCAAGACGACCCTGCTGCGCATCATCGCCGGGCTGGAGCAGCCCAGCGCCGGCGAGATCGTCATCGGGGGCCAGGTGGTCAACGGCCTGCCGCCGCGGGCTCGCAAGATCGCCATGGTCTTCCAGAGCTACGCTCTCTATCCCCATATGACGGCCTTCGATAACATCGCTTTCCCTCTCAAGGCCCAGGGGATGCCCAGGGAAGAGCGCGCCCGCAAAGTGGAATGGGCCGCCTCCATCCTGGGCATCCATGACCTGCTGGGGCGCAAGCCCCGCCAGCTCTCGGGCGGAGAGCGACAAAGGGTAGCCCTGGCCCGGGCGCTGGTCCGAGAGCCGTCGGTCTTCCTGCTGGATGAACCGCTGTCCAACCTGGACGCCCAGCTACGCGCATCGGCCCGCGACGAGTTGCAGGGGCTCCAGCGTCGTATCGGCATCACTACCATCTACGTGACCCACGACCAGGTGGAAGCCATGGGCATGGGTGACCGTATCGCCGTCATGTACCAGGGCAGGATCAGGCAGGTGGGCACCCCGCTGGAGATATACGAGGAGCCGGCCGACACCTTCGTCGCGACCTTCGTCGGCTCGCCGCCCATGAACCTGGTGGAAGGGGAGTCCTATCTCGTGGGCTTCCGGCCCGAACACTTCTTGCCACGACAGGCGGCCCATGCCCCCTCCAACGATTCGTGGAGCTTCACCTTCCGCGTGACACGCATAGAGCACCTGGGGGCGGACAGGCTCGTCTATGGCATCGTCGGCAGCGCGGCCGGCGAGACGAAGGTGGTCTCCAGGCTGCCTTCCACGGTGGACGTCACCCTCCACGCCGGCGAGAGTTACGAGTTCGCGGTGCCCGCTCACCGCTTGCGGTTCTTCGACAAGGCCACCGGCTCGGGGACGGAGCGCTGACCGCTCCGGGTTGGCAGGTATGGCAGGACAGGTCACCAGGGCCGGGCCCCTCACTCTCGGCGACAGGATAGCGCTGCAGTTCCGCTACCTGCTGGACAGGGAGGCCCTCCTGGGGCCACTGCTCCTGCTGCCAGCGGTGGTCTACATCGTCGCCCTGGTGGGCTTTCCCTTCGTCCTGGCTCTGGCCTACAGCCTGAGCGATGTCACCGCAGGCGACCAGAGCCTCGACTTCGTGGGCTTCAGGAACTTCACCGATATCGTCCAGGACCCCATATTTCGAAGGGCGCTTCGCAACACTTTCGTCTTCGCCTTCGCCTCTCAGGCCCTGGTCCTGGTCCTGGCCAACGTGCTGGCTCTGGCCCTCATGGCCGAGTTCCGCGGCAAGTGGCTGGTGCGGCTTTTGGTGCTGCTACCCTGGGCGACACCCGCGGCCCTCAGCACCATCGCCTGGCTGTGGTTGCTGGACTCCGTCTTCAGCCCCATCGACTGGCTGTTCCGCCAGGCCCATCTGCTGGGGCCGGGCACACCCCTCGGCCCCAACAATAACATGTACTGGCTCGGCCGCCCGGAGCTGGCCATGCTATCGGTGATAGTCGTCCACGCCTGGCGCATATTGCCCCTGGCCACCGTCATCGTGTTGGCGGGCCTCACCTCTATTCCCCAAGACATCAAGGATGCCGCTGCGGTGGACGGTGCCGGTTTCTGGCGCCTTTTCCTCCAGATCATCACCCCCCTTATGTTCCCGGTCGTGGCGGTGGCGGTGCTGTTCGGCTTCATCTTCACCTTCACGGACCTAGCGGTGGTCTACGTGCTCACGCGGGGTGGCCCTATCAACAGTACCCAGGTGCTGGGAAGCTGGGCCTTCATCAAGGGCATCCAGGGAGGAGACCTGGCGCAGGGGGCAGCAGTAGCCCTGTTCCTGTTTCCAGTGCTGCTGGGTGTGGCTGTGCTGATGCTGCGGCTGGCCCGGCGGGCAGAGGTGACCTGAAGTGAACGCTGCGAGGTACTGGGGGTCGCGGGCCTCCGTCTACGGAGTGGTCTCGCTGTTCGCCCTGTTCAGTGCCTTCCCCTTTTTCTGGGGACTGGTGACCATGTTCAAACGCAGCCAGGACCTGTACAACCCTAGGAACAATCCCTTCGCCTTTGGGGCTGGCGGGCCGACCCTGGAGCACGTGCAGCTGTTGTTCCAGGAGACGAAGTTCGTCACCTTCGCCGTGAACAGCCTGTTCGTGGGAGTCGTTGTCGTCGCCATTACGCTGGCGCTGGCATTGCCGGCAGCATACAGCCTGGCCCGGCTTGCCGGGCGCTGGGGCGAGGGGCTGGGCATCACCATCTTCCTCGTGTACCTCGTGCCACCCACATTGCTGTTCATACCCCTGTCGCGAGTCGTGGCCGACCTGGGCCTGCAGGACTCCCGCTGGTCGCTGGTGCTGGTGTATCCCACCTTCACAGTCCCCTTCTGCACCTGGCTGCTCATGGGCTTCCTCAAGTCCATCCCGCGAGACATCGAGGAGCAGGCACTCATCGACGGCTACAGCCGGGTCGGCGCTGTGGTGCGGACGGTGCTGCCCCTCGCTCTCCCGGGTATCCTGACGGTCGTCATATTCTCCTTCACCCTGACCCTGCACGAGTTCGTCTACGCTCTGGCCTTCGTGTCGACCTCGTCGGAGAAGACTATCAGTGTGGGGGTGCCCACGGAACTGGTGCGGGGCGATGTCCTGTTCTGGCAGTCGCTGATGGCGGCCGCTATGATCGTGGCCATACCTGTGGCGCTGGTCTACAACCTGTTCCTGGACCGCTTAGTGGCCGGCCTGACGCTGGGGGCAGTCAAAGGTTGAGGCCAGGCCGCCGCCCCGGCCTCAGCCGGCCACAGCCCTGGGGCCGACGTCGTAAGAGGCGGGGAAGGCAGCCCCCTTCAGCAGGGCCAGCAGGGCAGAGGCGGCACTCGAGAGGGGACGCTGGGGGACATAGGCAGCATAAAAATTGTATTCCAGGGGCAGCCCTGGGGCGCGCAGCAGCCGCACCGCCCCTTCAGCCAGGTCCTGTACCACCGAGATTTCGGAGGTTATGGCATAGCCCACCCCCAGGCGCACCAACTGCTTCAGGATGTCCACGCTGCTGACTTCCATCCTCGGCTCCAACCGCACGGCCAAGGACTCGCTCCACCGCTCCAGGAAGGTCCGGTACGGGGTGCCCCGCGGCGTGGTGATGAAGGACAGGGTACCCACCTCCGCAGGGCGGGAAGGAAATTCGTCGGTACCTTCGTCCGGAGGGCCGATGAGCACCAGCCGGTCGCGGAACAGAGGCACGAGGTGGAACTCGCCGCTGACGAACCAGTCGGTCTGAATCCCCAGGTCGGCGTGGCCGGAGAGGACATCGGCGTCGATGTCGGGGGCCGTCGTCCATACCCTCAGACTGAAGCGGACGCTCGGGTATATGGAGTTGTAGCGCCGCAACAGCTCCGGAAGGATGTAACGACTGGACGTGGGCCCGCAGGCGATGCTCACCGTGCTCCGCCGGTCTTCGCTCGTGTCGCTACGGATCTCGTGCTGGAGGCGCCCCCACAGGGCTATCACCTGGTCGGCGAAGTGCAGCACCTGCTCCCCGGCCGGAGTGAGGGACGCCTTGCGGCGGTTGCCGCAGCGGTAGAACAGCTTTACGCCCAGGGCCTCCTCCATCTGCCGGATGGTGCGCGAGACGGCCGGCTGGGTGACGAATAGCTCGCTGGCTGCCCGATTGAAGCCGCCGGCCTTCACTACTGCCCGAAAGACCTCCAGTTGTTCCAGGCTCAGCATATCTCCCTCAACCCGCCCCACCACGAGGACAGCAAGATATTACACCAGGATAGAGCACATTCATAGCCTGCCGCGCCGATGAGGCCAGCCTCGCGCCAAAACGCCTTCTGGCGGGCGTCCCCGCCCTCGCCCATAATAGGGCCCGGTAGCGACCTCTCGGAGGGAGAAGGTGGAGCTGTTCCTGCGCGACAAAGTAGCGGTAATCGCCGGCGGCAGCCGAGGCATCGGCCGGGCCACAGCCCTGGCCCTGGCCGAGGAGGGCTGCCGGCTGGTACTGGCCGCCCGCGGCGAGGAAGGCCTGCGACAGGCCCAGGCGCTGGTCGAGGCCCGCGGTGGCCGGGCGACCATCTTTACCGGCGACCTGACCCGCCCCGAAGACTGCCGCCGCCTGGTGCAGGCCGCCCTGGACGCCTACGGCCGCATCGATATCCTGGTCAACAGTCTGCACGCTTCCCTGCCGGGCCAGGACGAGGAGACGTGGCGCCGAGGACTGGAGGCCCTGTTGCTCACTCCCGTGCGGCTCACCGAGATGGTGGCCCCTGCGATGCGACAGCAGGGCGGCGGCGTCATCGTCCACCTGGCCTCCATCTGGGGCAGAGAGGCAGGCGGCACGCCGGCCTACAACGCCGCCAAGGCGGCGCTCATCTCCCACGCCAAGGCGATGGCCAGCGCTCTGGCACCAGACGGCATCCGCGTCGTGGCGGTGGCCCCGGGCTCCATTGCCCATCCGGGCGGGACATGGCGACGCCGTCAACTGGAGGACCCGGAGGGTATGGCACGCTTTACCCGCGACAACATTCCCTGGCTGCGCTTCGGCACGGCCGAAGAGGTGGCCAACGTCATCGCTTTCCTCTGTTCGCCACGGGCCGGGTGGGTCACTGGTGCCTGCGTGGTGGTAGACGGCGGCCAGGGCCGCAGCAACATCTAAAGGGGCAACCCCACCCGGGCCGCACAGCCTCGCGGCCGTCGAACGGCCGCGTTGGCCTCACGCTGCCGCACATCTCGCGGCCCCGGCGAGGCCTCTTCGGCGCACGACCGGTCGGGCCTCTCGCGAGGCCGGACCGGGCTAGACGTGGCTGAGGGCGCCGCCCTCCACCCAGATGACCTGCCCGGTGATGAAGTCGGCGGCATCGGAGGCCAGATAGAGGGCCGCCCCTGCCAGTTCGTCCGGCCTGGCCAGCCGACGATAGGGCAGGTAGCGCTCCAGTTGCGCCCTGGTTTCCTCGTCCTGGGCCAGGCCCTCGCCTTCCGTCCAGCCGCAGCCCAGGGCGTTGATGGCCACGCCCCTCCTGGCCCATTCCAGGGCGAGGGCGCGGGTCAGGTTGAGCACCCCTGCTTTGGCAGCGCAGTAGGCAGCAGCGTTGGCCAGCCCCCGCTCGGCCATCAGGGGCACCACATTCACTATGCGCCCCCTGCCCTGGGCCAGCATGACCTTGCCGGCCGCCCGCACCGCCAGGTAGACGGCGGTGAGGTTGCCGTCCAGGACGCGGCGCCAGTGCCGCGGGTCTGTCTCCTCGAAGGGTTCTGCGCAGGGCAGGTCGTGGGCGTTGACCAGGACGTCCAGGCCGCCCAGCTCGCGCACCGTCCTGTCCACGGCCGAGCGCACCTGGGCCTCGTCCAGAGGGTCCAGGCCGAGGGCCAGGGCCCTGCGGCCTATGGCCCATGCTTCGTTGGCGCAGGAGTTGGCCGCCACCTCCGCCTCGCGGCGAGTGGAGGTGGCCACACAGGCCACATCGGCCCCCGCCTCGGCCAGCGCGACAGCGACGGCCCGGCCAGTGGGGTGCTCCACGCCCATCACCAGGGCGACCTTGCCGGCGAGCGACATCTCCCTCATGTCTGCACCTTCCTCAGCGTGATCTGACTGGCCTCCAGGGCAGCGGGCAGGGGTGCCTTCGCGCCCCTGTAGGACCCGGGCTCGCGCATAAGGTACTCCTCTATCCACAGGTCGAAGGGGCGCTGGCCGCTGTCGGCCCAGCGCACCATCTCTTGGTGCAGCGGGTGATTGTAGAACGCCTTGAGCGACTCGCGGTCGCGCCACCAGGAGAGGGCGAGGAACGTACGGGGCAGCAGGCCCTCGGGCCTGAGGACCACCTCCTGGTAGAGGAGCAGCCCCTCGGCCGAGAGCACCGCCCGGCGGAAGCGCCGCCAGCGCCGGCCGAAGTAAAAGAGGATGCCGAAGGGGTGACGCCAGCGCATACCGGCCACCACCAGGATGGGCGGGTTTTCCAGCTTCAGCATCCTCAGTCCTCCCGCAGAGGCACGCGGGGGGCCAGGCCCGTAGGGGCCTGTCCACCGGCCAGCCCGCCCCCGTCCAGAGCGATCACCTGGCCGTTCATATAGTCGGAGAGGGGCGAGGCCAGGAAGACACAGGCCGGGCCCAGCTCCTCGTCGCGCCCCACCCGGCCCACGGGGATGAACTGACCACCCCGCAGGTATTCCAGCGTCTGAGGGTCGTCGTGGGGGAAGAAGCCCGGGATGATGCAGTTGGACTGGATGTTGTAACGGGCATAGGTCAGGGCCAGCGAGCGGGTGAAGTTGATGACCGCTGCCTTGGCCGAGGTATAGATGAAGTTGTTGCGGCCTCCCCGCAACCCGTAGCCGGAGGCGACGTTGATGATCTTGCCCCCGCCTTGCCTGATGAGGTGCGGGATGGCGGCCCGACAGCAGTAGAACACGCTGGACAGGTTGGTATCGATGCCCAGGTGCCACTCTTCGTCGGTTATCTCCTCTACGGGCTTGCCGTAGCCCGGCGTGGCGCCCCCGGCATTGTTGACCAGCACGTCCAGCTTGCCGAATTCCTGAATGGCGGCCTCTATGAGGGCGGCGCACTGCTCCGGGCGGCTGACGTCGGTGGGGACGACCAGGGCGCGGCGGCCCTTTTCCCTCACCAGGCTGGCCGTCTCCTCGATCTGGTCGCGGGAGCGGGCGGCACAGACCACATCGGCCCCCGCCTCGGCCAGGGCCAGGGCCATGGCCCTTCCCAGTCCCCTGCCGGCCCCGGTGACGATGGCTACCCTGCCATCGAGTCTGAGCTTATCGAGGATCCCCACCTGTACCCTCCTTCTACGAAGGTTCCTTGCGCGGGCGGTCGCCGAACTTGGCGTCTCGCCACTCCAGGGCCGCCCTCAGTCCCTGCTCCTTGGCGATGCGGTAGAACTCTCTGACCACCGGCGCCTGCCGGGCGATGGCATCGCGCTCTGCCGCCAGCCGCTGCATGGTGCGCGCGCCCATAAGCTCCAGCGCCAGGTTGACGATGCGCTTGTTGGCCGCCAGCAGGTCTACGTCGATGCGGGCCATGCGGTCGGCCAGCGCCTCCACCTCCGCCTCCAGCCGGTCGGCAGGCACCGCCTTGAGCACCAGCCCGATGCGCTCCGCCTCCCGTCCGCTGATGGTATCCCCGGTGAGAAGGAGCCGCTTGGCCCACTGGGGCCCCACCAGATAGGTCCACATGTGGTTCACGGGCGAGCCCATGGCCCGCACCGGCGGGAAGCCGAACACCGCGTCCTCGGCACAGATGACCATATCGCACAGTAGCACCAGGTCGGTGCCCCCGGCCAGGCAGTAGCCGTGAACCTGCCCGATGACGGGCTTGTGCATGTCCCACAGGGCCATGCGCAGCTCCAGCCCCCGCTCCAGGTACCACATATCGCGCTCCATGGTGATGTGGGTGGGGGCATGGGTGCGGTCGCCGGGAGGGGGCGTTATGTCGTAGCCGGAAGAGAAGGCACGGCCCGCCCCCTTCAGGATGACCACGTGCACGTCGGGGTCGCGGTCGGCCTCCCACAGGGCGCGGGACAGCTCCTGCATCATCTGCCAGGAGATGGCATTGAGCTTTTCGGGCCGGTTGAGGACGATGCGTGCCTTGCCCGCCTCCTTCTCGTAGACGATGGTCTCGTAGGCCATGGCTACCTCCCTTCCGCCGCCAGGTTAGCGCCGGCGCCCGCTGCCCTCAATCCTCTCGCGGCCTGACCACCGCCCCCGCCTCGCCCGTGTCGGCCAGGCGAAGGGCCTCCGCGGCCAGAGCGGCAGGGTCGCCAGCCCCGGTGACAGCCATGAGGCGGACGCCGCTGGCGAGACACTCGTCCACCAGCGGCGATATGTCCACGCCAGCTATGGCGACGATGGCCCCGCCCCCGGCGCGCTTCATCTCACGCGAGCCATAGCGACAGGCCAGGGCCAGGGCGTCTGGCGTGGCGGGCCCCAGGTCGGCGCAGAAGAACAGGGCATCCAGACCTCCCAGGGCCTTGGCCGTCTGGCGCACCATGACCCGGACGGCCATATCGTTGGCGGCGTCGATGGCCTGGGCCAGCACAGGCTCCCTCTGGGGCCTGCTGAGGCGACGGGCCAGGCGCTGGACGGCGAAGGCGGCCTCGGCAGTGCTGCTGCCGGCTACGATGGCCAGGCGGGCGCCAGCCTCGGCCAGGGCCTGGGCCACGGCCCGGCCCGCCCCCGTCTCCGCTCCCAGGACGATGGCCCGCTTCCCCTGCCAGTCCACGGGCCGTCACCGACCCTTACGCGTCCCCGGACGCCAGGACGCGGGCGGCGGCCTCTACACCGGCGCCCCTGGGCACCTCGCAGCCCTGGCGCCACAGCTCCACCTCCAGGGCATGCAGCAGGGCCAGCACGTTCTGGGGCTGCGACGAGTAGCCCATGAGCCCCACGCGCCAGACTTTCCCCGCCAGGGGGCCGAACCCGGCGCCGATCTCGATGCCGTGCCGCTCCAGCAGGTCCTGCCTCAGCCGGGCCTCGTCCACCCCTTCCGGTACGCGGACGGTGGTGAGCGGCGGCGCCCGCAGCGACTCATCCTCCACATGTAGCCGCAAGCCCATGGCCTCCAGCCCCGCCCACAGGGCGCTGGCGTGCCGCCGGTGGCGGGCGATGCGCTCCTCCAGGCCCTCCTCCAGCACCAGCCGCAGGGCCTCGCGCAGGGCGTAGAGCATGCTCATGGGCGGCGTGTGGTGGTAGCGGCGAGGGCCGCCGTAGTACTCGCGCAGCATGGTCAGGTCGACATACCAGCTCCGGCAGGGCTCTCGGCGGCGCTGCATGGCCTCCACCGCCCGCGGGCCGAAGGTGATGGGCGCCATCCCCGGCGGTGCCGACAGGCACTTCTGCGTGGCACTGTAGACCACGTCCAGGCCCCAGGCGTCCACCTCCAGCGGCGCCCCTGAGAGGGAAGTCACCGCATCGACGATGACCAGGGCGCCGCGCTCGCGGCACAGCCGGGCAATGTCTATCAGCGGCTGCAGAACGCCGGTGGAGGTCTCGGCGTGGACGATGCACACCGCCTTGACTCCCGGGTGCTGGCGCAGGGCGGCTTCCACCTGTTCCACCTCGATGGCCCTGCCCCAGTCGGCCTCCACCGTGACCACCCGGGCGCCGCAGCGGCGGGCCATGTCGGCCATACGCGAGCCGAAGAAGCCATTGATGCAGACGATGACCGTGTCCCCTTCCTCCACCACGTTGTAGATGGCCGCCTCCATGCCCAGGCTGCCCGTGCCCGAGATGGGCAGTGTCAGCTCGTTGCCGGTCCGGAACACCGCCCGCAAGGGCACCTGCGTATCGCTGAGGAGTTGCAGGAAGGCCGGGTCGAGGTAGCCGATGACCGGGGCCAGCATGGCCCGATAGACTCGCGGGTGCACATTGGAGGGCCCGGGGCCGAGGAGCAAGCGCGGCGGCGGGTTCAGTTCCGAGAGCTCCATCACCTCTCCTCCGGTGGCTGCCAGCGGAGCACGGGCCGACGGGCGGCAGTGGCCTCGTCCAGCCTGCGCAGGGGGGCCGTATGCGGCGCCTCCTGCACCAGCTCCGGTTCCTCCTCTGCTTCCCTGGCGATAGCCAGCATGGCCTCGCAGAAGGCGTCCAGGCTCTCCCTGGACTCGGTCTCTGTGGGCTCGATCATCAGTGCTTCGGGGACGATGAGGGGGAAGTAGATGGTCGGCGGGTGGAAGCCGTAATCGATGAGACGCTTGGCGATGTCCAGCGCCTTCACACCCTTGGCCCGCTGCCGCGCCGCCGAGAAGACCACCTCGTGCAGGCAAGTGCGGTCGTAGGGCAGGTGGTAGACACCTTTCAGGCGCGTGCGCACATAATTGGCGTTGATGACCGCATTTCCGGCCACCGACCGCAGCCCTTCGGCACCGAGGGCGCGGATGTAGGCGTAGGCCCGCACCAGCACGCCGAAGTTGCCCCAGAAGGCCGTCAGCTTGCCCACGCTTCGTTCCGGTCGCGCCAGACGGTAAGAGCCGTCCCGCTCCTCCACCACCGGGGCCGGGAGGTAGGGGGCGAGGAAGGACTTGCAGCAGACGGGCCCGGCGCCCGGGCCGCCGCCGCCGTGGGGCGTGGAAAAGGTCTTGTGCAGGTTCAGGTGCACCACATCGAAGCCCATGTCGCCGAAGCGGGCCCTTCCCAGGAAGGCGTTCTGGTTGGCGCCGTCGCCATAGAGAAGCGCCCCATGCCGGTGCAGCATCTCGGCGATGCGGGCGATGTTGGGCTCGAACAGCCCCAGCGTCGACGGGATGGTGAGCATCATAGCCGCCACCGAGCCGTCCAGCTCCTGCTCCAGGAAGCCCATGTCGACGTTGCCCTCCCGATCCGAGGGCACAGTCACCACCTGGAAGCCGCACATGGCCGCCGACGCCGGGTTGGTGCCGTGGGCCGAGTCGGGCACCAGCACCCTGCGCCGGCCCTCCTCGCCCCGGTCGCGCAGGTAGGCCTTGACCATCAGCATGCCGGCCAGCTCCCCCTGGGCGCCGGCAGCGGGGACCAGGCTGCACGCGTCCATGCCCGTCACCTCGCACAGGTAGGACTGGAGGCGGTGCAGCAGCGCCAGCGCACCCTGCACGGTGTCCTGCTCCTGGAGCGGGTGGGGAAGCGAGAAGCCGGGAAGGCGGGCCGCTTCCTCGTTCACCTTGGGGTTGTACTTCATGGTGCACGAGCCCAGGGGATAGAAGCCCGTGTCCACCGAATAGTTGAGGCGCGACAGGGCCAGGAAGTAGCGCACCGCTTCGTTCTGGGACATCTCGGGCAGGCGCAGGTCGTGGCGCAGCAGGTCCTCGGGCGGTAGCTCCGCCTCGGGCACGTCCAGCGGCGGCAGGTCGGCCCCCATGCGACCGGGACGCGACAGGTCGAAGGTGAGGCGAGAGCCAATGGAGTCCTGCCGCGGGTCAGGCTCGCCCACACGAAAGCCCATGGCCTCACCTCGGCGAGAGCGCGGCCAGGGCGTCCACCAGACGGTCCATCTCCTGGCGCGTGTTCATCTCGGTTACGCAGAGCAGGAGCCCATTTTCGACCCGGTCCGAGATGTCCAGCCCGCCGATGATGCCCCGCTCCAGCAGGGCCTGGTTCACCTGTGCGGGCGGACGGGGGCAACGCACCACGAACTCCTTGAAGAAGACGCCCGGCAGGGGGAGGGAGTAGCCGGGCAGCGAGGCGATGCGCCCCGCTAGGTAGTGGGCCTTGTGATAGCACAGCTCCGCCACCCGCCGCAGGCCGCGGCGCCCCATCAGGGCCATGTATATCGTGGCGGCCAGGGCCACCAGTTGCTGGCTGGTACAGATGTTGGACGTGGCCCGCTCGCGACGGATGTGCTGCTCCCGCGTCTGCAGCGTGAGCACGTACCCCGTGCGTCCATCGCGGTCCTTCGTGCGGCCCACGATGCGGCCGGGCAGGTAGCGCAGGAACTCCTTCCGACTGGCCAGCAGTCCCAGGTACGGGCCGCCGAAGGACAGGGGCCAGCCCAGGGGCTGCCCCTCGGCGGTGGCGATGTCCGCCCCATAGGTGCCGGGGGGGCGGAACATGCCGAGGGAGATGGGGTCAGTGCTGGTGACCAGCAACGCGCCGACGCAGTGGGCCGCCTCGGCCAGGGCGCCCATGTCCTCCAGATAGCCGAAGAAGTTGGGCGACTGCACGGCCAGGCAGGCGTGCTCGTCCCCGAGTTCGGGGGCGGCAGGCGAGACCACGTCCACCTCCAGGTCGCGCCCGAAGGCGTACGTCCGCACCACCGCCTCGTAGCCCGGGTGCACCGTGGACAGAAGGGCGATGCGCCGCCTGCCCGTGACGGCCGCCGCCATCAGGCAGGCCTCGGCCAGGGCGCTGGCTCCGTCGTACATCCCGGCGTTGGCCACGTCCATGCCCAGCAGTCCACAGACCATGCTCTGGAACTCGAACATGGTCTGCAGCGTGCCCTGCGAGATTTCCGGCTGGTAGGGGGTGTAGGCGGTGTAGAATTCGGAGCGCGATATCACCTGCAGCACGGCGCTGGGCACGAAGTGGCGGTAGGCCCCGGCGCCCAGGAAGCAGGCCAGGCCGTCCTGCCCGGGGTAGCGATTGCGCCCGGCCATCTCAGCCATCTCTCGCAAGAGCTCCGCCTCGGAGAGCCCGGGGGGCAAGCGCAGGCCATCTATGCGCAGGTGAGCGGGGATGTCGGCAAAGAGCTCCTCGACGCTCTCGACGCCGATAACCGAAAGCATGTAGCGGCGGTCGTCGTCGGTGTTGGGAATGTACGGATGGGGGGCGCTGTCGCTCATAACCTAGGCCTGCGCCTCCTCGGCTACGTAGGCATCGTACTCGTCGGCGGTCATCAGTCGCTCCAGCTCCGAAGGGTCGGAGAGGCGCACCCGGATCATCCAGCCCCGGCCGTAGGGGTCCAGGTTAACCAACTCGGGCCGCTCTTCCAGCTCGGCGTTAACCTCCACCACCTCGCCGGAGACAGGGGAGTAGAGGTCGGAGACCGCCTTCACCGACTCGATCTCGCCGAAGGGCTCCATCTGCCTGACCGTCGTGCCGATTTCGGGCAGCTTCACGTAGACGATATCGCCTAACTGGTCCTGGGCGTAATCGGTAATGCCCACAGTGCCGGTCCCGTCCTCCACCCGTACCCACTCGTGCTCCTTGGTATAGCGGAGGTCCTTAGGGCTGGGCACTCCTCGCCTCCTCTCGCTGTCACGGCCGGGGCGGCCGGTAAAAGGGCCTGGGGACCACCTGCACCGGCAGGGGGCGGCCCCTCACGCCTACTGTAAGGGGTGTCCCTGGCTGCGCCAAGGGGGGCGGCAGGAAGCCCATGCCGATGCTGGTGCCCAGGCTGGGAGAGTAGCCGCCGCTGGTGACCTTGCCCACCTCGTCCTGGCCGCGATAGATGGGATAGCCGGCCCGCATGATGCCTCGCTCCGTGGCCCGCAGGCAGGCCAGCAGTCGTTGCGGGCCCCGCTCCCGCACCCTCAGGAGGGCCTCGCGGCCGATAAACGGTGCGCCGTCGTCCAGGCTCACGGCGAACGCCAGCCCCAGCTCGAAGGGGTTGACACCCTCGTCGATGTCCTGACCGTACAGGGGAAGGGCCGCCTCCAGGCGCAGGGTGTCGCGGGCGCCCAGGCCGCAGGCCACGACCCCGGCTGCCAGCAGCCGGCGCCACAGGGCAGGGCCAGCCTCCGCCTCAACCACCAGTTCTACCCCGTCCTCACCCGTGTAGCCGGTCCGCGAGGCGAACAGTGTGCCCTCGGCCCACGCTGTCTCCATGCAGCCGCGACGGGGCAGGTCGCCTAGGGAGAGGGCCAGGGCAGCGGAGCAAATCGCCACCGCCTGCGGCCCCTGCACCGCCACCATAGTCGTGCTGCGGTGCCTGTCTATCAGGCCCGCCCCCGGGGGCAGGTGCGCCTCCAGCCAGCGCCGCACCTTGCCGGCGTTGGCGGCATTGGCCACCACCAGGAAGCGGTCACGGTCCAGCCGGAACACGTAGATGTCGTCCAGGATGCCGCCGCCCTCGTTGCAGAGGAAAGCGTAGTGCCCCTGGCCAGGGGCGAGGCGCTCGACGGCGTAGGTGCACAGACGGCGCAGGCCCGCCGCCGCTTCGGGTCCGCGTACCTCGAACCGGCCCATATGGGAGACATCGAACATGCCCGCCGCCTTACGCACCGCCATGTGCTCTTCGATGATGCCCCGGTACTGCAGCGGCATTTCCCAGCCGGCGAAGGGCACCATGCGGGCCCCGAGACGGACGTGCTCCTCGTAAAGGGGCGTACGCAGGAGGGCAGGCTCACTCATGGCCCTCGGGCGGTAGCGGCTGCCAGCGGCGTCGCCCCTCCTCCAGCAGCAGCCGTCCCAGGCCGGGATAGGGCGCGTGGACAGACACGATGAGGGCGCGTCGCTCCAGCGCCTTCTCGATGACCTTCTTCTTGGTCTCCAGGTTCACCAGGGGCAGCACGTCGAAGGCCGAGAGCCAGGCTACCCGTTCCAGCATGAGGGGATGCTGGGCCACCTCCCCAAGGTAGATGGCCAGCTCGCCTTCCGACTCCAGCTCGACCAGGTAGTGGTGGGCCGTGTGGCCGGGGGCGGGCACCATGCGCACCCCGGGGGCCACCTCGACCGGCCCCTCCACCAGCTCTACCACGCCGGCATCGTCCAGGGGCTCGAAGTTCTCGGCCAGGTAGGTGGCGCGGGTGCGCTCGTTGGGGCGCTGCGCCTCCTGCCATTCCCCCTCGGGGACGAAGTAGCGGGCGCGAGGGAAGGCGGGCACGGGCCTGCCGCCTTCCAGCACCGTGTTGCCCCCGGCGTGGTCGAAGTGGAGGTGGGTGTTGAGCACCACGTCCACATCGGCCGGGGAGATCCCTTCCCGGGCCAGCTCAGACAGCAGGCGCCCCGTCTCCTCCAGCCCGGCGCTGGCCGGGGCGCGCGAGCCCCGCTTCGTCCCCACGCCCGTCTCCACCAGCACCAGCTTGCCGCCCGACCGTACCACCAGGCAGTTGAGGCCGGCTGTGAGGCGGTGCTGCTCGTCCAGGGGCCCCACCAGCGGCTCCCACATGACGCGCGGCGTCACGCCGAACAGCGCCCCGGCGTCGAAGCGGATGGGGCCGTCGCTGACTACCAGGAGCTCCAGCTTACCGAGCCTGAACCAGACACCCATGAGGCAAGGCCAAGATATCCGCCCGGGCCCGGAGAGGTCAACACGCCAGGTCTGGCCCCGTGGACTGGCCTCTCGCTACAATAGCCATGCTATGGAGCCCCGAGAAGCGACCGCCGCAGGCGCAGGGCCCCAGCGTCTCCCTCTATCCCGGTGCATCGTCCAGGAAGACCCCTTCAACGCTGAGACCCCCCTGGCCGCCCTGGCCGGGCCCCCCGTGCCTACCGGGATCTGCTTCGTCCGCAGCCACTTCGACGTGCCCGCGCTGGACGGCGGCGCACACCGCCTACGGGTGACCGGGGCCGTGTCCCGGGAGCTGCAATTGTCCCTGGACGACCTGCGCCGGCTCCCCAGCCGCGAGCTGGTGGTGACCATGGAGTGTGCCGGCAACGGTCGCACCCTCATGCGTCCGCCACCGCCGGGCGTGCCCTGGGGCCTGGGTGCCGTGAGCACCGTCCGCTTCGAGGGCACAGCCCTGGTCCATGTGCTCGAGATGGCCGGCCTCGATGCGGACGCCATGGAGGTGCTCTTCGTCGGGGCGGACCGTGGCCAGGTCCAGCCGGGGCGGTGGGAGCCCTTCGCCCGCAGCCTGCCCGTGCCGCACGCCCTGCACCCGGACACCCTCCTCGCCTGGGGCATGAACGGCGCGCCCCTGCCGCCGGAGCACGGCTTCCCGCTGCGCCTGGTGGTGCCGCGCTGGTACGGTATGGCCTCCGTCAAGTGGCTGGTGGAGATACGGGCCCTCAGGGCGCCCTTCGACGGCTACTTCCAGGCCGAACAGTACCGCTACGTGGACGATGCCACCGGCGACGCCCGCCCAGTCAGCCTCATGCGGGTGCGCGCCCTCATCGCCTCCCCGGCCGACGGGGAGACGGTGCCCCTGGGCCCGGTGGAGGTGCGCGGCATGGCCTGGTCGGGTCACGGGCCCATAGAGCGGGTGGAGGTGAGCGCCGATGGCGGCTCCACATGGCAGGTGGCGGAGCTGGGGCAGCCTCTTTCGCCCTACAGTGCCACTCCCTGGCGGGTGCTGTGGCGCCCCGACCGCCCCGGCACCTACACGCTGGTAGCCCGCGCCACCGATGCCGCAGGCAACGTGCAGCCGCTGGATCCGGTCTGGAACCGCCTGGGGTACGGCAATAACTGCGCCCAGCGGGTATGCGTGGTGGTGCGGGGCTAGGCCCCTTCCCAGCCGGTGCCCTTTCTACCCAGCGATGTCATAATTGGCACGAAGGACGATCCCCGAGTACGAGGAGGGATCATGTCTGACGAAAGGTTCGAGCGAGGGCTAGCTATCCGCCGCCGGGCCCTGGGCGAGGAGTACGTGGACAGGGCCATCCGCGAGGCCGACGATTTCTCCCGCCCCCTTCAGGAGCTCGTGACCGAGTATGCCTGGGGCACTGTCTGGGCCCGGCCGGGGCTGGGACTGCGGGAGCGCAGCCTCATCACCATCGCCGCCCTGATGGCCCTTGGCCGCGACCGCGAGCTGAAGCTGCACATCGGCGCCGGCCTGCGCCACGGCCTCACCCGCGAGGAGATCCGGGAGGCCCTGCTGCACGTGGCCGTCTATGCCGGCATGCCGGCAGGGGTGGAAGCCTTCCGTATCGCTCGCGAGGTCTTCCAGGAGATGGAGCGGTGACGGCGCCCGTGGGGTTCATCGGCCTGGGGCAGATGGGCGGCCGCATGGCCCGCCGTCTCCTGGCCCGCGGCCACTCCCTGGTGGTATGCGACATCTCGCCCCGGGCCCTTGCCCCCTTCCGCGAAATGGGCGTGCCTGTGGCCGGCTCGCCCGGCGAGGTGGCGGCGCGCTGTCAGGTGGTGCTGGCCAGCCTTCCCACGCCTGCCAGCGTCGCCGAGGTGGTGCTGGGGCCGGGCGGGCTGGCAGAGGCCATGGGGCCAGGCTCCCTGTTCGTCGACCTGTCCACCACCGGCGTCGAAGTGGAGGAGCGCGTGGCCCGTGCGCTGGAGGCCAAGGGCGCCGGGTGCCTGGACGCTCCCGTCAGCGGCGGCGTGCGCGGCGCCGAGGAGGGCGCCCTCAGCATCATGGCCGCTGGCAGCCGCGAGGCGCTGGAGCGGGCGCGCCCGCTGCTGGAGGTCATCGGCCGCCACATCTTCCACGTATCGGAGCGCCCCGGCCACGGCCAGGCCATGAGGCTCATCAACAACCTGCTGTCGGCTACAGCCATGGCCGCCACCGCCGAGGCCATGGTGCTGGCCGCCAAGGTGGGCCTTGACCCCGAGACCGCCCTGAGCGTGCTCAACGTGAGCTCCGGCCGGAACACGGCCACGGAGGACAAGTTCCCCCGCTCCGTGTTGCCCCGCACCTTCGACTACGGCTTCCGGGCCGGCCTAATGCACAAGGACGTGGCCCTGGCGGCGGCCCTGGCGCGGCAGGCGGGCGTGCCGCTGGTCGTGGGGCGGGCGGTGGAGCTGGCGTGGGAGATGGCCGTGCGGGAAGGGCTGGCGGAGCAGGACTTCACGGCCCTGGTCACCCTCTACGAGCGCTGGGCGGGAGCAGTAGTGGGGGGACGCGCGGCCCGCTAGCCCTGGGAGCCGGAGCGGCGCCGCCGCTTGCGCTCCAGCCACTCGGCGGCGGCCGCCGACGCCTCCGGGGAGGCCAGGCACTGGGCTATGAGCTCCCTCGCCTCGGCCAGGGCATCGTCGAACGAAGACTGGAAAGCCCGCTGCATGAGCCGCTTGGAGGCGATGGCCGCCATGCGCGGCACCTTCAGGTAGAGCGAGACCACCTCCGCCAGCCTCTCCTCGAACCGTTCCGCCGGCACCACATAGTCCACCAGCCCCAGTCGGTACGCCTCGTTGGGGCCGATGGGCTGCCCCGAGAGGATAAGACGACAGGCGGGCCCCAGGCCGATGAGGCGCGGCAGGCGGTAGGGCGCCATGCCCGGCATCAGCCCTTCGTTGACCGCCGGCAGCCCCAGGGTAGCATCGGTGCTGCACACCCGAAGGTCGCAGGAGATGGCCAGTTGCAGCCCTCCACCCAGGCAGTAGCCATGGATGGCGGCGATGGTGATCTTGTCCAGCATTTCCAGGCCGTGAAAGCCTCGCTCCTGCGCCTCGAAGAAGCCCGGCGGCATCAGCTCGCGGCTGTACATGTCCAGGTCGAGGCCGGCGCAAAAGGCGCGGCCCTTGCCCTTCACCACCACCACCCGCACCTCAGGCAGGGCGGCCACCTGTTGCACGGCCTCCTCGAAACCCAGCACCCAGTCCATGTTCATGGCGTTCAGGACGTGGGGCCGGTTGAGGACGATGTTGGCCACCTGGCCGTCGACCTCCACCAGCACCGCCTTCTCGCTCATGCCTGCTCGCTCCTGTTCATGTTCACGCTCCCGCCACTCGCCGCCAGTGACCGGCCCAGTAGGGCTCTCGCAGAACGCGCTTGAGCACCTTGCCGCTGGGGTTGCGCGGCAGGGACTCCACGAAGTCCACCGAGCGAGGGCGCTGGAACCCGGCCAGCCTCTCGCGGCAGAACTCCAGCACCTCCTGCGCGGTCACCTTCATGCCAGGCCGCAGGACGACGATGGCCTTCACTGCCTCGCCCCAGCGCTGGTCGGGGACGCCGATGACCGCGGCATCGGCGATGGCCGGGTGCTGCAACAGCACCTCCTCCACCACCCGCGGGTAGACGTTCTCGCCTCCCGACACGATGACGTCCTTCTTGCGGTCCAGCACGTACAGGTAGCCGTCCTCGTCCAGGGTGCCGATGTCGCCGGTGTGGAGCCAGCCGTCCCGCAGGGCCTCGCGGGTGTCGTCGGGGCGCTGCCAGTAGCCGCGCATGAGCTGGGGGCCACGGGCGACCACCTCCCCGGGCTGGCCGGGGGGCAAGGGCCGGCCGTCATCGTCCACCACCTGGACCTCGGTGCCCAGGGCGGGCCTCCCGGCGGACAGCAAAAGCCGCGGCCGCTCGCCCAGGCCCAGGCGGTGGTCATCGGGGGTCAGGTAGGTCAGGGCCTGGGTCGCCTCGGTGAGGCCGTACGACTGGAGGAAGTCGCAGCGAAACACCTCGATGGCCCTCCGTAGCGTCGTCTCGGCGATGGGGGAGGCGCCGTAATGGACGAGGCGCAGCGAGCTGTAGTCGCGCCGGTCCACGTCCGGCACGTCGTTCAGGCACATCTGGATCATGGACGGCACCAGCGTGGTCACGTTGACCCCGCCCTCGCTCAGGGCCTGCACCACCCGAGCAGCTTCGAACCGCTCCATCACCAGCAGGGAGCATCCCCGCGACACGGGCGCCAGCACCGTGGGCACGATGCCGGCGTGGAACATGGGCAGCACGGCCAGGCAGCGCTCACCGGGCCGGAAGTCGAAGGCGGTAGCCGCCTGCACCATGTTGGCGGTCACCGCCGCCTGGGACAGCACGGCCCCTTTGGGCGCGCCAGTGGTGCCGCTGGTGTACATCTGGTAGGCGTCGGCGTCTGGGGGCACGTATCGTTCGGGCGGCGTTTCGGGTTGTCCATCCAGCAAGGACGCCAGGGGCTTCCATCCCGGCGCATCGCCCTCGCCCAGCAGCACGAAATGCTCCACGCTGCCCAGGTCACCCCTCACAGCCTCCAGGGCGCGAGCGTACTCTGCCGAGGCGAAGAGCGCTCGCGCGCCGGCATCGCGCACCATGTAGGCCCAGTCGCCAGGGGTGAGGCGGAAGTTCAGGGGTACCAGGGCCACCCCCGCCTTGGAAGCTGCGAAGTACAGCAACACGTACTCGATGCTGTTCAGGGAGAGCACGGCGGCCCTGTCTCCCGTCCTCAGGCCCAGGGCGACCAGCGCATTGGCCAACCGGTTGGCCAGGGAACAGGCATCGGCATAGGACAGATGGCGTACGCCGTCGGCCGCGAACTCCATGGCCGGCCGCTGCCGGGCCCAGTAGTCCAGGAAGTCGTGCAGGCGCATCGCTCGGCCGTCACCCCCGCCTGCTGCCCGCCCGGGACGTGCCCCGGCTCAGATGGGCGCGAGGAGCACGTCTATCACCGCCGGCTGACCGCAACGTACCCGCTCCAGGCCCCGTTGCAGCGCGGGCATGACCTCTTCCGGGTCTTCCACGCGCTCGCCATAGGCGCCCACCGACTGGGCCACCAGGTCGTAGCGCAGGGGCGGCCCCAGCTCCACCCCTACGTAGCGGCCGGTGCGCACCGAATCACCCTCGGGGTAGGCAGCTACTAGCGGCTGCTTGGTGGCGTTGTAGCCGCCGTTATCGAAAACGACGGTGAGGAAGGGGGCGCCCGCCTTCTGTGCCGACCACAGGGCTGCCAGGGGCGAGCCGAAGACGAAGGAGCCATCGCCCACGGCCGCGATGACGGGGCGCTCCGGCTGCGCCAGCTTCACCCCCAGGGCAGCCCCGAGCGCCCAGCCGAGGCCGGAGCCGCCGCTCTTGAACCAGGAGCCCGGCCGGGTGGTAGACACGTATCGGAACAGGACGCGGGCATTGGTCACCGTCTCGTCCACGACGACGGCGTCCGGGGCCTGCTCGGCCAGCAGCCGCCCCAGGCAGTGGGCCAGCCACTCAGGGGCGATGGGCCGCGCTGTGGCCTTCGCCTGCGCCTGCCGCTCCCAGTCCTGCCGCTGCTCGCGGTGTCGGGCGGCCAGCACCTCCCCGCGCTCCGCGATGCGGCGGCGGTCGGCAGCCGTCAGCGCCTCCTCGGCGCAGGACAGCAGCAGGGGCAGTGCCTGGGCGGTATCGGCCTGGATGGCGCAGTCCAGTGGGTACGTCCAGAGGGGTATGGTCCCCTTCACAGGGTCCAGGTCTATCTGGGCGATGAAGGCATCCGGGCGCGGGCCGGCCAGAGTGGGGATGTAGGGCACATCGTGGTCCAGCACGAGCACCACGTCCGCCTCGGCCAGCCACGGCCTCGGGTCGTAGCCCTGGTGGAGGGGGTGGTCGGCGGGAAAGTTCACGCGGTCGCGCCACTCCACGACGGGCAAGGCCAGGGCCTCGGCCAGCCTGACCAGGGCCTGCAGGCCCTCGGCCGTGCGCCCCGTGGCGCCCGTCAGCACCACCGGTCGGCGGGCCTTGGCCAGCCGCCGCCCCACCTCGCGCAGCGCCTCGGGGTCCCCCGCGCCCAGCCTGGCAGGGGGCATCCGCTGGCGACGGAAGATGGCCACCTGCCCCGGCCGGGCCATGAGCACCTCCCGCGGGAGCGTCACGTACACCGGGCCCGGCGGCTGGGTGGCGGCGACCTGAAAGGCGCGGGCCACCACCTCGCCCAGCAGGTCGGGACGGCGGACCTCGTAGTCCCACTTGACGTAGTTGCGGACGATACCGTGCTGGTCGAGCTGCTCCTGGAGCCAGTGGATGTAGTCGTCGCGAGTGCCACGCACTTCCGGGTCGGTGGTGTAGGGCGCACGGCCGGCGCATACGAGCACGCCGATGTGGGCGCGCTGAGCGTTGTGGAGCATGCAGCCCAGGTTCTGGGTGCCCACGTCCACATGCACCAGCACCGCCTGGGGCTCCAGGGTGGCGGCATAGTAGCCGTGGGCAGCGGCCAGCGCCACCCCTTCGAAGGGGCACAGCACCACCTCTGGCACGGGGTGTCCCTGCTCCTGAAGGCGGACGATGGCCTCTTGCACCGGAAAGGTATCGGTACCCGGGTTCAGGAACAGATAACGGACGCCCTGGGCCACGAGGGCCCATACGAAAGCATCGGCCCCCTCCTCTACGGGGCGCCAGTCGGCCATGCCCGAGCGAAAGTCTACCGCCGTCTCCTTCACGGCGCCGTCCTCCGGCGGGCGGCCCGGTGTTGCTGATCCGGGCCGCCCGCTGCCTTCCCTGCCGGTCCCGGCGCTACACCTTCAGGAAGAAGTCGTTCTTGACCCTGTTGGCATCGTTCCACACGTCGGACTTGAGGATGGTGCCATGCTCGCGGTTGAACTTCAGTTGCTCGATGATCAGGTTCATCTGGTCGTCCGTCAGGCCGTAGAGGATGGTCGTTCGCGACATGGCCCGCACCACCACGTCCCGCGGCAACTGGGTTATCTCCATGATGGATGTGATGGCCGCCTCGTCGCGCCGGTTCCACATCTCGGCCGCTTCGCGCTGGGCGTCATTGATGTCGCGCAGCAGCTGCGGGTACTGCTGGGCGATCTCGGGCGTAGTCAGATAGACCACGTGCACCTGGGTGAGGCGGCTGCCGCTGGCCTGCTCCCAGAGCTGCTGCTGGGTGACCAAGATGCGGAAGCGCCCCGTCAGCTCGAGCTGGGCCAGGGTAGGCTCCCAGATCAGCAGGGCCTCCACCTGCCCGGTCTGCAACAGGTTGGCAGCCGAGGGCGGGTCGGTGGCCTGCACGAACTGCGTGTCGCGGAAGACGTCCAGGTTGAACAGGCGCCGCAGCGACCCGTTGATGTCCTGGGTGGTGGTGCCGCCGGGGATGCCGCCCACCTTGCGGCCCCTCAGGTCCGCCGGGCTGCGGATGGGCGAGTCCTGGGGCACGATGATGCCGCCCAGGCTGCCCACAGCGGTGCCGAACACCTTCAGCTTGACGTTGTTCTCGTACATCTGGCCGGCGATGATGACCGACATGTCGATGATGTCCGCCTGGCCAGAGGCGAAGGTGTTCACAAGCCCGCTGATGGGCCCCACCGTCTGCCACTGCATGTTCCAACCGCGGCGCCCCAGCAGGTTCTGGCGGTGGATGATCTCCGTGCCGGCCCAGCCCAGGGTCAGATAGGCGAAGTTGAACGTACGGGAGGGCCGCGTCGCTGCCGGCGTCGTGCCAGCCCGAGGCGTGGTGGGGGTGGGGGTGGCCTCCTCTTCTTCGCACGCCTGGACCAGAGGCCAGAGGGCAGCGCCGCCGCCCAAGAGCATCGCTCGCCACAGGAAGTCCCTGCGGCTTATGCGGTTACCCTTCATGCCTGACACACCTCCTTACACGGCCTGTCGCTACCGATGCCGGCTAAAGGGCCCCACGCGCGTCGGCAGGGCTACCGCCACCTCTGTACCCAGCGGGAAACGCTTTCGAATACCAGCTTGTCCATCACCAGCATGACGATGATGAGGACGATGGCCCAGGCGAAGACGAGGTCGGTGCGCAGGATGTCGCGGTTGAAGTTCATCATGTAGCCGATGCCAGTGGTGACGCCGAAGATCTCCGCCACCACGCTCACGCGCAGGCCCAGGGCGAAACCCACCTTCATCCCGGCCACAATGTAGGGCACGATGCTGGGAATGGTGATGTGGGCGAAGCGGGCCAGCTCGTTGAAGCGATAGACCTTGGCCACCTCCAGAAGGCGACGGTCCACGTTCTCGATCCCCTCGATGACGTTGCTGAGCATGATGGGGATGGTGATCATGAACGTGGTGAACATGGGGCCCCGGTCGGTGAGCCCGAACCAGATCAGGGCCAGCACGATCCAGACGAATACCGAGGTGCTATTGAGGACGGTGGTGATGTCCTTCACGGCCACGCTCAGCAGGGGCGAACGGGCCACCAGGAAGCCCAACAGCAGAGAGACCACCACCGCCGCCCCGAACCCGAGGGAGATACGGTACAGCGAGGCAGCCACGTGCTCCCATACTTCGCCCGTGACCACGAGGTCGCGCAGGCCGTCCAGCACCCTTCCCGGCGGCGGGAGGACGTAATCGCCGAAGCGACGCGAGAGGGTGATCCACACCACCACGATGATCGCCAGGGCCACCAGCGTGGGCAGGTGCAGCCGCATGGCCACCCGCGACAGGGCCTCGCCGGCCCGCTGCCGCTGGACTGCCGCCGTCGTCTTGGCCAGCCTCTCTGCCCTCATACCTGCGTCTGCGCCATCAGGGCCTGTTGCTGTCGCACCTCCTGGGCGAGGAGCTGCCCCAGCTCCTCCCGCAGGGCGACCCGATCCGAGGAACCGTCCAGCTCCCATGACCCGCGGATGCGGGCGGGCCGGGCCGAGAACAGGACGATGCGGGTGCCGATATACGTGGCCTCTTCCAGGCTATGGGTGACGAAGATGATGGTCTTGCCGGTGGTCCGCCAGACCTTGACCACCTCGTCCTGGAGTATCTGCCGGCTCTCGGGGTCCAGGGCGCTGAAGGGCTCGTCCATAAGCAGCACGTCCGGCTCCACCGCCAGCGCCCGGGCGATGGAGACCCGCTGCTGCATGCCGCCGGACAGGCGGTTGGGATAGTAGTTCTCGAAACCTCTGAGGCCCACCAGGGACAGGTAGTGCTGGGCGCGTTCCCGCGCCTCCTTGCCGTGAATGCCCAGAGCGGCCAGGCAGAGGACGATATTGCTCATGGCCGTGCGCCAGGGCAGCAGCCGCGGCTCCTGGAAGACCACGCCGATGCGGTGGTGGCTGGAGACGGTGAGGTCTACCGACTCGCCGTCGATGAGGATCTCGCCCGTGTCGGGCTGCTCCAGGCCGGCCAGGATGCGCAGGAAGGTAGTTTTGCCGCAGCCATTGGGCCCGAGCAGGCAGACGAACTCTCCAGGACGTATGCCCAGGTTCAGGGCCTCGATGACGGGGATCTGATAACGCTTGCTGAGGCCCCGCACTTCGAGCTTAAAAGGCCCGCCCTTGTCCTCCGCCATCTCCAGAGACCGGAACGATAGCTATAACTATCGGGAATGGGCCGGACGCGGCACAGTCGGTTAAATCGACTCTTATATACAACGGCTGTTGCGCTAAGTCAACTGCTCGTGCGCATTCTCAACGGCGCCCCAGCGCTGCCTGCGCCCCTCCACCGAACAAAAGATATCGTCTGCCGTGTCTTGACACTTTCATCGGGCGGAATTATAATGCTGCCGCCCTCGAGCAGTCCTTTCAGTGGGGGGGCGAAGCCATGGCTGAAAGCAACTACTGGCAGCGGTGGGCGAAGAACCGCTTGAGCCGCCGGCGCTTTCTGGCCACTGCCGCCACCGCAGGGGCCGGCGCCCTGGCCTACACCATGGTAGGATGTCGCGAATCGCGACCTTCGGCCACTCCAGCCGCGCAGGAGACCCCGACAGGGCCGACCCGGGGCGGCATCGTCCGCACCGTCCTCCTGGGCGGCAACGTCTTCGACTCGGTAGACGTACACCGCGCCTTCGGCGACCCCACGTCGTGGCTTTCCAACTATGTGCTCAACAAGATCGTCCGCTACAAGAACCCCGACACGGGAGAGATCGAGGGCGACCTGGCCGAGCGCTGGGAGATCATCGACGGCGCCAACTACGTTTTCCACATCCGCCAAAACGTGTTCTGGCAGGACACCCCCATCACCGGGGGCCGTCAGCTCACCGCCGACGACATCCGCTGGCACATCGAACGCCAGCGGGAGGGGAAGCTGAGCGACGGCAGTCAGGCCTCCTTCCGTCACCAGTCCTTCTACCAGCAGGTCGTCCGGGTCGAGACCCCTGACCAGTTCACCGTCCGCGTCACCCTGCAGCAACCGCGGGGCACGTTCCTGGACCGGCTGGCCAACTACTTCAGCACCGTCCCTAACCGGGAGGCCATGGAGCGGTTCGAGAAGAACCACACCGTCATAACTGAGGAGGCCATGCCCGCCACCGGCGCCTTCATCCTGCGACGGTGGCGTTCGGGCGAGGAAATCAAGGCCGAGCGCAACCCCAAGTACTTCCGCCAGGGCCGCCCCTATGTGGACGGATGGATCTACCCCACCGGCCTGTTCGAGGACCCCAACGCCTGGCGCATCGCTTTCGAACAGAAGCAGGTGGACTACTTCTACAGCTCCGACCCCAACCTGCCAAAGTCCATCATCGAGTCCCACCCCGGCCAGATGTATGAGGTGCTGACGGGGGTGGCCAACACCGTCTTCATGCACCTGAACATGAACCAGCAGTTCAAGGACGTACGGCTGGTGAAGGCGCTGCACACCGCCTTCGACCGCCGTGCGGTCATACAGGCCTTCCATCAGGGCCTCGCCCAGGTGAGCGGACCCGTACCCTGGCTGCAGGAGGGCTTCGCTATCCCGCCCGCGGAGCTGGCCAACCTGGACGGCTACCGCACCAACCGCGATGAGGACATCCGCACCGCCCGACAGCTCTGGCAGGCAGCCGGCGGCCCTGCCCTGGGCGAGATCAATATCAAGGTCCCCGACACCTGGCTGGCCGTGTGGCCGGACACGGTGCAGATCATCCCCAACATGCTCAACCAGGCCCTGGGGGTGAACCAGTTCCGCTCCACCCGCACCAGCTACAACGAGGAGATCATCCCCAACCTGTTCAATGGCCAGTTCCCCAACTGGTTCGGGTGGACCTCGCAGGTCACCGGCCCCGACCCGCGCGAGACCCTCTTCTCTGTCTTCCACCCGCGGGGCTCCCAGAACTTCCAGAAGGTCAACAACCCCGAGCTGACCTCCCTGTTGGAGGCGGCCATCCAGGAGACCGACTACCAGCGGGCCGTGGACATCGTGCGGCGCATACAGCGCATCCTCATCGATAACGGGCAGTACGGCAACGTGGTGCTGTACAACTACATCCTGCGTACGGCCGTGTGGAACTACTTCCGCGGCGCTATCAAGAAGCCTCCCTCTCCCGGCGAGCCGGCCCTGGGCTACAACATATTCTCTGGGCACCTGGCCGCTGACGAGATGTGGCTCAACCCCAACGACCCCACCTTCCAGGGGCGGGCCAACATCAGCCTCTAGGGGCGGTGTCCCCGGCCAGAGGGGCAATGTCCCTGCAGGGAGGGAGAGAGAGCCGGTGACGGCCTACATCGTCCGCCGCCTGCTCATGAACTTTGTGGTCCTGTGGGTGGTGGTGTCGGTCGTATTCGTCACCACCAACATGCTCCCGGGCGACTTCGCCCTGCGGCAGGTGGCGACGAACCTCGAGCTTCAGGACTACAGCCAGGCGCTGCAGGAGGCCCGGCGCATTCTGGGCCTCGATAAGCCACTGTGGCAGAGATACCTGGACTTCATCGGCGGCCTGGTGACCCTGGACCTGGGCCGCTCCTATGAGACGCACCGCAGCACGTGGGCGGAGTTGGGCGACCGCCTGCCCTCCACCCTGGAGCTCGGGGGCATGATCCTGATCTTTACCTTCCTCATCAGCATACCGGTAGGCATCATCAGCGCCATCAAGCAGAACACGTGGGTGGACTTCCTGCTGCGGGGGTTCGCCATCTTCAATGTCGCCACGCCGGCCTTCGTCATCGCCGTGCTCCTGACCCTGCTGGTGCTGAAGCTGGACCTGTTCCGCATCGACGTGGTGGGGAGGCCCCACTTCTGGACCGACCCCGAGGCGGCGCTGAAGCTGTACATAATTCCGGGGCTGGCAGGCGGTCTCACCTCGGGTGCGGGCATCATGCGGCTGCTCCGCTCCCAGATGCTGGAGGTGATGCGCAACGACTACGTGCGTACCGCCTTCGCCAAGGGCCTGGGGGAAAACACCGTATGGTTGCGTCACGCCCTCAAAAACGCCATGCTGCCGGTGCTGACGGTCATGGGCTTCTCCATCGCCGGCATCGTCAGCGGCCAGATCATCCTGGAGAACATGTTCAATATCGACGGGATCGGGCGGTTCCTGTACACTCGCCTCATCCTGCGCGACCTGCCGCCCTTCCAGGGCACGGTGGTGATCATAGCCTTCGTGGTGGTGACGGTGAACCTGCTGGTGGACATCGCCTACGCCTGGCTTGATCCGCGCATCCGCTACGCCGATTGAGGGAGTGGGGCCATGGCACGAGTGGATGAACTGGCAGCGCCACCCCTGCGAGGGGAGGTGCCCCTCGGCGCTTACCGGGCCACCCTGCGACGGCTGTGGTCCGTAGCCAAGCGGAACAAGCTAGGCACCCTGGGCTTCGTGCTGGTGATCCTCATTCTGGCCGTAGCCGTGCTGTCCCCGGTCATCAAGCGTTACGACGAGAACCATCAGTTCCAGCGCCCCAACCCCGAATTCAACCCCAACGCCAACCCTCTCGACATCGCCCGCAACCCCAACCTGGGCAGCCCCTTCATTCTCGACCGCTGGCAGGCGCCGAACTGGGAGCACTGGCTGGGCACGGACCAGTACGGCCGCGACATCTACGCCCGCATCGTCGTGGGCGCGCGCATGGCGGTGATAATAGGGTTCGGCGCCTCCCTCATTTCGGTGCTCAGCGGGACCATAACCGGCCTCATTTCCGGCTACTTCGGGGGCCGGGTGGACTTCTTCCTGCAGAGGGTGGTGGACGGCGTCCAGGCCTTCCCGCCCCTGGTACTGCTACTGCTACTGGTCTCGGTGCTGGAGGAGCCGAACCTGACCCTGACGGTGGTGGCCCTGGGCTTCTTGGGCTGGGCCTACTCGACACGGGTCATGCGCTCGGTGGTGCTGAGCGTGTCGGCAAGCACGTTCGTGGAGGCAGCGCGGGCGGCCGGGGCCGGGCCGCTGCGCATCATGTTCCGTCATGTCCTGCCCAACGTGTTCGCCACCATGGTGGTGATCTTCTCCATCAGCATCGGCATCTACATCCTTGCCGAGGCGGGGCTGTCGTTCCTGGGCCTCGGGCCCGCTGACCAGACCACTTGGGGCAAGATGGTGAACACGGGGCGCAACCAGCTCGACAGCCACCCGTGGGAGGCCCTGTTCTCGGGCCTGGCTATCACCCTGGCGGTGCTGGCCTTCAACCTGGCCGGCGACGCGCTGCGTGACGAGCTGGACCCGCGGCTGCGCGGGCGCACATGACCGCCCGCTCCCACCCTGCCACTGCGGGCCGCACCGCGACTGGCTTGATGCCCCTCACTACCCTAGGTAAGATGTGCCCGTGGCCCTCCTGAGGGGACTGGCCCGGCTGGCGCTGGAGGCCCTTTTCCCGGCCAGTTGCATCGCCTGTGGCCGCGACGGGGAGCTCCTCTGCCGGGCGTGCCTGGACGGCGCGCCCAGGGCCGCTCCTCCGCGCTGTCCTGTGTGCTGGCAGGCACGGCCGGCAGCGGCTCCCTGCCGGGACTGCGCCCTCGCCCCTCCCACTTACGAGGCTGTCCGCAGCGCATTCGTCTACGAGGGGCCGGTGCGCGAGGCGGTGCATGCCCTCAAGTTCCGTGGCGTCGCTGCCCTAGCCCCGACCATGGCTGCGCCTATGGCGCGGCTGCTGGCCGCCTGGGCACCTCCCGTGGATGCCATCGTGCCCGTGCCGCTGCCCTGGCTACGCGAACGGGCCCGCGGCTACGACCAGGCCCGCTCCCTGGCCACGGAGCTGGGCCGGGCAGTGGGGCTGCCGGTGCTCGGGGGCCTCCTTTCCCGCCGCTGGACACCGCCCCAGGCCGGACTGTCGGCACGGGAGCGCCGCCGCAACGTGGCCGACGCCTTCCGCGCCCGTCGTAGGGTGCCCGGGCTGCGGCTGCTGCTGGTGGACGACGTGCTGACCACCGGCGCCACACTGGACGCCTGCGCCCGCGCCCTGCGGGAGGCAGGCGCGGCCGGGGTGTGGGGGCTCACCTTCGCCCGCGAGGGATAAACGCCTCGTCTGCCTCTGCGGGCCGTGCTAGTCTAGGGGCAGGGCCTTTGGCCACTCCGACGACGGGCCCATGAGCAAGGGTATCGCCGCGCTGGTGTGGGGGCCGGAGCGCAGGCTCGGCCCGGGCTACGGCTGGGTGGTGCTGGCGGCGGGGTTCTTCGTCCTCTACTGCTCCTACGGCGTCCAGTTCTGCTTTGGCCTTTTCCTGCCCGAGGTAGAGGCGGCTCTCGCTCCTGGCGACCGCGGCCTGGTGAGCCTAATGTTCTCGCTATACCTTCTCCTTTCCAGCCTGTTCAGCCTGGGCAGCGGCGTGGCCACCGACCGCTGGGGGCCGCGTCCGGTGCTTTTCCTGGGCGGTGCGGCCATGGGATTGGGCCTAATGGGCTTCTCCCGCAGCCAGGAGCTGTGGCAGGCATACCTGGCCCACGGCATACTGGCGGCCGTGGGCATGAGCACTACCTGGGTACCCCTGACGTCCCTGGCGGTGAAGTGGTTCCCGACCCGGGCCGGGCTGGCCTCGGGCCTGGTGACCACCGGCGTGGGAGTGGGGCAGCTCACGGTGCCGCCCCTTTCCGCCCTCCTGCTGGAGCCTCTGGGCTGGCGAACGGCTTACGTGGTCTACGGCCTGGGGCTTCTGGGCGCCTTCGGCCTGGCAGCCCTCTTGGTGGAGCGGCCACCGCGCGGCGGCGAGTCGCCCCGGGGCTCCCTAACCACCACCGACGACGGGGCCGACGACTCCTACACCCTGGCGGAGGCCCTGCGCCTGCCCGCCTTCTGGCTCTTCACCGCCGGGCTCACAGTGCTGTGGTCGGTGGTCTACCTGCCGGTGGTGCACCTGCCGCCCTTCGCCCGCGACTCCCTGGGCCTCTCGCCCCGCCTGGCGTCGCTCACCATGACCATGGTGGCGGTGGGCTCCATCATCAGCCGGGTGGGAGGGGGCGCCTTCGCCGACGTGGCCGGGCATCGCCGCGCCCTGGCCCTGTCCGTGACTGCCGAGGGCCTGGGCTTCCTGGGCATGTGGGCCTGCACCTGGGCCGAGAGCCTGCCTCTCCTCTACGGTTCGGCAGTGGTGTTCGGCATCGGCTATGGCAGCGTCGCTGGCCTGTACGCGGCCATCCTCGTCCATCTGTTCGGCCGACGCTGGGCCAGCTCCATCTCTGGCGTGGTATTCGCCTTCGCTGCCGGCGCTGGCAGCATGGGCGTCTACCTCGCCGGCCTGATATACCAGACCACCGGCGGCTACGGCGGCGCCTTCGCCCTGGGCATGGGCCTGGCCTTCCTCTCCCTGCCCCTGTTCCTGTCCCTGCGCCGGCCGGAGCGTCCCCGCGCTCGGGCCCAGGTGGCCTGAGGCAGCCGGAAGGAAGGCGCAGGCAATGGAGCGTCCCCTCCTCGTCCTCTTCCTGGCCGGGCCGGGCCAGAGCGAGGTCGAAGAGCAGGTCGAGGCGGCGCGACGGGCCGCGGCCCTGGACTGCCTCGAGATAGCCCTGGGCACTGGCGCCTATGCGGGGGCAGTGGTGGCGACGCCCGCGCCCGACCTGCTGGGCCCGTTGCCTCCGTGCGTAGAGGTGGACAGGGACGTGGGGCCGTACCACTTCGGCAGCCGGCTGCAGGGGCTCGTGGCCGCCTTCCGCCCCTCCTCCCTGGTATACGCAGGCGGTGGCGCACTGCCTCTGCTATCCGCCGACGAGTGGGCCTCCCTCGCCCTGGCCCTGGAGCGTCAGGAGGGGGCCATCGCCAACAACGTCCACTCTTCGGACCTGGTAGCGGTGCGGCCCGCCGAGGCCGTCCTGCGCATCTCCCCTCCCGCGCGGGACAACGCCCTGGCCCGAGCTCTAGCTCAGGAGGCGGGCCTGGCCGTACACGAACTGCCGCGGGGTCTGTCCACCACCTTCGATATCGATTCCCCTGCCGATGTGGCCGTCCTCAAGCTGACGGGCCTCGCGCCGGGCCCCCGCCTGCGGGCCGTTGTCGCCGGTCTGGATTGGGACGTATCCCGCTACCGTGCCCTTCTGACCGTGCTCACCGACCCGGAACGCCAGCTCTTCGTGGCCGGTCGGGTCAGCAGTCAGGTCTGGCGCTTCCTGGAGACGGAGTCGGCCTGCCGCGTGCGGCTGCTGGCCGAAGAGCGGGGGCTGGAGGCGCTGGGCCTGCCGGCCCGCTCGCTGCTGGGCCTGTACCTGGAAGCGGTGGGCCCGGAGGGCCTGGCCGCCACCCTGCCCGCCCTGGGGGATGCCGCCGTCATCGATACCAGGGTGCTGCTGGCCCACCTCGGCACGCGGACGTCGCGCCGGGACCGCTTCCTGTCGGACCTGGGCCGCTGGCAGCAGGTAGAAGAGCCGGCCCTGAGGGGCCTGACCAGGGCCTTGCTCGAGGCGCCGGTGCCCGTACTGTTGGGGGGTCACTCGCTGGTGACCGGCGGGCTCATGGCCCTGGTGCGCTTTGCCTGGGAAGAGCGGGACCGGGCCCGCCGTTGACCCCCGAAACGTCCCCACCTAAACTGGGGCTGGACAGCATTGGCGAAGGCTTCCGGGAGCAACGATGGCGAAGAGGGGCGGCGTGCGGCCCTGCCGGGCCCGCTGCCCCTGCAGCCGTTATAGAGGGGGCTGAACAGATGGGCGTGCTGGAGCGTGCCGACCCTGAGGTGGCCGCCATCATCCGGCGGGAGGAGGACCGGCAGACCTATGGGCTCGAGATGATGGCCTCCGAGAACTATGTCTCGGCCGCGGTCCTGGAGGCCATGGGCTCCGTCCTCACCAACAAGTACGCCGAGGGCTACCCCGGCAACCGCTACTACGGCGGTTGCCAGCACGTGGACGAGATCGAGTCCTTGGCCATTCAGCGGGCCAAGGATCTGTTCGGGGCCGAGCACGTCAACGTCCAGCCCCACTCCGGCGCCGATGCCAACATGGCCGCCTATCTGGCCCTCATGGAGCTGGGAGATACCGCCCTGGCCATGCGCCTTGACCAGGGCGGCCACCTGACCCACGGCCACAAGGTGAACGCCTCGTCCTGGCTCTTCCGCTTCGTCCACTACGGGGTTGACCGCGAGACGGAGCGCCTCGACTACGACGAGATGTTGGCCCTGGCGCGGGAGCACCGGCCCAAGCTCATCGTGGTAGGGGCCACCGCCTACCCGCGCATCATCGACTTCGCGCGGGCGAGGGAGATTGCCGACGAGGTCGGGGCCTACCTCATGGCTGACATCGCCCACATCGCCGGACTGGTGGCGGCGGGCGTGCACCCGTCTCCCGTGCCGTACGCTCACGTCGTCACCACCACCACCCACAAGACCCTGCGCGGCCCCCGCTCGGCCATGGTCATGTGCAGACAGGAGCTGGCCGAGAAGATCGACCGGGCCGTGTTCCCGGGCCTGCAGGGCGGCCCGCACATGCACATCATCGCTGCCAAGGCTGTGTGTTTCGCCGAGGCCAAACGCCCCGAGTTCGCCGACTACCAGCGACGGACGGTGGAGAACGCCCGTGTCCTGGCCGAGGAGCTCATGTCGCTGGGCTGGCGCATCGTCTCGGGCGGGACTGACAATCACCTGGTGCTGGTGGACGTTGGCCAGAAGGGAATTAGCGGCAAGAAAGCGGAGAAGGTCCTGGACTCGGTAGGCATCTACTGCAACAAGAACGCCATCCCCTTCGACCCGCGCCCCCCAGCAGTGGGCTCCGGCATCCGGCTGGGGACTCCCGGGCTGACCAGCCGCGGCATGGGCCCCGACGAGATGCGGCGCATCGCCCGCCTCATCGACGCGGCCCTGGCGGGCCGAGACGACGAGACAGCCCTCGAGCGGGTGAGAGGCGAGGTGCGGGAGCTGGCGGGCGCCTTTCCCGTACCAGGCATCAGCGACCGCGCGCCTTGACTGGCTATGCCGCTGGGCTAAAATGAGTGGTGGCTGATGGGGTGGGCGGTTAGCTCAGTGGGAGAGCGCTTGCTTCACACGCAAGAGGTCGCAGGTTCGAGTCCTGCACCGCCCACCACGTGCCGGGAACAGGCCAGAGTGCCCAGGTGGCGGAACTGGCAGACGCGCTGCGTTCAGGGCGCAGTGCCCCGCGCGGGCGTGCGGGTTCGAATCCCGCCCTGGGCACCAATAACAGCGCCAGCTGGCAGCCGCCCATCGCGGCGGCACTGACCCGAGCGCGCTCGTAGCTCAGCCCGGACAGAGCGCAGCCCTGCGGAGGCTGAGGTCGTGGGTTCGAATCCCACCGAGCGCGCCACTCTTAACGTCAGGCTGTATCCCCTTGTCTGCCGCCCCCTGGGCCGCGTATTATAGGGCTGGAGCCGTTGCAGCCGGTGGGCCTCCGCCGCTGTAGCTGGACTGGTAAGTTATCCTCACGGTCATCGTCTGGAGGCCGCCGATGGCTGCAGGGCTCTTGTGGTTCGCACTGGCGATAGCTTCGGCCGTCAGCGGGGCCGCCCTCCTGGCCCTCGGCCTTGCCCTTCACGTGCTGCCCCTGCTGGTGTCGCCTGTGGGAGGGGCACTGCTGGCAGCCCTCGGCGTTTGCACCGGCGTCGCCTTCCTGTTCTGGACCTGGCTCGGGTGCACCCTCGACCGTGCCCTCGCCCGCGCCTGTGACCAGGACGGCTAACCCCTGCCTCCCCGGAGGCAGCCGCCTAGCGCCCAGCGCCGCCCTGCAAGTCGTCCAGCAACCTGGTAAAGGCCTCAGGCGAGGGCACTCCGGCCGCGGAGAGCAAGTCTTGCATCGTGGTCTGCCAGTCCTCTCTCGCTATGGCCCGCCGGGCCGCCCGGCTATCGCCGTCGAGGTAGACCAGGTACACGCCGCCCTGTCCGCCGAGCGCGCTCCGCAACACCTCCGCCCGGTCGCTACCCCAGCAGAATGGGCAGCGGTATGCCTCCGGGCGCTCCAGCACCGTATGCTGGCGATAAAGGCCCGAGTCGCTGAACGGCTCTTCCAGAGCAAATGGCAACGCCCATGCCCAGAGATACGCCCGCCCGTAGGTACCGGGCACGTCCAGGACGACGGTGGACCCGGCCGGCGCCTCCTCGGCCACCTCCTGCGCCTGCCGGGCGAAGTCCCGCGACAGTTGCCCTGCGCGGACCCAGTCGGCCTGATAGTCGCCCAGCTGGAGGCCGAAGGGCACAAGCAGCAAGACAAACGCAGCCCCGGCCGCCAGGGCCGCCCGGGTCGGCAACGAGGCCACCACCAGGGCAGCGAGCACCGCCAGCCCCGCAGAGGGCAGGAGCAGATACCGGTGGCTCTCTGGCAAAGTGGCCACGACGGTGGGGGCCAGCACGGTCAGGTGCCAGACCGGACCGAAGAAGACGATGTGTCGCCCGCGGCCGCCGCCACGGGCCCACGCCGACCCGAGCGCCACGGCCAGCACCAGGCCGACTAGGGCCCAGGCTACGGCATCGGGCAGGGGACGCAGGGGCGGCAGCAGTTCGCCCAGGTAGTAGCTCTGCCGCGACAGGAACGCCCGCAGCGAGTCGGCGTTCAGCATCTGCTCCCTCGCTGTGCTCTCCAACGCCAGGTGACGGACGAAGAAGTAGCCCCCGAGCGAGGCGAAGGCTGGCACGTGCACCAGCAGCTCGCGGGCGCGGCCGGGCCGACGGCACACCACATCGTACGCCAGCAGCAGGAAGGGCAGGGTGACCGTCAGCTCCTTCGAGAACAGGGCCAGGCCGAAGGCGATGAACGACAGCGCCCAGAGCCGGACATCGCCACTGTCACGGAACATCAAAAACGAGTAGAACGATGCCAGGAAGAACGTTGCCGACATTACGTCTACTCGCGCAGCGATCCACGATACCGACTCCACGTGTGTGGGGCTGAGCGCGAACAGCAGCCCGGCCAGGAGCCCCAGGGTGGCCCGGCCGGTGACCCGCCCGGCGATGAGGAAGACCAGGGCTGCGCTCAGGCCATGGAAGACCAGGCTAGTCACGTGGTATCCGACCGGTCGCAGTCCCCACAGGAAGGCGTCCAGCCGGTAGCTCAGAGCGATGACCGGCCGGATCTCGTCCAGAGGGTGCCCCCAAAGCCCGCCCGACCAATCGCTGGCGAAGAGGCGCGGGAAGTCTTTCAGCGGCCGGTCGTGAAAGATGCGGATGAACCCGAAGTCGTCGGCCAAGAAGTAGCCGTCCAGGGACGGCAGGTAGGCGAGGGCCGCGACCGCCGCTACCGCGGCCACGGCCGCCAGGGCGATCAGACGAGAGGGAGGACGGGATATCTTCGGCCAGCCCATGTCAGCGGCGCCCAGTATAGCTGAGGGCCGCCGCTAGCGACATGCCCGGATGAGCGCGGGTGCAGAGGCACGGCGAGGGACGGCCGCGCATCCCACGGCGGCGGGACACCGTTGGTGGCAGGGGTGGGATTCGAGCGCCTTTGTTCGCAGACTAGCCGCCCTTCTTTGCTCGCACGGTTGGTGGCAGGGGTGGGATTCGAACCCACGACGCACGGCTTATGAAGCCGCCGCTCTACCGCTGAGCTACCCTGCCACCGCTACGGGCCGGGACCCACCGGCCAATACCATCATGGCAGCCACCGCCCAACTCGGCAAGGGCTCCGGCTGCCTCTCGGCCCCGCTGTCGGGCTACAATGGCCCCCGGGGCGAGCACCCGACTCAGGCCCCCGCACACTGACCATGCCCCGAGGACGCTGGCGCGAGCGCGATGCCTGGCGCTGGTACCAGCACCAGCCCTGGCTCCTGGGCTGCAACTTCGTCCCCAGCACCGCCGCCAACCAGCTCGAGATGTGGCAGGCAGACACGTTCGACCTGGAGACTATCCGTCGCGAGCTGGGTTGGGCCGCTGACCTGGGCTTCAACACGGTGCGAGTGTTCCTGCACCACCTGCTCTGGCAACAGGACTTCCGGGGCCTTTTGGCCCGCATGGAGGGGTTCCTCGAGGCTTGCCATGCCCTGGGCATCCGGCCCATGTTCGTGCTGCTGGACGGCGTCTGGGATCCGCGACCCCGCCCCGGCCCCCAACCGCCTCCTTTGCCGCGCGTACACAACTCGCGCTGGGTACAGAGCCCGGGCGCTGAGGTGCTCGGCGAGCCCCGCCGTCATGGCGAGATGGAGGGCTACGTCAGGGGCGTCATCGGCCACTTCCGCGACGACGAGCGCGTGCTGGCATGGGACCTGTTCAACGAGCCCGATAACCCCAACCCCGTCTACGCCCGCGAGGAAATACCCGACAAGGCGGTCATGGCGCTGGCGCTGCTGGACAAGGTCTTCCGCTGGGCACGGGCCGCCCGGCCTTCGCAGCCTGTGACGGCCGGCGTGTGGCGGGGGGAATGGGGCTCGAAGGCCCGGCTGTCGGCTATAGACAAGCTGATGCTGGGCGAATCGGACATCGTCTCGTTCCACTGCTACGGCCCGCCCGAGGAGGTCTGCCGCCGCCTCGACGACCTGGCTCAATACGGCCGTCCCGTCCTGCTGACCGAATACATGGCCCGTCCCCTGGGCAGCACTATCGAGTCGGTGCTGCCTCTCCTGAAAGAGCGCGGTGTGGGGGCGTACAACTGGGGCCTCGTGGCGGGCAAGACCCAGACCATATACCCGTGGGACTCTTGGACACGCCCCTACGACCGCGAGCCGGAGCCCTGGTTCCACGACCTCCTCCGGCCCGATGGCACCCCGTACCGGCCCGAGGAGGCGGCATTGCTAGGTGAGCTATCGCGCTCCTGAAACCGCCGGGCCGCAGCCGCCTGCAAGCGACCAGGACAGCGTCTACCGGGCTTGCCTTTCCCGCACCGCCACTTATCTACTGCGCTGCCTGCGGGACAGCTCGTCTCTATTTAAGGGCGTCCCTCATCATCCCTTCAGCGTTGGCCCGTAACGTAGTCGACATGCGGACAGTCCTGACATTTGCAGGGAATGTCATGGCCCGCCGACTCGCCGTCCTGGTCCTGCTGTGGACGTCATGTGTGTTGCCGGCCCTAGCGCCAGGATCGGCCAGCGCCGCCGTCCGCCACGGCCGCGCGGCCGACAACCCTTACGGTGCTGTGCTGGTGATGGGCGTGCGCGAACTGAGAGACCCTTCCGTGTCCCTCCGCGCCCTGGAGATGGCCTCCCAGGCAGGGATCGGATGGCTGCGCTTGGGTTTCCCCTGGAGCTGGGTGGAGGGGACCCCCGGCCGGTTCAGCTGGCCGGTCCATGACACCCTGATAGCGAAGGCGCAATCGCTAGGCATAGAAGTCATGGGCAGCCTCGGCTACACAGCAGTCTGGGCCAGCTCGGCGCCGCCCGAAGTGACTAGGGCCGTGGACCGGGAGCGGTACCCTCCCACCGACTACGAGGCCTGGGGGCGCTACGTTTTCCAGACAGTCTCCCGCTACAAGGGGCGGGTGCGCTATTGGGAGGTGTGGAACGAGCCCGACCTGGGAGGAGAAGGGCAGTTCGGGTTCTGGCGCGGCACCGAGTCCGAGTTCGCTCGGCTCCTGGCCGTCGCCTATGAGAGTGTCAAGCGGGCCGACCCCCAGGCCCAGGTAGTGATAGGAGGTCTGTCGCTGGGTGGCAGCCCAGGCGTCCTCAACGAGGAGTTTCTTCCCCGGATCCTGAACGACCCGTCCTATCCCGCAGCACGGTACTTCGATATCGCCGCATTTCACCAGTACGGGAGCAAGGAGACGGCCCGGCAGCGCATTACTTATGTCAAATCAGAGCTGGAAAAGGTGGGAGCAGGCCAAAAGCCCATCTGGGTGACCGAGGTGGGCATTGCCAGCGAGCCGCGTCCTCAAGACCCTCCCCAGTACCGCGGCCCGGAGGGGCAGGCCCGCTACCTGCGTGAGATGCTGCCCTACCTCTTGGAGCTGGGCGCGCGAAAGGTGTTCTGGTTCTCTTTGATGGACTCCACCCTCTCGGGGGCGAACACCATCTCTCACGGCCTGCTCCGGGAAGATCTAGAGCCCAAGCCCGCCTATTTCGCCTATCGCGACCTGATAGCCGAGACTCTCGCGCCCGGAGACGAAGGCGAGGGTGCCACAGGGCCCGCGCGCGAGCCAGCCCTGCTGCAGCCGACTGCGCCTGTCGAGACCGGGGGTAGGGTCAGATGGGCCCTGGTTGCTGCCGTCACCGGCGGGACAGTCCTGGCGGCCGGGGCGGCGCTGGCCTGGCGCCTGCGCCGAAGCGCACGCGCCTGAAGCTCGCGCCCTACTGGATCTGGTCCAGGAACTCGGAGATGCCCAGCCCTACCGCGTCGCCGCAGCGGTACTCCGTCATCCCCTCGCCGATGTGGGTGACGTGGCCGGCGCGGCGGTTGCGCAGGGGCGCATAGCCGACTACCAGCCCCTCGACAGTAAGGCGCTCGCCCTCCAGCTCTATGACCGCCCGCATGGAGCGGTGACGCCGGGTGGAGGGATCGATGTCGGCCTCCAGTTGCACGTTGCGCGTCTGGTCCAGACGCTCCGGACCGCGGGCCACCACTGCATATGCAGCCACGCTGCCATCGGGGCGGCCGGTGATATTTACCATAATGCCGAACTCGGGGCTGAAGGAGCAGGTGAGCCAGCGGTACCAGGGTATGGCCTGCCAGTAACGCGGGCCCCACGAGTGGTCCCGCAGCCCCAGCGCCTCCAGGTGGTAGGTCTGCCCGTCCACGCGCATGGTGCCCCGCACCTTCATATGCTGCTCGAAATGGGCGCGAGCGAAGGACTTCTCCGGGTCGACCTGCTCTCGCTCTCCTCGGGTGGTGCCGTACACGGGGCCGATGGCCACGTGCTCCAGGTCCAGTTCCACCTCTTTCCACGGGTTCTCGCGGAAGGCCTGGCCCGGGTCCATGAGGGCCATGGGGTCAGCCAGGTACACGGCATGGCCGCGGTAGGTCGTGCGGTGACGCGTGAACGGCTCCAGCACCTGAAAGGTCATGCCGCCAGCATCGAAAGCGTCATTGCTCGCGATCTCCGGGCGCTTGAAGTTGAACAGGACGCTGCCGTCGGGGAGGTACAGGCACAGGGTCACCTCGGCATAGCCCTCGTTGACGCGGTTGCCGATGCGCATGAAGCCGCCCAGCCGCTGGGCGTTGTCGAAGAAGTTGTAATAGGCCGACTCGTTGAAGTTGGGCTCCGGGCCGGGGGCGTGGGTGTAGTCGTCCTGGGGTCGCAGGTCCCCTACCACACTCACCATGGTCGCACCTCCATTCCGCTGTGCTGCGCACGCATTCTAGCCGCGCCCGGCTGCCGCTACAAGCCCGAGTCAGCCTGGGCATCTCTTCCCACCGCCAACAGCCCGCGCAGGCGGGAGAGGGCACGGTACTGGAGTCGGAGAACCGAAGGCACGTCCCGGCCTAGCAGGGCGCCGATCTCCTCGTAGCCCAGGCCGTCGATGAAGCGCAGCGACAGCACTAGCCGCTCGGCGCTGCGAAGTCGAAGGATGGCCCGCAGCACGTCGCCCTGGCGCCCGGTTCCCGAGGCCGCATCGCCGCTAACCTTCGGGTCCTGTTCCATCCGAGCCGCCGCCAGCCGGTGCACGGTCTCCAAGAGCCAGGGCACGAACGGCCCGGGGCGGCCGCGACGCGCCCCCTGCCACACCTGCAGGAAGGCGCGCACCGTCAGCTCCGATGCCGCGGCGTCGTCGCGGGTGAAGTACAGGGCATGACGGTACGCCAAGTCCACGTACCGGTCGTACAGCTCTGCCAGGGCGGAGATATCGCCCTCGCGACAGCGGCGCAGCAGTTCCGGGTCTTCGGCCTGTCCAGCCTGGGGTCCTGTTTCCCGCTCCCTGCCCATGGGCCCTGTGCGCCCGACGCTTATATGAAGTGCTTCTATGTTTTTGGAAGAACTGTAGCGCCGGGCCCGGCCGCGCGCAAGAGGGCGGGGACGCCAGGTGCCGTTCGCCGGCCCCTGCCTATGGCCTGAGGTGACGCCGCACGGTCCGCAGCTCCTCCACCAGCTCCGCCATGGGCACGTCTTCGACTTCTGAGGCCAACGTTCGCTCCCGCACCTGGCTGGCTACTTTTTGAAAGATGGCCAGCAGGTCTCCCTCCAGGCCCTCCCCGTCCTCGGTCTGGCCGACCGCCGAGGGGGCCATGGGCACCTCGGGCGCAGGGCTGGAGTCGGGCGAAGCTGCCAGTTCCTGCTGGGCAGCAGCCTCGTCGTCGGCAGCGGCCTCGGGCGCGGCGAGGGCCCCTTGCGGCGACGGGACGTCGTCAGCGGCCGACACAGGGGCGGCCTCCATCAGGACAGGCCCTCCCGCCGGAGCGAAGGCTGCAAGCCTCCCGGCCGGGGCAGGAGGGACGGCCTCGGCCGTCGGTGGTGACGTGGCCCCCACCGCTCGGGACGAACGCGACTTCGCAGCGAAGAAAGACAGCGCCACCAGGGCGGCCGCCAGCAAGACGAGCGCGCTCCACCTGGCCACGGGGTCGGAGAGCACCAGGTCCCCGTAGCCCAGCAGCGGCAGCACCGTACGAGCCACCAAGACCTCGCCGGTCACGTTCACTGGGGACGGTAGCGGCTCCCCGCCCCTGGGGCTACCCACGATGAGGGTGTAGAGGTCACCGCTGCGCTGGAGGGCGAGGACTTCGTATACCCGCGCCAGCTCTCCGTCGCCGGCGAACAGCACCAGGTCGCCGGGCAACACCTCCGTCTTGGCCTGGACCAGGGCCAGGCTGGGCACCCGCAGACGCGAGCCCACCGCCTCGGCCCGCAGGCCCAGCACCCGCGGCAACCCCGCTGCCACCACGCCGATCACCACCAGGGCCGTGGCCAACGCCAGCAGCCAGCCCACGACCGCTGGCAGCTTCCCGGTCAGCGACGCTATCATGACGACCCCCTCCTCAGCTCGTGGCCGGCAGGCCGGTGGCGAACAGCACTTTCCCGACTACCGGCACGATGACCAGTGCCAGGCCCGTGGCACCCAGGTTCAGGGCGCCAAAAAGGGCCAGCTTGAACTTGCTGCCGCCCGCTGCCGCCTGGCTCGTCCAGGTGTTGATGACCGTGAGCCCCACCGCGACGATCACAGCCGTGACCTGAAGGAAATGGACGTCCACCTGCTGGAAGGCCAGCCCCGTGGGTACGCCCAGTTGCTGCAAGTTATAGCTGCTGGGCATGTCACCGTACATCACGCTCTGAGCGCTCAGCAGTCGCGTGTTGAAGTTGGCCACTACCTCGTTGACGAAAAGTAGCAGCACCACCAGCACGCCGTGGAGGGGCACGATAACGAACTGGAAGGTAGAAGAGACCAGCCGACGCTTGGAGCGCAAGAGGTACACCTGCAGTCCGAGGTCGGCGGCCAGGTTGCCGGCGCGGGCCGGGTCGCCGCCCAGGCGCATGGCGTCCCAGAAGGCCCCCACCACCCTGCGCACCAGGTCGCTGCCCGTCTCCGCGATGAACCTGGCCCAGGCGCGGCCGGTGTCCACGCCGGACTCGAGGCGCTGGAGCAACCGCCTCAACTCCGGCTCCAGGGAACCGATGGAGCGCCGGTCCACGTGCTTCAAGCTATCGGCTACGGTGCTGCCTCGCGCTGCCGTGACGCTGCCCAACGAGCGCATGAAGTCGGCGATGTCGCGGTCGCGGTTGTTCACCTTCTGTTCCTGCAGAAAGGTGTACAGGCCCACGGGCGCCATGAGCACGGCGGCGGCAGTGATGGCCATGCCGAAATGGCCGGTGACCAAGTACAGCATCACCCCCGCCACCAGCGAGGCGGGCAGGAGGACCAGGGACATCGCCCGCAGCAACTTCTGGGCCGGGGTAGCATCGGACAGCTTCTGCATCATGGGGTCGGCAGGGGCGACTCGCCAGATGAGCCAGGCGCCTATCAGCCCCACGGCCAGGACGGCAACCTCGGTCAGTATGAGGAACAGGTTGCCGAGGTCGTAGATCATGTTGGAGACCACGGCCACCAGCACTATCATGATGGCCGCCGCCTCCAGGGCCACGAAGGCATCGGTCCACTTGCGCAGCGACTCCAGGTCGCGCTCGTACTCGTTCACGTAGTCGCCCATAAGCACCCGCAGCTCTCGTTGCAAAAAGGCTGACTCGGCCTCCCCCGAGGCCAAGGAGTTGCCGAACCGCAACAGGATGGCGCGTACCGTTTCCTCGCTGGCCATGCTGGATACGCGGTGACAGGCGTGGGCGAAGTCATAGGAGAGCGTCCGCACCAGCGCCAGCACCTGCCCGAAGAAGGGCGAGGCCCGGTAGCCCAGCGTCGCCGCGCGCTCGAAGAGCTGGGCACGGTCGATGTGCGCCGTCGCCACCGCTGCCAGATGGGTGAACAGCGAGACCAAGTCGTAGCGGTACGCGCTGGCATTGAAAAGCAGCGACCGCGAGTTGGGCAGGGCCTGGGAGACGACCGCCGCCCCGGCCTCAGAAGAGGCCCTGCCGCCTCGCCTTGGCAAGGACCTGGTAGAGATCATGGAAGTCCTTGACCCCCTTGCGGTGTAGCTCCTCCAGCAGCCGGGCCCGCTTTTCCAGTTCCAGGTACATCTGCCGGCGCTTGTTGGCCGGAATGCCACGGCGCACGGCTATCTTGTTTTCCAACAGGTAGCTGTTCATGTAGCCCGTGAACTCGAAGCGGTCGTATACGGGGTCCCACCGGAACACCTCGGCGAAGGAGAACGAGTCGGTCACCGAGTCGTAGCCGAAGATCTCGCTGATGGACAGCACCCGCCGTGCCAGCTTCCCCGTCTTGAGCCGCACGGCGCTGGTGATGATGACCACGTTCAGGTTATCGACGTAGCTCTTGGGCACGTTGATGGGGTTAGCAGTGATGCGCTGGATCAGCTTCTCCACCGTGGCGGCGTGGAACGTGGCCATTACCTGGTGCCCCGTCTGCATGGCCTGGAAAGCGATGTTGCCCTCTTCGCCCCGGATCTCGCCCACCAGGATGGCATTGGGGCGCTGGCGCAAGGCCGCCTTCAGCAGGTCGAACATGGTCACCGCCGCCCCGTCTTCGGTGGTGCCCCGCACCACCTCCCGCGTCCAGTTGGGGTGCGGGACCTGCAGCTCCGGCGTGTCCTCGATGGTCACGATCTTGAACTCGGGCGGAATGAACGTGGTGATGGCGTTGAGGAGCGTCGTTTTGCCGGAGGCCGTCTCCCCCGACACGAACATGTTCATGCCCTCTTCCAGGACGATGGAGAGGTACCCCAGCATGCGGTAGTCCAGGCTCCCGCCTTCCACCAGGTCCAGCACGCTCATGGGCTTGGTGGAGAACTTCCGGATGGTGAAGTTGCTGCCCCGCTTTGAGACCTCCGAGCCGTAGACGATGTTGATACGGGAGCCATCAGGCAAGGTGGCGTCCACTATGGGCCGTCGGTGCGTCACCGGCTTGCCGATGCGCTCCGACAGGCGGCGGAGGAAGACGTCCAGGTCGGCCTCCTCCTCGAAGGCGATGGCGGACTTGAGGGCCTTGAACACCTTGTGCTCGATGAAGATGGGCCCCAGGCCACTGCAGCTCACGTCCTCGATGTAGGGGTCGAGTATGAAGGGCTCCAGCACTCCCAGGCCCACCTTGTCCCGCAGGACCAGATAGCGCAGGGCCTCGAACTGGGTGGGGCTCAGGTGAAGCTTGCCGTTTCCCCGCCCCAGGAGTCCACGGGAATTGCTGTTGGAATGGGCCCGATGGCCGTTCAGGACCACCACCCGCCGCATAGCCTCCTCTAGCACCTGGCGCCTCTCCTCCAACGTTTGCGGGTGAGGCAGGCGAGTGACCACGTCCACCAGCCTGTCCTCCAGCGCCTCCAACAGCGGCCCCATCTCCGCCGGCTCCATGACGGGCTCGATAGGTATGTAGAAATTGCGGGCGTCCTGAGGGTCACCCAACACGTGGACGTAAATGCCGCCGCCGATGGGGTACAGGACGTTGGGCAGCCCCGTCTCCCCCATCTTGCGCTCCAGCCGTCTGTGGAACTGTGGCATACCCCACTCCTCCAAGGGCAGGGAGTGGAGGTAGCGGAGGAGGTGCGGGCTGGCGGCGACCTCCTCCCGCAGCTCCTCGGTCAGGGAACGACAAACGGGGCAGGCCTCCTCGTGGTGGCCTTCCCCTTGCCACGCCTTCAGCTCGAAGGGGAGGCGTGTCGCAGGCATCCTCTCACCCTTATGCCTTGGTGCGAGTTATGGGGACGCTCTTGATACCCACCCCCGGCTCCACGGTGAAGCTGACCACGTTGTCCACCGTCCGGACCGCCCCCCGCACCTTCACCACCTCCAGAGTGCGCACCAGTTGCTTGCCCAGCTCCTCGATGCGCAGGCGCAGATGGGCGTCGACGATGGAGTTGGCTCGCAGCCGCAGCGATTCGTTGATGGCATACGAGTGCAGGGTGACGATGATGGTCTGTCCAACGTCGGCCAGCTCCTTGCATTTGGCCAGGAAGGACAGCACATACCATTCGTCGAAATTGAAGATGAGGGGAGTGATGGAGTCCACCACGAACAGCTCGTAGTCCCGGCAAGACGCTACATACTGCAGGAAGCGCGTGGACAGGAGCTCCGCCTGCTGACGGTCGCCCCGGAAGTCGGCCTCGAACAGGGCGAGGCGCCCCAAGAGATAGTAATCGGAAAGGGGCATGCTGAAGCCGTCCATCTGCTCCAGCACCTCCCTGGCCCGCGCCTCGGAGACGAAGACGGCGCAGCGATAGCCCTCCTTCAGGGCGCCATGCACCAGTTGCAACGTGAACACGCTCTTGCCGGCGTCCGGGTCCCCTTCGATGAGGGTCAGCGAGGAGGGCGGCAAGCCTCCCCCCAGGCGTTTGTCCATCTCCAGGATGCCCGGAGCAATGAGACGCTGCTGTTGTTCCTCCTCTTCCTCCTCGTCTTCCGGCAACATCTCCCTTTCAGCCACCATGCCGCGCCCTCAGAAATAGACGGTATAGGTGACGCCGCTGGCCAGGGCCACCACCAGCCACCGGTCGCTGTTGGCGGTGTCGATGGGCGGCGAGACCCTGACCACCAGCTCCATGGTCTCCCCTGGGTCTAAGATGCCCGGATTGCGCCGATCGTTACTGATGGAGGCTACTTGCCACGTATTGTCCTGCAGGGGGCCGTCGGCGTAAGGCAGCCACAGGTTGTGCTGCTGGCCGCCGGTGTCCCTGTAACTGATGATGACATCCATCAGCCGCGGGTCGGCTACGGCCACCCGGCCGGCATTCTTCATCACCACGGTCACCTGGCTGCCGTCGGGCGACAGGTCGGTGCTCACCTGTTCCAGCGCCGTACCCATGCGCTCCTCGGCCACCGTCAGCATGTCGCGCCAGGAGCGGTCCACCCTTTCCAGGGCGCCAGTGGTGACGCCGGTCATCACCAGTCCGCCGATGAGGATGGCGGCGGCGACGATGAGGGCCGGGACGGTATGCTCCATGGCGCCTCACACCGAGAAGGTGGTGCTGATGGGCAGGCCACTGGGCAGGACCACCGTCACGATGTAGTCCTGGCCCGAGCTGAGCCCCGACGCCAGCTCGATAGTCAGGCGGGCGGTGGCGAAAGGCGCCCACTCGGTATCGTTCTCGATGGCCAGCTGCCAGCAAGGGGGCGTATTCCCGGTCTGGGAGCAGGGAGCTATGCGGGCGAAATTCCCCACCGGCCCGAAAAATACGTCCATCCGTTCCGGGTTGGGTATAGTGGCCGAGCCCACGTTCTTGACCCATACCTGGACGGTAGTCGAGCCAGCCTCGGCGGCTATCTCTATGATGCGGGCGTCGGTGCGGATGCGGTCGCTTACAGCGGAGCTGATGGAGATGACGTCGCCGCCCGCCCTCTGGACGGCAGGGACCACCGTGTTGACGACGATGGTGGCGGAGACGAGCCCCGCCATCGCCAGCAGCACCGTCACCAAGACCTTGTCCATGGCCGGCGCGCTAGCGGGAGAGTCGGTCTAGCTCCACCAGGGCCTTGAGCCAGGAAGGCTCGGGGTCGCTGCTGCTGGCAATGAGCTCCTGCAGGTGCCCCAACGCCAGGTTGACGTTGGCTGGCAGGGGCTTGAGGAGGCGGTACATGGCGAGGAGATGCCCCAGCCGCTCCGGGCCCAGCTCGCGCATCGAATTGGCGAGCCAGGCGACGAAGTCGCCACCGGCCAGGGGCGGCCCCGACCACTGGGACATGGCCTGCCCCAGGGGCGGCGGCTCGGGCGCCCGCTCCTGGACAGGGTCGGACTGGGGCATCTCCTGCCGGCCAGAGAAGGACGAGGGCTCCGACTCCGGCGTGAGCGCCTTCTCTTCCTCCGCCGAGGGCAGCGCTGCCTCCTCTGCTGGCCCGCTCAGCCCGTTATCGGCGGCGGGCAGCCTCTCCTCCTCCAGCGCTGGCAGTCCCGCGCGGAGGGGATTGGCGCGGGAGAGGACCGCCTCCCGGATATCGAGCAGCACGCTCTTGACCTCGGCCTTGAGAAGCCTCAGCTCCTCCTCCAGCACTTCCAGACGGCTGTCGCTGTCCATCGTTCGCTCACCCCCGAAAACATGGGGTGGGGGCGTCTGGGGCCGGGCCCCGGACGCCCCTTGCCCCCTTAGTGCAGGTCCACCACCGGGTCGATGGCCGGCGGCAGCGTGCGGGCGATGAGCATGCTCCCGCCCTGCGGCGCCACCACCTCGATGGTGAAGCGCTCGTTCGGGCTGAGCTGCAGGATGTTGCCACCGAGGTCGATGCTGACCGTGAAGAGCTCGCCCGGCTCCAGCATCGTGTCCCCGTCGCCAACGATGTCAGCCGCAGTGTAAGTCACGTCCTCCACCCGGCCGTCACGGTCGGTGAAGTTCATGACGACGCGGCTGTTGGTGGCGGCCGGGTCCAGGCTGATGGGCGAGCCACCAGCGGCCAGCGCCAGCTGGAAGGTCAGGGTACCCTGGTCGACGTCGCCGTCGATGTCGGAGTCGGTGGCACCGGTGAGCACGACGGAGCCGTGCAGCTCGAGGTTGGACTGGGCCTTCTGCAGGCCGGCGAAGATGGTCTCCTTGCTCCGCTCGGCGCTGAACAGCCCCGTGCTCAGGGTCACGAAGGCGAACACCGAAGCCACGATGACGAAGGCGATCAGGATGATGGCCGTCTCGAGGCCGGTGATGCCCCGCTCACCCCGCAGGGCCTTCTTCATGACCTTCTTGAGTTTGCCCACAACGACACCTCCTTATTTCTTCACGCTTGACTCGACGTTATATCGCTTCTATTCGGTTGTTTCTTGACATTTTCTGGCTCCCACCTCCTCTCATACATCTGTTCCGTCGACTATGACTTAGTACTGACCCTGAGTGTTACAGTGACGACCACTCATTCGCCTCGCTCAGGGCAAGACGGTGCCGGTCCAGCACTCGTCCCGGCCGCAGTCGGGCAGGTACCGCCCGCCGAGGGAGAGGGGCACCGGCACTTCCTCGCCTGCGTCCACCAGGGCCAGGTCCAGGTGCAGGTGGGCGCAGCCGGGCCCGATGTAGGCCAACGATCCCAGGTATGTGCCCGCGGCCACCGCCACCGGCCCGTCCCGGGGACGCAGCGACGCCGGTACGGTGCCCGCGTCCAGGTGGATGAGGCGCAGGTGGGCTATTTGTCCATCGGCCAGAGGGAATTCCAGCACCACCACCGAGCCGGCAGCGATGCCGGTGACCCACCGGCCCCCGCAGTAGGCCACGGTCCCGTCCACCACGGCCACGATGCGGCCCGCCACGGGCGCCCGCACCGGCGTTCCCGCTGTGGGGCCGTCGAGGCGTACCAGGTCGAGGCCATAGGTGTGCAAGCCGTCGTGCAGGCCACAGCGATAGCCGCAGGTCACCTGCCAGCGGCCTGGCACGGGCATGGGCAGGGACAGGGACTCACCGGCCGTGGCGCCGACCGCCCCGGGCACTCTGGCTAGCGGGCCGGGCTCCGACAGGGGCCGCTGCTGTCGTGGTTGCCCTGCTCGGGCCGACCGCACCGTGGCCCTGGGGTCGCTGGGCGGGGGAGTCGCCACGTCCAGGCTGGGACGCCCGGGGCCTGGGGTGAGCACCGGCGCCGGCCGACTGCCGGGCGTCACCGCCGGCGCTCGCGCTGAGTCGACAGTGGGGGCGGAGGGAGGGGCAGGAGACGGAGTCCCGTCGTCCTGGGTAGCCATGGCCCGGGCCGCAGGCGCACCGTCTGCAGGGGCGACCCCGCGTGCCGGTGGCTCGGGCGGCACGGGCGGCCGCTGGCCGCCTGCGGCGGCCCTGACTCCCGCGGCGAGCAGCAGGGCGCCGAGCACCATGAGGGCTGCGAGGACGACGGCGCCGCGGATGGACGCCAGGCCGCGCTGTCTCTCGAAATGCTCCGGGCCGTGCATCTGTCCATAGTTGTGACGCACAAGCGCGCAAGAACGTTAGTCTCCCGAGGGGGAGAAAAGAGGCTTTCAGGGGTTGAGGCCCTGGGGCAGGACAGAGGCGAGGGCCGTACCCCGCTCGCGGTCCGAGCCGATGACCACCGCGATGACGTTGCCGGCAGCGTCCAGCAGGGCGGAGCCGCTGCATCCCGGCTCGGCAGGGATATCGGTTATCACCAGAGGGGTGCCGCTGGGCGACAGGGCCTGGCCGGTGACATGGCCCACGCGGGGCGCATCGTCGAAGTGGCAGCGGAAAAGGACGGTGCGGCCCTCGTACCCGCTCACGCCGTGGACCAGGGACGGCTCTGGCAGCTGGGGCAGTCCGCCAGGGTCATCGAAGCGGCAGTAGAGGACTGCCACGTCCACCCCCTGGTAGTTGGAGACCATCTCTCCGTCGCACCAGATGCGGGCGGCAACCCTGCGTGCCCGCACCGAGGTGCCGGGGTCCAGCACGTGGGCGGCGGTGAGGATCACGTAGCCATCGGGCAGGAGGCGCACCACCAGGCCCGTGCCGCGGGCTACCTGCACCAGCGACCCACGCCCCAGCGGCGAGGTGGCCTCGATGATGGTCGTGTTGCTGCTGAGCAGGTCGAGCGCGAAGGCGGTGGGCTCCGAGGGAGGCGTGGGGCTGGCTGCCGGGGCGGTGGGCGTACCGTTGCCCTGGCGACCCGGCAGCACCACCTCCATCTCGGGCAGCGGCGGGGGCGCCGGCTCCAGCGCCAGCACGGCCAGCAGGCCCACCATCCCTGCCATGGCCAGCACCAGGAGCCAGAGCAGAACGCGCATGGGGAGGACTCACGCCCCGACGGTGGCCCTCTCTGTAGCGTCGCCGGGCAGGGGGACCAGCTCTACCCAGGCGTCGCGGTAGGCAGGGATGCCGCACTGCGGGTCGGAGATCCCGCGCGGGATGAGGACGTTGGCCTCGGGCCAGCACATCATCACTGTCCCGGGGTAGATGGGGCCAGCACGGGCACGCCCCACGAACTCGCCCGTGGCCGAGCGGAGGAGAACGCGCTGGCCCTCCCGCAACCCCAGCCTCTCCAGGTCCCGAGGCGAGAGCACCACCTCGTCGCGATCTGCCCCCATCAGGGAGTCCTTACTGGCGAACACCATGCTGTTGAACTGCTTGCCCCGGCGGGTGGTGAGTCGGAACATGCCCTCCGCCGTTTCCTCCCTGGGCAGTGGCACGGGGACGAAGCGGGCGCGGCCGTCGGCCGTGGCGAAGCTACCGCCTTCCCCTAAACGCGGCCCGCCCCACTGGAACTGGTCTCCCTTGCGACGCAAGTGCTGGATGCCGTCGTAAGTAGGGACAGCGCGGGCTATCTCCTCGCGAACGGCCTGGGTGGACGGAAAGTCGATGGCACCCGCCATCTCTGGACGGACGCGACGGGCCAGATCCACCAGCACCCGCCACTCGTCCCGGGCCCCGGGCACCCTGGGGCCGGGGATTTCCGGGTTGAAGATGACTCGCCGCTCGGTGGTGGTCTCGGTGTTACCGCCGGCCATCTCGTAGCGGGTGGTGGCGGGGAGTACAAGCACCTCCTCGCCGGGCTCCACCAGCATCTGGGGGTTCAGGACGATGTCGTGGTGGACGCGCAGCGGTATGCGCGACAGGGCCTGGCGCACGTAGCGCCTGTCGGGCAGGACATCCAGCAGGTTGCTGCCGATGCAGTAGAGCACGTCCAGCTCACCCCGCCAGGCGGCATCCACCATTTCGGCCACGAAATAGCCCCGCCACGAGGGCACGGGAAAACCCCACAGGCGCGAGAAGCGTCCCGCCGTCTCCTCGTCCACGGGCAGGCCCCCCGGCAACTGGTTGGGCACCGCCCCCATCTCCGCTCCGCCCTGCACGCCCGAATGGCCACGGATGGCCATGAGGCCCGTGCCGGGCCTGCCCACCATTCCCCGGGCCAGGGCCAGGTTGACGATGGCCCGCACGTTGTCCACCCCGTACTTGTGCATGGTGATGCCCATAGACCAGACGAATACGGCCGTGCGGGCGTTAGCGTACAGCCGGGCGAACTCCAGCATCTCCTGGCGGGTGGCGCCCGCCGCCCGCTCCAACTCCTCCCAGGGCTGGGAGCGCACCGCGTCCACGACCTCCTGCCAGCCGCTGGTGTGGGCAGCGATGAAGTCCTCGTCCGTCCAGCCCTGTTCGATGAGGTGCCGCAGCACGCCGTTAAGGAAGCCGATGTCCCCTCCGACCTTGACCTGGAAGAAAGCATCGGCCACTCGCGTGCCCAGCAGCGCCGAGTCCAGGGCCGAGGGTACCCAGTAAGTCTCCATGCCCGGCTCGCGGAACGGGTTCACCACCGCTACCTTGGCGCCCCGCTTCTTGGCCAGGTGGATGTACTTCATGGACACGGGCTGGTTGTTGGCTACATCGCTACCGATGAACACCAGCAGGTCGCTCTCCAGCCAGTCGCGGTAGCTGCACGTGGAAGCTGCGTAGCCCAGGGCCTGCTTGAGGGCGACGGTGCTGGGTGCGTGGCAGATACGGGCCGAGTTATCGATGTGGTTGGTGCCCAGGAACCTGGCCACCTTCTGGGCCACATAGTAGGTCTCGTTGACAGTGCCGCGGGAGGTGAGGTAGAAGGCGATACGCCTCGGGTCGGCGTCCCTCAGGCGCCGCGCCACCAGCTCCAGCGCCTCCTCCCACTCGATGGGCCGGAAGCCGCCTTCGCCCCTCCTGCGCAGCATGGGCGTGGGCAGCCGGCCCAGGGACCGTAGCTCCCGCTCGGACATCCCTTCCAGCCGCGCGACGTCGGCGGCCAGGGCGGGGTCGAACGGATGCTGGGTGTTCAGGCGCAGCAGGTTGAGTCGCACCCAGCAGAGGTGCACGCCGTCCATGGTCCAGTCGCGCAGGCCCGATTGTCCCAGGGCGCAGCCATCGCAGACTCCGTCGCGGAGGATGCGCCAGGCGTAGCCCAGGCGGTCGCGGTTCTGCCAGGCCGCTCGCGCTATGTCCAGGTACGGGCCGACGCGGCGTCGCCAGTTGGCCACTCCAGCCTCGCTCCCTCCCGCCGAGAGGCGGACAGGTTTTGCACACTAAGTATACGCATGTCATGCCCAAGGCGCTGCCGGCAGTGTTCGCCCCGCAGGCCCTATACTGGGTCTTGACGATGACGAAGGCGGTGGGCCGCCAGGCCAGGCAAGAGGCGCCTGTCCTGCACCTGCTGTTCGTGGGGACTGCCCTGACGGTGGCCCTGGCCGGCGGCTTCTCCCTGGGGACTCTGCTGGCGCTGGCCAGGACTGGCGCCTGGGGACTGGAGGGGCGCTGGCCGGCCATCGCCCAGGCCCACGGCCACGCCCAGCTCGCCGGTTGGGCAGGTCTCTTCATCATGGGCATGGCCTATCGCCTGGTGCCTCGTTTCGCCAGCACGCCGGCTGTCCCTGTCGTGCCGGCGCTGGCATCTCTCGTCGCCACCGCGGCTGGCCTGGCGGTGCGAGTGGTGGGCCAGCCACTGGCGACCGCCGACGCGGGGCGGGCAGTCCTGGCTACGGCCGCGGCGCTGGAGCTGGCCGGGGCCGTGACCTTCGCCTCCCTCCTGCTGCCCCGACTCTGGGCGCCGCTGCGGCAGGGCAGGCCCTATGCTCCGCACCTGGCGACAATGGTGCTGTGGCTGCTAGTCGTGCGATCCCTGGGGATGTCCTGGGCCATGGGCTCTGCTGCGAACGGCGTCGCGCTGCTGCCCTTCGACCGCCAGCAAGCGCTCCACAACCTGGAGATGTGGGGCTTCGTGCTGGCGGCCGTGGCGGGCGTGTCGCTCAGGAGCGTCATCATCTTTTTCGGCCGAGAAGCCCCCGGGCCGCGTGCCACCTGGGGCATGTGGTCGCTGCTGAACGCCGGCCTGTGCCTGTACGTACTGGCGGCGGCGTGGCAGACCTACGCCCCCGGCGAAGGGCTGGTGCGGGCCGAGGCGCTGGGCTACGTGCTGGTGGGCCTGGGGCTGGCCGCGCCAGCGATAGCCATCGGCCCGTGGCGTCCCCCCTCGCGGCTGCGGCCAACTTCCCGCGGGGCAGGAGTGCTGGTGCAGATGGGCATGCTGTGGCTGCTGGCAGGAGGCCTGCTGTTAGCCGTGCTGGGGACTATCGCCCTGGCCGAAGGGACGGCGGTGGCCTATGCCCGGCTGGACGCCGCTCGCCATGTGCTGGGCGTAGGGACCGTCACCACCATGATCATGGGGATGGCCTACCTGGTGATGCCCGCCTTCGCGCTGGCCCGGCAGGAGGGGGAGCCCTACCGCTGGGCCGTCAGACTCGCCCTCTTGCTCCTCCCCGTGGCGACGGTCATGCGCGCTGCTGGCGGGTGGTTAGCTGGCGACCTCGAGGGGGCCGACCACTTGACGGCCACTGCCGGCGTGCTGGCCTGGCTGGCCGTGGCCGCCTTCGCCGCCTCGCTGGCCCGGGCCCTGCGGTCCGGCGTCCGCGCCGCCTGAAGGGCCGAGCTTTCGCCGGCACCAGCGGGGATAATACAATCGTTGCTAGCTGGTGGGCCGACACGGCGCCATGAGTCCGGCTCTACGCCCCTACCTGCTCTTCGGGCTCGTCTGCCTCTGCCTGCTGGTCGCCGCGCTCCAGTTCTCCATGGTCTCGGTGGCCCTCCCCGACCTGATCGACGACCTCGATGCCCCCTTGCGATGGGCCGGGTGGGTGGTGACGGTCTACACCCTGGCCCAGGCCGTATCCATGCCCATCGTGGGGAGGCTGAGCGACGAACTGGGGCGACGGACCGTTTTCGTTGGCGGGCTGATGGTTTTCGCCCTGGCCTCCCTGGCCTGTGCCCTCTCGCCTAACGTCTATGTGCTTATACTCGCCCGCGCCCTGCAGGGGCTGGCGGCAGGCGGGCTGTTGCCGACGGCCTACGGCGTCATCGGCGATAGTTTTCCCGAGCGGCGCGCCCAGATGGTGGGGCTGATATCGTCCATCATGCCCCTGGGCTCGGTTATCGGCCCCACGGCCGGCGGCCTCATCGTGGCCGAACTGGGCTGGCGCTGGACCTACGCCATGAACGCCCCCACTGGCGTCCTGGTGGTGGCCCTGCTGGCCCTCATGCCTCGCGGGCAGCCCCGACGGGGCCACCGCATGGACCTGGCAGGCGCGGCCCTCCTGACAGTCGCCATCTCCGCCCTGGTGTACGCCCTGACCGAGCTGTCGCGCACCGACTCCGATCCGAGTCTGCCGGTGGTGGCAGTGGGCCTGGGGGCTGCCATCGCCGGCACGGTCCTCTTCCTGCGCCACGAGGCGCGGGCCCCGGAACCGGTGCTGGACCTGGCGCTGCTGCGGCGGCGGGAGTTCGCCTTCGTGAACGCTCTGAACGTGCTGTACGGGGCCTGCGTCTTCGGTGCCTTCTCTTTCATCCCGCTGTATGCCCACGAAGCGTACGGCATGGGCTCCACCGAGTCGGGCATACTGCTCACCCCGAGGGCGGCAGCGTCCATCGTCGCGGCCACCATGGCGAGCCTGCTCCTGCCCCGCACGGGGTACCGTCGGCCGCTGGTGCTGGGACTTCTGACTATGGCCGTGGCGCTGGCCCTCCTCTGGCCCGGACTGCATCGGCCGCGTATCGGGCCCGTGGTCCTGAGCGATTTCACCTTCCTGGCCCTGGTCATCGGGCTAAGCGGGATAGGCTTCGGCATATCGGGGCCTTCGGCCAACAATGCCGCCATCGAGCTGGCGCCGGAGCGCATCGCTGCCATCACCGGGCTGAGGGGAATGTTCCGTCTCATAGGGGGCGCTGTGGGCACGGCGCTGATGGTGCTGGCCGCCTCGCGGGCGCCTTCGGTGGGGGAGGGGTTACAGTGGGGCTTCGGCGGCCTGGCCATCCTCTCGGCGGCCACCACCCTGCTGGTGGTAGGCATTCCCGACCAGGTAGGGGTCGTGTCGCGGGCGGCCCCGCCGCCCGCCCAGCCCCTTCCACCGGCTCCCGTTCTGGAGCGCGAGCCCGGGCCGCCCCGGCATCCTTAGCCCGAAGCCGCCCTCGCCTCTCGCACCGCCGTCATGAGGCGACGCACCCGCTCCCTGTCCACTTCCGCTGCAGTCTGCCCGTCCCGCTTCAGCGCCGTCCCCACGATGGCGCCATCGGCGAGGGCGAGCAGGGTGAGGGCGTTGTCGGGGCTGAGCCCGCTCCCCACGAGCAGCGGCCGGTCGGGCACCGCCCGCCGTACGGCCCTCAGGTCCTCGACAGACGGTTCCATCCCCGTAGCGGGGCCGGTAACGACGAGGGCATCGGCCAGGCCGCGGTATGCCGCATCGCGGGCCTGCTCACCGATGGGCTGCGGGCCCAGGGGCACCCCGTGCTTCACGGCCACGTCGGCGAGAAGGGCCACGCCGCCCGCGCCGAGGAGGCGGCGATAGCGCAGGGCATCGCCGGCGCGCCCCTCGATGATCCCCTGATCGGTGGCCACAGCGCCGCTGTGGACGTTCACACGGACGAAGCGCGCGCCGGCGGCGCAGGCCACCGCCAGCGCAGCGATGGGGTCGTTCCGCAGGACGTTGACGCCCACCGGCACCTTCGTCGCCTGGACGACGTCCGCCACCACCACGGCCATGGCCGCCACTGTCTCGGGCCCTACCGGCCCCTTCAGGAACGGTAGGTCGCCATAGTTCTCGACCAGTAGCCCGTCCACACCCTCCTCCACCAGTGCCAGCGCGTCCGCGAGGGCACGGCGTCGCACCGTAGCCATGTCTCCGCCCCAGCCGGGCGCCCCGGGCAGGGGCAGCAGGTGCACCATGCCGATTATGGGCAGGTGCTGGGCGAACGATGCCAGGAAGGACATGGTCAGGCACCTACGAGCCGCGCCTCGAGCGTATGGCGAGTACTGCCCAAGCCCCGGCGGCGAGTCCCGCCGCCACTCCTGCCGCCACCTGGGCGATGCGGAGGAGCGATCGACCCGTCTCCTCCCCCGCCTCAGCAGCAGGGGCCTCTTCCGTCTGCCGTCGCCGGTCCGCTGGCGTCGGCGTGGCCTGGGGCCCCGCCAGTCCCATGTCCGGCCGAGTGGGGGCCGGCGTAGGCGTGGCGGCTAACGCGGCGCCTGCTCCTTCTGGGGCCTCTCTCGGGGCGGCCGCCGGGGCACTCTGGCTGCCTGCCGGGGCCGCCGCCTGTTCCGAGGTGGCAGGCCCTGCCACATCCCAGGCCACCAGGGCCACCAGCAACACCGAGAAGGCGACAGTGGCCGCCTGCAGGCCGCGCAGGGCCAGGGCGGGCGGCGGACGGCGGGCAGGGGCCGCGACCTGGTCCGGCCCCAGGGCGAAGGAGCGCGGCGGCGCCTCCTGGGGCAGTAGTGACAGGGTGCGGGCGGTCGCCTGCAGCTCCTCCACCTCCGCGCGACAGCGGGCGCAACGGGCCAGGTGGCCCTCCACGCGGCGCCGCAGGCCCGACGCCAGCTCGCCATCGGCGTAGGCCGATAGGTGGCGGTGCGACAGCAGGTGCTGCAGCCAGGCCAGCGCCATGTGGCCTACTCCTCCTCCAGGGCCAGCGCCGCCCCCGAGGGCAGGAGCCCCTGCGCCTTCAAGTAGTCCCGCAACCTCGCCCTTCCCCGGGCGATGCGAGACTTGACGGTGCCCAGCGAGCAGGCCATAGCTTGGGCTATTTCCTCGTAGGCCAGGCCCTGCACATCGCGCAGGACCAGGGCCAGCCGCTGGTCGGCGGGCAGGGACGCCAACCCGCGCTGGAGGTGCCCTGCCAGCTCGCCGCGCATCAGCGCTGATTCCGGAGACTGAGCTGCCGGCGCCGCCAGGTCAGCGGCCGCCTCCAGAGGTAGGGGACGCCTGCGCCAGCGTCGCATCTCGTCGTAGCACAGGTTGGCCGCGATGCGCAGCAGCCAGGCGCGGAAGCTACCGCCGCGGAAACGGCCCAGGACGCGATAGGCAGAGATGAAGGCCTCCTGGGCGGCGTCCTCGGCGGCAGCGCGGTCCGACAGCATGCGCAGGCACACGTTGAACACCAGCCCCTGATAGCGCTCCACCAGGAGATTGAAGGCGTCCAGGTCGCCGGCGCGGGCCCGCGAGATGAGGGCATCGTCGTCCACGGCGCCCGCATTCTAACAGACACCGGTCGTATCCTGAACGTCCCTTCCCCCGCTCCCAGCCCGCCTCAAGTGCTGCTCCTCGCCGCCTGCCAGCGCCGCCAGACCAGCAGGCCCAGGGCCAGCAGCACCGCCAGCCACCCTCCCGCGATGGCGAAGTAAATGGCCGCCGTGGCCAGGCCCCGCATGATGGCGCGGAGGGCCTCCCAGGCGTTGGCGGCCACATCGCCCGGGTGCCAGGGCGTCTCGGCAGCGGCTGCCGGTGGCTCCAGGTGGACCGTGATGGTGGCCATCTCCGTCAGGCGGTCGAGCAGGTTGGTGCGGCCCTGGATGCGCTCGATCTCGAGCCGGACGGAGTTGAGCCTGTCCTGCACCTGGAGCACCTCGCCGATGTTACGCGCCTGGCCCAGGAGCTCCAGGTAGCGGGCCTCGGTCGCCTGCAGGTTGCGCAGGCGGGCCTGCAGGTCGGCGTACTCCTCGGTGACGTCGCTGCTCTGGGCTGTCTCGGTGCGGACGCGGGAGGCCAGGCGCCTGAGCTGAGAGAGGGCATCGGCATGGGCCGAGGCAGGGACGCGCACGGTGACATCGGCCACCCGCCGGCGCTCTCCGCCCTGGCCCTCGTCACGCACGCTGGCGTTCATGAGGCCGCCACCGAGGGACGTGGCCACCCGCTGCACATGGTCGACAGCGGCATCTACATCCTCCACCTCCAGGTCCAGGCGGGCGTTGTAGACCACCTTGCGGTCGACCCCGACAGCGTCCAGGGGGAGGGAGCCCACATCACCGGTAGGCGGGGCGGCAGGCCGAGTGGCCTCTCGCGCCGGCTCGGGCGAAGGTGCGGAGTCCACCGGCTTCACCGGCATTGCGTCCGGCGGCAGGGGCGGCGAGGTTTTGGTCTCGCTCCCCCCGGCGCAGGCGACGGCCACGGATACCAGGGCAACCAGGAGGAGTGCCCACACTTTCCCCTTCACAGCGCGACCTCCTTCGTGTCCAGGGTCTCACTGACTTCTAGACGGCCCGGGGCCGCTACCGGTTCCCCCATAGGAGCAGCCTGCCCTTGCCCCACCGTGAACGAAGGCGTAAGTTGCGGGTGGGGGCAGTCTCAGGCCGTAGCGCCGAGCCCGGCCGTCGCCCGCCCGGACGCCTCCGCAGCCGAGAGTCCCATGTGGGAATGGTTCCTGCTGGCCCTGCTGGGAGCGGTGGTAGGGGCCATCGGCACCTTCATCGGGGCGGGAGGGGGATTCGTGCTGGTGCCGGCCCTGCTCCTGCTCTATCCCCGCGAGGGCGCGGACTACATAACCGGCGTCTCCCTGGCGGTCGTGCTGGCCAACGGGACTTCGGGCACTCTCGCCTACATGCGCATGCGCCGGGTGGACTATCAGGCAGCGATCCTGTTCTCGTTAGCGACCATCCCCGGAGCGGTGCTGGGCTCCCTCACGGTAGGCCACGTGCCGCGCCGGGCCTTCGAGGCTGTTTTCGGTGCCCTTCTGGCCTTGATGTCCATCGTCCTGCTGGTGCGGGCCCAGGGCCGCCCCTACGCCGCCCGGGCGCCCGAGCCAGCGCCCGCCGACCCACCCCGCCCGCCCTACCAGCTACCGGCGGGAATGGCCCTGAGCCTGGGCGTGGGCTACGTGGCCACGCTGCTGGGCATCGGGGGCGGCACCATACATGTGCCGGCTATGGTCGAAGTGCTGCACTTCCCGGTGCATACGGCCACCGCCACCTCCCACTTCATCCTCATGGTGAACGCGCTGGTGGCCGTCCTTTCCCACATCGCCACGGGCACTTACAGCCACGGGGTGGGGCGCATCGTCGCCCTGTGCCTGGGCGCCGTCGGTGGCGCCCAGGCTGGGGCCTGGCTCTCCAACCGCGTGCGCGCCCGCTGGATCGTCAGGGTGCTGGCCCTGGCGCTTCTGAGCGTGGGACTCCGCACCCTCGTCACTGCCCTGACCTAGGCCGGAGGCAGTCCGTTGGCTTGACACGCCTTTCCCTCTCCTTACCATGACAGTTACCACGGCCCCAGAACGAGAGGGGGATGCGCCATGGCCACACGTAAGGGCACGGCCACCCAGAGGCTGGCCGAGTTCGCCCTGGGCATCCGCTACGACGACCTGCCTCCGGACGTCGTGCGCCGGACCAAGGAGCTGTTCCTGGACTTCCTGGGCGTAGCCTGTGGAGGGCGCCTGGCGGACTCGGCCCCGCCGTTGCTGCGGGCGGTGTCGCGCCTGCGGGGCGACGGCAGCGGCGAGGCGAGCGTGGCAGGGGAGGCGTCGCTCTATCCGTCCCACTACGCTGCTCTGCTCAACGGCGCCTTCGCCCACTCGCAGGACTTTGACGACACCCATCGCGACGCCGTGCTCCACCCGGGCGCGCCGGTGTTCGCTGCCTTGCTGGCCCTGGCCGAGCCCTCTCATGCCCCCGGCCGCGAGTTCCTGGCCGCGGCGGTGGCCGGCTACGAGGTGACCTGCCGACTGGGGCGCGCCCACGGCGAGGCCGTCCACGCCCGGGGCTTCCACCCTACCGCCACCACCGGCATCTTCGGCGCCGCCGCCGCCTGCGCACGGCTGCTGGCGCTGGGCCAGCCGGCCCTGCTGGACGCATGGGGCCTGGCCCTGTCCCAAGCGGCGGGCTCGCTGCAGTTCCTCCAGAACGGCGCCTGGAACAAGCGCGTGCACGTGGGGATGGCCGCCCACGATGCCATCGTCGCCCTGGCGATGGCCCGGGAAGGAGTGGTGGGCGCGGCCGAACCCTTCACCGGTCGCTTCGGGTACTACTTCTCCTATGCCGGCGAGCAGCGCGATCTGGAACGGGCTGTAGCCACGCTCGGACAGGACTTCGAAGTTATGCACGTGGCCATCAAGCCCTACCCGTGCTGCCGCTACAACCACGCCGTCATCGACGGCCTGGTGGCCCTGGCCCGGCAGTACGCCCTGGGCCCGGAGGACGTGGCCAGCGTCGAGGTAGAGCTGCCGCCTGCCGGGGTACCACTGGTGGCCGAGCCCGAGGGGCCCAAGCGGGAGCCCGCCAACGTGGTGGACGCCCAGTTCAGCGTCTACTTCGCAGCCGCCATCGCCCTGGCCGAGGGCGGGTTCACCTGGGACAGTTACCGTCGCCTCGGCGACCGTCAGGTCCTGGGGCTGGCGTCGCGCGTCCGGGCCCGTGGGGCGCCGCGACACGACCTGGGCGCGCAGGTGACCGTCGTGACCACCGCCGGCGAGCGGCTGGAGGAAGAGGTGCCCCTGGCCAAGGGCGAGCCTGAGCGTCCCCTGGCCTGGGAGGAGCTGCTGGCCAAGTTCCGTCCTCTGGCGGAGGCTGTGGTGGGAGAGCAGGCAGCGACAGAGCTGGTGGCGCTGGTGGAGCGGCTGGAGGACGTGGACGACATGGCGCTGGTCGCCCGTCGTCTGCGGCCATCGTAGCGCTCACGCCCCTGGCGGGGCATAATGCCACCAGGCCCCTCACGAGGGGCCCTGCCTTCTGCCGAGATGGCCGGGCCGTCCCGCGACCTGCCTCTGGCCACACCGGAGCCCCCGGCGGCCCGCTGGACGGTGCTCTGGGTCGCCACCCTCCAGCAGGCAGGGGTGACCTTCGTTCGCTTCGGCCTGCCGGCCCTGGCCCCCTTCTTCCGCAGCGATCTCGGCCTCTCGCTTTCCCAGACGGGCATAGTACTGGGCATTTTCGATCTCGGCGCCGTCCTCGCTTTCTACCTCACAGGCCTCCTCACCAGGCGCTTCGGCGAGCGGCGCGTCCTGGCCGCCGGTGCTCTTCTCACGGGTGCGGTGACGGTGGTGGCGGCGAGCACTCGGGGCCTCTGGCCGCTCGCCCTGCTCCTGGCCGTGGCCGGGACCGGCTTCCCCTCCAGCCACGTGGCCGGTACCCAGGCCATGGTCGGCTGGTTCCCGCTGCGGGAGCGGGGGCTGGCAATGGGGGTAAGGCAGTCGGGGCTGCCGGTGGGCGGCTTCGTGGCCGCCGCCGTCCTGCCCTGGCTGGCCAACGCCCTGGGCTGGCGCGCCGCGCTGGCCATCGCCGGGGGAGCCTGTGTTTCTTGCGGCCTCGTGACGTATCTGGCGATGCCCCGCTCCGACGGCCTCGACCTGCCAGGGCCCGCGGCCGACGGCGGCCCCCTGCCACGCCGCCAGCTGGTCATGGCCACGGTCACCGGCTCCTGTCTCATCTTCTGCCAGCTCGCCTTCACCGGCTATCTTCCCCTCTATATGGTGGACGAGTTCGGCTGGGAGCGCGGCGAAGCGGCGCGGCTGCTGCTAGTGGTGCACACCGGGGGCGTGGCGGGCCGCCTGGGCTGGGGGTGGCTCTCCGACCGTACCTTCCGCGGCCAGAGGGTGCCTCCCCTGTTGCTGGTCATAGTCGGCGGGGCCCTCTTCCTGACGGCGCTAGCATTCCTGGACTCGGCGGCGTCGGTGGGTTGGCCGGTGGCGGCGGGGATGGCCCTGGCCGGCGGCCTCACGCTTCTGGGATGGAACGCCCTGGTGAGCGCCCAGCTGGCAGAACTGGCAGGCCCCAAGACCGCCCAGGTCATGGGCCTGAGCCTCACCAGCCTCTTTGCGTGCAGCATGGTAGCCCCGCCCCTGTTCGGGCAGGCCGCGGAGTCCCTGGGAGGGTATGGGCCAGCCTGGGCAGCGATGATCGCCCTGCAGGCCCTCGCTTTCGTCGCCGCCTACCAAGCACGGCTGCCAGCGCAGGCCAGACCGTAACGTAGGCAGTTGGTGTGGGTCGACGGGCGGTTAGAGAAGGGCGAGCCCTCCTATAGTCGGTCTAGTAATTGGGAATGGGACCGGGGGGTGCCCGCCCATGAAGAGTCTCCTCATCCGGCTGCCCCAGGTCAAGGCCCAGCCCGAGGGGAGGCCCCGCGCCTGCCCCCGCTGCTCCTCTCCCGTCCTGCAGGCCTGGGGCAGGGCGAGGAAGCCCGTGCGCGACCTGCGCACCAGGGAGGTCATCGCCCATCGCTACCGCTGCCCGGACTGCCGCCACTGCCTCCGCCACTACCCAGAGGGGGTGGACAGACGAGACCAGAGCCAGCGCGCGGTGGCCCTGGCTGCCCTCCTTTGGGGCCCTGGGCCTCTCGGCCCGCGCCACAGCCGTCCTCCTGGAGGGGCTGGAGGTGGCCCTCTCGGCCACCACGGTCTGGCGCGACGTCCCCGTGCTGCTCTGGGAGGCCAAGGGGAGGCTTGAGAAGAGGCGGGCGCCCTGCCTGGGGCTGGACGGCTTCTGGGCCACGCTCAAGGGCAAGGGGGCAGGGCTGGTAGTGGCAGTTGAGACGGACGAGGGGCTGCCCATAGCTCTCCTGCAGGTGGACGAGGAGGATCCCAGGGCCCTGGCTCCCCTCCTGAGGAGGCTCGGGTAGAGGTGCTGGTGAGCGACGACCTCCCGAGCTATCGCCTCCCGGCCAGGGAGCTACGGCTCCGGCAGCAGGTCTCGGGCTTCCACCTGCTGCGCTGGGCGGGCAGATAGCTGGGACGCCTCGAGAGGGAGCTCGGGGAGGAGTGGCAGGAGGTCGTCGCCCAGGTGAGGGGTCTCCTCAAGGACAGGCCTCCCGCTGGCGGGATGGGGCTCTTGCGGCTGTGGCAGGAGCTGGTGATGGCCCGCCCAGAGCCCTACAGCCCCCTCTCGAGGCTAAGGGCCCTGGCGCTGCGCCTGGCCGAGGGCTTTCGAGGGCTACTGCCTGCATCGGCGCGACCCCAGGGTGCCCACCACCCTCGTCTCAGCGAGCAGGCCATAGGCCGCTTCCGTATCCGGGCCAAGGCCATGAGGGGGAGGGCAGAGCTGAACTAGCCCGGAGCTGGGTTTGTTCTCAGCCACCTGGGAATGGCCTGAGACGCCCACCCCACGCACGGGGCCCGCAGAGCCGCCGTCCATTCCCTCGCGAATGCCGAACCGGATCCGCGACGGCCTGGGGTGCCGTACGTGGCTTCGGGGGCAGGATGCCCGCCCAAAATCCTCGGCGGCGCTCGCCCGCCGCATCGCCCCCGTGCCGAGGGCCCTTATCGCTTGGGTGGCACCACCAGGACGGGCAGGTGGGAGCGGCGGACGACGCCCTCGGTGATGCTGCCCAGCCAGCGGGCCAGGC